>Ga0070741_10001451_pt1 | contig 72126 bp, 63 predicted proteins | sample Coa_R1_4_FD_66440 | JGI IMG/M metagenome (GOLD analysis project Ga0070741, IMG submission 66440) | Surface soil microbial communities from Centralia Pennsylvania, which are recovering from an underground coalmine fire - Coalmine... | ecosystem: Environmental > Terrestrial > Soil > Unclassified ... | reverse complement strand
CGAATCACTTCGCGTACTCATCCACCTTCTGCGCTGTCATCCGAGGCAGCAGACTTTCGCTCCGCCCACGCCTGCATCATTCTCCTCCGCTGTCATCCTGAGGAGGGGGAATCGTTCGCTGCGCGAACGACTCCCGACGAAGGATCTATGCATTATCGTGGCTTACACCACCACCACCCAAAGGGCCCCATCCTGACGAAGCGTTCTTGGCGACGTCACGGTGGGAAGCAACACTGTCGACAGCACTCATTTTGTCATCCTGAGGAGGTGCAGGCTTTCGCTTTGCGAAAGCCTGCCGACGAAGGATCTATGCATCTCGCGTTCAACCCTATGCTGTCATTCTGAACGTCAGCGAAGAATCCATGCGAAACATTCGAACGGCTTTGACCAACTCCGTCAACGTTCAACCATCACACTCTACCCACCTCTGCTGTCATTCTGAGCGTCAGCGAAGAATCTATGCATTCGCGCTTCTATTACGTTGGGGGAAACGTGGGGGGAAACGTGGGGACAGACGGGACGTACCCCATTTTTCTCCGTGCCTCTGTTGTCAAAAAGGGAGTGGCAAACGCCGCCCACACAAAGCGAAACCCCGGACTGCCTTCGTCCGGGGCGTAACCTGTCCAGCTACATCTACGTTATCGGCAGCAGTGAAACTACCTTCAGCATTCTTCTCTGTGCCCCCGTGCTTTCGTGGTGAAGACAAATCGGGGCGGCTTTCGCCGCCCCGGAGAGGAATCCGCGGGCGAGGGCGCCCGCGCCACACCGCCTAAAAGCGAAACCCCGGACTGCTTTCGTCCGGGGCGTAACCTGTCCAGCTACAACGACCATTATCGGCAGGAACTACACCGACTTCAATGAACTTTCTCAGTACCTCAGTGTCTCCGTGGTTAAAGCAAAACAAATGGGGCGGCTTTCGCCGCCCCGGAGAGGAATCCGCGGGCGAGGGCGCCCGCGCCACACGAACTATGTCCCTTCACTCCAGCCCGCCAGGTACTCTTCCTGTTCGGGAGTGAGTTTGTCGATCTTGATGCCCATGGACTCGAGTTTCAGCTTCGCCACGCGCCGGTCGAGTTCCTCAGGAACTTTGTAAACGCGCTTCTCGAGCGTCTTGGCATTCTTCACCATGTACTCGACCGACAGTGCCTGGTCGGCGAAGCTCATGTCCATCACCGAGGCCGGATGTCCCTCGGCCGAAGCCAGGTTAATCAGGCGGCCTTCGCCCAGCAGGTTGATCTTGCGCCCGTCTTTCATCGAGTACTCCTCGACGAAGTTGCGTGTGGTGCGCTTCGACGAAGCCATCTTCTCCAGAGCCGGAATGTCGATCTCGACGTTGAAGTGGCCCGAGTTCGAAACGATCGCGCCATCTTTCATGGCTTCGAAGTGCTCTTTCGCCAACACGTTCTTGTTGCCGGTGACAGTGCAGAAAACGTCGCCCAGCTTGGCTGCCTCGTGCATCGACATCACGCGGAAGCCGTCCATCACGGCTTCGAGCGCCTTCGTAGGATCCACTTCTGTGATGATCACTTCGGCTCCGGCGCCGCGAGCCCGGCTGGCCAGACCGCGTCCGCACCAGCCATAGCCGGCCACCACGAACTTCGACCCCGCAAGCAGGAAGTTGGTGGCCCGAATGATGCCGTCAATCGTGGACTGCCCGGTTCCGTAGCGATTGTCGAACAGGTGCTTGGTATCGGCGTCGTTCACCGCGACGATCGGAAAGCGCAGCACGCCTTGCTTCGCCATCGCGCGCAGTCGGATCACGCCGGTCGTGGTTTCTTCGGTTCCGCCGACCACGCCCGGGAGCGCGTCGGTGCGCTTGGTGTGAAGAATGCTGACAAGGTCCGCGCCATCATCCATGGTGATGTGCGGCCGGTGATCGATGGCCGCAAGGATGTGGCTGTAATAGGTGTCGTTGTCCTCGCCCTTGATGGCGAAACAGGAAATGCCGTGGTCGCGCACCAGGCTGGCTGCGACGTCGTCCTGGGTGGACAGCGGATTCGAGGCGCACAACACAACATCGGCGCCGCCATCGCGCAAGGTGATCGCCAGGTTGGCGGTCTCGGCGGTCACGTGCAGGCACGCCGAAACCCGGATGCCCTTCAGCGGCTGGTTCTTGATGAATTCTTTGCGGATGATCTGCAGGACCTTCATCGACTGATTCGCCCAGTCAATGCGCTTCTTTCCAAGGTCTGCGAAATCGATGTTCTTGATGTCAGACTGCAACTGCGTCGGTGTGGTTACCATGCTTCTCCTGTGGCGCCTTTCTTAGTAAATAGTTGTGATCCTGAGTGAGCTTCTTTTGCGAAACGAAGGATCTGGGCGGGCCGCGCGATTGCGCCTGAGCGCTGTCGGCGAAGGCGCGCAAGAATCGCGCGTTTGGCTCGCATCCTTATTCGCGGTCTAAGTCTACTTCCGCCCGGCCGCGACCGGCTCACGCAAGCCGGCGTCACTCGCCAGCTTCGCCGCCTTGTCGGTTGTTTCCCAGGTGAAGTCGGAATCGCTGCGGCCAAAGTGCCCGTACGCCGCTGTCTTCCTATAGATCGGACGCCGCAGATTCAGCGACTCGATGATTCCCTTTGGAGTCAGCTTGAAGTGAGCGCGTACCAGATCGGGAATGATCGTCGGGTCCACCTTCGAGGTTCCGAATGTCTCAACCAGGACGCTGACCGGCTCTGCAACGCCGATGGCGTACGCGAGCTGGACTTCGCACTTGTTGGCGAGTCCAGCTGCAACCACGTTTTTGGCGATGTGACGCGCCATGTAGGCCGCCGAGCGGTCGACCTTGGTCGGATCTTTGCCGCTGAATGCGCCGCCGCCGTGACGTCCCATGCCGCCGTAGGTGTCGACGATGATTTTGCGGCCAGTGAGCCCGGTGTCGCCCATCGGCCCGCCGATAACGAACCGTCCGGTGGGATTGATGTGGTACTTGGTGTCTTCGTCGAGAAGCTGCGGCGGAATTACCGCCTGGATGACGTGCTTCAGAATCTCGGAGCGGAGTTCTTCGTTGGTGACCGTCTCGGAGTGCTGGCTCGAGATCACGACCGCATCCACGCGGATGACCTTGCCCTGCGCGTCATACTCAACCGTAACTTGGGATTTTCCATCCGGCCGGAGGAACGGCAACGTTCCATTCTTGCGGACTTCCGAGAGCTTGCGGGTCAGCTTGTGCGCCAGCGAGATCGGCGTCGGCATGTAATCCGCATTCTCATTCACCGCATACCCAAACATCATTCCCTGGTCGCCGGCGCCGCCGGTGTCGACGCCCATGGCAATGTCCCCGGACTGCTTGTTGATGCTGGAGATGACGGCGCAGGTATTGGCGTCAAAGCCGTAAAGGGCATTGTCATAGCCGATGGAGGCGACGGTGCCACGGACGGTAGTCTGAAAGTCGACGTAGGCTTTGGTGGTAATTTCGCCCGCGATGACGACGAGGCCGGTGGCGGTGAGGGTTTCGCAAGCCACGCGACTGGTGGCATCCTCGGCGAGGCAGGCATCCAGAATAGCGTCGGAAATCTGATCGGCTATTTTGTCGGGATGGCCCTCGGTTACGGATTCAGACGTGAATAGATAACGGTTCTGTGCCAAGTCAGCTCTCCTTTATATGCGGCATGCAGGCTGGTGGGGGTGAACTCGGGATCTCGAAACACAACTCAACATCCTGAAGTCTTAAAAAGGCTATCAGAGAAGGTAGCGTGGCGCAACGATTTTGGAGGCAGAAAGCGTCCGCAGCAGCCAACGGCAGCGAATTCACATTTGACGGTAAATTGCAGATTTTAACGGAGTAGGAGGCATTCGACCGGGAGACTTACGGCTCTGTCGGGGGAGCCGGACCAGGCTTGGAGAGTGCGTGCCAACCACTTCCGCTGAAGGCGATGGTTTTCACTTCTCCGGGCGTGCCTTGCGGCGGCAAGGGCTTGCCTCGGAATTCAAAATCGAGAGCGCCGATGTTGCCGGCTTTGACGACGATCTGGTCATGGCCTCGGAAGGTCTTTTCGGAGTTGGCGGCGAGGGTAAGTTCGGTTGTCACTTCCCCGTCGACGCTGACGGAGACCCAGGCATCCTCGCGGGCTTTGATTCGGACGACGAGGCCGTGGGAGCTGGCGGTCTCGGTGGCCGGTGCAGGAGTGGTTGAGATGGGAGCGCTCGTGGGAGAAGCGCTCGGTTGTTGCGGGGAGGCAGATGGTTGGGAGATCGGCGGCTTCGACGGCGTCTCGGAGGGCGATTCGGTGGTCTGGTTGCGCGAAGTGGCGCGGGAGTAGAAGCCCCAGATCGCAAAACCGAACGCTGTCAGGAGAAGAAGCAGAGCGAGAGTGCCCCAAGGCAATCCGGCAGATCGTTGACGTGGTGGTTCTGCGGGGACGATGAGGGGCGGCGGCGGGGCCGTAGATTCAGGGCTGGGCTGATTGGCTCCGGTGGCGGCAAGATAATCGGCGACCGCTTGTTCTTCGTCGAGGCCGATGCTGCGTGCGTAGGCGCGCACGAATCCTTTATTAAAGATGCCGCCGGGGAGACGGTCGAATTGATCTTCTTCGAGAGCCTGAAGAAAGCGAGTTCCAATTTTGGTGGATTGAGAGATTTGGTCGAGGGTGATTTTGCGGCGCTCGCGCTCCTGTTTCAGACGCGCGCCGAAAGAAGGTTCAGCCGAGCTTAGCTGTCCTGAGTCCTGGGTGATCGGGGTGCCCACGGTACGAATATGTTATGTCATTTCGGGTGACTTTGGCGGAGGATTGTGGCGGGGTCCTAAAATGCAGGGCGCGCAGAGAAATCAAGGACAAACCTCTGGGTTTCCATAATGGCGCTTGAGATCTTAGGAGTATCGATCCTCGGTTTATGAAGGCGGTGACGGTTGCCCACACCAACCCCTTGCCAAAAGCGCAAGCAGCGGAGCACCCAAAATCCTATGTGAAGAAATGAGGATCGCGCCAACCCGCCGGGATTCCACAAATTCAAGCCGTTTGTTCTCGACAGCGTGGCTCCGAGCCCGGTCCCACCCTTCGAAAACCGCGAAGGGTGGGGCACCCCCAGATTGAAATGTGTGCTCGCTTCCCGAGCTATACTTCATTGGAAAAGGCGGGCCACCCGCCCCACGGCATCTTGATCGCAAGGGCGAGCACCGCAAAAACCGAAGTTCGTCGTAGGGCACAGTCCGCAGCTATCTCGCCACCTGAGATGGGTTCCTCACAGAAGCGCAGATTGGTACCGATACGCTGTCGGGCATTGTTTGCTTAAAGTAACGGGATTGGAAATAGAGTGCCACGTTCACCAGGCCAATCAACGCTGGAACCTCTACCAGTGGCCCAATGACTGCTGCGAACGCTGCGCCTGAATTAATCCCGAACACCGCCACGGCAACCGCAATTGCTAGTTCGAAGTTATTGCTTGCGGCAGTGAATGAAAGTGTAGCCGTTCTTGAGTAGTCCGCTCCAAGCTCGTGCCCCATGTAGAACGAAACGAGGAACATCAGGACGAAGTAGATGAGCAACGGGATAGCAATCCGCACCACATCCATTGGCAGTCGCACGATGTATTCACCCTTGAGCGAGAACATGACCACTATCGTGAAGAGTAAAGCCACTAGAGTGATCGGGCTGATGCGGGGAATAAACTGCATAAGCCGAGTAGAACAGCACTTGAAAAACTGAGTTGAATGCGACAAGTCCTGCGGCGTACTGGGTGTCTCCCTTCGCCAATTCGTTCCAGACGATCACCATGGCGATACATCGAGCCAGACCAATCATGATTAGCCCCGCCATGTATTCTGGATACGCACGGAGGAAGACGATGGCAAGCACGAACATTAGGATTGGCCCAATCACCCAGTTCTGAACAAGAGACAGAGCCAAAATCCGCTTATTCCTGAAGACCTCGTTCAGTTCTTCGTAGCGAACCTTTGCTAAAGGCGGGTACATCATCAAAATCAGCCCGGCTGCAAAGGGGGAGAGAGGTTGTGCCGACGCTGAAGCGATTCAGGAATGGGACTATTCCCGGCAGTGCCCACCCGGATAGGACACCAACAGCCATAGCTGCGAATATCCAGACGGTCAGGAAACGGTCAAGGAAGCTTAAACGTGATGCAACGTGAGTCGTCATGACATGACCTCTCGAACTGAGCCGAGCAAGTGCGGCTTCACTGCTGACCGATTTTGTCGAGTTCCTTCTTCAGAGCAAGTCTGTCGATTGAAGCGTGAGGCAAGCAAAGGAACAGGCTGATGCGCCGGTCAAGCAAGAAAAACGCATCTCGGAAAGCCTTCTGCACTTCTTCCTCGGTGCCTTTGACCGCAGCAGGGTCAGGGACGCCCCAGTGAGCCGTCATCGGCTGTCCCGGCCACACAGGGCAAATCTCGTTTGCTGCGTTGTCACAGACAGTGAAAACAAAGTCCAGCTTTGGCGCATCGGGCTTCGAGAATTCCTCCCAGCTTTTGCTACGGAAGCCGTTCGTTGGAATGTGTGCGACTTCAAGCTGTCGCAGTGCTTCGGAACGAACGTTTCCTGAAGGATGGCTTCCGGCACTGTAAGCGGTGAATTGTGGTCGCCCTTTGAAGTTCATGATGCCTTCGGCCATGATTGATCGAGCCGAGTTCCCAGTGCACAGAAACAGGACGTTGTAATGTGGCTGCATCTTCTGCTCTCAGTTGCAACAGGTTGGGGAACAGCAGGATGTTTTGGGTTTGACGGCTCGCACGAAGGCACTCATGAACTTGCCGTCAACTTGCGGCGCAAACTGGTTCACGTCGATGTTTTGTGCGGTTAGAAACTCCAGTGCATCTTCGGCTCGATAGATTCTAGTTGGCTCAATCTCAACCTGCTCGAATCCCGCACTTGCCAGCTTGCCTCGGTATTCGTTCTCGTCGAGTGCGCCAGCCACGCACCCAACCCACAGGAGCACGTTCTTACGGATTTCGGGCATTATTTCGCCACGAGTGACAACATCTGACACCGCAAATCTTCCACCAGGTTTCAGAACCCTGAATGCCTCTCGTAGCACTCGATCCTTATCCGCAGACAGGTTAATGACGCAATTCGAAATAATGACATCGACGGAATTGTCGGGCAGCGGGATGTTCTCGATTTCACCCTTCAGGAATTCAACGTTCTCTGCACCAGCCTTACGCTTGTTCTCGTTTGCAAGCGCCAGCATTTCATCGGTCATATCCAGTCCATAGGCTTTTCCGGTCGGGCCAACTCGGTTGGCTGACAACAGCACATCAATGCCCCCACCTGAGCCGAGGTCGAGAACAACTTCTCCGGCATTGAGGTTTGCCAATGCGGTTGGATTTCCGCAGCCGAGCGATGCCAGCATGGCTTCCTCTGGAATCTGTCCTGCTTGCGTACTGTCGTAGAGGTTTGAAGTGATTGGATCGCAACAGCCATTGCTAGCAGTTGCCCCACAGCACGAACTGCCGCCCGACTTCACTCGTAATGCGGCTTCTTTGTACTTCTGCCTTACCACCGTCTTAATATCTGTGCTGCTCATTGGTATCTCTCCCTATCGACAACATGTGACCTGTTCTGGTTTGAGTGCCTTGTTGCGAGTGCAGCACTCGGCATAGAGGAACTGAAGCAACTGCTGAAGCGCATCGGTGTCGGCGGTGTACCGGAGAAACGTGCTCTCTCGCCGCACCTGAACCAGTCCTTCGTTCCTCAGTTTGTCGAGATGGTGAGAGAGGGTCGAATTGGGGATCTCCAGTTCCTCTTGAATCTCACCAACGACCAACCCGTCTGGATGTGCGGACAGCAACAACTGCATGATGCGCAGCCGTGCCTCCGTTCCCATTGCTGAGAACATATCGGCGAATTTGGCTACCTGTTCCTCTGATTTCCTGTTCACCATATTTCGAGAATTGCAGAAATATAGAACGTTGTCAAGGGCAGAGAGATTACGACTGACAAGGGAGATGGGAAGCGACAATACGAGCGGAAGTTTGACCTACGGCACCAGTTATTAGGGGACTGGATGTCCTCAGGACAGGAAAAAACCATGAGATTTCGTTCAGAACTTCTCCAGCCGCCGAAGGATGACTCACAAGCCACGCTGACGAGAATCTACGACGTGTACATGACGCCGGACGGCAGGGTTGAAGGTGAAGGAACCGACCTTGGAGACATTCTCGATCAAGGCCACTTTCCGCCGAACGACTAGGCGCCTGTTTTCAAGATATTATCGCCTTGCCCAAAAAATCGTCTGTTTGCTAAATAAATGAAAGGCAAATTGGTTTTGTTGTGCAAAGCTGGGGCACCCCAGATTGGAATTGTGTGCTCGCTTCCCGAGCTATACTTCCGTGGAAAAGGTGGGGCACCCACCTTTGACTCGGGCTACCCTCGTTAGCGACAGGATGACATTTGAGCTTGATTGCGATCCCATGGCGAAGCGCGAATGGATTCGATTGCCTATTCAGCCGACTTTTGGGCAGCAGGCGGGCTTATATCGAATTCCGGATGCGGTACACCCAGCATCCACTTGTCGAACCAGCCGACGATGTCTTCCAGTCGCTCGATCCGATGCCACGGCTCTCCCGATCGGGACAGCTCGTGCGTTTCACACGGGAACACGGCCATCGCGGTTGGCCGCTTCATGTATTTCAAGGCTCGGAATAACTGTTCGCCACCAGAATCCTGCGGGGTCCGGTAATCGGATTCGCCGAGCACAAACAACACCGGCGTGTGAATATTCTTTACAAAGGTGATCGCCGACCGATTGCTGTAATCCTGCGGATCTTCGAATGGCGGCGCTTTGAACCAGCTTGGCTGGAACAGAACAAAATCTGCCGTGTACCACCAGGAGGCCCAATTCGAAATATCGCGTTGTGATACAGCCGCCGCAAACCGGTCCGTGTGCGTGATGGTCCAGTTGGTCAGTACACCGCCGCCGCTGCCGCCTGTCACGCCAAGCTTCTTCTGATCCACGTAAGCGCGCTTCAGCAACTCATCCACCCCGAGCATGAGGTCGCGATAATCATCTCCCGGATAGTGATATTGAATAATGTTGCCGAACTCTTGCCCGTAGCCGGTTGAACCGCGCGGGTTAACATAAAGAACTACGTAGCCCTTCGCAGCCATCCATTGGAACTCGTGGTCGAACACCCATCCATACGCGGCATGCGGGCCGCCATGAATGTTTAGAATCAGGGGGTATTTCTTATGCGAATCGAAACCCGGCGGCTTCTGGATCCAGCCTTGAATTTGCTTTCCATCAAAGCTGGTGTAATTGATTTCATCTGGTTGCGTGAGGTTCAGTTGCGACCAGAGTTTCTGATTGAAGTCGGTAATGCGAGCTTGTGACCCGTCGTTTGCGATGGAAAACAGATCGCCAATCATCACCGGGGTGGAAATCAGGCCGACCAGGGTGTTCGAATCCGGATTAAGCGAAAAATCCAGCACCGCCTGATCACCGCGCGTAATCTCAGTGACAGCTCCACTCTGGGTATCAACACGCACAATTGGCGTTCGTCCCTGCTTCTGCACGATGTCATAGAGCGAGCGGCCATCGCTTGACCAATAAAGAGTTCGGCCGCGCCCACCACGTGGCGCAGCGTTATCGCCAAAAACGGAATCGCCCATATCGAAGTCGTAATTGGCGGTGAGATTCTGCGGCTTTGCATCGGTCGCAACATCCATCACCCACAGATCAGGTTGCGAGTATGACCGGACCGGCTGCGCAACTGCGCCATGGAAGGCCATTTTGCGACCGTCCGGACTGAACGCCAGATCGCCAATGTACATCGGAACGGTGGTGAGCTTTTCGGCATTTCCGCCGCCCGGCGCCACCGAGTAGATATCCGTGGCGGGCAGCTCATAATAAGGTTCGTCGACGCGGCGCGTTAAGAAGTAGATGCGTGAACCATCCCGGCTCCAGGTCAGTTCGCCCTCATCGTAGTTGCCGCTGGTCAACTGCGTGGGTTTTGGGTCCTCATCCGACGCCTTTGGGACGTCCAGAATCCAGATATGGTCATGGCGCTTGAAGTCGAGGTATCCCTCGTCGTTGTCGCGATACACAGCCCGAGTGATGATGTGCACGTCGGATTCGTGCTCGGCGTCCTTACCTTCTGACTCGGGATTTTTCTTTTTAGTTTTCTCGATGTCTTCCGGCGTGGTCTCACTGACGAACGCGATCTTTTTGCCATCCGGCGACCAGGTGGGGTCAGAAGCCCCTTTCGGCAGATCAGTAATCATCCGAGCTTCGCCTCCGCTGAGGGAAAGAACCGCAATCTGCGCAGGCTTCGGCTTGCCGTGTTCGTCTTTCTCCCCGGCGCGAACAAACGCAATCTGCCGACCGTCCGGCGACCATCTCGGATGAGCGTCGTGTTTGCCATTGGTGAGCCGAATTGGCACTTCTTTGCTTTTCACATCGGCCATCCAGATCGCCGTCTCATAGCCGGTTCTCTTGTCATCACAATTGACTCGGGTAAAGGCCACATGCACGCCGTCCGGCGAAACTTCAGGATTCGCAACCCACACAAAATCAAACAGATCTTTTTCGCTGATGGAACGCCTCTGCGTGGCGCTGGACTGCGCCTGTGCAGCTACTCCACTAACCACTACGACCATCACGATAAAATTGCGGATATTCATCACCCATCCTCGCGCGGCTGGTTTGCGGCGAACCGAAGTCTGATCGTTTTGCTGCCGGCTGTCAATAAGCCGCAATCGGCAAGCGATGGTATTCTAGAGGCACGTCGTCAGCGACCGCACCCTGTCATGCCTAATCCCAATACTTCCCAGCCCGTAATCACGCCCGAAACGGAAGAGTCTTTCGGCGACATTTTGTCGCAATTCGAACAAAGCCATGTCACCAAACGTGCCGAAGGCACGCGAGAAGGAACCGTGGTCTCCCTCACCGCTGATTCCGTCGTTCTAGACATCGGGTTCAAGACCGAAGGAATCCTGCCCTTGAGCGAGTTGCAGCCCGATCGCGAGCCGGTAAAGCGAGGTGACAAACTACAGGTCTCGATCAAAGGCCGGGATCCCGAGGGCTATTACTTGCTCACTCGCAGCAAGGCTGCTCGGCCAAGAGATTGGTCCGCCCTGGAGCGGGCCTTCGCAGAAAAAGCCATCATCGTCGGTACGGTCACCGGAGTCGTCAAGGGCGGCCTGAGCGTGGATGTCGGGGTGCGTGCTTTCATGCCGGCCTCCCGCAGCGGCGCACGGGATGCCGCCGAAATGGAAAAACTCATCGAACAGGAAATTCGCTGCCGGATTATCAAGCTCGATGCGGCCGAGGAAGATGTTGTTGTCGATCGTCGCGCGGTCGCCGAGGAAGAAGAACGGGCCGCCAAGGATCGCCGTTACTCCGAGTTGAAGGAAGGGGATGTCCTGAGCGGCACTGTCCGCAGCCTTACCGACTACGGGGCCTTCGTTGATATCGGCGGAGCTGACGCACTGCTGCATGTCGGGGATATTTCATGGTCTCGCGTCAACTCACCGGCGGATGCGCTCGCAGTCGATCAGCAAATCGAAGTAAAAGTCCTCGGAATCGATGTGGACAAACGCCGCATTTCGGTCGGGTTGAAGCAGCTTCTGCCGCATCCCTGGGATTCAGTCGGGAGCAAATACAACGTTGCCGAGCGCGTGCGTGGCACGGTCACTCGATTGACCGATTTTGGCGCCTTCGTCGAACTGGAGCCCGGCATCGAAGGCCTGATTCACGTCTCGGAAATGTCATGGGTGAAAAAAATCCGGAGACCCAGCGATCTGCTGAAGACGGGCGACGCGGTGGAGGCCATCATTCTCGGCGTCAATCCTGCGGAGCGTCGTATGTCTCTCGGGCTTAAGCAGGCTTTAGGCGATCCCTGGGCCGATGCCGCGCAGAAATTTGCGGTCGGGTCGGTTGCCGAAGGTCCTGTCATGAGCCTTACAAAATTCGGCGCTTTCGTGCAGGTCGGAGAAGGCATCGAAGGACTGATTCACGTCAGCGACATCAGCGCCGACAAACGGATCAACCACCCGCAGGATGTTCTGAAAGTCGGGCAGACAGTAAGGGCCCAAGTTCTCGAGCTCGACACGGAAAAACGCCGTCTGAAGCTCGGCATCAAGCAGCTCGTACCCACGAGCATTGATGAATATGTGGCCGAGCACAAAGCCGGAGACATCGTCAGCGGCCGCATAGTGGAAATCAGCGGGGCCGCCGCACAGGTCGAATTGGGCGAGGGCATCCGCGCGACCTGCCGCATCTCGACTCAGCCACCGAAGCAGGCCTCATCAGCCGCGGCTGCAAGCACAGACTTAGCCTCCTTAACCTCTATGCTGCAGGCCCGCTGGAAAGGTGGCGCGTCTTCGCCATCCGCGGCCACAAACGAAATTCGTCCGGGACAGATTCGCAGCTTCCGCATCACGCATTTGGATCCCGCCGCCAAGAAGATCGACCTCGAAGTTGCGTAGCTGGGAAAACTCTTAACCGCCGAGCACGCAAAGTTCGCAGAGAAAAGGGTCTAATCTTAAGAGCGGAAGCGTTCAACCACAGAGGACACGGAGATCACCGAGGAACAAGTTGAAATTAAAACCCTCTTACAACCGATAACTCGGGACCTAGAGCGCGGCGACCCGGCGTTGCACCAGCAAGAAATAAAGCGCCACCAGCACCAGCAACGTTCCATTCACGCCCAGAACCACGGGCGCAGTAAACGCAGGCACCAGCCATCCGGAAATCAGGTTTCCTGTCGGCATGCCTCCACGAAATGCGCAGTTGTAAACACTCATGACACGCCCCCGCATTTCATTAGTCGTTATCAACTGCACCAACGATGTCACGGTTGCGAAGACCGCCATCATTGAAATGCCCACCAGCAGCAACATGGCATAGCTGAAGCTGAGCGACCGCGAGAACGAAAAGCCTGCAATGCCCGCGCCCAGGCAGATCAGCATGGTCAAGGCGAACATGCCCTTTTTCCTCATGTTTCCCTTCGCCGCCACCAGCAAGGACCCGCAGATCGATCCCACTCCCATTAACGAAAGCAGGTTTCCATAGGTTTCCGGCCCGCGATGAAAGATGTCTTTCACGAACACCGGAAAGTACGTGCGCAGCGGCATCGCCAGAGTCGTCATCAGAAATGCCAGGATGGTAAGGGCCTCCATTGAGGTCTGCTGCCGCAGGAAGCGGATTCCCTGCTTCAAGCTGTTAAAGATCGATTCCGTGGTTCTTTCCGGCAAGAATCGCGCCGAAATAATCGATAGCGAAGCAATCGGCGCCAAAAACGACAGGGCATTCAGTCCAAAGCACCACTTCTCTCCCAATCTGGCGAGTGCGACCCCGGCGAGGGCTGGGCCAACTGTCACTGCCAGATTGAACTGAATCGAATTCAAGGCGATGGCATTCGGCATGTCGTCTCGATCCACGAGTGTCGGAATCAGCGCCTGATACGCCGGTCCGCCAAATGCCTGAGCAAATCCCGACACGAACGACAAACACAAGATCTGCCAAACGTGCACCACTCCCGCCGTCACCAGAATGGTCAGCAGCGTCGCACTTGCCATCTGCACGTATTGCGAAGTAAGAAGGATTTTCCGCCGCTCAACGCGATCGGCCACTACGCCCCCGATGAGCGAAAACAGGAAGATCGGTATGCCGCCGAGAAATTGGTCCAATGCCAGCAGAAAAGCGGAATGACTCAGCCGGTAGATGAGCCAGCCTTGGGCCACAATCTGCATCCACGTCCCAATGCTCGAAGTGCACGCCCCAATCCACATCAGGCGGAAATCTCGATAATGAAATGCTTTGAAGACGCGGCGAAATCTAGAGTTCTCGTAGCCCGTGGCCGTGCTGTTCACTTTTATATATTCGCATGACGCCGCGCGCTTCGCAGAGTTACCAGCGCGCTGCTTGCTGGTTTCAACGTTCTCTTTTCGCGGCATCCGGTGGTATTCTCAGGTTCTAGCCGGGTTCGGTGGAACTGCAGGCCGCGCCGACTAGCATTGGGGGGAAGGAATGGATTTTACGGGGAAACGAGTCGTCGTCCTCGGCGCCGGAAAAATGGGCGGTATTCTGCTTAAGGCGCTGCTGGAAAAGGGCCTGTTATCGCGTGATTTGACCACTGCGACTGTCCAGCATGAAGATCGCGCCCAAAATCTGCAACAGAAGCTCGGGATCCCGGTTGGTACCGATAACGCTGCCGCCGTTCGCAATGCCGACATCATCTTTGTCTGCGTGAAACCGCAGGTGGTCGAGAGCGTCATGCAGCAGATTCGCCCCAACATCTCCCCGCGCCAGCTCATTATCTCGGTGGCTGCGTCGGTTCCGACCAGCCAGTTCGAGCAAGCGATCGGCAAAGAAATCCCGGTCATTCGCGCCATGCCGAACACGCCTTGCGTCTTGGGTTGTGGCATGACAGCGCTTTGCAAAGGTCGATACGCCGAGTCTTGCCACCTCGATCTGGCAAGCGCGCTCTTCTCTGTTGTGGGTCGAACCGTCGTGGTCGATGAGAAGCACATGGACGCGGTCACTGGACTTTCCGCCAGCGGCCCTGCCTACATTTACATCATTCTCGAGTCTCTGGCGGAAGCCGGGGTAAAAGTTGGCTTGCCTCGCGACATCGCGACTCTTCTGGCAGCGCAAACCACGATGGGCGCTGCGACTGTCGTGCTCGAAACCGGCGATCATCCGGCGCTGCTGAAAGACGCGGTTACGACGCCCGCCGGCTGCACTATTGACGGGATTCTGGAACTCGAGGAAGGCAAGTTGCGCGTCACGCTGATCAAGGCAGTGGTCAAAGCGGTGCAAAGAGCCAAAGAACTCGCGTATGCCTAATCTGTGACGCGGGTATTGAATCCAGGAGGCAAGCCGTGGACGTGAAAATCAGGACGCGAGAGCTTGATGACGTCACTGTGATTGATGTCAGCGGCCGCATCACTCTGGGGGATGAAACCAGCGCGTTGCGCAAAACCGTACGCGAGGTGATCGCCCGGGGGAAGAAGAAAATCGTTCTGAATCTTGCCGATGTCAGCTATATCGACAGCTCAGGAGTTGGCGAGCTGGTCGCCAGCTACACCGCCGTTCGCAATGCCGGGGGAGAATTAAAACTTCTGAATCTGACCAAGAAAGTTCATGACCTGCTGCAAATCACGAAGCTTTACACCATCTTCGACATCAAAGATGACGAATTCATGGCGATCAAATCGTTCGATTGGTATTTCGCAAAGTAGGCGATTGTGGCGAAAGATTCGGGCTGCGCCTTCACGGCTATCTTATCTGGCCGGCGCCGATGATCTCGTATTTCGTCGAAGTCAATTCTGCGAGAGCAAAGGGTCCCCGGCAGTGCAGTTTTTGCGTGCTGATTCCCATTTCGGCGCCGAAACCGAATTCCCCGCCGTCGGTGAATCGCGTGGAGGCATTCCAGTAGACTGCGGCGGAATCTACTAATCGCAAAAACCGCCTGGCATTGGCTTCATTCCGCGTCACGATCGATTCAGAATGTTTCGTGGAATAACGATTGATGTGAGCAATAGCATCGTCCACGCCCCCCACCACGCCGATGGCTATGCATAGCCGTAGATACTCCTCGCTCCAATCCTTTGAGTCCGCCGCCCGGATATTCAAACCCTCTGCATAGCCGAGTGCCCGCTCATCCCCACGCAGCTCGACTCCATTTTCGATCAGTAACTTCGCAATTCGCGGCACGTAATCGGCAGCGATCCGTTGGTGAACCAGCAGTTTCTCAGCCGCATTGCACACGGACGGCCGCTGCGTCTTGGCGTTGATCACAATGCGATCGGCCATGTCCAGATCGGCAGATTCATCAATGAAGATGTGGCAATTCCCTGCTCCGGTTTCGATGACGGGCACGGTCGCGTTCTCCGCGACGTAGGAAATCAACTCCGCGCCTCCACGCGGAATCAGCACATCCACCATGCCCCGCGCGGTGATGAGTTCCTGCACTGACGCTCGGCTGCTGGAATCTAACAATTCGATCGCGCCTTCCGGGACTGCAGCCACCCGGCTGAGAACTTCCACCAGGCACTGATTGCTTCGCGCCGCTTCTTTTCCGCCGCGCAGGACGATCGCATTCGCCGTTTTTAGCGTCAGCGCCACGGTGTCGACGGTCACATTCGGACGCGATTCATAAATAATCCCCACCACTCCGAGCGGAACGCGGATTTTTTGAATGCGCAGCCCGTTCGGGCGCGTCCACTCAGAAAGAACTTCGTAAATTGGATCCGCTAACCCGGCAATCTCGCGCACTCCGCGTGCGATTTCGCGGATGCGCTCTTCAGTAAGCAGCAGCCGATCGCGCATGGCACCCGATAATCCGCTTGCCTCGACGTCTGCACGATTTGCTGCCAGGGCCTCATCAGCATGCGCTTCAACCGCGTCGGCCATCGCATGCAGGATCTTGTTCTTTTCAGATGTTGTAAGTTGTGCGAGCTTGCCCGCTGCCTGGCGCGCACGCAGAAGCTTTTCTTTCGTTGAGACTGCTGGAATAGCGGAAGAAGCCATAACTAATTCTTGGTCTGCGGGGGAAAATAGGTCCCGATCCGATGCTGCAGCGCCGCCGAAATCACTTGCGGATTTCGTCCATTCACAATCGCCACATGAACTCCAGACTCACTCGCTACCTTGGCGGCTCTGAGTTTGGACCGCATGCCGCCGGTTCCTAATTTGCCATGCCCGTTGCAAAGCTCTTCCATGGCGGGGGTCAACTTGCGAACCGTTCGCACCAACTTGGCTGGCTTGCCATCCCGATGCGCAAGAAATCCGTCAACATCTGTCAAAAGAAGCAGCCAATCGGCCTGCACCGCCCGGGCCACCAGTGCGCTCAACTCATCATTGTCACCAAAGGCGCCCACCAACTCCCGCACTGATACGCTGTCATTTTCATTGATGATCGGCACCACGCCGAGTTTCAGGAGTTCCCCTAAAGCGTTCTGCAGGTTCTGGTAGCGGACGGGAGAAGTGAAGTCATCGCTCGACAGCAGTAACTGTGCAACCACCTTTTTTCCAAAGAACAGTTGCTCATATGTGTGCATGAGCAGGCTCTGCCCCACCGCCGCCGAAGCCTGCATCAGCGGAACGCTTGTGGGACGCTCGCTTAACGCGAGGTTCGACATCCCCGAACCGATCGCCCCCGAACTGACGACCAGAAACTCGTGCTGCCGAAGGTCCATTTGGTCGACCAGCGCACGCAGTTGAGCGGTATCAATGCGCCCCCCCGGCGCGACCAGGCTAGTCCCGATCTTTACGACAATTCGCATGAAGCTACTCAGTTTAGCAACGCGCCTGAGATGCGGGAGTGGTCTTTTGGCTCAATCGGTGCCTGCCCGGAACGGGCGCGCTCACCGCTGTTAGAGCAGATAGGCCCTAAGACGATAGGGAAAATAGTTTCGCACCATGGCTTGCTTTTCCTAATATGGGTCCCTTATCATGCGATTCAATCGCGGTGGCAAATGTCACCCGCGCGTTGCTCCCCTGTTAACTCCAATACTGAGGTCATGAACATGGAATGGTCTACTCCGAAGTTTGAAGAAGTTTGCTTGAACTGCGAGATCAACTCGTACGCCAGCGCACAGCTCTAATTCTGCCGCACACTTCGTTGCTGGGAGCCAAATCCCCCGTCTCGTAAAATTGGCGTATTCTTACGTCGAGTGCTACTGGCCAGCACCGAAGATGACGCTGAACTCGTCGATGCCGCCTTACATGAGTCTGCAAGGTTCGACCCTCAAATCAGTGAACCTATCGTTATTAACTAGCGAATCGGATGCGCGAGCTCCACACACACGGACCCCGCGCCTTACTTTACTTTTGGTGTCTGTGTGTCTAGCGTTTTCCTTGTATGCTCCCGCCGTGGACCAGCCGCAGAATTCGCCAACTGCGGACACGACTCTCTATCTGAAGGTTCAGCCCAATCAGCCGCAACACATGTCGAAGCTCAGGCCCGGTGATGCCGTCCAGGGAAAGTTGCTGCAGGACGCCTACCTGGGAGATCGCAAGGTTCTGCCTGCTGGCAGCTCCATCCAACTGATCGTCGACAGCCTCGAGCGGCGACGCAGAGTACCGAACGACCATTGGCCGTGGCTTATCAAGTTCTTCACGCCACGCCACGAAAAATCTCCGCTATTCCGATCTGCGACAGCAGTGTTGCCAAACGGCAGCACGATACCTCTGCAAGTCTCGTTCGTGTCAATTGCCAACGAAGTTGAAGCCCGATCTAAGCGGGATAAAGCAACAAAACCTGCGCCTCGCCTTACGATCACACTTGCCGCCAGCGAAATCGGCGCCGAACCACCGCCGGCTGCGAATTCTTCGCCAACCGCGCTCATTGCAGGAAGCGAGGCTCACGTCATTCTGCTGGATTCGGTCAGCGCCTCGCACAGCCATCCAGGCGATGTCGTTCATGCGCGTCTGGTCGAGCCGGTCTGGTCGGGTACGCAACTAGTCTTTCCTGAAGGCGCTGTGCTGGAAGGAAAGGTCGTCCGAAGAACTCCACCGCGCACGCTGAGCCGCGCCGGCTCGCTACATGTTGAGTTCACCAACGTGAGCTTACCTGGCGCCGCGACGAATCACATCGCAGCTTCGGTGAGCGCCGCACAAGTGGATCGCTCTTCGCACATGAAAATCGACCCCGAAGGTACCATGAGCGGCGCACGCCCGGGCAAGCTCTGGATGCTGGCGAATATCGGGGCCACCGCCGGGATCGCGAAGGAAGTCGACGACGCCACACAACTGCTGGTGGAAGCAATTATCTCGACGGCTACCGATGCCTCCACCGCGGGCACCGCGAGAATTGCCGCGACCTGCATATCCGGCGTGTTTATGCTCACCCGCCACGGCCGCGACGTGGTTCTCCCCAAGTTCGCCGAACTGACCGTCACATTCGACCGGCCGGCGCCGGCTGTCGCTACCCGCTAATCTTCATTCATACCGCAGCGCCACGATCGGATCGACCTTTGCCGCCCGTCGTGCTGGAATGTAACTCGCCAGCAGACTTGTTCCGACCAGCAAAGCCGATACTGCCACAAATGTTGCTGGATCGCTGCCCTTCACCTCGTATAACAAGCTTGTCAACATCCGTGTGATCGCCGCGGCAGCCGCAACACCAATGACGAGGCCAGTACCCACCAGCAGAAAACTCCGTCCCAAAACCATGCCCAGAACCTGCTCCGAACTGGCACCTAAGGCAATTCGGACGCCGATCTCCTGCGTTCTCTGCGCGACGCTGTACGCCATTACGGCATATAACCCAATCGCAGTCAGCAAGAGAGCAATTCCGGCAAAGAGTCCTAGCAACACGGCTTGAAACCGAGCGCGGCCCAGGTCAAGGGCTAGATAATCATCCAATGTGCGGACCGCATAAAGTGGCGCGTCGGGGTCCATCCCGGCAAGCAGTTTTCGCACTTCCGCGGTAACTGAGTTCGGGTCGCCTGCGGTTCGGATGATCAACGTCGGGGTTCCCCACATCAACTGCGGCAGGGGCACAAAATACGCCGGAATCGGAGCGCGTCCGATATCGCTTCGACGGAAATCGCCCACAACTCCGATGATCTGCCGCGTTTTATACCTGGCCCGCTCTGGACCGTCTCCGCCCCCGATCTTGATCTGTCGGCCGATTGGATCTTCATGCGGAAAGTATTTCTTCGCAAATTCCTGATTGATCATCATCACGGGCGCGGAATTGCGCTGGTCTCGCTCATCGAAGGTTCGGCCTCGAAGCAGCGGAACCTGCAGCGCCCCAAAGAATCCCGAGGTCACTACAAACACCTTGGCGCTCGGCTCGTTGGCCGGCGGAACTGGATGGTCCAGCAGGTTAAACGAGAGGCTTAGGTTGCCATTACCTAAAGGAAGCGGCAGGGCTCCCGCAGCCCGGATCACGCCCGGCAACGCATTCAGGCGATTCACTAACGTTCCAATGAACCGGTCCTCCTGATCCGGGTTGTAGCGCGTCTCCGACAAATCGAAACTCGCTGTGAGAACGTGCTCCGGGTTCAGCCCAAGGTCGACACGGGACAATCGCGAAAAACTGCGGATCAACAATCCGGCCGCGACGAGCAGCATGACGCCCAACGCCGTTTCTGCAATCACCAGCCCGGCATGAACCCGATTGTGACCGGCGGTAGCCGTGGAACCCCGTCCGCCTTCCCGCATCGCCTCATTCAGATTGGGCTTTGAAGCGCGTAACGCCGGCACAATGCCAAACAAAATCCCGGTTGCCAAAGCCAACACGATGGTGAACATGAGGACCCGGACATCAATCCCGATTTCCGCTGAGCGCGGCAAGTTGCTTGGATACAGCTTCAGCATTGCTGCCAGACCCCAGCTTGCCAAGGCTGTTCCGGCGGCAGCGGCTACGATCGATACCACCAAAGCTTCCAGCAGTAGTTGGCGAACTACTCGCGCTGGGCTCGCACCAAGCGCGGCACGAATGGCGATTTCGTGCGACCGCTTACTCGCTCGAGCTAACAATAGATTCGCGACATTGCTGCAGGCGATCAGCAGGACCAATCCCACCGCACCGAACAGGACGAGCAGCGGCCTGCGGCTGTCGCCCACCAGGTTGTCGAGCTCGGGTTCGGCGGCTATTCCACTATTTGCGTTGCTATCAGGAAATTCAGCAGCAAGACTGTGCGCAATGGCTCCCACATCGGCGTTGGCTGCTTCGACGCTCACACCAGGCTTGAGTCTCGCGATCGCGTTTATATAGTGGGCTCCTCGCTGTGCTGTGACCGGTGTTTCTTTTGGGTCATTGACTTCGGAATCCCTGGAAAACGTGACCCAAAGCTCGGCTGGTTCCGCTTGCACGGGAAACTGAAACCCCGGCGACATCACTCCGACAATGGTGTAGGCTCGCCCGTTTAGCGCGACCGTGCTTCCGACCACCCCCAAATCGCCGTGAAATTGCCGCTTCCAAAACATGTCGCTGAGAACCGCGACGTGGTGTCCGGGTTTGTCTTCTCCCTCGGCGAAAGGGCGGCCCAGCCGAGGACGAACCCCCAGCAGGGCAAAGATGTTGCTCGAGACGGTTTCGACCTTGACATGCAAAGCGTCGCCTGCGCCCGTGAGAGTGGCATCACTGTTGCTGTAGGCCGCCACCTCACTGAAGGAATGATTGCGCCCGCGCACATCCAACAGGTTCGGGTACGATAAGGTGCCCAGCGCGCTCGACCTTTCCCGTGGTGTAGTTTCAAACTCCCCAAGACTTACTAATTGTTGCGGATCCCTGAACGGCAGCGGGCGCAGGAGCACCGCATTGATCACGCTAAACATAGCCGTATTCGCGCCGATGCCAATCGCCAGCGTCAGAATGGAAATCAGTGCGAAGCCGGGCGACTTCGCCAATAACCGCAATCCGTAACGAAGGTCCTGTAAGAAGTTCTGCAAGCGATGGCCCTCCCTGGTAACACTGGCGCAATTTATTTTCCACTGGGGCTAATCCAAGTATCTGAAAAGAAACATCCGCGAACCGATGAAAAGAACTGCCGTGTCCACTTCTGGGATGCGCTGTTCAGACGCGCACAGGCCCAACCTTAGCTTCCTTCCACGTAGCTCGAACTTCGCGGGGCATCATTGCACTGCAAGTATGCCCCATTTACCAGGTGCGCTCTTGAGTTGAGATTTTTACCGCTCTGCAGCTTCAAAAATGCGGCTGTGGCAGGAGATGCACATGGAGCTTTCTTTGAGATCGATCCACTCCACCGCATGGGACGGCGCCATCACACATTTATAGTCGACGCAGTGCGTCAGGTTCACCGTGTGGCCGAGTTCGTGCACTGCTTCTTTGATTAGCCGCTGCTGCAGCAGGTTCGCATCCATCGCCAAGCCATAAAATTCCTGCCGCAGCCGGTGCAGCGACACCACGGCGCACGGGCCGCCCATTTGTGCCTCGCCGAATACGAAGGTAAGAATGGGAATATAGAGATCGACAGCAGTCACACCGAGCACGCGCCAGGATTGCGAGTTCACCATGGCCTGCATGCGGGCGAGAATTTCCGACGAATGATACTGCTGCCGCTCGCCATGAAAGGCGAATTCCGGATCCAGAGGTGACAGGATTTCACAGCCAAGGCCAAAACTCCGGGCAATCGCCGGCCCCGCCCCGGTCAGCAGCTCGCCATCGATTTTCCCGATCGGGAGCACTTGCAGCTTCATCGCATTTCAACTTGTTGCCGGCTCCATCCGTACTTCTTCAGCTTGTGATGAAGCGTTACCCGATCAATGTCCAGGATCTCCGCTGCCCGGCTCTGGTTCCAGTTGCAGGACTCGAGCGTGCGGAGAATATGGGCTTTCTCGATGTCCTCGAGTGTCTTTTGTGACCCGTTGGATGACACCGCTTTCAACGCGAAATCCTGGATGTGGATTTGCGGTTCTTGCGCCACCACCATGGCCCGCTCAACCGCGTTCTCCAGTTCCCGTACGTTTCCGATCCATGGCTGCTGCTGCAACAGGTTCATGGCCTCGGGGGATACCCGGTTGATCTTCTTGTTCATCTGCAACGAGAACTTACGAACAAAATGATCAACCAGCAGGGGGATGTCATCCCTTCGTTCGCGTAGCGGCGGCAGCTCGATATGAAATACATTCAGCCGGTAAAAAAGATCCGGGCGGAACTTGCCTTCCTCGATGAGTTTTTCCAAATCCTTGTTGGTTGCCGCCACGCAGCGGAAGTCCACTTTGATTGACTGCGTGCTGCCCACCCGTACAATTTCATGCTCCTGCAGAACCCGCAGCAGATCCGTCTGGGTTTTCAAACTGATGTCGCCAATCTCATCCAGAAAGACCGTACCACCTTCGGCGATCTCAAACTTGCCCTTCTTTCGATACTGCGCGCCGGTGAATGCTCCTTTTTCATGCCCAAACAGCTCGCTTTCCAGCAATGTTTCCGTCAACGCTCCGCAGTGAATTACCACCAGCGGATGAAACTTCCTCGGACTTGCCTGATGGATGGCTCGCGCCACCAATTCCTTCCCGGTGCCACTCTCGCCCGTGATCAGCACGGTTGCATCGGTCGGACCGACGGTCTCAATCGCGTCGAAAATCTTCTTCATTGCGGCGCTTTGTCCGGCCATTTCTTCCGGCCGCGAAACTTCCGCGACGGTTTGTCGAAGCATGACGTTTTCTTGTTCGGTCCGCTTGTGTGCCAACGCCTTGGCGACGAGATGCGCGATCTCATCCGGATCCAGGGGCTTGGTCACATAGTCGTAAGCGCCATTTTTCAGGGCGGTGACCGCGGTCTCCACCGATGCATACCCGGTCATCATGATGACCATCAGGTCCGGATCCAGCTCGTGCATCCGCTTCTGCAACTCGATCCCGTCGGTGCCATGCATTTTGATATCGACCAGCGCCGCGTCCCAGGAGTGTTCGGCCAGACGGGTAAGCGCCTGGTTGGCGCTATCGGCCGTGCCCACGTCGTAGCCCTCTTCACGAAACCACTTCCCCAGAGAGTCGCGGACACTGAGCTCATCATCGACAATCAGCAATCGTCCCTGTGCGCTCAAGTTCATCACCTCGCTTCTGTTTCTGCCCTTACAACGCTCTCCCCCGCCACTTCGAAATTCAGCGGCAATACCACCGTGAATGTCGTGCCTTTGCCCAATTCCGATTTCACATCGATGCGCCCGAGATGGCGGTCCATAATGCTGCGGCTCACCGCCAGTCCAAGCCCAACCCCGTGCCCCTGCTCTTTTGTCGTTTCGAACGGTTCAAAGATGTGCGGGAGGAGTTCCGGCGAGATTCCAGTGCCATCATCTCGAACTTCGATTTCGGCGGCATCTTGCGCCGTGTTCATAGCCGTCCGCACCCAAAGAGTTCCGCCGTGCGGCATAGCATCAATCGCATTCATGATCAGCGCCAGAAGTACCTGTTCGATTTGGGCGGGATCGCAGTGCACTCGCGGTAGCTCATCATCGGCATAGAGGTGGAGCTCGATACCGTCCATATCCAACTGGTGCTGCACCAGACGAAGCGTCCGATCAACCACAATGTTGATGTCGGTATTTTCCAGATTCATGGGCGCCGTGCGCGAAAATACCAGCAGGTTCTTGACAATGTCGCCGCAACGCCGGCTCTCGCCCCCGATCAAATCCAGGCACTCGCCCGCTTCTTTTGCCTTCTCGCCCTGCATTTCGCCGCGATCCACCCACTTCCGCAGCAACTTGGCATAGGTGAGAATTCCGGCTAGCGGATTATTAATCTCGTGCGCGACAATAGCGGCCATTTTCCCGATGGTCGCCATCTTCTCGACTTGCAGCACGTGCTCGTGTGCTTTCTTCAGCTCACTGGTCTTTTCTTCCACTCGATCTTCCAGAGTTTTTGCCCAGGCGACGATCTGCTCATTGGCAGCACGAAGCTGCAAACTCATGGCATTGAAGGACCGGGCCAGATCTCCCACTTCATCTTGCGATCGCACCTGAATCTGGAATCCTAAATTTCCTTTCGAAAGCCGCTCCGTCGCGCTCGCCAGTTCTTTGATGGGACGATCCACCACGCGCACGATAAAAATCCAGCTCAGCGCGATCACGATCAACATCGCCGTGACGGTGTAGACGATGGTTCGGAAGTTGCTTTCCGCCAACTGTGCGTCGGCCTTGGCCAAGGAGAGGTCGGTATCGAGCACGCCCAAAACTCGATCCGCGGCGGGATGTGCGTGGCAACTGCCGCTGGAACAGGCGGCCTGGTTTTCAATCGGAGTGATAATCCCCAAAACTCGCTGCCCACTGCCGTTGCGATAAATCCGAAACCGATCTGGCCGGTTTAGCCGCGCCAGTGGTTGTGACTGCGAATGGCAGGCATAGCATGCCTCTCCGCGTTTATCCAGGATGTGATTGAGTTCCGATGGATCGGTAGAAAACGTAATGCGGCCATCCCGATCAAAGATCCTGACCTTGGCCATGCCGGGTTCATCGGCCATGGTCTGGATCATGTGATAGAGGCCCTCGCGGTCGTTGCGCAACATGTAATATGTCGCGCTCCTCCGGATTACGTCGCTGACCCGCTCCGCGCTGGTCAAGGCAGCACCTTCCAGATGCTGCCTCTGCAGGCGGATGTTCAAGTAGCCGAGCAGGGCGAAAGTCACCACCATGCTGGTCAACAACAACGTGATCAGCTTCGCACTCAGGCGGTGCGTGAGACGTGTCCATCGAGCCCGATTTGGCTCAATCGCCCGCATTCTCCACCAGAGCAGGCACGCCAAGCACCGTGGCTTTTATCTGCTCCGCCTCCGGTTTCACTGCTTCATGGTCTGTGGCGAAAATCGGCAGATATTTCACTGCTACCGCAAACAGGAAGAAGCCCATGGCACAGATCATCAGGGTGATCGAGAACTCACTCCACTTCGGCACGAAGTGATGTCCGACGTAGGTCTCAAAGCCGATAACGGCGATGTTGAGACGATTTGTAACAAACCCGAGCAAGCTGATGACTGAGGCCAGGTACAAGCCTTGGGGGGAGAGCCTGACTTTCTTGAAGCTCAGCAGCGTGATTGGAATCACGAACGTCAAGGTGAGTTCCAGCCACAGGAAATATGCTTCATAGCTGGGCTTTATGATTTGCCTCAGCATGTCACGATGGAAATAATCTTCCAGTCGTAGCAGTGCATTGACCCACAGGGCGACCAGCAATGCCCCGCCGAGCCGGACCAGAACCGACAGTTCGAGCTGACGTCCGAAAGCCTTAGAACTCTGGGTGGATTCGAAGATTGTCATTGCCAGTCCCACGGCTACCGCCGACCCAAAGAAGAAGAACGGCAGCGCCGGCGAGTACCAGAATGGGTGCAGCTTGCTGGGCATAATCAAATAAAGGGATCCCAGCGAACTCTGGTGAAGAGTGGAAAGCAGAATGCCCAGAACGATAAGTACAGGGTAAATTCTCTTGATCCACTTGATCGGCTGGTGCAGCTTGAAACGTTCTAAAACATTCGGAAGGAACTCGAAGAAAAGCACGGTAGTGTAGGTCATCACGCACATGCCCACTTCGAACATGACCGAATGCGGGTTCATGTAGATGAGCTGGTGCCAGATGAACCAGGGTCGCCCCAGATCGAATAGCAACCCGACGATGAATAGCAAATAGCCTAAGAAGGCTGTCAGCACGGCTGGACGTACCACGCTATGCAAGCTTTCCACGTTGAACAGGTAAACCGCGCCGACCATGCAGAAACCGCCGGCAGCCAGCATGACGCCGCAAAGGCAGTCGAAGCCGATCCAGAATCCCCAGGGGAACTGGTCCGTCATATGGGTGGCCGCGCCCAAGCCATGAAAATAGCGGATGTAGCTGGAGTACAGGCCCAGAACCATAATCACCGCGAATACCACTCTCCAAAAGGTAATTTTGATTTTCATCGCGCGCTCCCATTCTTCTTCTCTTCTGCTTCAGCTGCCGCGACCTCATCGCGACGATGTGAAACCCAATAAATACCGCCCAGGACCAGTGTCCATACCGGCACAAAGTCTGGAATTCTCTCCATCACTCTCCCGGTGTATTCCGGCATAGGAACGTCGCCGATCTTTTGCGGCTTGGGATAGCCGAACTGCTCGACCGGCACGCTGGAGAGCAACAGCACGGAAGTTCCTCCGACTTCGTTGAGCCCGTAGATGTAATTGAAGTACTTGTCGGGGTTCTGGCGGATGCGCTCCTGCGCCTCTTGAATCAGGTCATCGCGATCGCCGAACTTGGTTGCCCCGGTCGGGCAGGCTTCCGCACAAGCGGTTTGCTTCCCTGCCGCGATACGATCCGGGCACATAACGCATTTGCGAACCCGTGGATTCAAGGATTGCCACTCGTACTTCGGTTGATTGAAGGGGCAAGCCACCATGCAGTAACGGCATCCGATGCACTTCCAGACGTCGTAAACGACCGGTCCCGCCGCAGTTTTGTGGAATGCGCCTACCGGGCATGCGGAAGCGCATGCTGGCTGCTTGCAATGCATGCACAGCCGCCGCATGAACTTGTCTTCTTTAGTGAGAACAACTGTGTACTTATGCTCCGATTGCACGGCCTCCGCGGCAATGCCGTCGTTGTAGGGCAGCTTATTCTGCTCGGCGCACGCCGCTTCGCATTGTTTGCAGCCAATACACATGGTTGCGTCGTATAAAAGTCCCTTGCTCATGAAAGTTCTCTCCTGGCTCCGTTCCAGATCGATCTCTGCTCCGCCGGAATGAGATAGGAATTAAGGCATGAAAGCGCCGGAGCGAGTCTGGTTTCGGGACGTTCTGACTGCTGAGGACTTGGGCCAACAAAAACAACGGGTCCGGAGGTGAGCACCGGACCCGCGAAAGCTGTTCCTGCTGCTAGGGAAGGCGAGGGGGATTCCCGGCTCGCTAAGGTTCGGCCGGTTCTCCGTTCCATCCGCCGATTTGCGCCGGTTTGAGGCATAACTCACCCATCCGCTTCCCTCATCCGCTGGCGATGCTAATCCGCAGCAGCGGCAGCATGGACCAGGAACAGCAGAAACTACTTCTTCTGCAGATCGCGAACCGCTTCAGTTACGGCCTTGACCTGCTCGGGGGTGAGCCCCTTGGTCGCAAATGCGTGCGTTGCTTTCTTGGTCGGACCGCCGTTGGCGACAAAGTCCGTCAGATCGGCATCCGACAACTTTTTCACATCATCGGAAACCAGGCTGGGGATCTTCGCTGCCGGTTTGCCCGCTCCGTCCGCTCCATGACAAGCCGCGCACTTCGCTTTGTAAATCGCAGCTCCATCTTCGGCCCAAGACAGATTGGGGATCAGGACAAACAGCGCCAGGGCGATGGTCAGCACCAGCGCTGCAATTTTGGTCATCTTCATGATTGCTTCCCTCTCGGTATAGATTTTTACGACTGAGGAGAAGCCGTGGTCTGGTTCCCTTTAGTAACTGTTGCAAATTTGACCATCGGCAGCTCCGATGAATCTCTAAACAAAGCACGCAGCTCGCGCTGCAGGCTGATGCGATTCTCTGCTGTAGAGTTCCTTATCTGCTGTGATCTGAGTCACTTATGGTCGTGACCTGCAGGGTGCGGCAATATGCCTCAACGCACATGCCTGAAGCTCTGGAGGCACGCCTTCCCGACCCCATTTCGGGAAGTTAAATGCGTAAATCGTTATCAGAGGGCACGACTTTCGCCGCACCCTCCGATGAAGTTCACCTTCTACTGCGAGCGTGTCATGTTTTTCACCTGAAGAACCTGGTTGGGGGTGGCAAGTATGATACTCGGCTGGAATCCGGCGAACTCGAGGGTAGCCGCCGAGTCGGTAAGGCCTCCACCATAGAGGGTCGGAGCCCCAAGCGTCCCGTCGCCATTGCCGAGCAATACTGCCATCGTCTCGGCGAAGCCGTCGGGGGCGGCAACATCAAGAATTCCGTCTCCGTTGAAGTCTGCCACCAAGAGCGTAGGAACGAAGCCGAACGCCGCGCCGCTGTCTTCGGAAAACTGCCCTGCCGAGGTGAAGTGGCCTGCACCATCATTGAGAACAACTTCGATGATTCCGCCCTCCTCGACAGCGAAATCCGGAATGCCGTCGTTGTTGAAGTCTCCAGTGGCGAAGCTGAAGAAGATCGTGCTGAAGACATCACGCGCCACTACCACGACCGGTTGCTGGAAGGTGCCGTCACCGTTGCCGAACTGCACGGATACGCGGTTATCATTCAGCGAAGAGATGTAAGCTATGTCTTCCTTGCCGTCGTGGTTGAAATCGCCACTGACAATATGCTCGACCTGAGTGAATGTGGGGAACGTGAACACGTTCCTTGCTGCGGCGAATCCATTGTTGCCGTCACCCAGCAGCAATGAGATAGCAGGAACGCCGACACTGGTGCCGAAATCGGCGACTACCACGTCGGGATTGCCGTCGCCATTGAAGTCACCCACCGCGATACCAACCGGGAAATCGCCCGCCGCAAAGGTTCGTGGACTCTGGAATGAACCATCTCCTTTGCCCAGCAAGAGCGAAACACCGCCGTGGTTGTTGGGAACGCTGCCGAAATCAGAAACCATCAGATCCAGATGTCCATCGTGGTTGAAGTCCGTGGCAACCAAGCCCTCGGGCTGGGTACCCGCCTTGAACGCCTTTGAAGGCGCGAAGCCGCCAGTGCTCTTTCCCAAGAGGATCTCGACCGTCTGTCCGACTGTATTTGATCCGGTATCGACCATGGCCAGATCTGGGAGGCCGTCGCCGTTAAAGTCGGCGATAATGCTCTGGTTGGGAAAGTCGGTGCCAATTGGCAGAGCGGGACCGATGTCCACAAACTTGCCGTTCCCTTTGCCCAGAACGACAGAGACAGTGTTGGAATCGAAGTTGGCGGTGATGTAATCGGTCTTGCCATCGTGATTGAAATCTCCGGTGGCCAGCGCCGACACTGTGCGGCCGGAGGGTTCGGTGGTTGCCGGGCCGAAGTTGCCGACGCCATCCCCGAAGAGAATGCTAACGGTACTCAAATTGCCGTTCGCCACGAGCAAGTCATCGTGCCCATCAGCATTGAAGTCGGCGACAGAAAGTGAGTCCGTGCGCGCCCCAACATGGAAAATTCGGGCAGGCTGGAAGGTACCGTCTCCGTTCCCGAGCAACTCGGAGACATCGCCTTTACCCAAGCTGGTGACAACGAGATCGGTTTTTTTGTCGTCATTGAAATCATGCGCAAGAACCGATTGCGGAGTCTTCTCCACCGGGATAAACGTGGTGGACCTCACGCCGCCTTTGCCATCACCAAGCAGAATTGCCACAGTATTTGCGTTGGGAGCCTTGTTGTTTTCGAAGGCTGCACCGGAATCGGCCACAGCCAGATCGAGTTTGCCGTCACGATTGAAATCTCCGACTGCGATTCCGTTTGGTCCCATGCCAACCGGAATGTCAGTGGCTGAAGCGAAAGTACCGTCGCCATGCCCGAGAAAAATCGAAACCGAGTTAGATCCCAAATTGGTGACTGCGAGATCCAGCTTGTGATCGCCGTTCAGATCCGCGGCAATAATTCGTTGTGGAGAAATTCCGGCAGCCATAACCAGAGGAGTACCGAAGCTACCGGCGCCATCGCCTAGCATGATGGAGACACCGCTTGAACTGGTGACCGCGACATCAGTCTTTCCGTCGCCATTGAAATCGGCGGCGACGACGTCCAAGGGAAATGAACAGCCACAATCGAACAGGCGGAAAGCTTGGAAGCTGCCATCGCGATTGCCGAGCAATACGCTCACGCCGGTCGAGTTGCCGTCATTGAGCACAAGATCGAGGATGCCATCCCCATTCAAGTCGGCGAGGGCGACGCTGTGTGGGCCGTCAGCAGCAAGATAGTCACGGTGGACGACGAACTTCGGAAGTGCAGTGGAAGCATCGCTGGTGGCAGACGCCGGAAGCTGCTGGTGAAATCTCCTCGACCTGACGTTTGGTGCTCCTTGCGCTGAGGCATTTCCCTGAGGGGCAGTTTGCGCGAAGGAGCAGGTAAGTGCAGTCATCAGAAATAACGCTGGAACAAACTGCAAGCAGGGTGAACGGCGGAGAAGCTTACGTTCAATCATGATGATTCCTTGTTTTTTTGGTCAGATTTGTTACCCAAAGACGGCAAACCTACTGGGCAACTATCGGGAATCTATCAATCGGCGAGCGGGCAGTTTTCACCGTCGCGTAAAGGTTGTGTCAACTTTCCTGGCACAAACAGACGCGGTAACTGCGCATCAGGGATGAGTTTTGGAGGCAACCTTGCAGCAAAGCGCTCAGATCTTACGCGATCGCGCGGACAGGAGAGATGGTTAAACCTTGAACGGGAATCTTGGCGGAGGCCTCTTCTTCGTGATAACTGGCGATGACGCTCTGCACCTGTTTCAGCAGCAGCTGCTTCTTCTCGGCATCTCGCTCCGCGAACGCCGCTCTGTAGAGGGTTCCAAAATCGACGCTGTTGTTGTGGTTCATAGCGTTCTCCACATAAGGTTCATCCAGGACCTCGCGGTGACGCCAGGCCTGGATCGCAAGATTTTGCACTATTTGCACATGGTTACGCACAATGCCCGGCCCGGCAATCAGGTGTTCCCTGTAGGAACCTTAGAGAGGCTCAGGATGTGCATTCGGCCCGTGCCACCGCCGGTGCGTATCGCGCCATCGCCATCTCCACAATCTCTCCGATCAGGTCGGTATACGACTTGCCCGAGGCCTTCGCGGCCATGGCGAATTCCTGCTTACTTGAAAGCCACGGATTCGGATTCGCTTCAATCACGTAAACCTCGCCCTTGGGTGTGAGCCGCATATCAATGCGTCCATAGTCCCGCAACTTCACCGCCTGATATGCGGCCAATCCCGTGTCTTGCAGCTTCTTGACCGTCGCTTCATCCAGATCGGTCGCAAGATGGGACTTGGTGAGCTTGTGAACTTGAGTTTCCTTCTCAAACTTCACGTCGTAACTGGCGATTTTTGGAATTCCGTCGGGCAATTTTGAGAGATCGAGTTCGACCGGTGGAAGCGCCTGGGCACTCTCGTAGCTTCCCAAGATCCCCACGTACAGTTCCCGGCCTTCGATGTATTCCTCAATCAGCGCCGGCGAATCGAATTCGTTCTGGATATATTCAACTCGCTCCATCAACTCCTTGACGCTGTTCACCACCGCACCCACATCAATTCCAATCGATCCATCTTCCCAGACCGGCTTCACAATCAGTGGGAACGAAACGTCGTGCGCATGCTCGATCCGTCCGCGATACGCGGTCGCAAAAAACGGGGTCTTGATCCCATGGAACGCAAACATTTTTTTCGCGGTAGCTTTGTCTTGCGCGAGAAAGTGTGCGTGCGGACCGCCACCGGTATATCGCATGCCGAGTAAATCCATGTAGGCCGCGACGTTCATTTCCTTTGTGTCGTCGCCGGCAAACGACTCCGTGAGATTGAAGACCAGGTCAGAGCCGCACTTTGCCAGCGCGGTCAGACACTGGGGAGTTCCGTCCAATATCTGATAGAAGGGCTCGTGCCCGAGCTTCTCGAGCGCCTCAAAAATCTCTTCCCGATCTTCTTTCTCCCGCTTCGTCTTACTGTGCGGTTTCTTTTTCTTTTTCGCGGACACTTTTTCCTCGACTTTGGGCGCTTCTTCCTCTTCACCCCAAATGTCGTAGAGCACCGCAACTTTCAGCTTCGCGCTGACCATTGTTTTTCACTCCAATGTAGCCTCACGGCTGCACAAACTTTCCGTTCGCCGCGTAGTTCATCGCCAGCGCGGTGGCGTACACGGTGATTTGCACCAGGTGCTCCGCTTCGCGCTGCACATCCGCAAACAATTTCAATTCCCCCAGCCGCTTTTCGATTGTCTCCACCAACTTCTTGACCAGAGGCCGTTGCGCCCCGGTCCAATATGCAACCTGATCGACCACGCTCTTGCGATGTGCGCGTAAGAATTCCTGCGCCGGCTTCGCGCCCTTGCGTCTTTTGGATGCATTAAAGATGTCCCGCAGATCGGTGTCGATCGGCAAATCTCCGACTTGGATCTCCTGTCCATTGCGGTGATAAAACTCCGCCGGCGTCATCTCCATGTCATCGACCGTGACGTCGGTCTCCGCGCGCCGGCGCAGGGGATCCGTGTTGCCCAAATGCCGCGCGATCCGATCCATGTAGCGCAGCTTTGCCATGGCGCCCCATCCGCGATAGCGCTGTTTCCACGCCGATCGCGGCGTCAGCCACACTGCAAAGGTTTCGGCAAAATCCTCATCGGGATGTTTCTGCGCATACCAGCCCGGCAAATACCGGACATGATCCCGGGAAAACAGCACCGGCCTGTAGTTATCGTGATAAGGCCGCCGAAATGGTCCGAATAACTGCTTCCACTCGGGAGTGCGATGCAGCTTGTACGCATAGTTGAAGGCGTGCCCCGCTTCGTGCCGCAGAATCATCATGATCTCTCTTGCATCTTCCAGATCATTGACTTCTCTTTCCAACTGCGACAGCGCCGGATGAGCCAGATAAAAAGGGACACCGATGATGGGCTCGCCCGATGGGCATCCCCATTCGTCCGTCAAATAAAACGGCGGACGAAATTTGTGCAGCTTCTTCGCTTCCAACTCCCGATACAGTTGCTGCACAAACTTTTCCAGCGGTGATCCATCAATTTTCAGCCCCAAGTCTTTGATGGGCTTGTGCAGGATCTCCGCCGGTTCTGGTTTTGTGATTTCGGGCACGTGGCTTTTACCAATCAACACCAGTACACCGGGAGGAGGCGGGAGCGCAAACCGGTCTGCACCAATTTAAACAATAGCAGCCGGCGCAACCCGAATCGCAGATCACCGCAGACCATGCACCAAAGATAGTGCATCGGGTTATAGATGCCACCGCTCACGGCTGAGTTGTGACTTTGCGCCCGCGCTGCGCTGAAGATGGGCTGCTTATGGCGTACCGAAAGTTAGCAAGCTGCGTCACCCCTTGTATCCCTCGGCTTCTAACGCATTCCCAAACTCGCGCAGCAGAAACTTGACATTGTCCTCGGTCGCGAGCGGTCCCATGATTCCCACGCGGAAGACTTTCCCTGCCAGCGGTCCGAAGCCGCCGGGAATTTCAATTCCCTGCTCATTGAGCAATCGTGCGCGGACTTTTGCATCGTCCACACCTTGCGGCACGCTCACGGTGTTCAGTGTCCATATGCGGTGCCCTTCCGGAACATGCAAGCGGAGCCCCGTTCCTTCCACGCCCTTCACAAACATCTTGTGACAGCGTAGATGCCGCTCCCATCGATTCTCGATTCCCTCTTCCGCAATCACCGCCAGCGCCTCGCGCAAAGCATAAAACATCGAGATCGGCGCAGTGTGATGATAACGATGCGAAACCGTCGTGTAGTCGCGAATCAGCTTCAAATCCAGATACCACGTCCGCGGAGTAGTCGTCCGTCGATTCAGCCAATCCATGGCGCGCTGCGACAAGAACATCGGCGACAATCCCGGCGGACAACTTAGTCCTTTTTGCGAGCAACTGTACGCAACATCGATTCCGGTTTTGTCGACATGAATCGGCATCGAACCGAGGGAAGTCACGCAATCGGCAATGACCAGCGCGCCCACCTCATGCGCCGCGGCGCAGATCGCGCCTCCCGGTTGCAACGCTCCAGTCGAAGTCTCCGCATGAACAAACGCCACTACATCCGGTTTTTCCCGCCGGATGAAGTCCCTCGCCTCATTGTCACTAAATGTTTCGCCCCAGGCCTTTTCGAAACGCGCGAGGTTCGCACCCTGACGCTTGCCCATTTCGCTGATGCGGTCGCAGAAATACCCATTGGCAAACACCGCGAACTTCTTTCCTGACTCGACAAAATTCGCGACCGCCGCTTCCATCCCGGCGCTTCCGGTTCCCGAGATCACCATTGTGACCCCGTCGGTCGTGCCATAAGGAATTTTCAGCAACTGCTCGATCTCTCCCATGATGTGGAAGAAATACGGGTCCAGATGTCCCACGATCGGTTTGCCCATCGCCTCGTACACACGCGGATGCACCATGCTCGGGCCCGGCCCAAACAAATATCTTTTCGGAGGATTTAGCGGCTTGAGGGTTGCAGTCGGGATCTCCTGGGTTGTGCTCATGCTCGGAACTCTCTTTCTGTGCGGATCGACATAACCCAGTCTCCCAGACCCTCGCGGAATAATGCAACTTGCTCACCAAGGCAACGGGGGTGATTCATCAGAACTGGTCATGAGCACAGGAGTGTTCCGCTTTCCAATCCAGCGACGCCGAATTCATGCAATATAAAGATTTGTGCGGCGAACCCAAACTTTCATGCCACCTTTTGGGTTCGAAACATTCCTGGTTTGTAATCGCCCGGAACCGTCCGAGCGGCGATATTCATACGATTCCAAACATTGATGCTTGCCACCGCCAATCCAAGGTCCGACAATTCCTTCTCGTTGAAGTGCTGGCGCACCTTTTCATAAACCTGGTCAGGAACGTGACCGTTGGTGATCAGGGTAAGAGCTTCGGTCCACTCCAGCGCCGCACGTTCGCGATCCGTATAGAAGGGCGTCTCGCGCCAGACATCCAGTGAGTAGAGCCGCTGCTCATTCTCTCCCGCCGCGCGCAAGTCCTTCCAATGCATGTCCACACAATAGGCGCAGCCATTAATCTGCGAGGCCCGCAGGTAAACCAAATTCAGTAAGGATTCTTCCAGTCCGCATTCCTGAAGATAACGGTCTAAACCGAGCATTGCATGCACAGCTCCAGGGGCTACTTTCAAGTAGTTGAAACGAGCTTCCATAGATCCTCCTTCGATTGCTGATGCGATTGGTAATCAGGAAATATCTGGATACCGTAGTTTCGATGTTTCCACGCCGCGTCAGACTCATGAGATTTTCCACATTCTCGTGCGGTGTTGGTTCTGAGTCGCAGCTCCCAGTTACGGAAATAAACAAACCTGATTGTTGAATCGTGCACTTAGCCAGGAGATCAAAATAGGGAGAGGCCTGTCCAAGCAGTCACTAGCATCATGGGCTGGCTCACGTTTTGTCACCTATCAAAGAGAGGAGTCGCGAATGGCAAACAATTCACTCGATACCGAAGTTCTGATTGTGGGCGCTGGGCCAGTTGGCTTGTTTTTAGCGAACGAGTGTGCGCGACGCGAGCTCCACTATCGTGTCATCGAGGAACGCTCGTCGCAATCAGAACACTCGAAGGCATTGGCGATATTTCCTCGGACTCTCGAGATCTTCGACATGGCTGGTGTGGTTGATCCTTTCCTGGATCTAGCGAACCGGGTCACGAAAGTGGCTGTCATGCATCGAGACCGCACCCTCGCCCACATCAACTTTGAGCCGCACGAGAGCCCCTATTCATTTGTTGCCATGGTGCCACAGGACATCACAGAGAGATTGCTACTGGAAGCTTTGCAACGAAAGGCGGGTAACGTCGAGTACGAAACCAGGTTTGTTTCCGCGGAACAGGATCGTGATGGGGTCAGCGTCACGATGGAGCAGAGAGGCGAAACACGCGAGCTGAGAGCTGCGGTCGTCGTTGGATGCGATGGCGCGCACAGCACGGTGCGTCATCAACTGAATCTCCCGTTTGAAGGAGCGGAATACCGAGCCTCCTTTCTTCTGGCTGATGTCGAGACGAATACGAGGCTGCCAGCGCACGAGATGCAACTCTGCCCGAGTGAATTCGGCCCTGTAGCGATCTTTCCTATGAGCGCGACGCGGCGACGAATTGTGGCGACAATCGAGAAGGTTAACGACGACGCTCCGTCGCTGGATCTTGTTCGCAACATATTAGCCCAGCGAGCGCCGAGTGGAATCGAGGCAAGCGGCTTGAACTGGAGCAGCTATTTCCGCATTCATCATCGCCAAGTGGCGCGGATGCGCGAAGGGCGCATCTTTATCGCCGGAGACGCGGCTCACATTCACAGTCCATTCGGCGGTCAGGGAATGAATACCGGGCTACACGATATCTGGAACCTGGTTTGGAAACTTGATCTCTTTCTAAGGGGACGCGGGAACGAAGAGTTGCTCGACAGTTACAGCAGCGAACGCCTGCCCGTCATCAAGAATGTAATCGATACCACGGATCTGCTGACGAAAGTCATGGGCACTCCACACAAGCTCGCCCAAGTCGTTCGCGACACGGTCGTACCGATCGTTTCGCATCTGGCTCCGTTTCAGCATGCGTTCGTGCAACGTCTATCCGAGCTGGGCATCGCCTATCAGGGCAGCCCGATCGTTGAAGGATCAGGAAAGCGCTACTTCGATGATTCAGTGCGAGGAGGCAAGGGCATCAGGAGCCGCTTTTTGCTTTTTGTGGGCAAAGACGCAGATGCGTCCACAAAAGATGCAATCAAGGAATTCTCCGAATCACTTTCGGAGCTTGTGGAACTACGATCCTCCGCCAGCCAGGGATTGTGGCTGGTTCGTCCGGACGGTTACATCGCTTGTTCTTCGGAGACTGGGGACGTGGTAGCTCTTGGCGCGATACGTTCGGTACTTCAGCGCCAAATAGCGTCAACGACTACCAAACGAGCGGCCTGAACCTTATTTCTTTTCTGGCTTTAGATCCAGCGAGGCCGAGTTCATGCAATACCGCAGGCCTGTCGGTGCGGGACCATCGGGGAAAACATGTCCCAGGTGCGCATCGCACTTCGCGCATCGCGCTTCGATCCGAGTCATTCCGTAAGTTTGATCGGTGTGCTCGTCGATTGCGGATTTATCGAGCGGCTGCCAGAAACTCGGCCATCCTGTGCCCGAGTCAAATTTCGTATCCGAACTGAACAGCGGTGCTCCACAACATGCGCACGTATAAGTGCCCTGGTCTTTCGTCTTCCAGTACTTGCCGGTAAAAGCCGGCTCGGTTCCCGCCTGCCGGGTTACACGATACTGATCCGGCGATAACTGCGTCTGCCATTCCTGGTCGGTCTTCTTAATCTTTTCTGCCATTGGGCCCCTTCCATTGGTTCTTGAGACAGCTTAACGCAAGCTCGGAGATGATGTGCCACGCTTGCTCTTGACTTCGCCTTATATTCGCCTACAATAATCGCATGGCGATCACGCGGCGGCAGCGGCAGCTCTACGATTTTATCTCCGAATTCGTGCAGAAGAAGGGCTACTCGCCTTCATATGACGAAATCCGTCTCGGCATGAAGCTGAATTCGCTTGCAACCGTTCACAAGCACATCACGAACCTGGAGAAGAAGGGCCTGTTGACGCGCGACTATAACCGCAGCCGTTCGATTGACCTGCTTCCACCCAAGGGCCGGCTGAAGCAAGCGATGAGCGTCAACACCACGATGGTATTGCCGCTGCTGGGACGCATTGCAGCCGGGCAGCCGATCGAGGCCGTGGAGAATCCAGAGACCATTTCTCTTGCGGATTTCGTGCGGTCGAAAGAAGTTTTTGTTCTCGAGGTGCGCGGAGAGTCAATGCAGGATGAGCACATTCTCAGCGGGGACTACGTCCTGGTTGAAAAAGCCAAAACCGCCCATAATGGCGACATCGTTGTGGCGTTAGTCGACGGCTCGGACGCCACCTTGAAGCGCTTCTATCGCGAAGGCGACAACATCCGCCTGCAGCCCTCGAATGTGAACATGAAACCGATCATTGTGCCCGCCGCCAATGTTGACCTGCAGGGACGGGTCATTGGCGTGCTGCGCAAGTATTAAGTTCCACAGAAAAGAAAACGCCCGGCTGCACGCCGGGCGTCATAGTCATAGTTGAATCAGCCGAGGTGCTTATCCAGAGCCTGCTGGATCTTCTCTTTGGGCACGAAGCCGACGATCTGCTCCTTCACTTGGCCGCCTTTGAACACCAGCAAAGTCGGGATTCCACGAACACCATAGCGCATTGGAGTAGCGCTATTGCGGTCCACGTCCATTTTGCCAATCTTCACCTTGCCCTGGTAATCCTTCGCCAGTTCCTCCACGATAGGAGCGATGGCACGGCAAGGCCCGCACCATGTCGCCCAGAAGTCGACCAAAACCGGTGTTTCGGACTTGAGCACATCCTGGTCAAAATTTGAATCAGTGACTTCGAGAATTCCGTTACCCGCCATCTGTATCCTCCTTAGCTGCGCCGCACGGCGGACGCGCTAAACGCAACCATATAAATGCCAATGAATTCTAGCACTTTTGTTAGATGCACAGCAGGAAGGAAGGTCGCAAGACCGGGTGTCAGATGACGGGTCTCGGGTGATGGGTCGCAGGTCTCTCTTCATGCAGGCGGTAACAGAAAAGCACCCGTCAACGCGCCGTACATCAGGCCGCTGAGATGAGACCAGATCCCTGACACCAGAAACAAAAAGCGTCCTGAACTTCACAGCTCAGGACGCCTGGCAGCCCTCCCCCAGAACTGCCAAACCACGGTTGCATCCTAGCGTGGTGGCATAGGGGTGTAAATATCACTTTCGTAATCGCACGAATCCGTCGTAGTAACAATGATGCGTTTGTCTCACATTCAATTGCCACCGCGACGTTGCACTGTTTTCTCTGCGATCTCCGCGTTAAGAGCTTTTGACTTGCGTCACAAAACCTGACACCGCCTGAGATTTTACAAAAAATTCTGCTACCAAATAGAACTGCTGCACATCGAACTTCGCATACGGTTTGAGGGCTCTGCCTTTGCACCGTAGAATCACACGCTAATGTTGGTCACTCGCCAGAACGTTTGTAAATGCGCCTGTTGTTGTTGTGCATGTCTACGTTCTGGTGCCGGGAGGCTGCTGACCTAATCATTTTCTAAGTATCAGCATTCATCAACCCATCGCCAGAAGAAAGCTGGCGGTGGGTTTTTCTTTTATGCCGGAAGCGACTAGAGAAACGAAAGCACAACGCGCCGAACGTCTGAAACGGGAAAAGAATCCATGGACGGCGATCGAGGAGATTCGACGCTTCGCCCGCGAAGGCTTCCCTTCCATTCCGCCCGAGTGGCTGGGCACGTATTTTCGATGGTGGGGCGTCTACCCCCAGGGCGATGGCGCGGGCGTACTGGGCGGCCAAGGCGGTGAAGGTAAAGCTCTTCCCTACTTCATGGTTCGCATTCGGATTCCCAATGGGATCTTGCGCGCGCACCAGTTACGTACCATCGCCGATCTCAGTCAGCGCTATGCGCGCAGCATTGCCGACATCACGGTCCGGCAAAACATTCAGTTGCATTGGATCACGGTCGAAGATCTGCCAGACCTTTTGGAGGCACTCGACCGCTGCGGTCTCAACACGTTGGGCGCTTGCGGCGACGTCACACGCAACGTGACCGGGTGCCCCGTGGCGGGCGTCGATGCCGACGAGATCTGCGACGCTTCGGGGTTGGCGCTGGAAGCCACTCGCATGTTGGCTGGCAACCCGGATTTTTACAATCTGCCCCGCAAATTCAAGATTTCGATTACCGGCTGCCGGTCGTGGTGTAGCTATCCCGAAATCAATGATGTTGGCTTAACCGCGGTGCAGAGAACGCTTGGCAGCCATAGCGAGATGGGATTTTCACTGCGAGTCGGCGGAGGTCTTTCGGCTGAGCCGTACCTGGCTACCCGCCTCAATGCATTCGTGAAGTGGGATCAGGTGCTGCCGGTGGTGCGCGGGATCGCAGAAATGTTTCGGGACTCGCAGGAACTTCGAGAGCATCGCGAGCGCGCTCGCCTGAAATTCCTGTTTCTGCGCAACGACTGGACGGCCGACGATTTCGTGCGCGAACTGCAAGACCGGCTCGGATTTCGCCTCGACCCCGCAGCCGACGAGCAAGCACCAGCCGATGTTTATCGCGATCACGTCGGCGTGCATCCGCAGAAACAACCCGGCCTGCTCTACGTCGGAGCGGCCGTGCTTCGCGGGCGAATTTATCCGGAGCAAATGCTCGCCGCAGCAAACTTAGCTGAGAGATTCGGCAACGGCGAACTCCGAACCACCAACATGCAAAACCTGCTGATTCTCAACGTTCCGCGCCAGAACACATCGGCATTGGCGACAGAACTGAATGGGATCGGTCTTCCGGTCGCCGCTTCAGTTTTCTGGCGAGGTACCATCGCCTGCAGCGGCACCGAGTTCTGCAAGCTAGCGATCACCGAAACAAAGAGTTTCTCCCGCTGGCTGGTGCAGGAACTCGAAGAACGATTGCCAGAGTTCGACCAAGACCTCAAGCTGCACGTGACCGGATGCCCGAACAGTTGCGGACAGCACTGGATTGCCGACATCGGGATCGAAGGAAAGAAGTTGAAGCTCAATGGACGAATGGTCGACGCGTACTACTTTTGCCTCGGCGGAGCGGTTGGCAAAAACCAGGCAATCGCGCGGCCTATCGGCTATCGCTGCACGGCCGCCGAAGTGCCTGATGCCATCGAGCGGCTTCTGCGCGCGTATCTTGCCGAGCGGTTTACCGGAGAAAACCTGCGGCAATTCTTCGCTCGCCATCACAACGACCAGCTACGCGGATTCCTTGCCGGTCACATTATCCAGGCAGTAGCTCGCGACGTGCCGCCCGGCCCAGTGCCGCATGGTTTGGAGATTTGAGGAGAAACCGATGGAGCGATTGTTTCCAATGTTTGTAAAGCTGAGTGGTCGCAGGGTGTTAGTGATCGGCGGCGGAACCGTTGCCGAAACCAAGATCGAAGGCCTGATCGATACAGGGGCAATGATTCAGGTCATCGCCATCAAAGCCAATGAGCGGGTGCGGCAATGGGCTCGCGATGGCGTGATCACGCTCGAGGAGCGCGCCTTCTCTCCCGCCGATTTGAACGGCATTTCCCTCGCTGTGGTCGCAACGTCCTCGACTTCGGTCAACGAACTGGCCTATCTGGAATGCGGAGGCCGCGGCATTCTCTGCAATGTCGTCGACGTGCCCGATCAATGCGACTTCTTCTACCCCGCCATAGTTCGGCGCGGAGACCTGCAAATCGCGATCTCGACTGCCGGGCAAAGTCCGTTTTTGGCGCAACGGATTCGACAGCAACTGGAACGTCAGTTTGGACCGGGTTATGGGGAATGGGTGGCGGAGTTGGGCAAAACTCGACGCGCAGTCTTGCAAAGCGATCTCGATCCGGCAGAAAAGCGCTGGTTGTTGCAATCGCTCGCGAGCCAGCATGCCTTCGAAGCGATGCTCTCTGCCAAGCGAATTCAGGAAAAGGGAGAAGCGGCATGAAGGGCAAAGTTTACTTGGTTGGAGCAGGCCCCGGTGATCCTGATCTCTTGACTCTGAAAGCGCTTTGCTTGCTGAAGACCGCCGACGCGGTTCTCTACGATGACCTGGTTGGGCCAGAGATTTTGCAACTGGTGTCGTCCAGAGCTCTTTTGCGAAACGTCGGCAAGCGCAGCAGAGCAAAGAAAATCACGCAGGCGGAAATTAATTCTCTGATGATCAGCATGACGCGCGCAGGCATGATGGTCGTCCGGCTGAAGAGCGGCGATCCGCTCATTTTCGGACGGGGCGGAGAGGAAATTGAGGCGCTGCGTAACGCCGCAATCGCCTGCGAAGTTGTGCCGGGCGTGACGGCGGCTTTGGGCGCTGCTGCCGCCGCTCAAATCCCCCTCACGCACCGGCACATCTCGCATGCGCTGACTTTCATCAGTGGGCACGAGGCCGAACAAAACGGCAGTGTTGAGTGGAAACGCGTCGTAGCGACCGGCGGCACGCTGGCGATCTACATGCCGGGACAAAGCTATAGCGATGTAGCAACTCGTCTTGCTGAGGCCGGGCTAAGAAGTGATACTCCTTGCGGCATCATCGCCGCCGCAACTCGCGCTGAGCAGCAGATCGAATTCACCACTGTTGCTCAGCTTGCGACAGTTCAACCGCTTCCCACACCTGCACTTCTCATTGTTGGAGAAGTAGTTCGTTTGGCTCGTTTGGAGCAAACCTCTGCGGAAGATTCGTTAGTGATCGCGGGCAAAGCAAACTACTCCTCAGCCGAAACGCTCGAGGAGATCGCATGACCCACGAACTTGCCGGAATTCAATTTCTGGCGGAAAGCTGGACGCCCGAGCAGGTTTTGAGTTGGGCTTTCAAGCGGTTCGGTCAGGACATCGCGATTTCCTCTGCCTTCGGCGTCGAAGGCATGGTCATCATCGACATGGCTTCCCGCATTTATCCGAACTTCCGCTTGTTCACCCTCGACACGGAATTTCTGTTTCCGGAAACCTATAACCTGATAGACCGGGTCGAGGATCGCTACGGGATTAAAATCGAAAAGGTCTATTCCGTGCATTCGCCCGAACAGCAGGCGAAAACCTTTGGGCCGGCGCTCTGGAGCCGCAATCCTGATCTTTGCTGCGAATTGCGCAAGGTCGATCCGCTACGGAGTAAGCTAGCCGAATTCCGCGCCTGGATCACGAGCATTCGCCGCGACCAGACGTCCTTCCGTGCCTCGGCACAAAAGATCGAATGGGACCAGAACTTTGGTTTGCTGAAAATCAATCCGCTGGTGGACTGGAATTCGAAGCAGGTGTGGAGCTACATCTTCAAGCACAACGTTCCCTACAATCCGCTGCATGACCAGAATTATCCGAGCATCGGATGCACCCACTGCACTCGGGCCATCCGTGCGGGAGAAGACCCGCGCGCCGGGCGTTGGGCCGGGTTCACGAAAACCGAATGTGGGTTGCACCTGCAAGCGGCTCAAGCCACGCCGGATTAGGCATAGCAGCTCTCTCCTGGCGCCAAGTCGCAAACACACGTAGGCCTAGACGTTCACGCATTCTGCCGAGATCTGACCAGGAAAGGCTTTCTATTTCACTTGGTCCAGTATTCTGACCGCCTCCAGGGTCACCGTGCCAACAATCTCAAGACTCTTGGGACTGAGCTTGTCGACAGTGTCTTGCGTGGAATGCCAAAAAACATCGTTGTAGCCGTAATTGAAATCGATCAGGTCGACCGATGGGACATGGTGCTCGACAAAAGGCATGTGGTCATCGTTGACCGCCATGGTGCGGCCGAAGAAATGGGATTGATACCCGAGCCGAGTCGCGGCCTCATAAACGAGGTCTTCGAGCCACGGAGTAGAGTTGGCATCCCGCTCGATGTTTAAATCGGCGTCGCCGATCATGTCTTCCAGGATGAAAGCCTTGATCTTTTTGAGCGTGCCGTCATCCTGCCACTTTTGCGCCAGATGCCGCACGCCGTAAAGGCTTTCGGGGTCGTACCAGGGCAGGCGCATCGATTCTTCCGCGTCATCCCAAAGCAGCCAAATGGTGTATCCGTCGCGCTTTTTGCCGCGCAATTGGTTGGCAAATTCAAGTAAGAGGGCGCTGGAAGATGCGCCATCATTTGCGCCCACATACGAGGTATCGCGCAACGGCCAATTGGTGTCGTAATGGCTGGCGATCACGATGATTCCGTCGCGCCTGCCGGGAAATTTCGCGAGGATGTTCCGCACCGCATACTTTCCTTCCGTCGTATCGATGGTGAAGGCGTCCTGCTCGACATCGTCGCCTTTCAAATGCGACAGAATGTAATCCTCAACTTTCTTGTGATTGGCGCTTCCGATCGGACGCGGCCCAAACGCCACGATGTCCTTGATGTATTGAAATGCCCGATCCGCATTGAACGCGGGCGGTGGAACGGAATCGGGCGGGAGCGCTGAAAAATCCTGCGGAGTGGCTGTCGCAGCTGCCAGACTTGGCGTTGCCGCAGCCGCTTCCTTCTGCCTGGTGCAGGAGATCAACAGAATCGATAAAAAGATAGCGGCTATCACTATCTCAGGTTTGCATAAAAACCGCGCAAACCTGGGGCACCCAGTTTGCTCACGATGACAATGCCGCTTCATTTTCCCTTTCGCTCGGCACGAGCTTTGCGTTGTGTGGGATGAACCAGGTAGGCGATCCCGATACTCAGCAGATAGAGCCCGATCATCGGTGCAGCGAAAATGCACATATTGAGGATGTCAGTCGTGGGCGTCAGGATTGCCGCGATAACGAAGATTACGAGAATCGAATAGCGCACGTTGCGCCACATCCAGCCCGCGCTGAGCACGCCCATCAACGCGAGAAAGAACACCAGGATGGGCAACTCGAAAACCACGCCTAATCCGAGGATCACGGTCAAGAACAAATCCGTGTATTCGTGGATGGTGATCATCGGTTGGAACTGTTTCCCGTAGCCGATGAGAAATTCCAACGCTGCCGGATAAACCAACTTGTAGCCGAAATACCCGCCCGACAGGAACAGCCCGATGGTCGAAAACATGAAGGGCATGACGTATCTCTTTTCATGCCGATAGAGTCCGGGCGAGATGAACATCCAGACCTGGTACAGCACAAACGGACAGGCGACAAACAATCCCGCCAGCAAACCCACCTTCAAGTAAAGATTGAAGGGATCGGTCGGGTTCAGATACACCAGCGTCTGCGGCATCTTGTTGCGCTGCAGCGCCTCCATGATGGGCTTCTGCATCCAGCCCACGATGTTTTCCGCGTATCCCCAACAAAGGAAAAAACCTATAACTACAGAAATAATGGAGTAGATTAGCCGCCGCCGCAGTTCCTCGAGGTGCTCGAGAAAGCTCATGGCGGGCATCGAATCCTGCTCGGGCTTGCTGGACGGTAGTTCGGCCGCGATCTCAGGCATCCGGAGCAACCTTCATTTGTTCGGGCTCGGCTATGGGTTCAGGGCTTTCAGCCGGGGGCAACACGGCCACGGTTCCCACCGGAGGTTCGGAGGGGGGCAGAATTTTGTGCTGTTCTTCAAATTCAATCTGCGAAATCTCCGATGCGAGCTGGGACTTGAATTCATTCGACGCACGCTTGAACTCGTTAAGCGCTTTACCGACCTGGCGGGCGATCTCCGGCAGTCGCTTGGGCCCGAAGATCAACAGGGCCAGCAGGAACAAGAAAATTGTTTCGGAAAACCCCATGAGCCCATGATACTGCCCTAACCGGCACACAGCAATGTGAGCCACGTCACACTATTGTGCTTAAAAAATCATAACCCCAAAGGGCACAAAGGCCCGCGAAGCAACCTACTTTTCTGGTGCTACTTCGTGTCCTTGATGGTTCAGTTACAGCGCTATCGTCTTTTCAGTGCCTCGAGCTCATCGAGAGTTCGTGGCCAATCCGATCCCAGCAATCGGGACAGACTGCGGTCGGCCAGCACCTTGCCTGCGGTCTGGCATTGGGCGCAGTAGTTGGTCTCGTTGTCGGCGTATCGAATCCGCTGAATCTCCTCGCCGCACCGCGGGCAGGGCTCGCCATAACGTCCGTGCACCGCCATGCCCTTGCGGAAGGCCGTCACCTTCTCCGGAAACCCCGTCCTCGCTTCGGCGGACAATTGATCCATCCACTGCTTCAACGTGCCCTGGGTGGCGGCAAACAATCGTTCCCACTCCTCCGTTTTTAGCTTCTGTGTGGTGGTGATTGGCGACAACTGGGCGGCATGGAGAATTTCGTCTGAATAGGCATTCCCGATTCCGCTGATGATGCGCGGATCCGTCAGCGCTCTCTTCAGCGTCCGGTTCTCGGCTGTCAGTGCCGCACGAAACGACTCGAGCGTGCTACTGAAAACATCGATGCCACCTGGGTCCAGCGCCTGTAAATCTTGCTCTCCCCGGACCACGTATAGCGATGCGCGATGTTTTGTGCCAGCTTCGGTCAGGACCAAAGAACCATTCGGAAAATCAAAAGCGGCCAAGCTCTGGCGTCCGCCAAGCTTCGCCCCAGCCTGCTTCCAGTGCAACCGCCCGGCGATCATCAGGTGCAGCACCAGCCAGAGATCGCCTTCCACTCCAATGGCAATTCGTTTACCGATGTGCCGCAGCTCGCGGACGGGTCGACCCACCGCCTCTTCGATGGGTGGTTCCGCGGTGCGGAGCAAGAAGGGGCTCGCCAGCCGTATTTTGTCGATCAATTGGCCCACGATCCGCGTGTCCAGCGCGCGGATGTAGGCAGTAATGTCTGGTAATTCCGGCATCAGTGGGTCGGCGGCAAGCGGCCAGTTCCAAATAGCCCTACGATATCTATTGGCAACCAGCGCTCTGCCTAGTATGAACTACTGTCGGCCGATCCGGGATTGCACGTCAGTTTTCACTATGGCGGCGTGATGGTAATGCATGCCTGCGCTGTACAACTTGTCGCCGTGCAGTTTCCGGCGCTGATGGTGACCGTGAGTGGCACCATGCCGTTCGCGGTTTGGGTTGAAGTGCATGCGTTTAACTGGAAATTACCTCCCAGCGTACCCGGCGGATCATAAATCGCAGGCGTACTCGGAGGAGCGGATTGCGTGTTAGTGAAGCATTCTTTCGAAGTTACATCCAGGCAACCGGGACCACCGCCGTCGCCGCTGAAATCGAAACACCATTCGTTTGGCTGCGGGGCGAGGGAGTTACAACCGAGTTGCCATGTCACGTCAGTTCCCGCCGGTGCATTGATAACCGTGGCATTGAAGGTAATATTCTGGGCCGATCCAGCTTGGATCGTCGGATCAGTCGGCGTAATACTGACAGACGCCGTAGCTGTCGAGGTGATCTCCATAGTTGCAGTGTTGTGCACGTTCGGGTACGCGGCGAGCGTCGCGGTAATGTTCACGTAGTAAGGATCGGTCGGGATACTTTGAGGAGCCGTGTACGTGGTCGGCACATTGTTGGTTTGAGCGGGGAGGATGGTTCCGCAGACAGTGGAGTTGCACAGCCCACCGCCGGGCAAGGAAAGCGTCCAGTTCACAGTCGTATTGCTGCCCGCATTCTGCACGTCGGCAGTGACGGGTTCCGCTTGTCCTGGAATCAATGGGTAGAGAGCCTCGATTGTGACGCTCGGAGGCGGTGGACCGTTGTTAACGATCGTCACCTGATCCGTGTTGGACACGACGGTCGGGAATGGCACCGAAACAGCCGTGATATTGACCTTGGGGTTGGACGGTATGGTCATCGGGGCAAGATAGGTAGCTTGCGTGGGATCGCCACCGTTAGGGGTGATGGTACCAATGCTGCTGTCGCCGCCGATCTCGCCATTAACTTCCCAGTTCAGCGCCGTATCCGTGGTTCCGACGACGATCGCTGAATAGGGAATGCTCGAGATGCCGTTTCCATTGTCGACCTGAACCGTCTGCGGGGTCGAAGGGCTGATTATCACTTCGTACACGGGAAATGGATTGATCGTGACCGTCGCGGTTCCAAAAATGCTGGGAGCAGCATCGGCGGTGGCTTTGATCGTAACGGTGGGGCTGGTGGGAACCGTTGCCGGCGCCGTGTAGATCACATCATTCGCTAGAACATCGGGCGAGATTGTGCCCAATGTGGCATTTCCACCTTCCACGAAGGTTCCGTTCTGTCCCACATACCACGTTGCTGTTTGCGCTCCGCACGGCGTGGACACGGTTCCCTGGAATGGGGCTGTTTGATTGATGCCAATTGGTATGGCCGACTGATTGGTTTGCGAATCGATGACCTTGACGGTGATTACCGGATTGGTCAGGGTGAGATCAAGACTGGCGGCTTGAGTGGGCGCGGCATTCGGTATGGCACTAATGACAACGGTGGAAGGAAATGGCAACACCGTCGGCGCCGAGTATGTCGCAAACTCGCTGCTTCCTGCATCCGGCGCAATCGTTCCGTAGGTCGCATTGCCTCCGGTTACGCCATTCACCTGCCAAGTCACGGAGTCGTTCGTCGCGTTGCCAATGGTGGCGGTGTAGTCCGATTGGTTACAGACCTCCAAGCTGCTCGCTCCTGAGAGTTGGATGGTGAGCGGATTTGCGGGTGGCGGAGCGACGGTAACCGTAGCTAACCCAGTTCGGTTTGGTTGCGCGTGAGATACAGCAGCAACGGTCACCATGTTCGGAACCGGAGGTTTCGCAGGAGCCGTATAGTTTCCTGTGCTGCCAGTTCCGGCAATTGTTCCGTACTCGGTACTACCGTCGATCTTTGCGTTCACTTGCCAGGATATCGATGTGTCCGTAACCCCCGCGACGCTTCCCGTGAAATTGGAAAACGTGCCGGCCTCCACTGTCGTAAGCACCGGTGAGATCGTAACAGTGGCAATGTCAGGGGGCTGCGTCGAGAGAATAAGCGCGCATGAGACAAAGATATTGGGCTGTGCATGAGCAGCCGCTCGAATGCTCAGCGAACCCGTAGGGAGTTTGGCAGGTGCGGTGTAAACGGCGTTTGAGCCGTTGCCGGTTGGGGCGATGGTGCCTACGATTGCGTTTCCGTTGTCAATGGCGGTACCGTTTTGGACGATCTGCCAAATGATTGCCGTGTCAATTGGTCCCACCACACTGGCTGCAAGGTTCAGTGTCTTTCCAACCTGCAGGTAAGCAGTGCCCGTGGGCGACATGGCGATCTGTGGTGGAACCTGGGCTCCTGTAACCGTGACCTGCGCCGCGCCACTTTTTGTGTTGTCGGCGTTTGATATTGCGGAAATCGTCACTGTGGCAGGGGTGGGAATGAATTGTGGAGCCGTGTAGTTTCCCTTGCTATCGATGGTGCCAACATTGCCACCCCCGCCCGGGAAGCCATTGACCAGCCATTGCACGGTGTTGAGCCCCGAGTTGTTTACGGTCGCCGTGAACACCTGCGTCGAACCGGTCGGCACCACGATAGATGCCGGCGCGATGCTAACCGAAACCGGACCGAAGGCATTGGCGCCGTCAATTGGAGCAGGGCTTGCACCGCCGCAGCCAATAAGCGAAGCCGCGAAACATAGCAGCTGCAGCAAAGCAACCCGGTGGACCTCTTTTCTACCCCTTACACAGTTGGAAATCAGCATGGAGATTTGTGTTCCGTGACGCGAAGCTGGTTCATTCCAGCTAGTCATCGTGCCCAGGCTCAATGCGACGTGTGCCATCTTGTGATTTCTGCCTGGCCAAGTTTTGTGGCTGTGCCGGAGGCTGAAGTGTGTCTTTCAGCCATTGAAAGATCCGGCCCCCTGATACTGCGTGAAAGAACTGCCCGGTGTTTTCATAGCGCACGAGCGTGGCAATCTTCGGCGCGACAGATTCCATCTTGTCTTTCGCCACCACGGGCGTGACCTCATCGTCGAGCACGTGCTCAATGCGAAGATGTTGCAAATGTAACTGCGGAAGCCATTGCACGGGATCAAGCCACGCGATTGTCGCTAAGAAATCCGCCTTGGTGAGGTTCGACCGCTCATTCTCTGGAATGATTGAGGACTTCGCCGTCCACTCCGGCCAGTCTCCCCAGGGATCGAGCAAATCGATGGCCTGAACTCGCGAATCGATCGCGGCGGAAAGTATCGCAATCGTGCCACCCGAGCCCGCACCGAACATTCCTACTTTGCTCATGTCCAGGTCGTCGCGAGTGGAAAGGAAGTTCAGGATCATTTGCACGTCATGAACCGATGTGACCAGCGACTCTTCCATCTCACTGACGAACCATTCCTTCATCGAACGATTTTTGTAGCGATGGCCGGTCAGGGCTGAAACAAAACCGACCGCGGCGAAACCGTCGCGGGTGAGCCGCACACAATAGTCATCGTCACGGAAGCGATCCGTTTCCGAAGGGTAGCTATAGAGGTAAAGAATGACGGGAGGTTTAACGACATTCTTCGGCCGGATTATGTACAGATCAATGGGATCTCCGCGGCGCCACTTCACCTGGATAAGTTCGCGAGTAAACAGCGGGAATTCATGTTTTTCACCAAGGACTGGTTCCTCCGGTTTCAGTTCGCTGCTGGCTAACGACAAGGAGGTTAAGTCTTCCTCTAGCGTGCCGCGGACCTGTTGAACAGCCGCAGTACTGTTCGACGCTTGTTGCGCCCAACCACTCTCAATCAATAGAAAAGCCGAGAGGATTGTTAGCCAATGGGCCTTGCGACCGAAAATCTGCATCAGGGCTCTCAAATCCAAACTGTAATCGGGAAATCTCGAATCGCCTTGGAAGGCAGGACGCTTGCGCGCTCTGCCTTCCTCGGCGGCAAGTTTTATTGCTTCAGATTGACGATTTCTTTGCCGGTGTCAGTAAAGTTGTCGAGGTCGGCTTGAATGGGGAATACGGCTCCGCCAATATCGCCTCCCTTTTCAGTGGTTCCGGCCGCGAAGCCATCGCCGGGCGTGAATCCCGACTGGGCATAGTGAGCGCGGAAAACCTGCATCGAGCTGAACGCCACAAAATCAGGAATGTTAGCAACCTGAGTTTGTGCCTGGGTGATTAGCGTCTGCACCGCTGCCGGTGTCGGCGCAGCGGTAACTACGCGAAGGATGTTCCAAATCGGGTAACCACCGTTCAGCACGTTGGTGAACGGAATCAGCCCCGGGCAGGGCGCGGTACAGGTGGGAAAGGTTCCATTCGTGAACACGTAGCTCGAATACAGAGGATCGACGCCATCTACAGTGAGGTACTTCGTGGTGCTCAGGACCTTGGCAAAAGTGGTCGTGCTCCAGAACGCATACCCGATGGAATCGGTCGTCGCGCCCACTGTGCTGACCATTTCCCCGGTTCCGATCACGCGCTGACGCGTACCGCCGCTGGCATAGCTGATATTCAGCGGATTCTGTCCAGCCCCGGGGTTAACGTTGAGTTCCTGGGTGGAGTTGATCTCGATATTTCGCGGAATGCTGAACTCCATCGTGTTGTAAGTTCCCGAGGTAGGCTCGCGCAAGAAAGTGTGAATGCCAATGGCCGGTAGCCCTTGCTGCGCAATCAAGTCGCGCGTGCGCGTTAATGTTCCATTCAGGACGTCCGCGAGCACCCACCGGCTTACGTTTTGGACTGCGGAGCTGCCCAGTCCACCAGAAGCGGTATCGCTGGTGTTCACAAACACCATTACAACTTGGGCTCCGACATTGACCGATTTCCAGCTCTTTACTGGCTGTCCGGTGATTGGATCATTCCCGGATATCGCGTAAGCCACTGGAGTAACGCTCTTGCCGCTGCCTTGCGAAGTAAGAATGGCCGTGCCAATCGGGCCGGGGCCGTAGCCCAGACCGGTGTACTTCACAGGATCAAATGAAGCCAAGGCGCGGTTCTCGGCAAACAGGGCATCTTCGGGCCGGATGTCGGAGGGCGCGCAATTGAACGGTTTGTTGTTAAGCAGGTTGTAAACCGTCGAATTCAACGGGACGTCGGTCAGGGTGGCGACGAGGTTGTCTCCAGCTGAACCGATGAAGCTGGAATCAATCGAAAGAGTCCCTCTGGGCACGGCCATAAACAGTTGCTGCCCAATGACCGAATCGACTGCCAGGTATGCACAGGCCGTGGTCAGAGCATTGTTCCAGACGACCCAGATGTTTCCGGAGTTGGCGGGAATCGATGCAGACCGACCGTCGATCCCGGAGCCTCCACTCTTCTTGGTCCAGATGTTGGTGCCGCATTCGGAGGTCGCATTATCCGCAGCTAAGGCAAAGGCGTTGAATGCGCCGGAAGATCCCACAGCGTTGACTAGCAAGCCGGTAGCAGCAAAAGAACTTGCCGCCGTGAGCGTCATCGCGGCAAAAATTAGAACGACCATCATGGTTGAAATCGGCTTTCTCATTACGGTTTCCTCGTGGCGCAAGTATGCGCGGCTATGGGCACAGGCCCGCTTCAGTACGGCAGTGCGGAGCCTACAACCGCACGCCAGGATCATTCGAGGCAGCCAGCGAATTTGGGAATCACTCGCATATCGGCCGCGAAACCGTATGCGAGAAACGGCAGAATTAAGTCGGCGAGAATATCGCTGAATTTTGTTTCAGCAAAACGACCGCGTCATTAAAATTTCATGAATTCGGGATTCGATTAGCGTGCCGGGCTTGAGGTTAATGGACGTCCCATCTCCGTTCCGGAGTCAGAGAGGCGCGGATTTTTCATCTGAAATTAACTTTGCGGTCACGTTCCCGTAACGCGTTCTCAGTAACTATGTGGCGCTTAACTTCCCACCCATAAGGACGCGTTGGCGTGCTATTCAAATCATTGAAGTTGTGTGCTTTCTTACTGCTATCATCAGTTGTCGCGCTCCCGCAGGCGACACCGCAGAGCAATTCCGGCGACGGACTCGCCGTCATCAGTGGGACCGTCAACGATCAGACTGGCGCCGTGCTCCCTGCCGCCAATGTCACTATCAGTTCGAGCGGCGCAAAGCAAAACACCACGACCGACGACAAAGGCCAGTACTCGGTCGGCAAACTGCCCGCCGGCACTTATAGCCTGACCATCTCCGCGCCGGCTTTCAAAGACTTCCACAGTGACAACTTGATCTTGGGTAACGGACAAACTGTTGTGATCGACGCGGTGCTAGAGCCGGCGGGAGAAAAAACCTCCGTTAACGTGGAGGGCCAGAAAGTCTCGCAGGTAGAAACTGAAACTTCACAGATCGTCGGCACCATCACGCAACGCGAATTGGTCAGCTTGGGCTTGAACGGACGAAACTTTACCCAACTCATTGCCCTTACGCCGGGCGTTAGCAACCAAACCGGCCAGGACGAGGCAAAGGTGGGCGTATTAGGCAGCGTTCGCTACAGCGTGAACGGTGGACGTGTCGAGTACAACTCGTTCAACGTCGATGGCGGCGACGTTCTGAACGCCGGACTCAATGGCAATCAAAGCACCCTTATCGTTTATCCCAGCCTGGACGCACTCAATCAAGTGCAGGTGCTAACTTCGAATTACGGAGCCATGTACGGGCGCAGCGCCTCGGGAACTGTGCTGGCGGAAACCAAGTCGGGAACGAACGAGTTTCACGGGAATGCCTATGAATTCATCCGCAACGAATTCTTCAATGCCCGTAACTACTTCGATGAAACCAAGAAGGCGCCGCTCTATCGCAGAAACGATTTCGGTGCAACGTTAGGCGGCCCGATTCTGATTCCGGGGCTTTACGACGGCAAAGGCAAGAGCTACTTCTTTTTCTCAGAAGAATTTCGCTTTGAGCGGACACCCACACCGTACAATCAGGCGGTTCCGTCGCTGGCGGAGCGAAGTGGGAACTTCAGTGATGTCTGCCCTTACACGCTGGCGGCAATTAATGGCATCCCCGGCAGCACCACAAAATTCACCAGGCAGAAGGAAAACGGGGTTGCCTACGCTCCCGATTGTCCGGGTGTCGCGACTAGCACCATTATTCTTGATCCCATCACCGGACAGCCGGTTCCGGTTTACAACACCTTTCCTGGCAACGTAATCACGCTCGATCCCAATGCGACCACGCTAATGGGCACGAATATTATCCCCCTGCCCAATGCCGCGGGTGGTTGCAACTCAAGCATCGGATCCTGCTTTGATGCCACCGTATCCCCCAGCACATATTGGCGCGAGGAATTGTTCAAGCTTGACCATAACCTGACACCCAAGGACAAGCTGTCGTTTCGATACATTCACGATTCGTGGAACACAACCATTCTTTCGCCGCAGTGGGCCACAATCGAGAACAGCTTTCCGACTGTGCAGAGCAATTTCAGCGGGCCGGGAGTCAGTATGTTGGCGCGACTTACCGACACCATCAGTGCTTCCCTGCTGAATGATGCATCGATCAGTTACACCACCGACCACATCACCATCGCGAACATGAATTCCAACGGGGCGCAGTGGCAAAGGCCGGCAGGGCTGAACGTCGGCTACATCTTTAATAATGGATTCGGCGGCAAACTTCCGGGCCTCGTTATAGGCGGCAACAATCTCGCGTATGGCGGATTCGGGTTCTCAGTCGACCCCGGTTATCTTCCCTGGCACCATTCCAATCCAACCTATGCCATGCGCGACGATCTCAGCAAAGTGCTGGGCAAACATACGCTGCAGGTCGGAGTTCAAGTGATCGATGCCCAACGGAACGAACTGAATCAGGCAGTTGGGGCGAATACCGGCGACATCCAGGGCATTCTTGGTTTCAGCAATGTGAGCAGTTTCTATAGTGTCGGCAATGCGTTCGCCGATTTTCTCATCGGCAACCTTGCCGGAAACCCGTACAACGGGATCCGCTATTTCCAACAGGATAGCGGCCAACGCAATTACTACAACCGATACCTTGTCGCCGAGCCTTTTGCGCAGGATGACTGGCGGGTGAACAATCGCTTGACCGTAAACCTCGGCGTCCGCTTCAGCCTGTTCGGCACCTGGCATGAAAAGTATGACAACGTCTACAACTGGGAGCCGTCAGCATTCAACCGCACGCTCGCGTCACAAACCACGATCGATCTTGCGACCGGCGGTTTGTCGGTACCCGGCACCTGCAATTCGTTCGGTTCACAATGCACACCAATTCCGCTGAATCAGAACAACCTTGACCCGCGGATTACGAATGGCTTGGTCCGGTGTGGCGTCAATGGTGTGCCTGAGGGATGCATGAAGGGTCATCTGTTCAACCCGGCTCCGCGCATTGGCTTTGCCTTCGATCCGCGTGGCGACGGCAAGACATCCATTCGCGCAGGGTACGGGATCTTCTTCCACCACGGCACTGGAAACGAAGCCAACACCGGATCCCTCGAGGGGAGCGCGCCGCTGATTCTCGACATCACACAAAACCGACCAATCTATTACCCGTGCATCGGAGGAGTTGGCCAGGTTCCGGTCAGCGGAGGCCCGTGCCCGGCTTCGGGGGCGTTTCCGCTCAATGTCACAGCAATTCCGACCAAGGCGATTTGGCCTTACGTACAGCAGTGGAGCCTTAGTGTGCAGCGCCAACTCAGCAACAGTACAGTAGCGACGATGGCTTACGTCGGCAGCAAAGGCACCCACCTTACCACTGATCTTCAGATCAACCAGCTTGCGCCGGTTGCCCCGGGCCAAAACCCATTTCTACCCGGCCAGCCGATTACAACGGCCGAATGCAACAGTTATGACGGCAACGAATTTACTATTTACGGCGCTTTAAATCCGACCACGCATCTTCCTGCAACAACTGAAGTCACCTCCACGGACCCAGGCTTCGTCAACCTGCAGGCCGCATGCTTTGGAACGCCCGGAAACACGCGCTTACCCGATCCGAATTCGCTGCGGACTTTCGCGCCGGGCCTGGGGCGTATTTTCTCGCTGCAGAACGTTGCCGATTCCATCTACAACGCAATGCAGATAACTGTTCGCCGCACCACTGGCCCGCTCAACGTCGGTCTTGCGTACACGTGGAGCCATTCGATCGATGATTCGTCGGATCGCTCGGACACAACCCTGGTCAATTCCCTGGATTTGGCAAACAATCGGGCCAGTTCTAACTTCGACCAGCGGCATCTCCTTAATATCAGTTACCTGTACAAGCTCGACAGCGTCGTGCGAAAGCTCCAGTACTGGTTTTCGAATGTAAGCTTTGACGATTCAAATTCCGCTTCGACTCCGCTGCCGGAGAGTGAATCGCGGCTGGCGCACGCGTTAATGGACGGTTGGGAAATCTCCGGCATCACCACCTATCAATCGGGTACTCCGTTCAGTGTGATCAATGGAGGCAGCGCCAACGGCTTCCCGGCTCTGGACAACGCGGGCGTGGCAAACGGCGTTGGCCCGGGATCGTTTCCGGACGTCATTGGAGATCCCTGGATTCATCCGCCATACGGGGCCACAAATCCCTACAGCATCGGCCCTGCCCTGTTGAATGCCTCGGCTTTTGCCGCTCCCACAGGCTTGACTTTCGGCGACGCGAGACGCAACTTCCTCAACAATCCCAGCCGCTTGAATTTTGACGCGACCTTACTCAAGCACTTCAAAGTAACCGAGGGCAGCACGTTGGAGTTTCGCGCCGAAGTGTTCAACATCTTTAATCACACACAATTCCTCATCTACGACCCCGACAAGGGAAACCAGGCGAATAACACGATCAGTTGTTATGGAGGATTGAACAACTCCGCCGGCGATCCAAGCTGCCTGGCTGGAAGCTCGTTCCTGCATCCCATCGAGGCACACCGGCCGCGAACGATGCAGTTCGGCCTCAAGCTGGCATTCTGATGATTCTGTAAGCGATTAATCGCCGGCGGCTGATCGGCGCCTGGGAGCGGGCAGTTGGCGCGGTGAACCGGACTGTGACATGCGGCACGCGGAACAAGAACAATCGCTATTCGATCTGGATTCCCATGCCGCAATTGCATCCAGGCGGTAGCCCACGCCGCGAATAGTCTTAAGCAGGGTGGGATTGGCCCGATCCAACTCGATTTTCTCTCGAATTCTGCGAATGCATGCGTCCACACTGCGTGGCGTAATAAACTGAGTATCTCCCCACACCGCATCCAGAAGAAAATCGCGCGTGAACACCTGCCCCGCATGACGCGCCATATACTCGACGAGACGAAATTCCAGGGTCGTGGTTGGAATTTCGTTACCACGAACCGACAGTTTCATTGCACCGATGTCGATTACAAGATCCGCAGCTTGCGGAGAAGGGCGGCTCGCGCGAGAGGATGCGCGCCGTAGCACAGCTTGGATTCGGGCGACGAGTTCGCGCGGACTGAACGGCTTCGCAATGCAGTCATCTGCACCGGACTCCAGAGCCAACAGTCGATGCTGCTCGTTGGGTTCATCCAGCAAGAAAATTACTGGAATCCTCTCTACGTCCGCCGCCCGAGAGATTCGGCCATACACCGCCAGACCGCTGCCGGTTGGCAACAGGAAAGCAATCAACAAAAGAGAAGGATGGTGATTCTTGAGGTCCGCAAGTATGTCTTCGCTGTGCGATGTGTGTACAGCGTAACCCGCCGCCGTCAGCGACTGCTCCGCCAGCTGGAAAATCTTCGGGTCGCCGTCCACTACAAAGATCAGATGCTTCATGCACCAATCCTCATAAATGCGGCTCAGTGAGATCGTCAGCCAGTGTGATTCCCAACGCGCAACGCACCGCTGACTTGTGGTTCGGAGCGGCAGTTTAGCAACCGTAGTGTTACGGAGAGATGACCGAAATGTGAATATGGCGTGAATTCTGAGTTGCTGCCTGCGGATTTTACGCGGAAGCGTGGAAGGATCGGAAAGAATCTGTCGCGAGTCCTGTTGCCTGTGGATGAACAGTACTCGCGACAGAGGATCGGGAGAATTAGTCCCGGCTTGCGCCTACCAAATCGTCAACTTCACTTCATCGACCCATTCGCTGAAGGTCAGGGCTGATCCGGCCGTATCCAACTGCCACTGTACGCCCAAACCATCACTCCACCCTTTCGGAAGCGGCGCGGAAGGCTCGTTCATATTGAGGTTGTGTACGACTCCATCCAAGGTCAGCGAATCGAAATACATCTTGGTGTCGGTTGTGGTGCGGTGGTAGTTCCACACGATGTGGTGCCAGGTACTCACTGACCACTTGGTGCATGGCAGTGTCGTCTGGATCCAGTGACTGGTTGAGCCGTTCCAAACATCCCAGTACTTGGAGGCGTAGTTGCATTGTGACCCGAACATGTATTCCCGACCGCCCACATCCTGAAACATGTCGTATTCCAAGGTTTGGGCATTCACCGAGTTGGGACCGACATAGATCCAGAAATCCCAGGTGAAGTGGGTTGCATAATCTTGCGCTCCCAATTTATTCCAGAAAAGCGCGTTCGAATACGACTTACTTGCGGAAATATAAAGCTGCGTGCTGCTTCCGTCTTTCGCAGGAGAAGTCTGGAACTGCGCCATCCAATACGAATCGGCATTGTGTGCACCGCCTGCGCAACTGGTGCAGGAGCCCCAGCCCGTATTGCTGTCGTCGATGTGCGTGAAGGTCTTGGTTGTCGCTTGACTCAGACCACCAAGTAAAGCAGTCAGTAGGAGGGAGGAGAAAATCCATTTCGCAGCTGAGGCTACACGAATTGAGTTCACAATTGAAGCTCCTGAGTTAATTGGGCCGGAGTTGTGAACCTACGCCAACGCGAGTGAGCGGAGGATCCTGGCCTGTGCGCGAGAGTATGCAGCCATCAAAAGCAAGTCAAGGAGTTTGGTCACAGAAGTTAACAAAGAAACGAATAGGAAGTACATACCTGGAAACGGCAATGCGAAGGCAGAACATTAAGTTATATCTCGGGAACAACTGTAAAACCGTGAGTTTGTGAAATTTCTTTCCAATGCTTCACTCTCCGGCGCCTGCTTCACGTTCTCAGGTGTTCGCCCTATGACCAAAGTTGCCGATGGAGAAGTCAAAAGAAGGTAAGCCGACAGACTTCTGGTCTACCAAACTCAGGATCTTTGCTCGGGAACACTGTGCGACGCGATGACCTCCACGAGCCGGTGTGAGTTGTAGTTCATTGAGCTCTGCTTACCTTTCTTGACAAAGTCTCACAAAACTTCGCAATCATATCCGCATTTGGCAATGCGGAAATGCATCTAATCGTTCGATCTTCAATCCGCAATTTTTTGGGAGGTCTTGTGAAAAAGGTTCAACTGGCGGTTTTGTGTGCCGCGATAGTAATGGTTGCGGCGTGTGGTAGCAGCTCGAGCAATACAGTCAACGGCAATTGGTCAGCAACCTTGGTCAATCCCGACAGCACAACCGCTTTCACCTTGACCATGACGATGTCGCAAGGCAGCGCAGGAGCCGTCACGATCACCAACCTCAGCTTCGGAACTTCGTCGTCATGCTTTGCCTTAGGAACAACCGCAACGGGAACTTTCGCCTCCAGCGGTACCACCAATGGCGTTACCACGGGTTCATTTCAGATAAGCATTCAATCCTCCACATCGAATTCGAACGGAGCCAATCAGTTGATCATGCAGGGGGCTTTGAGCAACAACAACACAGTTACCGGAAGCTGGACGCTCACCGGAACCGGCACTGGATGCTCCGGCTCAGGGACATTCACGATGACAAAGATGTAGATCTCCACTGCCGGGTGCTCTGCGCACGCAATTCCGCCGGGATTTCAATACCGCGCATTATCTGCCCCACTCATCGGAACCGAACAGAATGAGTGGGGAAATCTTTGGACGAGCACTCCGACAATTTATCGCTTGTAGCCAATGGTCCTGAGCAGATCGTGCCGCCAATTTACGTCTTCTGGTTTCTCCACACCCTTCGGAGAACTCCCATCGATCACGCCCAACACTCCGCGCCCCTGCTCGCTTTCGGCGACGATAATTTCCACGGGGTTCGCAGTCGCGCAATAAATCGAACAGACCTCCGGCACATTGCGAATCGGTGCGAGTACGTTGATTGGATAAGCATTCTGCATCACGATCACGAACGTATGTCCGCATCCGAGAGCTTGCGCGTTGCGTACCGCGGCCTGGCGCAAGCTCTCATCGTTGCCTTCGGTTCGCGTCAAACACGCGCCAGACGCTTCATTGAATGCGATGCCGAACGTTGCCGCCGGCACGGTGCCGATCATGACCTCATAAAGGTCTTCAACTGTCTTAATAAAATGCGACTGGCCGATGATGATGTTCGCATCGGCAGGAATTTCCATCCGCACTGATTTCAACTCAAACATCGAATCTTTGCCTCCGCTGCCGAGGATAGTCTATGCCGATCGCTTGTGTTCCGCGCGCGCCCGTTCCATGTATTTGCCGGTTTTTACATCGATCCGCACCACCTCACCGGGCCCGATAAACAAGGGGACGCGGATCGACATTCCGTTCTCCAGCGCAGCTTCTTTCCACGCGCTGTCCTGAGGCGCGTGCACAGCCGGCGTCGTGCTCGCCACCCGGACCTCGGCTGCTTCCGGAAATACCACGCTGATCGGTTGCCCTGCGAAAAACTCTACCGGCACCTCCATTCCCGACTGCAAGAACAGTCGCGCAGGGCCGGTCAGGTTGTTTGGAATTTCGATTTGCTCGTATGTATCCGGACGCATGAACGTGCAGCTCTCCGCATCCGCAAAGAGAAACTCCATCATGTGCCGTTCCAGTTCCACCTCATCCAACCGCTCTTGCGGCCGGAAATGCGGCTCCCACAAGCCTCCGGTCTTCACCTTGCTGAGCTTGGTTTTGACCACACCACTCATTTTGGCCGCGCCCGCCCGCGATTCCACCTCGAGCACCTTGTAAATCTCCCCTTGTATCCGGAGAACCATTCCCGATCGCAGCTCTGATGCGATGACCATAAAGGCTCCGTTCTGTGCTCATTGTTGGAGCCGCAGGAGAGGCACGCAAGGAGCCATGTCACTGCCCTCAGTGCGATGGAGGACCTACTGTGCGTGAGCGACCACGTACACGTATCGCAACGCACCGCTTCCCGTGTTGGTCACGTTGTGCTCGGTTTGCGGAGGACAATAGACGGCAGTATTCGCATTCACCGGCACTTTCGAACCGTCGCGAAACACCATTTCGCCCTGTCCCTCAAAGACCACCAGCAACTCTTCGTTGTGCTCAGTGCTGTGCTTGCCCACTGATTTCCCGGGGGCGAGGACAACGTATCCCGACTTCATTGTGGCGGTCTCCGGTGGGCCGGTCAGCACGGGTGTTACATCCTTCCCCGACGACGCTAGCGGAATCACCTTCGCAATGGCACTGATAGTTTGGGCGTAACCGGCGCAACTGGCACCTAAGACCAAAACGACTGCGCAGAACCTGGCGCTTGCGATATTCATGTCCGTTTCGTCCTCAAATCTCGTTTAATCGACGTGCTCACCCTCTCCGAAGAATCCCAATTCCGGAGGCGGCAACTGATCCCCGGGTCTGGCCCAGAACACATATAGAGAGGGCAGCAGAATCACACTAACCAGCAATTCAAGAATAAGTCCCCCGACGATCACAATGGCAAACGGCCGTTGTGAATCGGAGCCAATGTCATGCGACATGGCGGCGGGTAACAAGCCCAAAGTGGCCACCAGCATCGTCATCATAATAGGCCGCAAGCGAAGCACAGCGCCTTCACGCGCAGCTTCTGGCGGGCTCATACCGCGCGTGCGCAGTTGATTGATGTACTCAACCATGATCACTCCGATCTCAACTGATACGCCCATCAAGGCGAGGAACCCCAGACCGGATGAGACACTGAAATGTGTCCCGGTAACCAGCAAGCTGATAAATCCCCCCAGCGGCGATAGCAACACCACGGCCAGAATCAGGCCAACCCACTTCCACGACTTGAACGCGGAATAAAGAATTAGCGCCATCAGCAATACCGTGATCGGAACAATGATGCTCAGCCGCCGATTGGCACGCTGCTGGCTTTCGTATTCTCCAGTCCAGTCGAGGTGGTATCCCTCCGGCAATTTCACATCTTGCCGGACCTTAGCGATGGCCTGCTCGACCGTGCTCCCCAGATCGCGTCCGCGGACGCTGTATTTGATAGCAATGTAACGGGAATTGCCTTCGCGATAGATGGTTGAGGCGCCATCCTCCAGTTTGATCTGGCAAAGCTGGCCCAACGAAACCCTTTCGCCGGAGGGTGCAAGAATACGAATATTAGCGATGTCTTCCACCGTTCGCCGGTATGGTTCTTGGTAGCGGACCGTCAGGTCATAGCGCTGTTCAGCGATCAAGATTTGGCTGACTGCCTTTCCACCGACTGCCGTTTCGACTGCATCCTGGACATCGCTGACATTGATTCCGAAGCGATCGGCTGCAGCCCTGTCCACGACCAGATTGACGTTCGGTTGACCTCGCACCTGGAAGGTTCCGAGATCAGCAACTCCTGGAATTTTCTGCATGACATCCTGAATCTCGTCCGCCTTCTGCTCCAGAACCCTCAGATCACGTCCGAACAGTTTGACGGCTAACTCACCTTTCACGCCGCTGACTGCTTCTTCAACGTTGTCAGAAATAGGCTGGGAAAAATTCCAGTCGACGCCGGGAATTTCGTTCAACTGCTTGTCCATGGCGGCAATCAGATTTTCTTTCTTTCCGTGAAACTGATCGCGCCAGCGGGCACGTGGCAACAGATCCACAAAGAACTCTGTGTTGTAAAAGCCGCTGGCGTCGCTGCCGTCATCCGGCCGGCCCACCTGACTCACGACTTGGGTCACTTCCGGAAAAGCCGCGAGGATCAGGCGTGCTCGCCGGGCTACATCAATCCCAGTGGATGGACCGGTGCTGGGGGCTAATGTACCTCGAACCCAGATCGCGCCTTCATCCAGGTGAGGAAGAAATTCCGATCCGATAATGCCGCTGAACCCGAGAAACAACATTGTCGCGAGCATTGCCAGCCCGGCACCGAGGGTGATGCTCAGGTGCGCAAAGCACCAGTCCAGGCTGTTTCGGTAGGTGCGAGTCAGCCACTCGAGAATCGGGTTCTTCCATTCCGATACACCCCCGCGGAACAGGTAACTGCAGAGCACGGGAGCAATCAACAGCGCGAAAATCAGAGCACCGATAAGCGCGAATGCGACGGTCCACGCCATAGGCCGAAACAGACGTCCTTCCACGCGCTGCAAGGTAAAGATAGGAAGGTACGAAACGATAATGATGATGCGGGCAAAAAACACCGGCCGCTGCACTTCATGCGCTGCCGTGCTCAAAACCGCCAGCAGGCTTTTCTTCTCGTCACGGGTGTATTCCAGATGCCGGAGTATGTTCTCCACCATCACCACCGACCCATCGACTACCATGCCGAAGTCGAGGGCGCCCAACGACAGTAAGTTTGCGGGAATGTGATTGAGATCCAGCAAAATGGCCGCGAAGAGAAGCGCAAACGGAATCGTTATTGTCACGATCAACGCGCTGCGCACATTGCCGAGAAATAGAAATAGAACAACAGTGACCAAAAGCACGCCATCGGTGAGATTTCGCAGCACGGTGTGAGTCGTGTAGTGAACCAAATCGCTGCGATCCAGGTGCGGAACGAACTTCACTCCCGGAGGTAGTAAGCCGTGATTCAGTTCATCAATCTTCTTGTGCAGAGCATTTAGTGTTGACTCTGCTTCTGCACCTTTACGCAGGAGAACGATTCCCTCCACCACGTCGTCATCGCTGATCACCGTGCCGTCTTCATGACGAATGCTCTTTCCAAGTTGTCCCAGACGGACCTTGGGTCCTTGCACTACCACGCCCAGATCGCGCACGCGCACGGGTGTGCCATTGGCCACCTTGATAACGGTTGCCGCGATATCACCCGTCTCCTGCATCAAGCCGACCGCGCGTACATTCAAAGCCTGCTGGCCTCGCTCGATGAATCCTCCGCCAGCATTGATATTGTTATTGGCGAGCGCCTGTTCGACCTGCCCCAGCGAGAGTCCGTATGAAACCAACTTGTTGGGATCGAGCTGCACCTGGTATTCGCGGGTCGGGCCACCAAAGATGTTCACGTCGACCACGTTCGGCACCGACTTCAACTGGTTCAGCACAAACCAGTCCTGCAGCGCTTTCAGTTCCATGACGTCGTACTTGGGATTGGTGCTCTGCAGCGTGTAGAACATGATCTGCCCGGTCGGGCTGTAGTCGGGCCCAAGCGCGGGATTTACGTTTGTGGGCAGCGTCGCCTGCGCCAGGCGATCCAGCACCTCTTGCCGTGCATTGAATGTGGTGATGTCGTCGTCGTAAATGATGGTGATGACGGAGAGCCCAGCAAGCGAAACTGACCGCAAGTGAGTCAAATGCGAGACGCCGTTGAGCTGCACCTCCAGCGGCACGGTGATCTGTTGCTCAACTTCTTCGGCCGCGTGACCCGGCCATTGGGTGATGATCTGGACGTAGGTGTCGGCTACGTCGGGATACGCTTCAATCGGCAGGTTGTGAAACGAGACTGCGCCCCAGACAAACAGCAATAGCGCCAGGCTCAGCACCATGATGCGGTTGTTCAGAGCGAAGTCGACTAGATACCGAATCATCTACCCTGCTCCGCTATGGCGGTCGAGAATTCAAGCGCGTTAGCGACCACTTGCTGTCCGGGCTGAACGTTGTCCGCCAGCTCTGCCATGCCATCTTCGGTAGATCCGAGTGTGTGCACTTCCACCCTGCGGAATTTGTTGCCGGCTTCGTTGCGGAAAACCCAGTCCTTATCCTGCAATCGCATGATTGCGGTGACCGGTACCACGAATCGCGGCACCGGCTTGCGGGAACGGAAAGTAGCCACCGCGAACATTCCCGGCCGCAGCGACCCATCGAGGTTAGGCAAAACGATGCGGACCTTCGCAGAGCGGGTGTTGGGGTCCAGCACGCGCGAGATGTCTACGACCTTACCGTGAAATATTTTGTCGGAGTAGGCGTTCAGGTGAATTTCAGCCGCGTCCCCGAGGTTTACGTCTCCCAGATCATTCTCGTAGACGTCGCACAGGACCCAGACCTGGGAGAGGTCGGCAATCGTAAAGAGGTTGGGACTGTTATCCAGGCTCTTGACACCCTCAGAGCCGGCCACGTTCTGCTCGACCACGGTTCCGGATACCGGCGCGCGCAGTTCTACGACCGAACTTGGATGGTCGGGGTCTCCGCCGAGCAAGTGCACGCGATGTTGCGCATTGGAGACGTCCGCTTTGGCTTTGTCCTCCGCGTTCTGCGCCAGTTCAACATCCTTCTGCGCCAGAGCGCCATGGGAGAACAACAAGTTGGCACGGTCGAGAGCGCTCTTAGAAAGATGTTCATCGGTTACCGCCTTCTGGTAGTCGGAAAACGCGGCAGCCAGATCAGCACTGTAGATGGAAAGTAAGACTTGGCCTTTGCGAACGTAATCGCCAAGTTTGACCCGAAGATCGGTAACCCGGCCCGAAGCTTGCGATGTGACATGGATGGTGCGGCTGACGTCCGGTGTGACGGTTCCATTGGCGCGAAGCACCTTCGGCACTTCCCTTACATCTACGGTGGCGAGCTTGAACAGTTCAGGATGATCAACCGTGTAAACCCCGGGTTCCAGCGTCACTTCCGCCTTCGTAGGCGCGGCCTTTGTGTTGCTTGAGCAGGAAGTCATTAACAAGACCAATATGAAAATGGCGCCTGCCGCCAATTTCATGAAATCACCCTGGGCCAGGCAGTCCTGGCGATCAGGGGCAGGACCGCAATGCCGAAGAGAGAGTGTGTCAAGCATTCGTTAGCTCCCGGATCACCGACCAATCCCGGATCTGTAATGGTCGCGGGAACCATGCCGGAAACGGCCGAGTCGTTTGAATTGACTGCTGAATTAGAACGAGCGCGTCGAGGGACTCTTAGCTAAGCGCGGCTGACGGCGGAGGCCGACTTTCAGCGGGAGTAACAAGGAAGAAGTCAGGCAGAGCAAGAATGTCGTTGTGCACATACCCGCAAAGTTCATTTCCGGTGCAGAACGAAAATGCAAAAATCAATCGTGCCGGCGAACTATGGAACGGGTTTTGTGCCACCGCTTGTTGCGGCGCTCCCGTCCCTAGGGTCCGTTTGTTGGAGCTGGTCTCCTCAGTCGCCTGAGGAGCGGCATGCAAGTCATCTGTGGCCGAAATTACCGGAAACAAGATAACCAGCACACAGGCCAAAGACAGGAACGCTTGCGCTGAACTAAATCTCTGGACGTTTCGCCTGAACACCCACCACGCGGGCAGGCACAGCAGTATCCATGCGAGATTAAGAAGCAGTTCCATCTACATCCAGCTCACACAGAAGTATATCAATCGGTGACAGTGCCCTGCAGACGCTATAATGCTGCGACCGGGGGTGCTACACCACTGAACGTCCATCAGGGAATCAACCGTCATACGACGAGGCGATGCAGGCGGCCTTTTCTGGCTCTTTTTGCGGCTTCGGTTCTGACGACCGGTTGCGCGAAGTTCCAGGCGAACAGCGCCAAAGCCTCTTTCTCCAAGCCGGTACCGGTGCACGTCTATTCGGTCGCAGAGGAGACCACCAGGCGAAGAATACAGGCGATGGGCTCTTTATTAGCTCTGGAAGAGAGCACCTTGAGTGCCCAGGTCGAAGGTCGTGTCGATAAGGTGCTGGTGGACGTGGGCGACGTCGTCACCGAATCGCAACCTTTGGTTTTGCTCGACCCAAGAGAATTGCAGTTTGAACTGGAACGCGAGCAAGGAATCGTGAAGCAGGTTCGGGCGCAATTGGGGATCGGGCCGAACGATCCTCCTCCCACCGACCCTAAGAAAATTGCATCGGTTCAGCGCGCCGAGGCAGACCTGTTCGACGCCGACCGGAAGTATGACCGTGCGAAGGAGATGTTCAAAGATAATCTCATTTCTCAGCAGCAGTATGACGAAGCAGCGAGCCGATACGAAAGCTCGAAGGCGACATACGATCTGGCACTGCAGGAAGTGAATCGACTCAAAGCGCAATTGATGTCGAGCGAGGCCAGCGCGGCCCTGGCGGAAAAGAAACTAAGTGATGCCACGATTCGGGCCCCTTATCCCGGGGCGGTTGAAAGCAGGAATGTTCATCCGGGAGAGTATCTGCGCTTGCAGAGTACGGTCCTAGTGCTGGTCCGAACCGACCGCCTGCGCGCGCGACTAGCGGTTCCGGAACGATGGGCGGGCTGGGTTAAGGATGGTGCGACGGTTGATCTTCATGTAGACGCGTACCCGGGAGAAACCTTTCAAGGACGCATCTCGCGGATTAATCCGACTGTGTCGCAGGAGTCTCGGACATTTGAAGCAGAGGCGCTCCTTGACAATTCCGCTGGACGGTTGAAGCCGGGATTTTTCGTGCAAGCCTCGATGCCCAGCGAGAGAGAGGACAAAGCGATTTTTGTTCCCGAGCCGGCGGTGAATTACCGTTATGGCGTGTACAAAGTGTTTCTGGTTCAGGGCGATCACGTTTCCGAGAAGCAGATTCTCCCGGCCGGACAAACCGAAGACGAGAAGGGACAGCGGTTTGAAGTAGCCGAGGGGCTGAAACCGGGAGACCGGGTCGCGGTCCCCTTTTCCGGCGAATTGCACGAAGGCGACACCGTGGAGGAAAAGGCCGAGAACCCGCCCGCGCGATGAAGCGCGTGAAGCACTAGCATGCAGCCATGAAAATCGCCGAAACCTGCGTCCGGCATCCTGTTTTTACCGTGATGCTGATCGCCTTTCTTCTGACGCTCGGCATCTTCTCTTACCGCGGCCTGGCAGTTGACCTGTTTCCAAAAGCTGATCCGGCTACCGTAAATATCGAAGTACAACTTCCCGGCGCCACGCCGGAGGAGATGGTCACGGGCATTGTTCTTCCCCTTGAAGACGCAGTTTCGTCGGTGAGCGGCATCGACGAGATGAGCGTTTACGCTTCCGAAGGTCTCGCCGACATCACTTGCACTTTCGTCCTGGAGCGCGACATCGATGGCGCAGCCCAGGACATTCGAGAAAAAGTCGCGGCGGCGATCAACCGGTTACCCCGTGAAACCCTTCCGCCGGTCATCACTAAGGAAGACCCGCAGTCCGATCCGATTATGACTCTGCTGGTGAGCGGCCCGATGAGCCGGCGCGAGTTAACCGAGATTGCGGATAAGCAAGTGCGACGGGCCATTCAGACCGTGGATGGCGTGGGTAGCGTGGAACTGAACGGCGGCCAAGCCCGGCAGATTCGCGTCCTGCTCGATGCCCAGAAGCTCACTTCGCACAATTTCACTGTGCTTGACGTGCGTAACGCGCTGCAACGGGAAAATATCGAGGCTCCTGGTGGGCGAATCATTACCGGTCCTCAGGAATTAGGTCTGCGAACGCTGGGACGAGTGACTTCTGCTGATCAGTTTCGCGAAATCGTGGTCGGAACCCACGGCGGGATACCGGTTCGCGTTCGCGATGTCGCGCAGGTATTGGACGGAGCGCAGGAACTGCGTACTTGGTCCGCATTGTTCAGTCATGGAAATCCTGGGCAGGACGTGGTTAGCATCCAGATCCTTCGCCAATCGGGGGCAAACACGGTCCGCGTGGCCGACGATGTGCGCAAGCAGATCGAGCAGTTACGGTCGCAAATGCCCCCTGGCGTGCAACTTCAGATAGTCCACGACATTTCCGATTTCATAAAGGCGTCGGTTCATTCCCTGCTCGAGCACCTTATCCTGGGCAGCATTCTTGCCAGCGCTATCGTCTGGATTTTTATCCGGAACTGGCGCGCAGTGCTGATCGCCGCGGTCGCCATTCCCAGTTCCATCATTGCGACGTTCACTCTCATGCGAGGGATGGACTTTTCCCTCAACAACATGACTCTTCTAGCACTGACGCTGGCAGTCGGAATCGTTATTGATGACGCCATCATCGTGCTGGAAAACATTTTTCGCTTCATGGAGGACAAGGGACGCGACCGGATGCAGGCCGCGATCGAAGCCACGCAAGAGATTGGCTTGGCGGTGATGGCCACCACGCTTTCGCTCATCATCATCTTCCTGCCGATCGCATTCATGACGGGATACGCACGCAAGTATGTGAACTCGTTCGGCTGGACGATGGCGATGGCAATTCTGGTGTCTCTGCTTGTCGCCTTCACGCTCACGCCGATGATGAGTTCCCGCCTGCTGCGAGTGAATGAGGCAGAGAGGAAATCGCATTCGCAGGGTTTTTTGCTGAAGGTTGAGAATGTTTACCTGAAAATGCTGCGTTGGTCGCTCGACCACCGCCTCACCCTTGTGATGATCTGCCTGGCAACTTTTCTTTCGACCTTCGGTCTCTATCATTTGGTTGGGCGCGATTGGATTCCAGCCGATGATCAATCAGAGCTGCAAAGCTCGTTCACCCTGCCGGAAGGCACGTCGCTGGAAAAAACCAGTCAGATAGCTTCCGACATGGCGCGGCGAATTACGGGCATGCCCGAAATCGCCTTCGTTCAGACCTATACACATGGTCCTACCAACCATGCTCATTTATTCATCGGCCTGGTGCCACGCAGTCAACGGAAACTGAGCCACGCGCAGATGGCGACCAAGGTTCGCGGCATTCTCGCCACTTATCACAATGCCACCTACAACGTTCGACTGCCTTCGGTGCTGGGCGGGGAAATTTATTTCCCGATCTCCGCCGTCATCCGCGGTCCGAGCCTCGATAAATTGGCTGAGATCAGTAAGAAAGCGGCCGATCGGATGCGAAATTATCCGGATCTGGTCGACATCAATCCGAGCTTGAATCTCAACACGCCTGAGCTGCAAGTGAAGGTTGACCGGCAACGCGCCGCTGATATTGGAGTGAGCATGACCGACATCAGCGACGCAGTCCGTCTGTTTTACTCCGGCGATGATGAGATCACACGCTTTAAAGAAGGCTCTGAGCAGTATCCGGTGACGATGCAACTTCTCCCCGAGCAGCGTGACAATCTCGATGTGCTCAACCGGATGATGGTTCCTTCATCGAAGCTGGGGCAGGTTCGCTTGGAAAGTGTCGCGAACATCGGGCGCGGATTCGGTCCAGCGACCCTGTGGCGATATAACCGCGAGTTCCAAGTTAGCGTCTATGCAAACGTCAGCTCGGGTTACCCCCTCGATCTTGCAGCCGCCCACACCATTCAATCGATTCAGGAAGTGGGACTGCCTGCCGGATATTCCTATCTCTTCTCCGGCCAGGTCAAGGTTCTCGAAGAGACCACTTGGAACCTGGTGCTCGCCATGTCTCTCGCTTCCATCTTCATGTACATGGTTTTGGCTGCCCAATTCGAAAGCTTTTCCTATCCCTTCATCATCATGCTGACGCTTCCATTGAGCGTTCCCTTTGCCCTGTTTTCATTGTGGATCACCGGACGAGCGCTAAGTTTGTGGAGTGCGCTTGGCATGTTCCTGCTGCTAGGAATCGTCAAGAAAAATGGAATTCTCCAGGTCGATTACACGAATCGCCTTTTGCAAACCGGAATGCCCTTGCGCGACGCAATTCTTGAGGCGAACCGTGTGCGCTTACGCCCGATTCTGATGACCACTATGTCGATCATCGCGGGCTTAATTCCGGTGGCAATCGGGATTGGCGCGGGTTCTGAACAGCGCGCATCGATTGCCGTGACCATCATTGGCGGACAGACGTTGTGTCTGCTGCTGACCTTGCTGGTTGTTCCCGTCGCTTATTCGTATTTCGCCGAGTTCGAAGCCCTGCCTTGGAGAGAATGGATTGGGCGTTCATTAAGCTTCGGGCAGCGTACTCCTGCCGACAAAACCTAGGCTTCAGTTCCTGCGGTGCGCTGCTCAGGTTAGTGGATGAGCAATTTCAGCGTTTTTGGCTTTCCAATTGGATGATTGTCGTTGCTGGCCAAGGCAACCTCGATGCGGTGTTCCCCGCGCGACAGATTGTCAAACGTCCAAGTCTTCGATGTGCTGTTCTGAATTTCACCATTGTCCAGGCGATACTGCAAGTGCGCCTCATCAAGCTTGGGTTCATGATTTACGCTCGCCGGGTCTACCATCCGCACTCCATCGGTCTGCACCTCGACGACGGCTTTGTGGCTCTTTGCATTTCGCTCGAAATCCACCAATGTGGCTTTGAGAAGTGGGCCCAATCCGCTCTGTCCCGCAAGATTGGTGCGATCTTCTAATTCGTTTGTCGGAGAACCCGTGGAGGGTGGCTCTTTCCACTGGGCGTACGCATTTTGGAGCAAAACTCCACCAAGCATCGCGATTGCTCACTCGATTTATCATGCGGGTCTCACGATCGACTGGAGGGTACGGGGAACGAGTTGCAAGGCTTGCGCAGGGCTGTGCTGAATGCCGGGCTGCAACAACATCATTAATAAGATGACGCCAATAATGAGGACCAATCCGACAACAACAGCGAGCACTGCCACGGCTGCACCCATTCCGGCTTTTCTCGGCTTTGATCCCATTGTTTGCAGGCGCCGCCGGCTACTTTTCGCGGATGCCTTAATCGCCGACCGGATGGAACATTGCAACTAGGGGTACGGCCCTCCGGCAAGTTATTTCTTCTGCAGGGCGATCCCAACGTTTTGGAGGAACATGTAAACCACTTGGTTCAGATCACCGGCCACTCTCAAGCAAGCCCTCGGCCGGGTCCGCCAACGTTGACGGTCGATACTATTCAATTAATCGCGGAAAGCTGCACCAAGACCCTGCCAACCAAGAAACCGCAGCCAGTTCCGGGCAAGGTAGGAGAAGACGCGCTGGCGGTTCCGGTCACGACCACGAAGACTGCCGATGAAACCACCCCGGGTGTTCAAACGGAGACGGGAATGTCGCAGTCGCCCGGCGCAAAGCGCCCGCCTCGGTACGAATCGCGCACAGCCGGTGAATCGCCCTACGCCCCCGTGGAACCCGAGCAGATTGCACAATCCGAGGCAGCAGCCAACGTGAACGCAGAAGCTGCGTACCGCGCCGAAATTCTTCCGGGGAACACGCTGGGCGTGAGCGGCTCGCCGTCAAATCCGACTTCGTCCGCCGGATTCTCGGCTCTGAGTCGTTCGGCAGTAACGCAGCGCTCCACAGTGGTCACCATTACCGGTGATTCCACCCCGGAGCTCTCATCCGTTCGATTGACCATCGCTGTTGGCCAGGCGGTCGAATGGCGAAACTCATCAGCAGCAATCTACGAAATCATTGCCAATCCCGCTAAAACAAAGGGGTCCACGAGTGCTCAATTGCCTGCAGGGGCTGAACCATTCGACTCCGGCTTTCTGCGTCCGAATTCGACCTTCAGCTATCGATTCACAGTTCCGGGTATTTATCACTATGTGTGCGACCACAATGGTTCTCAGCAGGCGAGCGGCGAAATTGTGGTCGGACAATAAGTTCGCGAAGTTCAATATCCCAGACGAAGCTCAGCAATCATCGCCCGGTGGATGAAAGATCCCTAACACTGTCCTTCAATCGCCTCCGCTTTTCTCACAGTAACTTAACGTAAAGGTTCGCGTGCAGGGCAGTATCTTCCGATTGCTTATCAAGCCCTGTGATCGCGATGTCATGGTGAAAACTCTGACCTCGGCATTGATGCAGTACCGCTTGGTATCCGCAGAGAAGGAACCGCCGCACGTAACATTTCCATGGCACGTTTTGGGGCACAGGTCGAAAATAAGGCTGCCCCCCAGGGATTCGAACCCCGATCTGCTGAACTTTTGTCAGCTGACCGGGGGCATTTGACTGAGAACAGCGGTTGTGCCCGAACCGTAGTTTTCGACCTCCATTAAATGGAGGCGGAAGCGCCTTGGGACCGTCTTGCGGAAGGTCAATGAGTGTAATGATTCCATAAACAATGTCGGCTCCCAGGCCCGAGTAGACTTTGGAGGCGCAAACCAACCAAAGGGCTCGGAGGAAAGGAGCCGAACATGTTCATTATAGGTTGTGACTATCA
>Ga0070741_10001450_pt1 | contig 72139 bp, 66 predicted proteins | sample Coa_R1_4_FD_66440 | JGI IMG/M metagenome (GOLD analysis project Ga0070741, IMG submission 66440) | Surface soil microbial communities from Centralia Pennsylvania, which are recovering from an underground coalmine fire - Coalmine... | ecosystem: Environmental > Terrestrial > Soil > Unclassified ... | reverse complement strand
TTAGGCTCATTCCTCTCAGCCAGTAGCTCGCTTTAGACCCTTGCTGACCTGCTCTCGTCACTACTCCCTTGCGGTTTGGCGACGCGCGATCTGTGCTCGGGCTCCGGGCTTACCGCCAACTGGATAAACCAGCCTAACGCCTCGGGACTCTATCCTGCCTTCGACATGGAGTTCCTGTTCGCCTCGACCAGCGCGTTGCTATAGACCCTCACGAAACCTTCTTTCCTTGCTCACCTTGCGGTGCTGGGAAGCGATTTCGCTTGAGCCCCGGACGCTGCACCAACCGGGAAAACTTAGAACGTGTCAAAGAACGAGTGTGTTTTACTCTTTCTATTTTTACAGTCAAACAAAAACACGCTCCTGTATGTGCTTGTTTTCCAGCCGAGTGCACGCCGTTCACAGCCCAGTGTTACAGAATCTGTGCACTACTCTGCTGCTATAACTGCGCACAGCCCACCCCAAGCCCAATTTCGGCGGACTCCGCAACCGGCTGATCAAATTCTGTGAGAGTTGCGCTGCTGTGAAAATCCGGGCAGAAACCGCATAGAATCTGCTTTCTTGCCAGCCTCTGCGAATTTTTTGGGTTCACTTCTGGAACGAAATGAGGGGAGTTTACTTGTTAAAGTGACCTGAGCGTCGCTGTTCAGCGCTTGGCTCCCGCACTGGCAATCGACAAACCTGCGCTCCGCGACCCCGGCCGCTACGCCCGGCCATGCCCGGTCATCTTCTGCAACATGTCGTGGATCTCGCACTTTCGCAGGTATCGCGATGCACACGCCATGTGATCGTTCGGCCCCGAGTCTTCGCCCGCCAGCAGGCACATCGCAAAATCGCGGTCGAAAAATTCGATCGCCTCCAACTCCGACAGCAGCTCTTCGAGTTTGCCAATATCGGCTTGCATTAACATCCTTATCCTCGCTCGTTAGATCGGCACAGTCGAGTTCTGCTTTAATCGCCGGCTTACCAAAGTTATGCCTATAAATTGCCCTTGCCGTGCCGGCCCCGCGGCGCTAGGGTATGGGCAGTTCACCCACGGCCCTCAATTTCACATGTAAAGGAGCCATTTCCATGGGTGCTCGCGAAAATATCGACATTGTGCGGCGCTGGTTCGAAGAAGTTTGGAACCAGGGTCTGACCTCAACTGTCCATGAGTTGCTCGCTGCGGATGCTGTCTGCGTCGGACAATCGGAGCAGGGAACCGTCTTCCATGGGCCCGCCGACTTCGAGCCCTTCATCCACCGTACCCGCGGCGCATTCCCCGATATTCACGTCGTCATTGAAGACGCTTTTGGGTCAAAGGACAAGGTCGCGGTCCGTTGGTCCGCCACCATGACCCACAAAGGCGATCACCTCGGCATGCCCGCCACCGGCAAGACCGTTCGCATTACCGGCACCACCATTGCTCGTATTCGCGATGGAAAAATCGTGCAAGGCTGGGATAACTGGGACCAGTTGGGACTGATGCAGCAGATCGGCGCGTTCGCCACCCCGCCCTCAGCCCTGTCGAAAACTGCATAACTCGGTCGTGAGACCGGAAACTCTCAAGCTTCCGTAAGCGGGTTGCTTCGCCGCGAGGTCAACCCGCCTGTTCTTCTTCCTGGTTCCAGACATATAAGAAGCTGTCGTCGCTCGCGGTCGCGACATTCCGTCCGCCTTTATGGATGGCGCGGTTCAACGCCGCCCGCACCTTTTCCTTGCTTTCGGACAGTTCTGCCAATGGCACCTTCAGGGCGACGCCCTCCTCGATCTGGTCGAGATCGGAAAGTATCCTGTTCACGATCTCCTTGTGCTTTCCATTGCGTCCCTGGGGCACATCGATTTTCGCCACGGTTCTGAAATTCAGGGTGCGCTTGCTGTTCTCCCGCTTCACGGCTTCCTCCCCCCGACACCGGCTTCAGCCGGTCGTTACCGTAACATAACGTATCGTATTCTACGATTACCAAAGCGCGAATGTAAAGATAATTTAAACTGCGGCTAAAAACGTAACCGTCGTTTAAAATGACACGCAATCGTGACGCCATCCGCCTGTCGCACCCCAGATGCAAACGCAATATGCCCGGCGTATCCCGGTTAAAATGTTAAAGACTTAACCCGTTTCGCGTAAAGTTTGCTATGTTGCATTTAGGAGTGCAAAAAAATGCGCAGAGCGAACACCCACTATCAACAGATTCCGCTGGCGGCGTTGTATAAACGCTTGTCATGCAATTCAGAGTTGGGAAGCTCCACTTCCGCTAAATTACGCGCACTCCTGAACCCCTGGTTACCGTAGAGACTCCGGAGCACAAGACGGCGCCTTACAGTATTAGGGTGTCCGGAGCAATAGAAGGTAATTGATCCGTGCCATCTCGTCCTGAACTCGCTGACAACTCGAACACCATTACCAGTTCACCTCTTTTCGCTGGGTCCGTAGAAGGGGAATCACCAGCTTCCGCTGCGGCCAAGGCACTGGCTCACCTCGTCGCCGAGCCCCCTTCTCGTGCCCTCCCAGAAGTCCGCCGACAGATCCGCTTAGGGTCTTGGAAAGAGATCGCCACCTATCTCGGTCAGGGAGTGCGCACGGTTCAGCGCTGGGAAGTACAACTGAAGCTGCCGGTCCACCGCGTACGTGGCGGAGGTCGTGGCCCGGTGTTTGCCTTTACCATCGAAATCGATGCCTGGCTTCGCGAACGCGCCGGCAACACGGGTCCGGTCACCGCGACTGCGCGCGCAAACCGATCGTCCGCAAATGGATCCCGCCTCGAGCCTCATTACCCCGACCCGCACCCTGCCTTGCAGGCAGCTCGATCGGCAGTTGCCAAGGTGGAAAACCTGAGTCTCCGCTTGCGCCTGCTCACCGACACCCAGCGCCAGCAGGTCATCCAATTGTCGGAGCGCGTTACTTCGTTGGCCAAGCGCAGGCAGAGCCGCTCTGTCGCTTGAATGGCCCCGCACCCTGAGTTCATTCTCAGCATACGAGCGCTCATGGTAATGCTTCGCTGCACTCGCGGCGAAACACTCCTCAAGAATAACCCGGCAGCGATTACCTAACCTCTTTTGCGTCGGGCAAGCTCTCGATTGTCAATAATCCTCATCGAATCTTTGATCGCATCGCGCGAAGAAGCGACCGCAGAGCGCGACGAAGCAGCATGATCGTGCGCGTGCTCGATCAGTTCCCTGACAGCATCCTTAATCGGCAATACTGATGCGTCAATGTGGTAGCTGACAGGTACTCCACAGTGTGCACATTCGGCGGCCGCGTCCTGGCCGATCACCGCTTTGCGTGTCATGACAGAAAACGATCGAAGGCACTCGAGGCACGTTAGTACGAAATACCCGCTATTCGTGCGCGGAATCCACGCCGGCGCTGGCTGGACCTTGGGCGGCTGGCTGCGAAGCGGCGACAGCGATAACAGCTCTCGAACCTTCTCCACAAGTTCGAAGGAGGAGTTTGCGCCCTTTTCTATATACCCGTCGCACAGGGGATGGGCATCGCCGATCTTTTCAAACTCTCCGCTGTGCGCGATTACCGCGGTAGACGGAAATCTTCTCCGCACGATGCTGAGCAGTTCGAACCCTGACATGTTCGACATCTTCAGATCGGCGACAAGCACGTGTGGCGCTCCCTCACGCATCGTCGCCAGCGCCTCAAAGCCATCACGTGCGGTGCGAACTTCGTAACCTTCGTCAACCAATCGCGCAGCGAGCGTGACCAGAAGCGCCTCATCATCGTCGGCGAGCAAAACCCGATACCGAAATCGGGGCGATACGCGGATTGTGCTCGGCTCGCAACTGTCGGCTGGAGCGGCTTCCTTGAGCCATCCATCTACTTCTTCACTCAGCGCTACAACAGCGGCCCCCATGCCTTTGCTCGGCCGACGAACTGCCATCCCTAGCTTTTCCCAGCGCTGAGCCGTGCGTACCCCACAACCGAGGTACTTAGCTATATCCTTCCAGCCTTTCAGGATCATAGAGAGTTGCGTGCCATGTTAACGCCGCCTCGACATAGCTGTCGAGAACACGCCATAACGCTCACTCCAGTTTCTGAGGAGCCCAAAGAGTAGGACACCTTTGGTCCGTCCTTAGAGTGACACACCGCAACTGGCTGATCTTTTCGGGATAGGGGTTGGTGCGGGGCACAGGACTTGAACCTGCACGGCCTTGCGGCCACTGGCTCCTAAGGCCAGCGCGTCTGCCAGTTCCGCCAGCCCCGCTCAATTTCTTCACTTTATCACCAGGCACACTGGCACGAACAGCGACGGTCACGCCTGCTGTCCTGTCCTACATTCCGTGCGCTCCTTCCAATCCTCCTTCCGGTTATTAAAAACGACTTTTTTGCGCCAGACGAGAGTGGTAACATCCTTCGCCATCAGAGTAGATCCCCTTTAGGATGGTCGACCTATGTCCACATGTAGTCGCCGCCTCTCGCCCTTCCTGGTATTTCTCGCGCTTCTCATTTTCCCGGCAATCGCGAATGCCCAGGGCCAGCCTCTGCTGCAAATATCGCGCTCGAGAGCGAGCCTCGATGATCAGTCAAACATGATGTCGAGCGGACGCAACGTATATGACGCGACACTTCGCGGCCAGCAGTTGGACGTCAGGCAGTACCCCAACTCTTCGGCCTGCGTGCTCGTGTACCCGAACGGCAAGTACATCGTTGAGAAGAGGGATGAGCACAGCGTTGGCCATCCCAAGATGAAATCGGCAGAAGGCACGTTGACCCCCGATGATTTGCAGCGGCTCAAGGCCATGCTCGACGACCAGGAACTGATTAAGGTCAGGACGCCCCCGGCGCCGGAACTTCCCCCTGACACCCAGGCGATTCGTGAAGCCGAACGTTTGGACGTGCAAATCAGTCGCGCCGCCGACCTCCAGCAATTCACCCTTACGAAAGAACGCGTGAAGACCGGAACCACTAATGCGGTCTCGTCCTCGGCCTCGCTGACCGGAATGGATACTTATCTGGATAATGGAGCTCAATACAAGAAGACACTGGCTCCGCTCGTGAAATGGTTCGACGAGTTGGCAAAAAAGAACAAGTTCACCGATGCCAAGTCGCAGTTGTGCCAGTGATCACCGCCGTACCCGGTAATTGCCGGAGAGCTGAATCATGAAGCATTGGGTTGCGATTATTTTCCTCGTGCTTGGCATCTGCCTCGTCGCCGCCGCTGGCCTGGGAGAGCGCGGCCGGCCTGCCGCCATGCGCGTTCTGCTCTCGGAAGTTCAGGTGGGCGCATTGGGTGGGCAGCAGGACTGCATGCTGGTGTTCGACGACCACTACTTTCACGCCGAACGAGCGCACCGCAAGCTCGGCAGAGACTTGGATCGCAAGATATATGAGGGTCAACTGTCAGACGCCGACTGGCAGGCCCTTATCGACATTGTCGACGCCAAGGCTTTCCGCGAATTGCAGGCGCGACCGAAACTCGCCCCTCTGGTCATCTCCGACCCACATCCTTACACCATCAGTGTGGCGCGCAAGAATGGATTTCAAAATATGGAGTTCCTGACCAAGGAGAGTCTCAAGCCTTACGAGTCACAGCTGAAGCCGCTATTTCACTGGTGGAAAGCCGTGCGCGAGTCGCGCTTGCCAGAGTCTGAAGCCCCCGCGGACAGCCGCTGTTCTCTCAATAGCAACGACGCTGTCTTCAGCAACTGATTCCCGCAGTTTTCCCGCCCAATCTTTCCAGTGACCCGTGACCTGCTCACTCCGTGGGCGGTAGCGTTCTCAGGTAATGCAGTACGGCGGTAGCGTCTGCCGTATTCATGTGGTAACGCGGCATCGGTGGCCGGGGAGGAGTCACGCCATCCGCTCCCATTCCCGTCATCAATAACCTGATCGACACAGCCTCTGGCCAGCGCCGCATCCCACTCAGACTTGGCGCCCAGTCCGCCCATTCCGTAACCTTGCCGATCGGCTTGAAAGGAATTTTCGCTCCTTGCATCCACTTCTCTCGGATCGGTTCTCCCTTTTCGTTCACCGGCGTATGGCAGGTCCCGCACTTCGCGATCTCAAGAGTAATATATTTCCCCTGTTCCACATCCTTTTCCGCGGCAAACGCTGACCCGCAGAGCGAAAGAATGATGGCTGACAACAAAATCAGCCAGGTCCTCTCTACCATGGTTGACCTCATCAGTGTCCCGGTTTGAAAAGAGTTTTTGAAAGTGGACGGACTGTCAGGGGGTGAGCCGCCCCTTTGCTTCCCACCAGTTTCGCTTCCCCAACTGCTGGCGAAGCTTGCATTGCGCTGCTACGTGATCCTGATTACCGCTTAAAGTACATCCACGCCGCCAGCGCCACCAACACTACCGTGATGACCCACAACATCAGGTCTCGCGAACCGCGCTCTTTTGGATCTGCCATGCGCGCATCTTAGCGTAAACTCCTGCTTGGAAGCAGCAACATAATCAAGATTGTCACTCACATTCCGGATTCCACCCCATTATCGGTGGTCGGCGTGGATTCGCCGGCGCTCGCCGCGGTCATGTAACTGGCGCGAAGCCCCGTACCCGACGCCTTCTTCTAGACAACCACGGCTTCCTTGTATTCCCCAAATACTCGCCGCATGGCATCGGAGATCTCTCCCACGGTTGCCATCGCCTCCACCGCGCCCAGGATATGGGGCATTAAGTTTCCTCCCCCGCGCGCCACCTGTTCCACATTGCGTACGGCCTCCTGCCACACCTGCGGATCGCGCTTCGACCGCACCGCCTGGACACGTTCCACCTGCTTTCGCTCCAGTCCTTCGTCGATTCGCAGGATCGGAATCGGCTTTTCTTCCTCCACCGTGAACCGGTTCACGCCTACTAGCACTGATTCCAGGTGGTCCACTTTCCGTTGGTATTCATAAGCCGCGTTCTGGATTTCCTGCTGCACGTAGCCGCGCTCGATGGCCTTCAGCATTCCACCCAGCGCTTCTATTTTCTCCAGGTACTCATTCGCCCGTTTCTCGATTTCGTTCGTCAGGGTTTCCACGTAATAAGACCCGGCCAGCGGATCGATGGTCTGGGGAGCGCCCGATTCGTAGGCGATGATTTGTTGCGTGCGTAACGCGATGCGCGCCGATTGTTCAGTCGGCAAAGCCAGCGCCTCGTCAAAAGAATTCGTGTGCAGCGATTGCGTTCCCCCCAGCACCGCGGCCAGCGCCTGGATTGCGGTGCGCACGATATTGTTCTCCGGCTGTTGCGCGGTCAGCGTCGAGCCTGCGGTTTGCGTGTGAAAGCGCAGCATCCAGGATTTCGGATTTTTCGCCCCAAACCGCTCCCGCATGATGCGTGCCCACATCCGCCGTGCCGCCCGGAACTTGGCCACCTCTTCCAGGAAATTGCTGTGCGCATTGAAGAAGAACGACAGTCGCGGTGCGAATTTGTCCACGCTCAAGCCTGCGCGCACCGCCGCCTGCACATAGGCCATTCCATTACCCAGGGTGAATGCCACCTCCTGCACCGCCGTCGAGCCCGCTTCCCGCATGTGATACCCGGAGATCGAAATGGTATTCCAGTCGGGCACATTTTCATTGGTCCACGCGAAAAGGTCGGTGATGATGCGCATCGCCTGCTGCGGAGGGTAAATATACGTCCCCCGGGCAATGTATTCCTTCAAGACATCGTTCTGTACTGTCCCTGAGAGCTTGCGGACATCGCTGCCCTTCCGTTTTGCCACTGCGACATACAGCGCCAGCAGGATTGACGCTGTCGCATTTATCGTCATCGATGTCGAAATCTGGGTCAGGTCGATGCCCTCGAACAGCCGCTCCATATCCTCCAGCGAGTCGATCGCTACTCCAACCTTGCCCACCTCGCCCATGGCCAGCGGATTGTCCGAGTCGAGGCCAATCTGTGTCGGAAGATCAAATGCCACCGACAGTCCGGTCGTGCCGTTTGCCAGCAGGTACTTGTATCTGCGATTCGACTCCTCCGCGTCTCCCATGCCCGCGTACTGCCGCATGGTCCACAGCCGGCCGCGGTACATGGTGGCCTGTACTCCGCGGGTGTAGGGAAACTGTCCCGGGTAGCCTAGGTCGCGATCGGGGTCCCAGCCCTCCAGGTCGGCCGGCGTGTAGAGTGGGCGAACCGGAATGTGTGACTCGGTCTCTTGCTGATCATTTGCGGCTTTGGAGGGCTGCGGCGGATCGACGACTTTTGCTTTATCACTCATACCTGCCCTCCCATGCTTCCCGCACAGCTTGCGCTTTGCTGTGGCTCAATACACCCGGATTCGCGGCCTCGGCGCTTGCTTTTCTTCCTCACTCGCCAGAACGAACTCAGCCCGAAGTACGCGAAGGTCAAGCAAAAGCAAATGGCTACCGCCAGTCGGCTGCCCGCTCCCGCCTTGCCGGCCTCGAACTTGGCAAATTCCCGCACTCCTGCCAGCCCGCCTATTCCCGCTAGGGCCAGGAACACGAACCCGGTCACTTCCAGCCACAACTGGTGGAGCACCCGGCCGAAGTGCGTCAGCGTGGTGCGTGCGCCCTGCAACACGGCTCCCGCGGTCCGGCTGCGGCTCGCCTGCTGCGCCGCAACTCTCGCCAAAATACGCACTTTTTGCGCCGTCGTCACTTGCATCATTGGCGATTTTATCAATGTTCCCACCCGGATTCTGGAGTTACAATACGCCACGTGGTGCGCTCCGTCACGCAACCCTGTGACTTCCATCGCATCACATACGGGTGAGGCCGTCCGCACGCGGCTGTGCCTGCCGGCTTCCCAAAGCGAGGGCCCCTTGGACCAGCAATTAAAGCAGCTCATGAAAGAACTGGGAGAAGCCATTAATGAGTCTTTGGCCGACTCCGAGCAGATCGCGGAAGTCGTCTCCCGGATCAAAGAAGGGGGCTACGACATCTTCCTGGTTCTCGAGGCGACCATCGGCGTCAGCAAGCAGGGCGAAAAGCCTGCCGACAAGACCTCGATGGTGACCACCCTCAGCAGCAACCCGGAGCTTAAAGTCAGCGAGCAGGACCTGAAATTTCTCAAGTCCCTTCGCATCAAGATTGAAGACGAAACCTCGTAACTCACCCCCGTTGCGATTCGTGCTACGTTCTGCCGTGCGCAACCGGGCGTGTTCCTCCTCATCCGTTTTTCCCGTCCTGAACTCCTGGCGCGGTCCGGTAGCTAATTCTCCTTGACAGGCCCAATCCGCCGAAGGCAAAATCTCGCCACTCGGCAGAAACGCTCTCGTCGGTTACGCTCTGCCGGATTCTCCTTCCTAGTCGAAGGACCCAATCAGCGTCCCCGTGGCGCTGATTGGGTTGAAACAATCTGCACTCCCTTTTCGCATTTCCCCGCTCTCTCCGCTCCCGGCCCCAGCCCACAGTTTTCGTGTGCTAGTATCGAACTTCGTTGTGTCGTGTGCCGTTATACTCCGCTGCTCGGTCTGGCGGCACCCCCGGCCATAAGTAGAGCGAGATCATACCGCCATGAGAGACACACTCGGAGTCCTTTTAGCCGGAGGCGCCGGCGAACGCCTCTATCCCTTGACTCGTGATCGTGCCAAGCCGGCCGTCACTTTCGGCGGCATCTATCGCATCATCGATATCACTCTTTCCAACTGTGTCAACTCCGGCCTGCATCGCGTCTACATCCTTACTCAGTACAAAGCTCTTTCCCTGAATCGTCACATCCGCGAAGGCTGGAACATCGTCGCCCGGGAACTCGGCGAGTTTATCGAAATCCTCCCTCCCATGAAGCGGGTTAGCGAGAATTGGTACATGGGAACCGCTGACGCGGTTTACCAGAACATCTACTCCATCGGGTCCGAGCAGCCCAAGCACGTGCTCATCCTTTCCGGTGATCACATCTACAAGATGAATTACGGCAGGATGCTTCGCCAGCACCGCGAGTCCGGCGCCGACGTCACGCTCGCCACCATCCTCATGGATCCCGAAGAGTCTTACCGCTTCGGCGTCGTCGAAATCGACCGTGACAGCCGTATCACCGGCTTCCTGGAAAAGCCGCAGCACACCGAGATCCGCTCTCCCTACGATCCCACCATGATCTCCGGATCAATGGGCATCTATATATTCAATACCGACGTCCTCATCCCCGTCTTGTTGAAAGACGCCGAGGATCCCGATTCCAGCCACGATTTCGGCAAAGATATTCTTCCCAAGATGGTCGACGACTACCGCGTCTTCTCCTTCAACTTCGTGGACGAGAACAAGAAAGAGGCGCTCTACTGGCGCGACGTGGGCACCCTCGAGGCCTACTACGAAGCCAACATGGATATCGTTTCCGTGTCCCCCGTTTTCAACCTGTACGACTCCGAGTGGCTGATCCGCACCCACCAGCGCCAGTATCCTCCCGCTAAATTCGTTTTCGCCGAACCCGGCCGCAGCGGCACCGCCCTCGACTCCATCGTCTCCGCCGGATGCATCATCTCCGGCGGTATGGTCAAGAACAGCATTCTCTCCCCGGACGTGCGCGTGAACTCCTATTCGGAAGTCGACGCCAGCATTCTTTTCTCCCACGTCAATGTGGGACGCCATTGCCGCATCCGCCGCTCCATCATCGACCGCGACGTCCATATTCCCGAAGGCACCACCATCGGCTACGACGCCGAAGCCGACCGCCAGCGCTATTTCGTTACCGAAACCGGCATCACTGTCGTGACCCGGGATTATTCGCTCTTCGAAAACCCGGTCACCGTCGACTACTTCACCTCCGAGTAGCCCGCGCACGCATCTCATGGTCCGCAGTTTTACCGTCGTCCGGGAACTCGCCGCCTGCCCCTTGCCCGCCCCACTTGCGACTTTGGTCGCAGATTTGCATCCAATGAAAGTGCTAGGATAAGCAGTCACCTCAACTGGGTGGCGCACAACATCTTCGCGGGTCTTCGGCTGACAGCCAGCCGGCCAGGCGATCATCGGAGGGACCATGGCTGTCAAAGAAATAGTAGAAATTACGGACGCGAATTTCGACCAGGATGTGCTGAAGTCCGATCAGCCGGTGCTGGTGGATTTCTGGGCCACCTGGTGCGGTCCTTGCCGTGCCATCGCCCCCATCGTCGATGAACTTGCTCAGCAGTACCAGGGCAAGGTCAAGGTCGCCAAACTGGATGTCGACCGCAACAGCGCTACTCCCATGCGCTACGGCGTCCGTGGCATTCCCACCCTGCTTGTCTTCAAGGGCGGACAAGTCAAAGAGCAGATTGTTGGCTACGTCCCCAAAGAGACCATCCAGAAGGCTCTCGACAAACACCTCAGCTAGCAACCGCAGGAAAAGTTTCCATCCGGTCGGCTATTCCCTGGAAAGCTTGTGTCCTTGGTTTGTGCTGTGATTCGTCTGAAAAGTTCTTTGTGAGGAGTGGACGCGCCCGGAATCTTCCGGGCGTTCTTTTCTGCCGCTCTTTCCGCGGTCGCGATGAGGCCTGCGGGAAGCCGCAATACCCCACTTCAGTACTTCCTCAGCACCCCTATGACTCTGCCCTGGATCTGCACCGCCGACGCGTGCACCACGATCGGATGCATGTTAACGTTCGACGGCTGCAGCCGAATTTGTTCTCCCTCGCGATAAAACCGCTTCAGCGTCGCATCGCTTCCATCCACCAGCGCCACCACGATATCTCCGTTGTGCGCGATCTTCGTCTTCTCCACCAGCACGTAATCGCCGTCCAGGATCGCTTCGTCCTGCATCGACTCTCCGCGCACCTCGAGCACAAACACGTCCTTCGATTGCACGAAGTCCGCCAGCGAAATCGTCTCCGGGTTCTGAATCGCCTCAATCGGCTGTCCCGCCGCGATTCGCCCCATCAGCGGCAACCGCATCTCCGCCGGCACGCTCATCACCTGTTTTAGTTTTCCCTTCGGCTGCAACAGATCAATCGACCGGCTGCGGTTGTAATCTCGCTTCAGCAGGTTCTTCTTCTCCAAATTCGACACATGTTTGTGCACCGTCGCCAACGATCGCAGCCCCATCCCCGTCTTGATCTCCTCATAGGACGGCGAATATTGGTGTTCTTCCACGAAATGTGAAATGAAGTCGTACACTTGGCGTTGCCGCTTGGTGATTGCCATGCGCTGATTGTTGGCGAAGATAAGGCGAATGTCAAGACTTGTGTTCAACCATGCCTCGCGCCGCTGCCCGGCCGCAGAGCCTGGCCTCTAGCTTACGTGCTGCACAAACAGGACGAAAACCAGCATAGACAGGGCTAGCGCCGCGATGCTGCTCGTCCGCACCGCGCGGTAGCTGGGAATGAAGGGGTACCATAACACTGTGCAGTCTTTCACTTTCTCCGGCCACAACAAACCCGCCATGCCGAATCCCAGCGACAGCTGCACAATCACCGCAAGACCGTAATAGTCACTCATAAGGAGGTTCAAACCACCTTTGCCGCGATATGCCACCAGCATCGCTCCCTTACGGGCAAGCTGCTGTGATCAGGATCACAAGGGGATGCGCTCATCATACCGAGACCCGCCCCCAATTTCCAGAGAAGAATCGTTACCAGCTAAGGACATCCCGTCCGCCGCGCATTACCATCGTCACCTCCTGATTTCCTCACTGCGCCACCCGCTCCCTGGCCCTCCTGGCGGCTCAGCAGATGCCACGCTTCTGCATACTGCTGATATTTATGACCTGCCTTCTCCGGCGTAAACTGCAGCGAAACGCTCTTCTTGCTCGCCGCCGCAAATGGCAGGATGTACCACAGATCCACCGGCACCAGGTACACGGCAAAGAAGTCCACCTCGTCGGCTTCGTATCCTTTTTTCCCCCGCCCCACCAGGTTGCACGTGTAAGTTCTCCCCCGGCAGAATGTCGTGGACTTCACCTGCACCCGCACCAGCCGCCCGCCCTGCTCGATGCCCACGTCCCAGCTTGCCGAATCCCCGTACGGTTTGCAGACGTTCCATCCCATCTCCGCCGCCCTCGCCATGAAGCACAGCTCCACCCACTCGCCCTGTTCTTTGCACGTCCGAAATCCCCGGCTCCCCGACCGCTTTTGGCCGTCCGCGTTTTCCAGTTCGTCTGCCTCGGACACTCCCGTCCGCGTCCCCGCCTCGTCTACTCCAGCTTTCATCCTCAACTCCTGACCCTCAACTCTGGGCAAAAAAAAACGCAGCCGAAGCTGCGCCCGATTTCGCTTTTATTGTCGACTAACTACATTCCGAAAACTGCGACTGCTCACGTCCTCCGCTGATTTTTCGGCGCCATTCCTTACTTCTCACCTTCGACGCCGTACTTCTTAACCGCTGACGGCGGCTTCTGTACTCTTACTTCCAGAATACCAAGCTGCAACACTAAACCGGACACGGTTTCCAACTTTATTTCGGCAATAATATACTTGCCGAATCACAAGAGGAATGCGAATCTGAGGGAGACAGGGCAGCGGACGATGAGGGGGGTCGTGGTGCGCCTCCGATTGGCGGGGGTGTACGATGAGTCTCACCTTCGCGGAGGATTTTCCAGGGATGACAACTCAGGCGAATACCACGCTCAAAACCATAGTTGAAGCACAGCGGCAGCACGACTACCCAGAGCTTCCGACCGACAAGTATTTTGAGATTTTCTCGTCGCAGCAAGTTTTGAAAAAATTACGATTCAACCCCGATCCTGATGAGATCGCAGGAGGTCTGTTGGGCGGTGACGGAGACGCCGGAGTGGATGGCTTTTACGTCTATTGCAATAAGAAGCTGATTCGAGATGAGGGCGACGTTCAATTCTTTAAGGGGCAGAAAGCAGAAATCGAGATTGTTGTAGTTCAAGCCAAAAACAAACCATCGTTTGAAGAAGCCGTGCCCATGAAGTTTAAGGATTTCGTTGAGAACGCGCTCGGACCAGATTGCCCCACCAGTTCGGCAACAACCTTATACAGCCAAGAATTGCTAGATCATGTAGCAAGGTTCCGTTTACTCTACAAGTTAGTGCTGCCGCTAAAACCCACTCTGTCGGCAACGTTTTTCCACGCTGCACACTCAGATGTGGTGGATACGAAGGTGGAAGAGAGGGGCAGAATTCTCTGCCAATGCTTCAGGCAAGTATTTCCAACGGCTAATGCTAGCTATATGCCTATCACTGGAACCGACTTAGTAAAACTGTCACAGAAGAGCATCCCACGCACACTCCCGCTCAAAACGCCAAAGTACTTCGACTACACGAGCTTTGATCGTGGTGCATACGCATGTGTCGTGAATCTCAAAGACTTTTACGACTTCATTTCCGATGAAGGGGAGATTCGCGACCATCTCTTTGAGGCGAATGTTAGAGACTATGCTCCTGACGCAACCGTTAATCAGGGAATCGAGCAGACACTTGCGAATCCTGAGGGAGATGACTTTTGGTGGCTAAACAATGGAATTACGATTCTTGCAGCCGATGCTTATTATGCCTCTGGCAATTTGCAGGTAACTGATCCGCTGATTGTCAACGGCCTACAAACATCGCATGTGGTATTCCGTCACTTTAAGGGAGGAGCCGACCCTAACGATTCTCGCTCAATGATGGTGAAGGTAATTGTCAACAGCAACGAAGCAACATCTGACAAAATCATTCGAGCCACAAATAGCCAGACTAAAATTAGTTCCATTTTTCTACATGCCACTGAGCAGGTACATCGAGACATTGAATTACATCTCAAGGCAGCAGGGTATTTTTACGACCGCCGCAAAAACTACTACAGAAATCAGGGTAAGTCTGTCTCTGAGATCGTCACTATTCACTATTTGGCGCAGGCCGTAGCGTCTATCGTCTTGCAGCAACCAGACGATGCTCGCGTAAGGCCAGGTACTGTTGCGGAAAAGAATTACAAAAAACTGTTTTCCGACAAGTACCCTCCGGCCCTCTATACGAAATGCGTTCAGATTATGCGGCGGTGCCATACATATCTGAGAGGAAAGGGCCTTGGGAAGACCGATGTTCTTAATTTGGTTTTCTACCTTGCCATGTATGTAACCTGTGCAGCATGTAACTCGGTATCACCGAAACGCAACAAGATCGCCTCCTTGGATGTTGATGCAATCAGCGACAAGATTTTCGACCAATGCTACAAATGGATTGATGCCGAGTTCAAGGCCCTCGGCGGAGATGACCGCGTTGCAAAAGGACCGAATCTGACAACCAGCCTAAACCAAAAGGTCATCAGCCAATTTGGTGGTGCCAAAGGGAAGCATGGAAAAGGAAAATGAGTTTAGCAACTTTGATCGCATAATGCGGAAACTCGTCAAGGTTCCACATACAAGGATCAAGGCAAAGCTAGATCAAGAGAAGACAGAAAAGAAAAAGCGGAAAGCTAAGAAGCCTTCCGCTTCGGGCCGCGCTTCAAACGATAAGGACTAGAACGGAACGTGCGTTTCTCCCACTTTGCCAGTTAGTTCGGCAAAAGTGAGACGCCTGCCAAGGACTTGCGACATGGCGATGTCAAACCTTTCTGAGTCGCTGATTTTGCGGGTGCCCTCTTTGCGAGTGTTGAAGCGGAATGCTTGTTCGTCCACATAACGGAACAAATGAAACGGCTCTACAGCAACATAAGTTCCGCTAAGGCCACGCTTAAGCAGCGACCAGAAGTTCTCGATGCCCTGAGTGTGCACATTGCCGTGTACGTAGTTCTCAAGGTGGTTGATTACGAGATGGGTATAGTCGTTGCTCAATCCGTGATATGCCGGAAATTCGTCAGTCATAATCCAAGTTCCGGGCATCACGCTATCCTCGATGATTTGGTGCATGACTTTCTTTTCGCGCTTGTGGCCAAGGATTGCAGTCTTAACCTTTCCGCCGCGCTCCAGCATTCCCATAACTGCGACCTTGCCGTGGCCACCCTGCATTCCACCATCACGACTCAGGCGCTCTCTCTTGGCTCTGTGCATGTTTCGCGCCTTGCCGCCAATGTAAGTCTCGTCAATTTCGACTTTGCTGTGTGGGCCACCGCCGAGCTTGCCGCCAGTTTGCCTATCCTGCAAGCCAAGACGGATGCGATGCAGCATGAACCATGCGGACTTCTGAGTTACTCCAATAGTGCGCCCGATCTCGTAAGAACTAACACCGTTGCGGCAGTTAGACAGCATCCACACAACAACAAGCCACTTCTCCAGAGGGATTGGCGAATCCTCAAAGATGGTGCCGACCCTGGCAGAGAACTGGCGCTTTGCGTGAGTGCTCTTGCACTGCCATTTGCGCTGGTTATGCAGGAACACAACGTCCTTGCGACCGCAAGTTGGACAGGTCACAACCCCGTCTGGCCAGCGCAGCAGGGTCATGTAGGCCAAGGCATTGTCGGGATTGCTGAAGTATGCGACAGCCTCTTGCAAGGTCTTTGGCTGCTTTTGTTTGCCGTTCATGTACGCAGGATAAGGAAAGTACGTTGATTTGTCAAGTATATTATTGCCTTTATTTCACCCACGCCTACAACAACTTACTTCAAAATTGTGATCTGCCCCCTCTTGACAACATTTTCCCGATTCGGGAAACCCGCGCCTTCTGACCTTTTTCCGCGTTCCCGCGATGCGAAACGCTTCCCGCCCCGCTCCTTGCGCACTCAAACGAGAAGATGACAGAGCATTTGCAAATGCGTGACAAGTCGAAACTGCGTTGTCGCTAGTCTCACCTGTTTCACATCGGCAGAAGTAAATTCATTTCTCAACGGAATGGACTGTTCGATGAGGAAACAAACTCCCGCATTGATTAGTGCTTAAGAGCATTGTATTGCGGTTCAATAGGAGATTGCATACGTGTCTTGTACCGAATTTGGAATGTCAAAGCTTAACGTTGATTACCCTTTGGGCCACTCTTCTCGTGAGTTGGATCGTCTGAGCTTTCAAGGTACCGTGTTCGCGCCATATACCCGTCAGCTTTTTGCTGAAGCGGGCATAACAGCCGGTATGCGCGTGCTGGATGTAGGTAGCGGCAGCGGAGACGTAAGTTTCCTCGCCGCAGAGCTGGTCGGTTCGCACGGATATGTGCTCGGCGCCGATGGTTCTCCGGCTGCAGTGGAGAGGGCCAGAACAAGAGCAATTCGACGCAACCTCTCCAATGTCGCCTTCGAAGTAGGCGATCCTGCTTCAATGCACTTCGACCAACCCTTCGATGCGATTGTGGGTCGCTTCGTACTTATGTATCAGCCCGATCCCACCATTAGTTTGAGCAACATGATGCGCTATCTTCGTCCAGGTGGCTTGGTCGCATTCCAGGAACTTGACGCGACTGTATGCCGCTCCTGGCCAGCTGTTCCCATCTTCGACGAGGCGGCACGATGGCTGGCCGAAGGACTACGCAGCAGTGGCGCTCGGCCTGAACTAGGACTGGAGATGCATTCGTTATTTCTCGACTGCGGCCTGCCCGCGCCCAGAATGCGCATGGATTCCTTGGTCTCCGGAGAGCCAGATAGTCCCGTGTACCACCTCATTGCTGAGGCGGTGCGCAGCTTGTCCGCGACATTGGAAAAGATGAATATCACCTCTCCCGGTCAAGCACAGATCAGTCAAGCAGAAATGAATAGTTTGGCTGACCGCATGCGCGAAGAAGTGGTGGCAAAACGGGGAGTAGCAATGTCGTACGGTCTGGTAGGAGCTTGGGCAAGAAAGCCGTTTATCAATGAAATGGCGGACCTGGTCGATCACCACGCACCGGCCCATCCCACCCTCGGTCTTCAGCCCAGCGCCGACTAAGTCTGTAACTATCTCTGACAAGAACGCACTCCACGACGGCTGCGATGCCCTGTCTTTGGGTGTTGCAGCGGTCTTTGGTGTTGCGGCGGCTTTTGGGTGGCGCAGCGGTTTACCGCTGCGATCCAGGTATCATGGAATTTTGCGGCTTTAGCCGCTGAGGTGCATGGCCTTTGGATGGCGCAGCAGTCTTGGGATCAGGAATTGCTCTGGTATATCGGTGTGAACCGTTCGGCCGGCTTGCTGAAGAAGACAGTCGCCAGCTTAGGGGAAGCATACCTAGCGGTCTGATAAGCCAAGCCTCTCAAATCCTCAATTCCCTTAATTTGGTCAAGCTCGTATTGCCCAGGTGCGACCGTAGGACTGACGCGATGTACGTTGCTATGGCCGACGAGGTGTTGCGCTGTTCCTAAGGATGAAAATGACTGTCCTCGAAACATCGCGTCGAGAAGCTTTAGTGGCCAGTAGCCAACCCACTTGCGCGTTTGAAGAAAATCCGGCGGTGTTTCTGTACAACCTAAGCTCAATACGTCGATTTGATCAGGTGGGGCATTGAGCATGCTGATGGCCGCGACCACTGCGAGACCTGACGGGTTATTAGCCCAGATGCCGCCGTCGATAAGCGTTATGTCGTGGTCCGACCTATAACTCGGGAAATAAATGGGAGCTGCCGATGCCGCCAGTTCTTGAAGTCATGTACCTTGTTTTCAGTGCCTTACTCAATTTCACGTTTTGGGGTCTAGACTTTCACCTTTTGGACCCCAACTTTCATCAATTGCGCAAACCCACAGGCTGATGACCCTTGAGCTAGCCAGCGATTTACGAGCACCCGCTGGTGCTGCCGCAGCTCATGCACTTATAGCAGCTGCCGTTTCTTACCATGATCGATCCGCACACGTGACAGCTCGGCGCATCCCCTAAGTCGATCAGGTTCGACAGAGCGTCGGCGGCATGGACATTGCCCCGCTCGGCTTCCCGGTTGCGCCCGCCTGTCATCTGTGATCCTTGTCCCACGACCGTGCTTCCTTCCAGATCGCCGGCGCTTTCAGTGCCACCCGCGCCCAACGTCCGCGGACGCAGGTTGTCGAATAGAAGCTGCTGCTGCCCGGTCAGGAAACGCAACTGGAGCCAGCGGAAGATGTAATCCATGATCGACTTGGCGAAGCCGATCTCCGGATTGCTCGACCAGCCGCTGGGCTCGAATCGCGTATGCGCGAACTTGTCGCAGAACAGCTTGAGCGGAACCCCGTGCTGCAGCGCGATGGAGACGGCCAGCGCAAAACTGTCCATCAGGCCAGAAACGGTCGAGCCTTCCTTCGCCATCTTGATGAACAGTTCTCCGGGAGTGCCGTCGGGATACAGCCCAACCGTCAGATAGCCCTCATGGCCGCCGATGTTGAATTTGTGGGTCACGGACATGCGTTCTTCTTTGAGCCGGTGACGCACCGCGCGCGGCGGCCCGTCGAGATTCTCTTCTTCTTGTGGATGTCCCGCCGACATGCTGCGCGCGTCTTCCTTGCTCGAGGTCGCCGTCTTGGTTCCCGCCGCCGACAGCGGTTGCGATTTCTTGCACCCGTCGCGATACACCGCCACCGCCTTCAGCCCCAGCTTCCATGCCTGGAGGTAGGCCTCCATGATGTCTTCCACCGTGGCCGACTCCGGCAGGTTGACGGTCTTCGAGATTGCGCCCGAGATGAACGGCTGTGCCGCCGCCATCATCTTTAGGTGTCCCATGTAGTGGATGGAGCGCGTTCCCTTCGCCGGCTTGAACGAGCAATCGAATACCGGCAGATGCTCGTCTTTTACCAACGGCGCGCCTTCGATGGTGCCGGTCGCGTCGATGTAACTGACGATCGCGTCCGTCTGCTCGTGCGTGTAGCCCAGCTTGAACAATGCCGTGGGTACGGTGTTGTTCACGATCTTGATCATCCCGCCGCCAACCAGTTTCTTGTACTTGATCAGCGCCAGGTCCGGCTCGATCCCCGTGGTATCGCAGTCCATCATAAATCCAATTGTGCCTGTGGGGGCGAGAACGGTGACCTGGGAGTTGCGGTAGCCGAATTTTTCGCCGTGGGCGAGGGCTTCGTCCCAGCAGGACTTCGACGCTTCGTAGAGCGCGGGGGGGACATTCGACTTGTCAATCTTGTTCACGGAGGCGCGATGCATGCGAATGACGTCGAGGAAGGGTTCGCGATTGATGTACCAGCCGGGACAAGCGGCGCCGGGCATCACGTTCTCCCCGAGATTGGTTTCGGCCAGCGAGCGCTGCGCAGGTTCGGTGGCGGGAACCAGAGGCTGGCAGAGTTCGGCGATGCGCGAGGACTGCAGGTAGGCCTGACCGCACATGATGGCGGTGACGCAGGCGGCGTAGTCACGGCCAGCATCGGAGTCATAAGGCAGGCCGGCGGCCATGAGCAGCGCGCCGAGGTTGGCATAGCCGAGTCCGAGCGGGCGATAATCGTGCGAGTTCCTGGCGATCATCTCGGTTGGATAGCCGGCGTTGTCGACAAGAATTTCCTGGGCGGTAATGACGACGTCAACTGCGTGACGATAGGCTTCGACGTCGAAGGCGCCGTTGGGAGCGAACTTGAGCAGGTTAAGGCTGGCAAGGTTGCAGGCCGAGTCATCGAGGAACATGTACTCGCTGCAAGGATTGCTGGCGTTGATGCGATCGGTGTTCTTAGAGGTGTGCCAGCGGTTGACGGTGGTATCGAACTGCATGCCGGGATCACCGCAGCGCCACGTGGCGTCGGAAATTTTGAAAAGCAGATCCTTGGCCTTGAAAGTGCTAACTACGCGGCCGTCTTTAATGGCGCGAGTAGAGAAATCGGTATCGCGCAGGACCGCGTACATAAAGTCGTCGGTGACGCGAACGGAGTTATTGGCGTTCTGGAAGAAAATGGACGAGTAAGCGTCGGAGTCAGGGTGAGAGCCGTCATATCCCTGAGCGACAAGCGCATGCGCCTTGGCCTCTTCCTTCGACTTACACTCGATGAACTCGACGATATCGGGGTGGTCTATGTTGAGGATGACCATCTTAGCGGCGCGACGAGTCTTGCCTCCGGACTTAATCACACCGGCGAAGGCGTCGAATCCCTTCATGAAGCTGAGCGGACCGCTGGCAGTGCCGCCACCACTGAGACCTTCGGTGGAAGAGCGCAGCGGGGAGAGATTAGTGCCGGTACCCGATCCCCACTTGAACAGCATGCCTTCGGTCTTAGCGAGGGTAAGGATCGAATCGAGCGAATCCTTTACCGAGTTGATGAAACAGGCGGAGCACTGGGGATGGCGATATCCGGTAGTGGTGAATTCGACGCGGCCGCTGACGGGATTCCAGTGCCAGTTAGTGGCATCGGAGTTGGGCTCGATGCGATCGCAACCGACGTTGAACCAGACGGGCGAATTGAAAGCCGCATACTGGCGGACCAGGATATGCACCAGTTCATCATGAAAGACGGCGCCGTCGTCGGGAGTGCGGAAATAGCCCTGGGCGAGTCCCCAGTCGCGAATGGTTTCGGCGACGCGGGTAATGAGCTGACGAACCCCGGTCTCGCGTTCCGGCGTGCCGAGCGTACCGTGGAGATACTTGCTGGCCACGATATTGGTGGCGGTCATGGACCAGTCTTTGGGGACCTCAACATCTTTCTGCTCGAAGATCACGTTGCCCTGGGAGTCAGTGATCGCGGCGGTGCGCTTTTCCCATTCGACCTCGTCGTAGGGGTTCACGCCGGCCTTGGTGAACAGGCGGCGGAAGGTGAGGCCAGAAACCTTCTTCCTGGATGTGGCGGCAGGGCTCGCGTCGGGGCTCGTCGTCACCGGAGTGGCAGATTGATTTATTTTTGTTTTTTCGCTCACTTCGGGCATTTCGGTCTCCCTTAATTAGATTGTAATTCGGGGTCTACGGCCCCGTTTAGCGTCGCGGCTAAAAGCCGCTTTAGCATCCTCTCTACTTCCTATGTTTACCCCAGCTGTAAAGCGGCGCCTCCCGACGCAGAGCGGAGGGAGCCGCTCCACAGAACCTCAGACGGTGTCCTCGCGGCCTAGATTCAGGTCGGAAAAAGCTGTCGCGGTTTCGGAGGAAGAAGCCAACCAGTTCTGCAGCTCGGCGACGGCGGAGTGGCGCTGGCCCTCGTCTTTAATCACGACGTAGCGGGCAAAACAGCGGCCCTGAGACAGGCGTTCGCGCAGCGGATTGCCGGGCGCGAACAAGCGTCCAAGGCCCAGGCAGACATCGTCGGCCTGGGAGATCTGGAGCACGGCGAGCATGCGCTTACCGGTCGCGGTGGCCAATTCGCCGGGAGCCGCAATCGCTTCGGCGAGGGCCAACAGACCGGGTTCGCTGGGGACCAGCAACAAATCGAAACTGGACTGACAGCGAAACCACGACGACCATTGCAGGCGACGGTGATCAACGGGTGCATCGAGGCCGTGACGAGCAAGCGAATCAGAAACGAGGCGAGCTAGACCTTCCATGGGACTCCTTAAATCAGCTTCAGAGTTCCGCCACTAGGCACCCAGCCTCCGGAATAAGCCAGGGAAGCTTGGGCCAATTGCCAGTCAACGAGTCCCCCGAGGGGATGTCCGGGCCAGCCGGACCGGGGGATTTTTGCCACCGCTTTATCCAGCTTCGCGCTTTAGGGTGTCCGAAGATGTTGCAGTTCCGTACACCGGAGAGCGCTCTGCCGAGTGCCAGTTTGCGGGGCGGCACGGGTCACCTCGGCCACATGGACGCCCCTGTTTTTGTCTAGCCCACGGGCAGCCCGGGGGCATTTGCATCGCCTATGGGATGGCAACGGTACGCCTGTATGTTGTGCCTGTCAATAGGGTACCTCTATATATTGTAGCTTAATGCCTTAGCAAAAGCTATGCGCGCGATTTCCACAGCTTGACGTCGATAGGTGATTCACGCCGAAGCACGACCAGGCGGGGTAAGGGGGCTGATCCTCTCCGTCAGGGGCAACTCTCGCCGCACGGGACCCCAGTTTGGAGGAGCGACTCCCATCGGGACATACACGTCCTCGAAAATTTCCCGGGGAGCGATGCGACGCATCCCGTCGGAGGACTCGACCAGGTAATCGCCGGGCTTGCCAACGTGCTCGCGGCCCAGCACGTCAAGGAAGGTGAGGGGCTGAGCCAGTTGCTTGGCTTTCACCAGGAACCGGGTACGGTAAATCTTCCAATCGGCATTCAAATCGGTCACGTTATCACCCTGGGGGGAGGGAGGGTTGATGGTGTCTGATCTTCACATCGCGAATTTCAGAATTATTTTGGTTCCGGTCCAGTTCTCTGCTTGGCTTTGTAATGAGAAGCTCACGAATCCGCTGGAAACCGCGCCCGGGTGCGCGCAATTCCAAAGGAAATCGTTTTCTCGGATGACCTGAAATTGGTCCGCAGGTGAAATGAAGTCGGTCACTCGGTGATGTACTGTCCTTATTTCTGTTTTTCTTGTCCGAGGTGAGGAGACTCTACGCGGGTACGGATGGGTGGTCAATTCCACAAACATTGTGCAGTGAGCAAAATTGTGGGCCACAGATTACGGCGACGACGGGCGTTCGATGAAACGTTGGGCACGTGCTTGAAAAGCCGCGCAGCAACTTACGGTTTAAGCATAGCGACAAAAAGCGCCTGCAAATTTGATAGACTCGCCCGCCGGAATTTCCACAAGTCAAGCACAGGATTTCCGGTTTCAGTGGCCGTTCTCAGTTGTTAGTTGGCGCGCGCAAGGACGGGTAGCGTGTGGCGACGCCCGCAGGTAAAGGCGAACGCGCGCGGGACAATCGCGAATGCGAGCTTCAGAGAAAGAGGATAAGAGGATGATGGGACTAATGATGAGGCACGAACGCTATGTCCGCGAGAAACGTGGATTGACTCGCGTTGGAAGCAGGCTCACGCTGGCGATCCTAGCGCTCTGTGTCGCCGCATACGCGCAAACGCAACCGCAAATGCCACGCACTATCATCCGCTGCGGGACTTTGATCGATGGATTGTCCGAGCAGCCGATGAAGGATGTGAGGATCGTGATCGAGGGAGAGAAGATTGTTACGCTCATGCAGTCGCGCGGTCCCGCGGGCCCGGGAGAAACGGGCGCGCGGATCATCGACTTGTCGCAGGAGACCTGCCTGCCCGGGCTAATCGACACGCATACTCATGTGCTGCTGCAGGGAGACATCACGGCGGCGGATTACGACGTGCAACTCTTAAAGCAGTCGCCTGAGTACCGGACGATACTGGCGACGGTGAACGCACGGCGAGCGCTGGATTACGGGTTCACCACTATTCGCGACCTGGAAACGGAAGGGGCGGGCTATGCCGACATAGACATTCGCAACGCCATACAGCGCGGCATTATTCCCGGCCCTCGGATGCAGGTAGCTACCCGGGCGCTGGACGTAACAGGAGCGTATCCACTGCTGGGATATGCGCCGAATGTGCAGGTGCCACACGGAGTACAGGTGGTGGACGGTCCGGACGAAGCGCGCAAGGCGGTGCGGGAACAGATCATGCACGGAGCAGACTGGATCAAGGTGTATTCCGACCGCAGTTACCGGGGGAGGGACCATGGCGTGTTGGATGACATACCGACATTCACCATGGACGAGTTGCGGGCAATCGTGGATGAAGCTCACCGGGAGAGACATAAGGTGGCGTCGCACGCGATGGCGTTGAATGGCGTGCATAACTCGGTGGAGGCGGGCGTCGATTCCATTGAGCATGGCAACTACATCAGCGATGCGGATTTGAAGACAATGGCCTCCAGGGGAACCTGGTATGTGCCGACCATTTACGTGGGCGAGTACGTGGCGCAAGGTCGAGCGGCGGAAGGCGCACCGGTGTGGCTGAAGATGGTGCAGATCCATGAAGACACGTTTCGACGGGCGATGAAGGCTGGCGTGAAGATTGCGTTCGGGACGGATGCGGGGGGTTTTGACTGGAAGGTAAACCCGGCGAAAGAGTTTTCGTCGATGGTGAAATTCGGGATGACGCCGATGCAGGCGATCCGGGCCTCGACTGCGTCAGCGGCAGAGCTGCTAGGAATGCAGGACCAAGTGGGAACTATTGCGCCGGGCAGGCTGGCGGATATTGTGGCCGTACACGGCGATGTATTGGCGGATGTCTCGACACTGGAGAAGGTGGACTTTGTGATGAAAGGCGGCGTAGTGGAGCGAGGTCAGAAGTGACGGATTAGAGAATGTGGCCAGGCGGGGAAGCGGTGATCGTTCGATTGATGCGCGGCAGCGCCGATCGTTAGCGCTTCGTCCAAGGTGAAAGTGAGTTCGCAGTCGCGTGGCGAGCTCGGAGGAGTTCACTTCGATAATTTGCGGCGAGGCCGCTGTTTTGCCGAAACTGACCGTATGCTAAGGTTTCCGCGACCGGCGGCCGCGAGAGGGGTTTTTGCCTGAGCAATTGCGGAGGCGATCAAAGCTTCAATTTCGGGGCGCGACAATGTGTCTGCCGAGTCCAGGCGAATGAAACGATTCTGAGTGCCCGAACCCAGCAGTATCTTGTGGGGATCGGGAAGAGTCGCACCACGATAGAAGGCCAGGCCCACACCGTTCGCGGCGGCGGCGATGGAGACAATGGAATCGGATGGGCGCTCGGTAGCAGAGTAACCGATCACGAAGAAATTGTAGTTATCCCAAACCAGTTCGTTGGCGGTTGGGAGCCGCTGCTTCAACGCTTTTCGCAGCGCTCGAATCAAAGCCTGGTTTGTCGGCTCGAACTTATCGATGAAGCGGTTGAGCTGTTTTTCAGCGTCGGCTGACGCCGACCGAACGGCCTTACCAGCTGCCTTCATACGGCCTCACTTTTCGCACAATAGCCTAGCACAATAACATGCAGAGGTTACGACATGAGAAGGAGGGACGGGAAAAAGGTGAACGATCTTATGCAGGTGGTATCTCGTTCTAGACTTATGGCCCTACTGATCCCGGCGTTAGCTTTTTGCCTTATCTCACAAATGGCAGCGGAGGAAGCGGCGTCACAGGGTCGCACCAAGGTGGTGATGCTGGGAACGGGCACACCGCTGCCGGATCCGGATCGGTCCGGGCCCGCGGTTGCGGTAGTGGTAAACGGGAGTGCTTACCTGGTGGACTGTGGCGTGAATGTAGTGCGGCGGGCAGCCGCGGGAAAGAATGCAGGCATAGAGGGACTGGAGCCCAAGGACCTGAAGATCGTATTTATCACCCACTTACATTCCGACCACACACTGGGGTATCCGGACTTGATCTTCACGCCGTGGGTAATGGAGCGAACGGAACCGCTGTCGGCATACGGCCCGCGAGGTCTCAGAAAAATGACACAGCACATCCAACGGGCATGGGACAAAGACATCTATGTGCGGACGCACGGGTTGGAGAAAGCTAACAAGACAGGATACAGGGTCGTGGTGCACGAGATCGCCGCGGGAATGGTGTATCGGGATGCCAATGTCACAGTCACGGCATTCGCGGTGAAACATGGTAGCTGGGACCAGGCATTCGGATACCGCTTCGATACAACAGACCGGCGGATCGTAATCTCCGGAGATACAGCGCCGACGGATGAAGTAGTGAAAGCCTGCGCCGGATGCGATGTGTTGCTGCACGAAGTGTATGACCCAAACCGGGAGAAGATTCGAGACAGCGAGCAGAAGCAGGAATACTTCCATGCGTTTCATACCTCGCCGCAGGAGTTAGGAGAGATAGCTGCGCGAGCGCATCCGAAGCTGCTCGTCCTCTATCATCAAGTGATGGGCGAGCGGCCGGAGCCAGAGTTAATCGAGCAGATGAAGAGGAGTTACTCGGGCAAGTTCGTTTCGGCGCGCGACCTGGATGTGTACTGAAGCTGCGGCGCAATCGGGAGATGGGACGAAGGCTTCATGGATTTTGCCGTCCAAACAAAGACGCGATAAGCCAATAGGAGAGCAAGGACTGCAGCATATTGCAGAGGCTTGCGGATGTCCGCCTTTACCAACCACCAGTAGTGGATAACACCGCAGATCGCACTTACATAGATAAGTTGGTGCAGGAGGTTCCAGCGGCGTCCGCCAAGGCGGCGGATCCAACCGGCAGTCGAGGTGGCCGCGAGTGGTATGAGCAGCACAAAGGCTGTGAGACCCACGGTGATGAAGCGGCGCTCAGCGATGTCCTTCAGCATGGCGTGGACATCAAAAAATTTGTCGAGCCAGATGTAAGTGGTGAAATGAAGGCTGGCGTAAAAGAAAGCAAACAAGCCAACCATGCGGCGGAAGCGGATAAGCCAGAGCTGCCCTGTAAGTTTGCGCAGCGGAGTAATAGAGAGAGTGACCAGGAGTAAGATGAGGGTCCAGTCGCCAGTGGAATGAGTAATCACCTCGATGGGATTGGCACCGAGCAGCCCGTGAAAGCCTTTCCACGCCAGGCGGGCGAGAGGCGCCAAACACGCGAAGAAAACGAATATTTTGGCCCAGCGGATCGTCATCAGAAATATTTCTTGAGGTCCATCCCAGAATACAAGCTCGCGACCTGGTCAGCATAGCCGTTGAACATCAAGGTGGGACGCTTGTGGAATTCGCCAAGGCGGCGCTCCGTGGCCTGGCTCCAGCGAGGGTGATCGACGTTGGGATTTACGTTGGAGTAGAAGCCATACTCGTTGGGAGCGGCGACGTTCCAAGAGTTGAGCGGCTGCTTATCAGTGAAATTGACCTTCACGATGGTCTTCGCGCTTTTGAAGCCATATTTCCAGGGCACGACCACGCGCAAGGGAGCTCCATCCTGATTGGGGAGAACTTCGCCGTACATGCCAAAGCAGAGCAGAGTCAGCGGGTGCATGGCTTCGTCCATACGCAAGCCTTCCACGTAAGGCCATTGCAGCACGGAGACGCGCTGGCCAGGCATGCGCGATGGGTCGTAGAGGGAGACAAATTCGACGAACCTGGCCTTGGGCAGCGGGTCGACCTTGTTGATGAGAACACTAAGGGGAAACCCGATCCAGGGCACGACGATCGACCAGCCTTCAACGCAGCGGTGCCGGTAGATGCGCTCCTCGGGAGGCGCGAATTTGAGGATGCTATCGACATCGAGCTTCTGCTTTTTCTTGACCAGGCCGGTGATTTCCAGGGTCCAGGGACGGGTTTTGAAGTCCTTGGCAAGAGCGGCGGGTTCGTACTTGTCGGTCGAAAATTCGTAATAGTTGTTGTAGTTGGAGACGTCCTTGAAAGGGGTGATCGGTTCGGAGGTGCTGAACTTGCTTTTCTGGATGCCGGGAATCTGCGCGTTGGCGCGAACAGGGGCGGGAGCGGCAAAATTGAGCAGACGAGATCCGGCAATGGCGGCAGCGCCGGCAGCGGCTGCGGCGGTCAGGAAGTTGCGGCGGTTCAGATACAGGCGCCGCGGTGTGATTTCGGAGGACGGGATATCGGATGACTTTTTTATCAACATAGTATGAAGGACCAGCGCAGCTCCTATGAACGGTGCTCTTCTATAAGGATACGACGCTTGGGGGCTGGAAAAGTTGCATGGGAGGGCAAGATGGGGGGCGAGGGACAAGTGGAGCAGCGGGAGAAAAATCCGAGCCCGGGGCCAGCGGGAGGTCATCGAATTGAAGGCATGAAACAGAACCTGGAGTACACGATATCGCTTCTGGAGCGGACGCCGGCGGCGCTGGATGCACTGGTGCGGGACCTGCCGGAGACCTGGACACATCGTAACGAAGGGGAGAAGACCTGGAGCGTGTTCGACGTCGTCGGGCACCTGATTCATGGCGAACGGACGGACTGGATCCCGCGGGCCAGGATGATCCTTGAGCACGGGGAGACACGAGCGTTCGAGCCATTCGACCGCTGGGCACAGGAGCGCGCCAGCCAGGAAAAGTCGCTGGGGGAATTGCTGGATGAATTTGCGCGGGCGCGGGAGGAGAGTCTGCGGGAACTGCGCGGGTTTAACTTGCGGGCAGAGGACCTGGAGCGGAGAGGGCGACATCCGGCGCTGGGATCGGTGAATCTGTCGCAGCTGCTGGCGACGTGGGCGGGACATGATTTGACGCACCTGCACCAGGTGTCGAGGATCATGGCGCATCAATACCGGGAGGCGGTAGGTCCGTGGAGCGCGTATCTCGGGGTCATGCAGTGCGCCGGACACAGCACCTAGTAAGGGGCGGTTAGTGGGGGCAGGCACACGAGAGGGACAGGGTGGTGCAGGTTCGGAATCAGCGTACTGAGATCAGGCGTCGAGATCAGCGGGCGAGAGCATTTTAAAAAATTATAAGTGCGGGGCCGAGTCGCGCACTGAATGGTTCTTCCCCCAAAAAACGATTCAATGCCAGGTACTCGGCCGAAGTTCGGACATCATATGCCGCGCGGAAAGAAGGTCAAGATAAAAATTACTGTAGGTGACGAAAAATCGACAATGGTCGATGAGTTTTTATACGGCAAGGGAAGATCTATGGTACCTGGTATCCAGGTACATACCTTGAAGGGCTGGAAAGTCTCAAAGTTAGAAAAATCGGGGTAGTAACTGAATGTTTGATCTGCGAAGTTGATAGCCCCCATCGACGAGTGCCGCTAGTTTTACCCGCGTCTCTACCTTTCTTCCGGCCGCTAACTTCCTCGTGTACTTAAGTTCTTCCAGTCTCATTTCGCGAATCGTGCGACCGCCCCGAATAGCCGTGGATCAATACGATTGTTCCCATCAATGTATATCAATTTGTTGGATATCAATACGTTGAGCGCCCGGTGAGAAGGCAGCGCGTTCACCTCTGAAGCTGCCTATCGTCTAAGCAGGCATGGTGAGAGCCGCCAGCCAAGGTTGGCGTAGCAGCGCGATGGGCTAACGGCGTAAGGTCTGGTCCCTTTCCAGGCGCAGCTGGGGAATGCGCTCATGGCGCAGCTGGGGAATGCGCTCATGGCGCAGCTGCGTGCCCTTTCGAGTGGACGGAAGGGTTCCCGCTGCCAGGTTGGCAGGGTACACTGGGGCCTTACTTGCCCATCCCAACCCTTGCGGGCAAGGTTCTGAAGCGCCACGGAAAGAGACTCCTCATGTTAAAGACCATAATTTCGACAATGGCCGTAGTGTGCGTAGTTCTGATCATGCTGGCGCATGACGCGCAAGGGCAGAAATCGCCCATGGCGATCGGGACAGTGGTGACCGAGGGCTTGCCCTTTCGCTGTACCGGCAACAGCTGGGGAATGCCGGGGATGACCTGCCAGGTCGCGCAAGTGACAGGCTGCCCTAACTCGGAAACGCTGGGCTTCACTTATGCCTACAAGACGCAGAAGGGCACTCCCCTGGGGACGATTGTGCTGTTCAGCGGGGCAGGCGGTACCGCACCGTCGGGTTCACGGCAGGGGAGCGCATCCGGCTATACGTCGGAATATTTCTCCCGCGACTACAACGTGGTGCAGATCGCGTGGGATTGGGATTGGGAACGAACGAACGCGCCCGGACACACGACTTACGCGGCAAGCATTCTGAACGCGGCGTGCCGACCGGCGACATTTCTGAATTTCGTGCAGAACAATACGCTGTTGAACCCGCGAAACCTGATGTGCGCGCAAGGGGCGAGCGCCGGGTCGGGAGCGGTAGCGTACGCGCTGGTGTGGTACGGCGCCGATCAATATATAAGGAGCGCGGAACTGCTGGCGGGACCGGTGTTTGGCAACATCGAGCAGGGCTGCTACGTTCCGCCCAATCCGCCGCCGCCGGGGCCGGAACAGATCTGCGCGAAAGTAAGAGGTCAGGAACAGTTCGGATGCAATAACCAATACGGGCGAACATCGGAGTGGAACGACATGCCGCAATACATACCCGGGGCGGTGTCGTCGGTACGCAGGTGGACGAATGACAGCAGCTGTAACGCGGGTCGGCCGACATCGTCGGCGTCGAACCAAAACTGGTTGGACATGAGCATCGTGAACGGCAAGGGCGGCAACTTCAGTTTCCCCAACACCTCGATTGCGGGGTGGTTGTGCTCGACGTACCGGCGGGGGAGCTGCGATCCGGGGAGCGGATGTCCGAATAACTCGTCGGCACAGGGCGAGTACTTCTATAACGTTTTCACGAAGGCAGATCATCCGCAGCCGAATTACTCAGTAACTGGCATTCTGGAATGCAACGGAGCCGAGGGGCTCAACGACACAGGAGCGACAACCCCCGATGGGACGCCGACCATGACGGCAGTGGTCAATGATATGAGCCTGAGCTGCCGGTGAGAGGGGTTGAGGGATGGCGATAGCTTTTGCGACAGGAATGATGAGAGTTGGATGACCGGGGTTAGGAAGAAAGGAAGATAGACTGCCTGAGCCTCGCGACCTACGTTTTGCAAACATCGCAAAAGAGGGTTACCCCGCCTTGTCCACTTGACAGTTTCATCGGCAATCAGCGATAGCTATTTCGGGTCGATGCGGGTTGTATTTGACGCGACACGCAGAGCGTGCCCGTGGCAAGGCCAATCGAACAGCAGCTTCGCTTTCGCCTTGGATACCGGAATCGGCCCACACCGTATATTCGCGACTCGCGACGGCATAGGCTACCTTATATTCCGCTTTCCAGGTCACCTGCCCGCCCGATTTGGTCTGAAGGGCGTGGTCAGCGACGATTCTGGTTTCCTGAACGGTTCCTTGCACCAGCGGCCATCTCGCCGCTTGTTGCTTTTGGTGCAAGAAGGCGAATAGCGCAATTGCGATAACGAGCACCGCGGCGAACTGCGCCGTAGCACGAATGCCTGTTGTCCATTTACCGCGACGCCGTGCCCTTGCGAGCCTGAGCAGCAGACATAGTTCAACGATCCACCCACATATTGTAGTGCTGTCCTGCGTTGCTCGGCGTATGCGATCGTACGACAGTGTCCGTACGCCGTTGGCGGCTCAGGAAACTTCGGTGCGATTGCAAGCGACCGAAGTAGAAGCCCGAGCCTGAATTTCCTGAAGGCGCCACACGCGAACCGTGAGCAGGAAAATTGCGTTACGGGAGAGTGGCCTCGACTGAGGCGAAAAATGAAGGTGAATCGATTGGAGAGGCTTACGATGCGACTTCTGTGATCCGGATAATGACCTTGTGCCGACGCTGCTTCGTTAGACGCGAGGAATGTCAAAGTATCCCCTGACGAATCCCTTCTAACACAACAGAATCGACGATGTGACCTCCGTTGACGTCCAGAGTCATTCCGCGCTCGCACGCGTTTGTAGACGTTGTAGAACGCTTCCTCAAGCAAATTGTAAAGAAAATCCGTTTACAGCGGCAGGAACGCAGAAAACTTGCGAAGGACCGACGCGGATCATGAAATGGCGGCTTAGCGGAACGGGGAGGTAGCCAGACCTCGCTCGAAGATATTCTGCCCGATGTCATCTCTCGCCCCCGGTGCCCCAGCAGGGTCCGCGTTCGTTCTCTTGGACGAGAACCTGGGTGCGGCTCTCGGGCATAGACCGCGACACCACTGAGAACGCCAGAATCGACAGCTCTCCAATACCCCACAATGTATTTTGAATTATGCAAGACCGGGCCGTGACGTATTTCACCCAAGTTGTTTGCAACTATGCGAACATGGGGTCGTTACTCACATCAATAAATCGCAGCTTACGATCAGTTCCTCTGAGCCATGTCATCACATTTGGGGGAAAATAGAGCTGCTCTTCGGGTACTCCCTCATGGCGGCTAGAAAAGCTGCATACTGTGCATTGTCCCAATCGTCGAAAATCGGCCTACGGCTCATTCCCGCCAGTGGTGACAATATGGTGACGACGCCTTTACCGTCGTTGACGACCATAAACTTAGGTGTTCGATTCAACAGACTGGACTTATAAAAAACTAATGCCGTCAGTTCCTTGAACTGGATGGGATGAAGAGGGTACTTCTGACATTTCGGAAGTCCAATTAACTTTAACGCCCCACCGTCTTGCAGGGCCGCTACTATACCCACTTTGCCCATTCGTATCGAAATCAGCAGACCAAAAGGGGAATCGCGGAAATCGAACGGATGCTCAATTGTTTTAGGCATCTGTGTACGCACAACGAAAATCGATGCTGCGGAACGCCGTTGCCCGAAGGCGTTATAAAATGAAAATTTAGGCGAGAAGCTTGTAGAAAGATTTGATGCAAATGGAATCGTTTCAAGGTTTCTCGCGGCACTATGGGTCTACGCGAGATCTAGTTTCAGCAAATACTCCTTGTAGAGCAGGCCATACAAGATTTTGCCAAGCCACAGAAATAGTACCTTTGGACCCAGCCTTCAGACTGCACTCGCGTTACGACTGGTAGCAAGCTTCACTTTGTTCTCTATTGGTGCGAGATGCTTATTGTTGCACGGCTTGCAGCATGGGATGGTTAGCTGCTTGTAGGGTATTGAGGTGCCATTGAGCAGAACAAGCCGCTGATCCAGTAGTTTGAAACGCTTCTGCAGCCACTTGGGGATTACGTGCTCTTCTGAGCGATTCTCGACACCCAAACTACATCCGCACAGGAAGCAAATGCGCGGACCGAAACGCCGCTTTTCCACGGCGTCAAAGAGCGGTAATGCGTCTTTTTGTTTTGAAACCATATCTAGTGTGTTGTTTTGAAATTATATCTAGTGTGTGAACCCGTACGCCTGCTCGGTGTGCACCCACCTAGTAGCGGCCCGGCTACGCAAATGGACAATACCATTCTTGTTGTAGTCCGCTAGGTGACGTCGCTTCTTCATCCGATCACCATCCACACCAATTTGCCTGCAGTTCGCGTCAACGCTGTCAATATCAGTGTCTCTGTTTTGAAATTCAGTGATTCTAGCGATTCGACTTGTTTACTGAGAAAAGCCTCATACATTCTTTATGTCCTCTGCCTGCAGGGGCATATGCGATTATTCTGCCTTGATGAAGTTGGGTTCTCAGAGTCTATCAGCGGTGCAACGGCAGTCGCAGGAGCTCCCAATCACAAGGCGGGATCAAATGTGGTCCAAGGAGCGAGAGGAAACTCAGGTCCGCTGAAGGCGCCGGAGTACTCTCATCGGGCACAATCTGCGATATACTGCGGCGCTTATGGCACCCCTTTTCGTCCCCCAGAGCACGCAGCAATCCGGAGTCTTGTGGGATGCATTGGCCATCCATGCAGGCCAGAGAAAGATTCAGGATGATTCTCCGTTCGACTCGCCCAAAAGGAGTCAATCGCTTCGGCGCGTCGGCCACGGCAATCGAGTGTTGATGTTTGGCCGCATTCGGGAACTGGCGTTGTATCGGGCGGAGGTACTGCGCGACCGTGGTTTCGAGGTGGTCACCCCGAAGGACCGGGCACAGGCGATGGATGCCATCCGCGCCGGCGGTTTCGATGTTGCTGTCCTTACCTACACACTTTCCAACGAGACGGTACAAGAGCTGGCGGCAATGGTTCGGGAGTATTGTCCGAATTGTCCGCTGGTGGCGATTTCGCATGAAAAGAGAATCGACCGGAAGATAGGACCCGACGCAATGGTAAAAGCGGACGATGGTCCAGCCGCCTTAATCGCAACGTTGCGGCGGCTGACCCGACAAGTTTGAGGCATTGGGGAGCGGGTTAAGGTGCAGATAACCCGCCTGAGCGTTGCCGAGCCGCGCGAGCAAACGGCGAGGCTGTCCTAGTCAGCGGCTGGTTGCGGGGCGGGCACCTGCACGGACTTCAGTTTCTCGAGTGCGGCAGTTACTTCCTTCCATTTCTTCTTATCCTTTTTCACTTCGATCGGAGAATTGGGATCCGCGTAGAAGGCGAGAATGTTCTGGCGCAGTTCGGGAGAGACTCGCTGGAAACCATGCTCTTGAAGTTTAAGCAGCAGCTTAGCATAGCTGCGGTCGGCCAAGCGATATTCTCCGGGACGGGTAGGGCGGCCGGTGTCGCAGTCGGTATCGGGCAAACTGAAATGGGGATCAGTACTCTGGCGCAGGAGATATCGATAGTTCTCCACGGTTTGATTGACACTCTTAATGTAAAGGTCTTCGGTCTGGGTGGTGGGAGTCTTAAAGGCGACGGCTTTGAAGGGCCCGACCTTGGGGATGATCTTGAGAAAAAAGGCGAGGATCCTGGTGCCGAGGCCGGGACGACGGTACACTGATCCCCACTCCTTGTTGTATTGAGCGCGAGAAAGATAGTAGCGGAATTTCTTTTCGTTGAAGTTGGGAGTGTCGCGAACCAGTTCTTTTTTGCGCGACAGCAGCGCGACACGAGTCATTTCCGGGATCACCTTGCTGATGCTGCGTCGAAAAGTGCCGATGGCGAGGTCGACATCGCCGAAGACGTCTTCGAGCCTGAGGCTATACGTATCCTGGAATGCGCGATCCAGTAACGGCTTGGAAATTTCGAAGCCGATGAAGTCGTGATACTGATCGCTGGTATAGCGGTTCTTGGCGACCTGCTCCATGTCAAAGCCAAACTCCGTCTGGATGTGAGCCTTGGGATTGTCGGCATAGGTCACTTGCTTGCCGTATTTTTTCTCCAGCTTGGGGAATCCGATGGCGACAACATGATTGATGGTGGGATGGCCCTGGTTGTCGGAAGAATAATGGGCGAGCGCTCCCAGAGCGAAAGCGTACTCGTAGACGTCGCAGGAATCGTCGATCAGGGCGTGGACGAAATCGCCGGTACGCACATAGTGGACGAGATCACTGAAATCCTTGCTGCCGAACGGATAGTAGCCCATGTCCTGAACAACGGAGCCGCCGTAGGCGAAAGCGTGAGCTTTGCGGAGGTCCTCCTCGCTGGATTGGGGGAAGCGCTTGAGCAGCAAAGGTTGGATCTGGTCGCGCCAAAGCAGGTCAATGACTTGCTCGTGGGTGAGCACAGAGTAGGCGGGACAAATGCGGACCGCCGCCACAAATACCAGGAACAAAAGAATGGCCCGTACACGGCGGGCCTGATGGATCGTCATCTCAGGTTGTTTGAGTCAGGTTCCGGCGGAGTGGTTGCAAGTCACTTGCCTAACTCCAGCAGAACGAATGTATCAGGAAGTACGCCGGGGCGGGGACGTGGGTGCTGAGGGGTGGGCTGAGGCGGAGGCCCGAATTGCGCGGTCACGGTGTAGATCTTGTGAGTCTTGGGATCGAGAGCCATAGTGCGGGCGCCCGGCTGGGTCTTTACGTTTTCCGCCACGCTGAATTTATCGGGAGCATCCTCGTGGATGGCGGTGAGAACGCCTTCACCGCAAGAGGCGAAAGCAAGATTGGTAGCGGGATCGAAGGCGGTGGCATCCACGCCTTCGCCGATGGGCAGCGTGGTAATCAGCTTGCCGCTGTCGGCATCGACGATGGCCATCATTTTATTGTCACAGCCGGAGAAAAGGCGGCGGCTGGTGCGATCCAGGGCGAGGCCCGAAGGCGATTCGCAGGGAGCGAGTGGCCAACGCGCCTTGACCGCGAGCTTGGCGGGATCGAGGGAGAGCAATTCGCTTTTGTCCTCGATGTTGACGAAGACGCCGCCTTTGCCGTCGCTCACGGCGAACTCGGGCTTGCCGCCGACTGGGATTGTCCCGACAGCCATGCCTTTCGCGGCGTCGATGGCAGTCACGTCGTGGCTTCTGCCGTTGAAGGCGAACACGCGCTGGGTGGCAGGATCGAAGAGAATGGCGTCGGGATTGTCGCCGGCCTTCACCTTACTCAGAGTCTTGAATGTTTTCAGATCGAAAATGCTCACCGTACCTTCGCGGCCATTGCTGATGAAACCTTTTCCGAGTTCGGGAGCTAAAGCAATTCCGTGAACGCCCGGCGTGTCAGGAATATCGGCGATAGGCTTCGACGGGGAATCGGTATCGAGCACGATTACGTGGGTGGCGCGCGAAATGTAGAGATGGTGCGCGTCGGGATCGACGAGAAGGTAGTCCCAACCGCCCTCTCCACCAAGCTTGTAGGTGTTGAGGATGTGATAGCCGGGAGCCGAGGCAGCAAAGGCAGCGACGGTGATGACGGCAATCGAAGCCAGGAAATAAATGAGAGATTTTGATGTCATAGCGTACCTCGTCACCGCGCTGCCACGGCGGCAGGCAAAAGGTTTGGTCCGTCGCAAAAAACGCATTTTCGCCTGCGGCACCTGAAGTGATCCTTAACACAATGGCGCGGGCGCGATGGATTTGTCCAGAGGAGGCGGAGGGGACGGGTAAAAAGCAGGGTGGGGAGAGAGCCACCCTGCTGGATACGCGGCTTGCTTTCAGCGCGCGTTGTGCTGCGAACAACGATGTGTGAGGCCTGCCGGCACCGCCGCAGTGTTCCAGTCCGCCATCACTTTTAGTCCGCCATCTTGGCGAGATGGAGGTCGAAACCGGTCTTGGGCAGCAGCGAGGTCAATTCGAAAGCCTTGAAGCCGTCTCCTGCGACTTCGGTCTGGCGATAGAGCCCTGGCTCGGTTTCGACGCTCTGGTGGCGGCCTTCGAGATCGCCGAGGAATTCCTGCGCGGACCGTGTGCTGGCCTGGGCGCCCTTGGCTTTGCTGACGACGGCTTCGGCTGCGTAAGAGCGGATCAGCTTCGGCCAATATTTCTGCAGCAGATTGGTGCTGGCGAAGATGTCCGCCCAAATAATCTCGCCGTTCATGGCGACGACAACACCGACCGCGTTGCGGTCGCGCAACTGCTTGATCACGCTTTCGTAGCCGCTCTCAATGGGCCCGGCAACGGAATCGACCTTGGACTGCACGGCGCTGTTCTGCATGACACGGGCATAGGAAGTGGTGCCGGCCACTTCGCGAGCGGCGGGAGCGGGAACGGCGACAGCCATGGCGTCCTGGGCTTCTTTCACTTTCGACCACACTTTTTCCTGGTTTTTGTCGGCCATCGCACTACCGCGCACCTGGGGAGCCGCCATGGCAGAGGCCAGCGTACCGAACTTGTCGGTGGCGCCAGTCCAGCGGCCGGGCTCAACGCAGAAAACACCGAGATCAACCGGATCGCTTTCAGGAGGAACGATGCGGTCCTTGGCAATGACGCGATCCTGCTTGCCGCCGGTCACGATCTCACCAGCTAGCAGGATGAGAGGCCGCTTGGAGTTGTTGACTAAAACCAGCTGGTTAACTTGCGCACTGGGGCGAGGAGGTGCGGTCCCATCCCAGGCGCCCTGCGGGTGCGGATGTCGACGAATCAAGCCGGGGAGGTGGCCGTATTCGGTGACGACGACCTCGCCTGATTTGAGGCCTTCGTCGAGAGTAAGGAAAAGATCAGTGTCATGGGATTTGGCCGCGACCACGGGAAAAACCTGAAGGTTCCCATGGTGGATGGGCTCGAGAACTTTATATTCGGACTTGAAGACTTCTCCGGCCAACGCGGTTATTGGCGCGATCAACGCTGATGCAAGCACGACGCCCACTATCGAGAAGACGATTAGAACTCTGCGCGACATAGGTCCTCCTGGCTGGCGGCACTCCCCGGAAGGACCAACCCACATCCGGCCTCCCGGGGCACCGTAACTAACCCTGCCTGTGAGGAGAACGTAAGTAGGCAAGAGTTCTTGCGGCGAAAGTTGCGCCGGGTCCGAGTGCTTGAGCAGCGGGCGTTTAGGTTCCTTCTCCCCAGGTTAGAACACCGGTAGCTCGTTTTCCTGGGTGCACGTCTAAAGAAATTGGTAGCATTAACAAACCGGGGATGAGTGATAGCTTTCAATCCGTCGAGTTCGTGCCGAGAACGTGCGCACGCGAACTCTACACGAAGAGCGGCGCCGAACAGTTTGGGCTCACGGAGGCTCAGTTCTGCAGCGTGCTGGCGGAGGTTGCGCGGAAATATTTGCCAACAGGAGCGACCGCCGGGGAAATCCAGACCTTCTGTTTGAACTTGCGAGTGGAAGAACTGGCATTGGCCCGGGCCTGTGCCTGCGGGCACGAGTACGCGTGGGAACTGTTCTTGACGCGTTATCGCGAGAAGCTCTACCAGATGGCGCTGCAGATTGCACGGGAGGATTCCGCAGCCCGCGATCTGGCAGATTCAATGTACGGAGATTTGTATGGGGTGCAGTCGGGCGGAGCGCAACGGGTTTCGAAACTGGCTTCCTACACGGGCCGCGGATCACTGGAAGGCTGGCTGCGGACGGTGCTGGCGCAAGAACACGTGAACCGCTACCGGCGACAGAAGCGGCTGGTCAGCCTGGAAGAGGAAAACGAAGAAGGCGTACAGTTCGCGGCAGCAACTGCGGAAGCCGACGCAAGCGTGGACACGCGAGTGGAGATAGCGACGGATGAGGCGCTGGAGCAACTGCAGCCGGAAGAGCGGCTGATTCTGGCTTTCTATTATCTGGACGGGCGAACGCTGGCGGAAATCGCCCGGGTACTGGGGGTACATGAATCCACCATCAGCCGTAAGCTGGACAAAGTGGCCAAGTCATTGCGCAAGAAGATCATGGCAGGGTTGGGACGGCAGGGTATGAGCCGCCGGCAGGCGCAGGAGGCGCTGGAAGTAGACGTCCGCGATCTGCGGGTAAATATTCGCAAGCACTTGTCGCAAGAAAGGGTAGGACAATCGTTCCCTGAGAAGCAAAGTGTTGCGCAAAAGAAAGTAGAAGCCGGAGCAGGAGAGGGAACAGGGTAGTGACCAACGTCCGGCTGCGAAAGCACGTCCAGGTTATTTGGAAAATACGAGATTTGAGCTGACATGCAGGAGCTTCCAAAAAGCGTAGTGGAACGGTTGAAGGCGGCGGGAACGTCTGCGTCGGTGCATCCCGATGCGGATGTGATAAACGCTTTCATGGAGCGATCTCTACCTGAGCGGGAGCGGGCGCACCTGATTACGCATTTAGCGACTTGCGACGAATGCCGGGAGATCATCGTACGCGCCACTCCACAAGTGGAAATCGCTCGTCCGACGGAGCCGCGGAAACGCTGGCTTGGGACGCGTTCCCTGCAATGGGCGGCTGCAATGTGCACCGTGTTGGTAGCGGGCGGCGTGTTGCTGTTGCGAGACCAACCTGGCAAGCAGGAACTGGGGCAGCAGACGCGCGTGGCCGTCGCGGAACCGTCTAGAGCGACAGTGACGCCTGCCCCGGCACGCGCGGAGACTGCGAATACTCGCGATACGTCAACACAAATCGCCGCATTGAGTCCGGCGCCGGAAGAACGAACGGATAGGGCAAGAGCAAAGAAAGCTGAAACCCCTGCGGCCAGAGCGTTCGCCGGAATTTCCCCGGCACAGCCTGAGGCGCAGACGACGGCGAGCGCGGCACTGCGTAAGTCCGCAGCAGCGAGTAAGGCGAGCACTTCCGAGTTGGCGGAACTCAAGGCACCGACAGCACCACCCCAGATTCCGAGCGAAACAGCCAAGAATGCGGACGCGGGCGTGCAGACCGACACGATCAGCTCGGATTCCCCCGAAATAGCCCTGAGCAAGGCTAAGCCTCCGCAGCCCGCGCCGGCCGCAGCACCGTCGTCAAATGTAAGGGCGAGTGGCATGCTCGTGAGGAATAACATTCCCGCAACGGCGGCACAGATGGCAAGCCGCCCGATGGGCTTTCAACTGGGCAATTCTCCGACGCAGTGGATGGTGTCGAACGGAACCGTGCAACGCTCGATCGACGCTGGACGAACCTGGCAAACAGCATCGCCGGTGAGCGGCGTGAGCTTTCGGACAGTTGCCGCGGTGGGTTCGCATGTATGGGCCGGAGGCGCGGCGGGAGCCCTCTATCATTCCACGGACGGCGGGCAACACTGGGCGGCCATTCACCCGGCAACAAATGGGGCCAGCCTGACAGCGGATATCACAGGGATCCAGTTTGCCGATGCGCAGCACGTAACCGTGACTGCCGCAGCAGAACAGTGGAGCACGTCCGATGGCGGCCAAACCTGGCAGAAGCAGTAAGGCCTAGAGCCGGGTCCCGCGACTCAGGCGGTTTTTCCTCACGCGATTGTTCCTTCACGCGCCCTTGCTCAGGCGGCTTTCTTCCCAAAGAATGCGCGTCCATGAGCAAGCAGCAACCACAGGTTCAAATCGATAACTCTGCAATGCTTAAACGGAGGTCGTCCCGATGCCCCGGTCAAGGCGTTCCGTCCCGCTTTTGTGTGTTTTGTGCCTGGTCGCGCTCACCTTGTGTGTCCACGCCGACGCGGCTTTCGCAACCGAAGTTCTCTACGCGCAAGTGAACACGAGCATTCTTACCTACACCGTGGACGTCAATAGTCTGGAGCCGACGCTGGTGGGTTCGCCGTTGCTGTTGCAGGGACTGCCCGAGTTCGTGCAAGTAGTTCCCAGTCCAAATGACCATTTTCTATACATATTGAGCGGTCAGCAGAGAGGGCAGGTTAGGATGTCGGTGTATGCGACAGATGCATCGGGGGTGCCGCAAACGCCCGCGGTCCAGATCCTGTCGCCAGCCCCGATCAGCCAGTTCGCGATCGATCCCAACGGCCGGTTCGCGTTTGCATTCGAGTTCCAGGACTTTCATCGGATCGGCAACACGGACGATCAACAATCTTCACCTGGCGGTGGGACAAACCGGAGTGCTGGTTTATCCACTCACGACGAATCCCAAGAACCCGATTATCCAGTGCACCTCCGCGATGCTGATGGCGTGCGGCGCCGCGGGAGACTTTTGGCAGGATCCGACCGGTACGTACTTGTTATTACAGCTAAGGAACACCTTCGATATCGCCAAAATTAACATTGCGGATAAAGAGATCGTCGACACCGGCAGCACCTTTCCGGCAACGCAGACGCCGTATTTCAGCCGAGATGAAGCGATCATGTACGGGGTGCAATACAACTTCGATCATGTTTCTGTGATTCAGGTGTATGGGTTCGATGCAAACAGCGGCGCGCTGACAACGGGAGGGCAGGCATCCGTTCCGGCTTCGTTGTGGAGTGTTGTCGCGGCGCAGCGGCAATAGCGGGTCTCAATGTTTATCCAGGGGAAAAGACATCTCTCGCGGCCAGCACCGTGTTGCTGTGGATGGTGACAGTGTCCTCAACATTGCGCGCGTAGCCTCCGGCAAAGGTGACCATGACCGGGAGATTTTTCGCCATGGCAACGCGGAAGACGAGTTCGTCGCGGCGCTTGAGGCCATCGATGGTCAGAGACAGGCCGCCGAGCTGGTCCTCGCGATAGGGATCCGCGCCGGCAATGTAGCAGAGCAGGTCCGGGTGGAACTGCCGCAGGCCGGAACTGAGCGCGTTGTCCAGCCAGGCGAGATAGTCTTCATCGCCGATCTCGTCGGGGAGATCGATATCGATCGATGAGGGCGGCTTCCAGGCCGGATAATTGTTCTCCTGATGCAGGGAGATGGTGAAAACCTCTCCGGAGTGGGAGTTGCGGACCTTGGCCGGGAGGGTTGAGTTCGGTCCGCTGGTGGACGGCAGTGGAGCGCCTGGAATGCGCGTGCCCGCGAAGATGGCGGCGGTGCCGTTGCCCTGGTGGACGTCACAGTCGACGGTCATCGCGGTACGGATTCGGTCGTCGCGCTGCAAGCGGCGAATGGCGATGGCGACGTCGTGAATCATGCAGAAGCCTTCGCCATGATCCGGGAAGGCATGGTGGAAGCCTCCGCCGATGCTGAAGGCGACCCGGTCTTCCAGCGCATGCTGCGCAGCCAGGATTGATCCCCCCGCAGCCAACCAAAATGCCCGCACAAGTTCGCGGGAGTAGGGAATCTCCATCTGCAATTCTTCACGCGCGGACAGCGTGGCGGTTTTCAGCTTGTGAACGTACTGCGGCGTGTGAACGAGCAGGACATCCTGATCGGCGGCAGGAGTGGGAGAAATGAAGTCGGATTCGTCGGCGACGCGGGTCGCGAGCAAGCGGTCGTGGATGCGCCGATATTTTTCGGCTGGGAAAACGTGGGCGCCGATAGGAAGGTAGTAGTCGGGGCTATACACGAGCTTGAAGGGCAGCATTCGGATTCAGCGCTCAACTGCGAACTGAATATCATACGGCAGTCAAGCTCGACGTCACTGACTTGCTCAGGTGCAGCATGCAAAACCTGGTTTAAAGCGCTGTCACCACATGGCGTGATTCTAGTCACGGAGCTTGTTCTTCAGGCGAATTAGGGCTGAAAGCACCAGCTTCCCTCCCCAGTGTTGTCGTACGGCAGAGCTTAAATTGCAGCATTTCGGAAGCTTTCCAAGAGGAACCGTAATGCCTTTGAAAACGTGTCGCCCGCTCATAGTAATTTGGGTGGCGTTCGGGCTTTCAGTTTCCGCTCAAGATACCAGCACTGCAAAAATAAAGCCGGCTGAGAATCCAGCCACTATTTCAAGCGAGTCGCTTCCTTCCGGGCACGGATCTACGTTGCACCGATGCCTGATGGTTTTGAAACCTATGTCGTCGCGGGAATCGAGAAGAAGCACGTTCCGCTAATCATACTGACTGACAGGAGCAAAGCTGACTACGAGTTGAGCGGCGTGTCGGATAGCGATCGAGCGGGGTGGGCAAAGATGTTGTTTCTTGGATCCCAACAAACGAATGAAAGCGCCAGTGTAAAAATCGTGAACCTCAAGACCGGGAGTGTGGTCTTCGCCTATTCAGTGAACAAGACGAACTCTGCGAGAGGTAAGCAGAGTGCCGGCGAAGCGATAGCCAAGCACATTAACGAAAAAATCGAGAATCGCTACCACTGAGGGCAGCCCATGGAACACAAATTGATGAAGATGCTCCTATCCTTGTTTATCGTGTCGATGCTTATTCCCGGCTACGCTCAGGACGCGGCAAACAAGGTCATTCCCGCTGGGTCGAAGGTTTACTTGGCTACGATGCCAAATGAATTCGGGGACTATCTGAAGGCCGCAATACAGTCGAAGAAAGTACCGTTGATCATCGTAGAACACAGAGATGAGGCCGATTTCGAAATCACCGGGCAGGCTGAGAGCCAAAAGGCAGGCACCGCGAAGAAAGTAATCATGTGGGACTGGCGTTCTAATGAGCAGGCGAGTATTCAGGTCAACAACTTGAAGACAGGTCAGGCGGTGTATGCCTATTCCGTAAACAAGATTAGCTCGGCTCACGGCAGAAAAAGCAGCGCTGAAGCCTGTGCCAAACACCTTAAAGAAAAGATTGAGGGTGGAAGGTAGTTCGGCCTAAAGTTTCCAGCCGAAAACAGGACCGCTCCTTGTGGTTCAGCGTTTCTTACTCGAGGTCTGCGGAGTGGGCGCCACGATCGGGCGGCGGAGGGGGACAATGGCTCCGCGAGAAGGGTCGGCAGCGGCGGTGGCGCGGGATAAAACTTCTTCCTGGATGTACTTCACGAATTCCTGTATCTGGATCTGCATCTCCTCCATGCGTTCGCGCATTTGCAGGATGATGGCGATACCCGAGATGTTTACGCCCAAGTCGCGAGCTAGCGACAAAATGAATTCGAGGCGTTGCAAGTCTTCGTCGGTGTAGAGGCGGGTATTCCCATCGGTGCGGGAGGGCTTCAGCAGGCCTTCGCGCTCGTACAAGCGGAGCGTCTGCGGATGGATGCCATACATCTCGGCGACCGCCGAGATCATATAGGCACCCTTGGATTTGCGCTTGGTCATGGACGCTTAAGTTATATCAAAAACGCCAGCCGGGGGGGCGGTTTCGCAGACCGCGAGGCCTTTGACCCGGGAGGAACGCGCGGGAATCCTGCCGGGCGAGATGACGGGCCACTTGGTAGGGCGGAGATTTGTCAGGCCACGGGTTCGGCCGTTTGGTCCGCAACTGACCAGCCCTTGGGCTTGAGAGCCACGTTGACGGCGTACGCGAAAACGCCGGCAAGAATCAGCAGCAATCCAAAGGCAAATGAGCTCATGCCCAACACCTGCTCATGCTCGCTGCGGAAGACAGCAAAACCGAGCAGGAGAGTTGGGGCGATTCCGACGATTACCGCACCGAGCAGGCCTCCGGGGACACGGAAAGGACGAGGCAGGTCGGGTTCGCGGACGCGAAGCCAGATCAAGGCAAGGAACTCGAGGGTCACGCTGCCGCCGTACAGCATGATGTCCAGGGTGACGAGACGTTCAAAGCCCAGGCCGAGGCACATGGCCCATCCCATGGCGCAGACGAGGATGGCGACCCATGGGGCGCGACGGCGATTGAGTTTGCCGAAGGCTGCGGGCAACATGCCATCCTGGGCCATGGCGAGCGGCAGGCGGGAGTAGCTCATCACCAGAGCGTTGAACATGCCAAAGCCGCTGATCATGCCTCCGAGGACCAGGGCGACGCGCAGCACGGGCCCGGCGACGAGTCCGGCAATGTCGGCCCATGAACCGGTCTCCCATGCGCTGGCGCGCAGGCCAGTCATCCACATGGCCGCCACGGGAACCACGTAGCTGAGCGAAACTATGGCAACCGCCGCCAGCATAGCGCGGGGATAAGTGCGTTGCGGACGCTCGACTTCAGTGGCGATGGTAGACGCGTTGTCCCATCCCATGTAGTTCCACATGGCAATCAGCAGTCCGCCAAGGATGTCGACGGTGGAACTCGTGGGCTTGGTGACGGCGGTCGCGAGCGCGCCGAACTTGAATGGAGCGAGGACAACAATAATTGCGAACGGCGCCGAAAGCGCGAAAAAGAGCCACAGAGAAGTGGTCGAGACCACCTTTACGCCGGCAACGTTCAGCAAGGCGCAGACCACGACGACTGCGAGCGCAACCATCACGCCACGGTGCCCTTCCTGGAACCATGGAAACATGCGAGTGAGGTAAGCAACGAAGAGCGTGGGGTAGATCGCCATGTCGAAGATCGAGGCGACCAGAGAGAGCCAGGCTTCCTGGAATCCCCAGAAGTTACCCATGGCGCGTCGAACCCAGGCGTAGTAGCCCCCTTCGAAAGGCAGCGCACTCGAGAGTTCGCCGATCATGAAAGCGGTGGGAAGACTCCAGAGAAGCGGCGTAAGCAGCAGGATGAGGATGGCGCGTCCGTAGCCGGCGCCGTGCACGATGTCTTCAGTGCCGTAGGTCCCCCCGGAAACCATAAAGAAGGTAGCCGCGACCAAGGGCCACAAGGTCAGACGAACGAATTTTTTTCGGGGAACGACTGCGAGAGACTGCTGGTGCTTCTGGATGGATGCGCTAGCGGTTGCCAATTTCGATGGCTGCCTCCGTGGGCGACTCACTCTCACCACCCCGTCTCCCTTGTTGTCGGGGCTCCCGGTTTGACCGCGATTTCCGGGCATTTCGGCGAAGTTAGTTCGCAAGCGAAGAATACGGCAAATCACACGAGAAGTGTGGAGAAAAAGTGTCAAAAAATGATTTTCGAGACTGACCAGAGTAACGCGCACGACTCGCGCGGGATCTCTGACCCGGCGCATGCGCCAGAGCCGGGTGGGAAAAGCGTTCGTCGGTTCAGAGTTTAAGTTCCCAACTCTCGGAGATAAGGTCGGTGCGGCTCCAGCTCTGGTGAGATTCCTGTTTGACGAGCTTGAAACCAGCTTGCCGGTAGATGCCGCGGGCGGCCTTAAGTTCACTTTGCGTCCACAGCATCATCTTCTTGTACCCGCACTGCCGGGCGAAGCGTATGCACTCCGAGACTAGCCGCTTGCCAATGCCAAGACGGCGGGCGGAGGGTTCCACCAGCAGCAAGCGCAGCTTTGCCATGCTTTGCGATTTTCGGCAAAGAAAAACTGAGCCGACGATTTCGCCATTTCGTTCAGCAATCCAACAGCGTTCTTGCCGGGGGTCGAAATTCTGGATGAACTGGGAGACGATGCCGGCGACCAGAGCCTCAAACCGCTCGTCGTAGCCGTATTCCTGCGAGTAGAGGACGCCGTGCCGGTAGGTGACCCAACCCATGTCACCAGGCTGATGGGAGCGAAGCAGGTACGGCTCCGAGCTGGGCGGCGCTGGCTCAAGCACGGCCTGAATGCTCTCCATGGCGTGTACCAGGCGCGACTGATCGTGTGTAGAGAGAGCGCTGAGTATGCCGGCAACGTCTTCAGCGGAGCGCCGATCGAGAGGGGCGAAGACCTTGCGTCCAGCGGTAGTGAGCGACAGGAGAGACTGGCGGGCATCGTCGGGCGAAGGCTTCTTCTGGACGTAGCCGCGCTTCGCAAAGGCGCGCAGCATGCGGCTGAGATAGCCGGGATCGAGCGCGAGATCGCGGCATAGCTCAGTGGCGCTGGTTTGCTGGCGATGGGCAAGCTCGTAGAGAACGCGGACTTCGGTCAGAGAAAAGGGGCTGCGATAGACGCCCTCGTTCAAGATTCCGATCTGGCGGGTGTAGAAGCGATTAAAGCGGCGGACTGCGTCGACGGGAACAGGCGATGGCGGGGAAAGAGAGGCACGCGCCGACATACGGCAATTGTCAAACAAAATATTGACTTAGTCAAATATCCCCGAAAAGGGGGGATGGTTCTGCCGTGGGATGTGCCAAGCCTCGGGTTTCCGGAATGGCCGCTCAGCTCCCTAGACTTTGGCCCAGAGGTCGGCGCGAGGATCATCCGGGTTCAGCTTGGCGAGCTCGCGAAGCAGCTCCTTGGTGCGCTCGTCACGCGGAGTAGGCACGCTGACCTTGATTTCGACGATCTCATCGCCCCGCATGCCGTCGCGGGTAGCCGAAGGCACGCCTTTTTCGCGAAGGCGAAGCTTTTGCCCAGACTGCGTGCCGGGGGGAATTTTCAGCAAGGCGCGTCCATCGATGGTCGGGACCTCGATCTTGGCGCCGAGCGTGGCCTCGCTGACGCTCACGGGGACAGTGAGATGGATGTCATCTCCCTCGCGATGGAAAAGGGGGTGATCACCGGTGCGAATGATCACGTACAAATCTCCGGGAGCGCCGCCACGGTGGCCGGCATTACCTTTGCCTGGAACGCGGATGCGCTGTCCATCGCGCGTCCCTGCCTTGATGCGAACTTCGAGAGGCTCAGTGCGTTCGACTGTGCCTTCGCCGTGACATGTCGGGCAGGTGGAGATGTTCTTGCCCGTACCGTGACAGCGCGGGCAGGGCACGTTGAATTTCATGCGGCCGCCGGTCTGCTCAATGGTGCCCTTTCCTTTACATTGCGGGCAGACCCCTGGCTGTTCCAGATAGCCCTGTCCGGAGCAATGGGTGCAGGTGTCGCGACGGGTGATGTTGAGGCGCATAACGCCGCCGCGCACGGCAGTCCAGAAAGGTACATTGACCTGGTATTCGAGATCGGAGCCAGGTTCGGGACCGTCCTCCGCCGCGGGGGCACGCCCGCCGCTGAACATGCTGCCGAAGATGTCGCGGAAGCTGCCGCTACCCGCGCTGGACCTGCGGCCTCGCGTCGCACCTCCGCCTTCGAACAGGTCGGAAAAATCGAAACCACCGAAATCGAACGGGACGCCTTGCGCGCCACCCTGGGGAGCGCCTCCAGGAAAACCTCCGAACCCACCGGCGCCGGTCGCACCGCCGCGAGCATAGGCTTCGGCGGCCGCGGGATCGATGTTGTCAGAGTAGAAGCCGAGCTGATCGTAGATCTTGCGTTTCTTGGGATCGCTGAGGACATCGTTCGCCTCAGAGATCGTTTTAAACTTTTCTTCGGCGGACTTATCGCCCGGATTGACGTCAGGGTGGTACTTCCGCGCGAGCTTGCGGAAAGCTTTGCGGATCTCCTCCTCGGTGGCATTCTTTTTGACGCCGAGGGCCTCGTAATAATCTTTTTTGGTGGTAGTCGCCATACTAGCTATTGGCCTTCACAGGTTTAATCCTGCGCTGCACTTTGTGTTACTCCTGAGCGAAGCCTGTCCACCCGCAAGCGAATGGATGGCTGCGCTCAGTATGGCAGTAGTAGTCAAAGGAAAATTTCGTTTTGTGTCACTTCAGTTAGAAACATCGTGTTGTCCGGGTCGCAGCTTGGGCTGGGACTCGGGGCCGTCCACGTACACAGGGATGCGGTGCAATCCCTGCGGGGTCGCCGAGAATACGAACCAGCGGCGCTCGTCCTCCACGAATGCCAAAAAATATTCCTTACCTTTGATTTCAAATCTCAATTCAGTAATTCTCCCTGGGTCTAAACCAAAAACTGAGCCACGGACCTTGCCCGGACTTCGGATTGAACCGTTTTAATCCGTGCCGATCCGTGGCCGCATGTTCTGCCGAGCTGCGCTCGACAAGATCGCAGCGGGTGTAAACGCCCGCTAAGTGCGATCACTTCTTGTCTTCGACGTCGACGTACTCGGCATCGATGACGCCTTCGTCTTTCTTTGCCTGACCATCACTAGCGGGCGCCGCGCCGGCGCTGGGACCCGCACCCGGACTGGCTTCGCCCTGCGGCTGAGCGGCCTTGTACATCTGTTCAGCCAGCTTGTGCGAGGCCTGCGTCAGGCGCTCACGCGCGGAGTCCATAGCCTGCTTGGTGCCGGTTTCGAGCGCCTTTTTGGCGTCGGCCACGGCGTTTTCAACGTCGCCACGCTCGCTGCCGGAGATCTTGTCCCCGTGCTCGCGCAGCATTTTCTCCACGCTGTAGACCATGGAGTCGAGCTGGTTGCGCGACTCGATCTCCTCGCGCTTCTGCTTGTCCTCGGCGGAGTGAGCGTCGGCTTCCTTCGCCATGCGATCGACTTCCTCTTTCGACAGGCCCGAAGACGACGTGATCGTAATCTTCTGGTCCTTCTGAGTGGCCATGTCTTTCGCGGTCACGTTCAGGATGCCATTGGCGTCGATATCAAACGTCACTTCGATTTGCGGCACGCCACGCGGAGCCGGCGGAATGCCGGTCAGGTGGAACTTGCCAAGCGTGCGGTTCTGCGCGGCCATGGGCCGCTCGCCCTGCAATACGTGCACTTCGACCGAGGTTTGACTGTCCGCAGCGGTTGAGAACGTTTCCGTCTTCCGCGTGGGAATCGTGGTGTTGCGCGGGATCATCGGGGTTGCCACACCGCCCAGCGTCTCGATCGAGAGCGTGAGGGGAGTGACATCCAGCAGGAGAAGGTCTTTGACCTCGCCCTTGAGCACGCCCCCCTGAATGGCTGCACCGACCGCCACGACTTCGTCCGGGTTAACGCCCTTGTGGCCTTCGCGTCCGAACAGCTCCTTCACCAGCTGCTGAATGCGAGGCATACGCGTCTGTCCGCCGACCAGCACGACTTCGTTGATCTTGCTGGTATCCACGCCCGCATCCTTCATGCACTGTTTGCAGGGACCCACGGAGCGCTGGATGATGTCTTCCACCATGCTCTCCAGCTTGGCGCGAGTCAGCCGCTTGACCAGGTGCTTGGGACCGCTGGCATCGGCGGTGATGAAAGGCAGATTGATCTCGGTTTCCATGGTGGTGGAGAGCTCGATCTTGGCGCGCTCCGCCGCGTCACGCAGACGCTGCAGCGCCATCTCGTTGCCCTTGCCACGCAAGTCGAGACCTTCGTCTTTCTTGAATTCTTCAATCAGCCAATCGACGATGCGCTGGTCGATGTTGTCACCGCCCAGGTGGGTATCGCCATTGGTAGCTTTGACTTCAATGACGCCTTCCCCGACTTCGAGTATCGAGATGTCGAAGGTGCCGCCGCCGAAATCGTAAACAGCGATGGTTTCATCTTTCTTTTTGTCAAGACCATAGGCCAGCGCAGCCGCTGTCGGCTCGTTGATGATGCGCTTTACGTCGAGCCCGGCGATCCGGCCCGCGTCCTTGGTGGCCTGGCGTTGAGCGTCGTTAAAATATGCAGGAACGGTGATCACCGCTTCGCTGATCTTTTCGCCGAGATAGTCTTCCGCCGCCTTCTTGAGTTTCTGCAGGATCATCGCGGAAACTTCGGGCGGGGTGTATTCCTTGCCCTGCGCCACGACCGCGACGTGATCGCCTTGCCTGACCACTTTGTAGGGCACCATCTTCATTTCTTCATTGACTTCGTCATAGCGCCGCCCCATAAAGCGCTTGATGGAATAGATCGTATTCTCGGGATTAGTGATCGCCTGCCGTTTGGCGACCTGTCCGACCAACCGCTCACCGGTCTTGGTAAAGCCCACGACCGAGGGGGTGGTCCGCCCGCCTTCCTCGTTAGGAATGACCTTGGGCTCTCCCCCCTCCATCACCGCGACGCACGAGTTAGTGGTGCCGAGGTCAATTCCAATTACTTTGCTCATAAGACCCTTTCCTCCTCAAAAACCAATCGATGCTTCTAATGCCTTGAATAGTAAGGCTGTTAATCCATCTACTCGGGCCTATCAACGTCGTTATGATAGGACTTGAGTGCATTGCTGTCAATGTTTTGATGAGATTGGGTAGGTGTAGGTTGCAGAGTTTGAGTGTTTTCAATCGGATTGGGGCACTTTGGAGAGGTGCCGAGGGGCAGTATGTGCGGCTTGATCCGGCGGCTGGCTGCTAGCGTACGCCGTGACCCCTGGGAAAGAGATGCCCCGCGTCCGATCAAGCGGGCGGCCCTAAGGAATCGGGCACTACTGGACGGTGACGGTCACCGTAGCTGTCTGGGTGTTGCTGCCGTTTGTTCCGGTTACGGTCACGGCATAGCTGCCCGCGGGCGTGCCGGGATCAGTATGCGAACTGGAACTGGAACTGCCGCCGCCGCAACTGACGCCCATCGCGACAGCAACGAAGATCAACAACGCAATTCCGATAAGGCTGCGACGACGCTTGCCCGGAGCCGCGAAGAAGAAGCCTCCAGCGAGGAGAGTTCCGCTCAGCGCAAGCCAGCCGAACGCGGTGTGCGGGCTAAGACGTGCGCCGGCGCCGGAGATGGCATGGGGAGCTGTGGTGCTGACAGTGAGAGTCGAGGTGGCGCTGGCGGTTGTGCTGCTGAGGTTTACTGAGGCCGGACTCATGGCACAGGTAATTTCGACGGAACCGGGAGGAGTGCAGGCCAGGCTCACGGCACCCCCGAATCCGCCGCTGCCGACGGCGGTAATGGTGGAAGTGACGGTTTTACCGATGGCAACCGTAACCGATGATGGACTTGGAGCACTGAACTTGTAGCCAATCGAGATCCCGTTGGAGGTCGAAGGCGCAAAGGTGGAGTCGCCGGCATAAAGAGCAACCACGGAATGTGATCCCGTGCCGGCAGTGGTGCTGGTGAAAGTAGCGACTCCGTTGGCAATCGCGGGAGTCGCAGCGGAAACGCCGTCGACCAGAAACTCAACGTTTCCAGTGGGCCCGGTTGCGGGATTCAGCGCGGCGGTAAAAGTGAGATTGGAGCCTGCCGGAGCAGATGTCAGTGTCATCGTGGTAGCGGTGCGAGGAGTCGAGACATAGCCCGGCCACGAGGAAACCAGCACATTGCCATCGATTGTGCCGAGACCGGTCACCTGGTCATAACCCTTAGTAGCACTGAAGCCGATCTGGAAGGGCGCTTTCGTCGGACAACCCGTGCTGCCCTGGGTGCAGGGCACGATATTGTTGCCGGAAGTGATGTCGTGGAAAGCCGTGGGGTGAGTTTGCGCCAGAGGATAGAGGACGAGGTGAGCGTCGCCTTGACCGTTCAGCCTGGTGGCTTGGTTCAGGATAGCGAAAATGCCCGCAAAGGTTGGAGCTCCAGCCGAGGTGCCGCCCACCACAGCCAGACCACCACTGGCGTCCCGATAACCACTGACACAACTTCCGCTGGTGCAGAACAGATAGCCGTCGTGATTGGGCGAAGCGTTCAGAGAGACGTCGGGGAGATCGCGCTTGCCATCGTTAGGAACACCGGTACCGGTTTGCCAGGAGGGCTTGACGGGATGGCCTAATGGGTAAGTGCTGGCGCCGCCGCCGGTCGCGCAAAAACTGGGATTCGGATTGTTCGAACTCTGTACCAAACAAATGGCAGTATCGTCATTCCAGGTAGTCTCCGGGATATAGCTTTTCGCCGAGCCGTTACTGCCGTTATTGCCGGCGAACCAGTAGGTAGTGTCGACAGGCGGAACGGTCGTTGCGGGATCGCCGGTGAACTCCGATCCGCCTATGGCGATTACATTCGGCATGCTGGCGGGAGCGTCCACCGCCAAACCCTGGGTGGCAGAAGCAACCCCGAAGTCGCAATCGGCCGCGCCGGTGTCGCCGGAAGCCGCAGTGATGGTCTGACCCTGAAGGTTGGCCTGCTGGGCGGTGGCATTGAGCGAGTCAAGAAATGTTCCGAGGTTAGCTTCGCAGTTTCCGTAGCTGATGCTGATGACGGGGGCGATGTTGTTATCGACGGCATAACTGAGCGAATCGAACACGCCGAAGTTCTGGTCGTCGCCCACGTAGACATAAATGATCGCGGCGTTCTTGGCGACGGCGCCGGACCACTCGACATCGAGATCGGCCTCTGCCAAATCGCTGCTGAATACGGCTGGATTGCCGGTGCCGGGGACGAGCAGGAGTTGCGGTTCCAAGGCGGACAATCCCGAAGCGCTGCGAAAAGCATCGACATCGCTGAGATCGATGGCGGTCTGGCCGGTGACGGCGATGGTCTGACCCGAGCCGTCAAATCCGGCGGCATAGAGGGAGTGCAGGTCATAAATGGTGGCGAAATCGTCAGGCGCGACAAAGTGATTGCCGGAAACACTGGAGGTGAAGTGCGAAGCAACCGGTGAGGAGGAAAGCCGCCGTACGCGAGCTCGGGGTTTCGGGCGGAAATCGTCGAGATTGTGAAATCCCGAGACTACGTTTACCAATGCTTTGGGTACAGATAAATCGGTGCTATTGGCGAAGTGCATCTCGCCATTCATCTCGTAACGATGAAGTTCAGTGCGAAAAGCAACTTCAATCTGCTGCACGGTGCCGGTGAAGCGCAGATGATTGCGGCCACGAGCGACCTCGGTTACGGTAAAGCCCTGTCCCTGGAGCCATGCGCTTACTTTGTCGATATCGCCATGGCTCAGCCCGAAGCGGTCCGCATACTCCTCGGGCGAGAGCCAGTGATGGTATTGGGGCGAGGAGGGGTCCTGCTGGTCGCGCAAGAGTTTTTCCAGAGCGCTCTGCTGCGCGGCTGTCGGCTTGAAAAAAATGGAAACGCCCTGCAGCTTCATGCCGGGATCGAGGCGGCCACGGTCAAATTCCGGACGGGCGAGCGGGTGGGCGCTCCCCGGCAACGCCGCGATATCACCTTCGGCAATCACTCCGGCTATGCGGCTGCGATTACTACCCTGGGACAACAAAGAACTTGCGGCAAATAGAAGAATGACAGAAGCAGATAAAAGCAGGGTTACACGAGAACGCACACTACCCTCCGCGCGCAGGGCGCTTGAGTTAATCCCTTAGGCCTGGCAGGCTTGTTCAAGGATGGATTCAGGGTACCGCAACAAAGGATGTATAACCAGCCGATTTTTGACAAAAGCGGGCAGCCGAAGGGCAGTGTACGGTTGTAACGAGGAGTGCGGGTTGCGGGTCAAAGTAGGGACTCGATAGTGCATTGTGTTGGGCGGGGAGCCTACTTTCCGGTGAATTGGGACATCTGATGTAAAAGCGGCGTCGCCGCAGAGAATGTAGAGATGATCGTTTTTCGTACTCACCGGGTGTTGCTGATGTACGCAGAGATGGTGCTCGCGGCGATGATCCTGCTGCTGGGTGCGGGGCTGTCGCCGGACGCAGTCCCTGCGATCCTGGGCCCTGTGCCGCGCGGGAGCAGCTTGCAATCCGGAACGACTTTGAACGATCCTCCGCCCGATACGCATTGCCCGGCTGATGATCTGCGAAAACTGTCGTGCGAGCAGCGGTATACGGCGGTGATCTAGGCGCATTCGCGCAGGCGGAAAGCAAATCAAAATTGGACGGGTGTAAAGAGGCTGGAGCCGACGAGCGGACTTGAACCGCTGACCTGCCGATTACGAATCGGCTGCTCTACCAACTGAGCTACGTCGGCCTCGGGGAGACGAGATTAGTTTAGCAGAGCGCCTCGGATCCGAACGCTTTGCATCTGGATCTTCCATGAGAGCGCGTTTGCATGAGAGCGCTTTTCCCTACGCAACGGAGGACAAGGGCTGCCTTGCTGACCTTTCAAACGCCATTCCTGTTCCTGAAGATGATTTCTGCTCTTGAAAATCCCTGCTCTGGAAGGTAACCCTGCTCTCAAAGGTGAATCCTTCTCTTCAGGTAACCCCGCCCAAACGTAATCCCGCTCTTAACGTAATCTGCCTCTTAACAAAGCGAAACGTCATGGACTCGAACTGATTCCGGCGTTGAATGAGACCCAACCGAGAAGAGAATCAAAGTGCTTATCCTCAACATTCCTTGTTGCCAATGTTCGTCCCTGCGGGCGATCATGCCAGGGCTGACGATCGGGTCGGATGAGTGCGAGGAGGATGGAAGAAGATGGCAGTCAGTGCAATGGCAAAGAAGCTTGGCCTAAAACCAAAGATGAAAGCAGCGATTCTGCACCCTCCTTCGAACTACGTGAAGTTACTGGGCACGCTGCCCGAAGACGTCTCCATCTCAGAGGCACCGGGCGCGAACCATGACTTCGTCCAATTCTTTGCGACCAAGAAATCTGAGATCGTGAAGGCGAGGTCGAAGCTGCTGAAGAGCGCGCGACCAGGGGCACTGGTGTGGATCACATATCCAAAGAAGACATCTGGTATGGAGAGCGATTTGAGCCGCGAAGAAGTGTGGACGGCGATGGAGGGTACGGGATGGCGTCCGGTGTCGCAGATCGCAATCGATGACACATGGTCGGCATTACGCTTTCGACCTGTTGCGGACGTGAGGTCGCGCAAGTAATCGCATCGACAGCTTCATTCGTTTCAGGGAATGCTCGCTGGTAGCGATGCGATGTGAAACCGAAACTTGAGCCTTAAACGAAAAGACCAGCCCGGCAATAGGCTGGCCTTTTCTTTCAAGGGAGAATAGTTCCAACGGAGGCAAATTCCGTCAAAACTTTCTGGCGAAATCTTATGAGCCGCAAAAGCGGGGTGTCAAGCAAATTTTGGAGAATAAATACCAGCATTTTCATGCACTTAGAAAAAGAATCAACAAAGGTTGCAAATGCCTCGTTTTGTGACAATCGCTGGCAAACTTCGACCTAAGCTGCATAGACTCAGCCAGTTACGTGCGGAGGGAAGGTTTTTCAGCCTGGTCGGTCAGGTGCAGGGAGATGAATTCTACCTGCTCGGGACGGTCGAAGAGGCGGTCGGGAAAAATCCGTTTTGCGAGTATTCGGACGCCGCCGAAAGCGACACCCGCGACCAGTGCGAAGCCAATCAGGATGAAACAGAGAATGATGATGTTAACGAGCAGGTTCGCAAGATTGTCTTTCTTGCTGAAGGATGTGTTCTGGTTCCAGGTGACGTCCGCATCGTAGTTGACGGATGCCAGCAACGACTTGGCTTCGCTCTGTGAAAGAGGCCCGGTGACGACGGCAATGATGGGCCCGGTGCGTTTGTCGAAGAAGGGACCCGCGTCCACCAGGGTTGGAGATCCGGGCTGCTGGGCGGCGTTCTGAGGATGAGCATTGTCGAGGGCGCGCAGATGCTGTGCGGCAAGTTGCGGCGTCGGGTAGTTGATAAGCATGAGCGTGGCTTCACCACCCGAAGTTGTGTAATTGCCGAGCACCACTTCAGCGCCGGAAGCGAAGTCGACCAGTTGGGAGGAGACTGGAGCTCCTATCTTGTCCAGAGCGATAGGCCCTACCACGTAGCGCGCCGTGTTTCTTATGTAGCCCTCCTTGGGAAGGTAAGCAGGGAGGCCCGGCAGCTTGCCCGCGGATTGCGCGGGTTGAACGAAGCTTGCCGCCAGTTCACGAAGTTCGGCGGCAGACATTGCGCTCAGCTTCTCGAAGAGCGCGTCTACCAAGACGTTTCCCCGATAGAACAGCACGCGATTGTTCAGCGACGAGGCCTGATCACCAATCTTCTCGTTGAGCATTTCGGGGCTTTTATAAAAAGTGAAAGCTCCATAAGCCCCGCTCGCGTCGCTGAAGCGCGCCGCCCGGATCGTAAGCTTGCGGCCATCATCACGGGTGTAAGTTCCGCCAGCGAAATCGGTGAAGCCATACTCGTTCAGAACTCCGGCGTTCACTTGGTCGGCGACGGCCGGATCCTTGCTGAGCTTCGGCGAGCCTTGCATGCGCCACCCCGCGAACGATTTGGGCAAAAGTGACGCGGAGGACTCGCTGGGGGTACGCGGCCCAGACGAAGTGGAAGGACGGTCGGCGGCGAAGGCAAGAATGCAGGCGAAGAGCGGAGTCATCAGCAGGCAGAGCAAACCGCGCAGAGCGCCGGGGAATCTGGCGCGGCGATACGCCGACGCCATCGCGCTCGATGAATTCATGTGACTACGTGGGGCACTGTGCATGAGCAAAAGACGAGGTTGCGAGGCAAAAAAGCCCCATTTGCGCACTCACTCATTAGAGTACAGAGCGGCCGGGAAAGTTTCCACCAGACGCCGGCCCGTGGGTGTGAGTGTTCCGTGCCCCACGTGACGAGTGGGGCGGCTCAGCTTCGTTCGCCGCTTACAGCGGAGTGAAGATGGCGCTGACCTCTTTAGGGTTAGCGGCCTCGGCGGCAAAAGTGAAGGTGCCGCGATCCCGCATCTCCTGCGCCGCGCGAAGAAACGCTCCGAGGGCGCTGCGGTACAAAGCACTGCCGACACTGATCCGCTTCACGCCAAGGGCGGAGAGCTCGGCAACGCTCAAAAGAACGCCTTTCAGGCCCATGAGCACGTTAACCGGACGATCGACGGAACGCACCACGGCAGCAATGTCGTCCTTCGAAGCGAGACCGGGAGCATAGAGGACGTCGGCGCCGGCTTCCTGAAATGCTTGAAGGCGGCGAATGGTGTCCTGCAAGTCGGGGCGGCCGTGCAGGTAATTTTCGGCGCGGGCGGTGAGCGTAAAGGGAAATGGCAGAGCGCGGGCGCTTTCCACAGCGGCGCGCACGCGCTCGACGGCGTGGCCCAATTCGTAGATCGGGGAATCCTGCCTTCCTGTTGCGTCTTCGATGGAGCCGCCAACGACCCCGGCGGCAGCCGCAAGGCGGATAGTCTCGGCCACGGCGGCGGGCGCATTGCCAAAACCGTTTTCGAGGTCCGCACTGACGGGAAGATTGGTACTGGAAGCGATCGCCGCGGCATTGGCGAGAGTCTGCTCGCGCGTGAGCGAATTATCGCGCCTTCCGAGAGTGAAGGCGTAACCCATGCTGGTGGTGGCCAGCGCCTCGAAGCCCAAATGGGCCAGCAGGCGCGCGCTGCCGGGATCCCAGGGATTAGGAATGATGAAGGTTACCTTGCGTTCGTGCAGGGCGCGAAAGGTTTGTGCTTTTTCGAGTTGACTAGCGGCCGCGGGAAAGGTCGTACTCATGCCGTCCTCCTGGTTTTAGCTTAGCCCCGGATGAGCGAGTTGAGCAAAGTGGGGACACGGGAGGTGGAGGCAGAGCATGGTGAGAGTGACGAGAGCGTATTGCTAGTCGGTATTCGGGACGGGATACTCGGTCGTGGCTTTTGCCCGGGCAACTTTGCTGGCAACCTTGACGCCGCTAAGGCCATTCACGTAGCGGGCGATGCCGCGATAGAGAGATTCAGCAATGCGCTGGCGGTACTCGGCGGTTTCAAGCTTGTGCTCATCCGTAGGATTACTGACAAAAGAGATCTCCGCCAGAATGGAGGGCATATTCGCGCCAATTAAAACGATAAACGGCGCTTTCTTCACACCGCGGTCGCGGATCGCGGAATTCTTTCCCGCTAATCCGCTGTGCAATGATTGCTGCACGTCGGTAGCAAACTCACGCGACTCCTCAATTTTCTCTTTGAGTGCGATTTTCTTTACGAGGCCCTGAAGTTCGTGGATGGAGTTTTCCGACACGGCATTCTCGCGGGCTGCGACTTCCAGCGCGTCACGAGAAGAGGTGAAATTTAAATAATAGGTTTCCACGCCGCGAGCGTTGGGATCATCGCTGGAATTGGCATGAATGGACACGAACAGGTCGGCCTCTTCGCGATTGGCGATGGCGGTGCGAGTCTCGAGCGGAATGAAGGTATCGTCCTGACGGGTGTAGATCACGTCCGCACCGAGCCGGCTCTCCAGCAGTTTGCCGAGGCGGCGACCAACCTCCAGAACCAGGTCCTTTTCCTGCAAACCATCAGGGCCGATGGTTCCGGTGTCATGACCGCCGTGGCCGGGATCGATGACAATGCGGCCGATCTTAAGACCAAGCGCGCGGATCAGGGAACGGTCGCCGCTGGCGGTCGGCCGGGCTTCCCGCGCATCGATTTCGGGCTGGTCGTTGCCGGTAGTGGCGAGCTTCCCGGTTTTGGAATTGGCTCGCGACTTAGAGCGCGACTTGCGGCGATCTGAAGGAGTCAGCTCGTCAATTGCGGTAGCGTCCGTCGTAGTGCGCTGCGCAGTGATCTCGGGTTTGGCTGCGGGTTGAGCGGCTTCCGTGGCAGCCCGGGGGGCGAGCGTGGCTACCTCATCGTTGTTGCCATCGGCGCTGCGACGCTTAGTTGAAGAAGAAATTGCCTTGTCGCTCTGGAGCGACGAGGGGAGCGTAAGCGGCGGTTCTGTTTCGTCAGATTGCTTATGTGAGGACGGCCGAGCGTTTTTCGTAACCTGGGCTGAGGTTACGTCGGGCACGGAGCTGTCGTCATCATCATCCGCTTCGACGATCTTTTTAGGGATCAGTTTCGGCCCTGCCGGAGTGAGCACGACGCTCGTGCTGTTGATTGTCGCTGGCGCACTTTTGCTGTCTGCAGAAGCGACCGGCACGATGGCGCTGGAAGAGGCCTTGGGGCGGCGATCGCTAGCCTGGGCGTCTCTGGCCTGGGCGTCTTTTGATGCGAGGGGGGGAATGTCTTCTTCGCGCAGACCTTCACCGTTCGAAGAAACTGGCGAGGGCTCGGCCTTCGCCACTAGGGTATCCGTCTTTTTGCCGTGAATATCGATGATGAGCCGATATGGGTTGGGCAACAAGAAGGCGTCGTAGTTGGAGAGATTGTCAACCTCCAGGACAACGCGGGTGCGACCGGGCTGGAACTGGGCCACGCGGATTTTCTTGAGAAAATCGTCATCCACATCGAAGGTTTTGCCGACCAGGGTGGAGGCGAGTTTTGTATCGCGCAAGTCGAAGAAAATCCGGTCAGGATGATCGATGCGCTGCGAGTCGAACTTCACTTCCTGTTCGAGGTCAATGGCTACCCGTGTGTAATCGGGAGTGGACCAATGGCGGATGCTCGTCACGCGCGGCAGGCGGCCGCGTTTGCGTTCCGGCCGAGTGTTATCGGCCTGATCGTCAGTGTCTGCTGGCTTCTTTGACTTCGCCTGGCGCGCCTCGGCCTCTTTTCGGGAAGCTTGCTCCGAGATTTCATTCAGCGCGTCGCGAGCGTCGTCGGCAAGGTGATGGCGAGGATACCGGCGCAGGAATTCTTCGAAGCTGGCGCGGGCCTGATCGGGATCGTCGAGATCATCCTTGTAAATTTCCCCGATGGTGAACAAGGCGTCGAAACGGTATCGGCTGCCGGGATATTCGCGCCGCAAGAACTGGTATTGCTCGATGGCGGAGTGGAGGATTTTGTCGTCTTCGAACTGACGACCCATTTCGACGAGCAGTTCGGCGCAGCTTACAACGCTGGGATCAGCCTTGGTGGAGACGGGCGCGCCGAAGTACACCAGGCGGTAAGCATCGAGAACTCGCTGATAATCCTTGCGAGTGCGCTCGGAGGCGGGACGGCCGTTCAAGGCTTCCTGCAACTGCTCCGCCCGGGCGAATCTTTCGCGCGCCCAAGCATCGCTGTGAGCGACGCGAGCCTGGGCAAAGCAGGCAGCACTAATGAGCGAGCACAGAAGCGCGCATCGGTAGAGCGTACGACACCTACTCTCGCACTTTGTCAATTTGTTTCTGCCCGTAATCGCTTGCTGACAACCTGAGTTCACTTCTTAATTGAGAGATGCGGTTCTCTCAATCGGTGTTGCTGATGTAAAGCACGCCATGTGCATCTCGTTCAATCCGAATAGGATCGTGGCGTGGCGCAAACAGGTGCAGAGCGCCATCCCCGCCGCCATAGTACAGATTGGTGATTCGGCGCACGTAATTCTGGGTCTCGGAATAGCGGGGAATGCCCGAGCTGCGGGCCACGGCGCCTGCCCCGGCGTTATACGCGGCAAGGGTCAATTTCACGTCTCCACCGTAATTCTCCAGAAGCTTTTTCAGGTGGCGAACACCGGCGTCAACGTTCTGTTCGGGATCAAAGGGATTGTTGACTTTGAGCTGGCGCGCAGTGGAGGGCATCAACTGCATCAGTCCCATCGCTCCCTTGCGGGATACGGCATTGGGATTGAAGTTCGATTCGACCTTGATAACAGACCGAACCAGGTTGGGATCTACGTTGTGCTTGGTCGCGGCTTGCTCGATGGCGGAGTCTATCTGCTCGGAAGAAAAGCTCGGGCCGCGAAACGGGGCAAAACTCTCAAAGCCACTCGGGTTCGACTCGCCTAGATACTGATTGACTTCAGCGGCCGCGGAGCGCGCAGCGCGCATGGTCGCGCCATTGGCCGGAGGCACGGATTTCCAGCGACGCTCCTTGGTGCTCCAGTACTCCAAGGCGGAACGGCGCGGGGCGGGAGTCACCTCAGGTTGCTTGCGGGCCTGGGGCACTACGTCGTTCACGTAAACCTTGTGGCCGCTATCGTCGGTGGTGCTGGTAATCGAGGCGCCGGCATCGGCCTCCGCGCAAACAGAGGGCGTGAGAAGAAAAGAGGTCGCGATTAAGGGACTAGCCATCAGGGCGAGTTGCAGGCGTTTTCGCATATCCGGGTTTTCAGACCGCCGGGGAAGACACGGAACTTCCACGGCTGCCTACCCGGAACCTGACGGAGAATCGTGAAACCAGAGTGGATCGATTATAGGATGGGCAGCAAAGGGGAGCAATCTCTCCGAAGGTCTATAGAACCACCGGAGTAACAAAAGTAACCAACTGAAAACAGGATAGTTGCCGGCCGGCAGCTCACGGGTGGCACCGGGCCTGACGTTCTGCTCGAGAGCCAAAAAGAGATCCAGGTCCGGCGTCACAGTTCGGACGGTCCATAGAATTGGGCGGTTGAGACCTGGCGTGCGCGCTTGTAGTACCCTCCTGTATTCAACAATGGAACTCGAAGCTCCCCAGCGCCAGACGCCAGACTCACTCATGCTGTTTGGGTTCTGGTACCGGGCGATACCCGGCGACAAGCTGAAGCGCGGCGAATTGCAGAAAACGACGCTACTGGAAAATCCCCTGGTAATTGGCCGCGATAAGAGCGGGCGGGCGTTCGCCCTGCACGATGCGTGCCCGCACCGGGGCATGCCACTTTCATGCGGATGGTTTGACGGTGAGCAGGTTGAGTGCAGTTATCACGGCTGGAAATTCGACGCGCATAGCGGGCAATGCCGGCTAATACCGTCGCTGACATCGGATCAGAAACTCAAAGTGGACCGCATTTACGCCGGGAGCTATCAATGTGAAGAACGCGATGGCCTCGTCTGGGTGTACGTGCCGGACCCGGGGCCGGCGGGCGCGGGATTCACCAAAGCTGCCGAGCCATCGTGCGCAGCACCCGCCGTGCCGACCTTCTCGGACCAATACAAACTGGCGTACCTGACGGCCGACCTGCCGTGCAGCGTGGACCACGGCATCATCGGCTTGATGGATCCAGCGCACGGACCTTTCGTGCACCAGGCGTGGTGGTGGCGCACGCGGCACAGCATTCACGAGAAGCAAAAGAACTTCGAACCAATTCCCTTCGGCTTTCGCATGAGCGCGCACACGCCCAGTTCCAACAGCGCACCGTACAAGCTGCTAAGGCTATATGCGGAAGCCGAGTCGATCACCACGACGATCGATTTCGTCTTGCCGAACTTGAGATATGAAACTATCCGCGCGGGGAAATACTGGTTTGCAAGCCTGACCACGGTGACTCCGATCACGCGCAGCCAGTGCCGCATTGACGTAGTCGCGGCCTGGAACATGTTTCGGTGGTTACCGTTTGGGGCAGAGCTCCTGAAATTCGTGTTCGCGAAATTCGTTGAGCAGGACCGGCAGACGATGGAGAAGCAATCCGAAGGCTTGAAATCCAACCCGCACCTGATGCTGATCGACGACGCCGACCGCCCGGCGAAGTGGTATTTCGGGCTGAAGAATGCATACCTGGAGATGAAGCGCAACGGGACAGAATTTCGTCATCCATTGAGCGGGCCGATGACTCTGAAGTGGAGAAGCTGACCGCGCGTTACCCGGCGGCTGTTTTCGCATGGCGAAAGGGCGGATCGCCGTAGGCGGAGTCTATGCGACCAGCCAGTTCATGGCGTCTTGTCGAGTGGCGAAGGTGGGGAAATCGCGCCGGGAAAAGATTTTGAAATTGTCGTAATAGGCTTTGGGCAAACTTTCTGTGCCCACCCATGCGGACTTCTTGACGAAGGGGCGATCCAGCGTGAGCACCTCTTTGATTTTGGTTGCCACGGTGCGGTCGACTTCCGCGCCGGTGAAGTCGGCTAGAGTCAGCAGTGACTCGCGCGCGTGCTGAGCAATGGTCACACGCACATATTCCAGCATGAGGAGCATCTGCTGCTGGGTACAGTGGCTGAAGTCGATCAGCAAAATCCGCTTGCCCTGGTGAGTGATGAACTGAAGATGATCGTACATGGGGCGCATGCAAGGTCAGTCCTGGACGAGCCAGTCCAGCGCCTCATCCCGGGTGGCAAAAGTTACCGGCTCGCGGCGTGAAAAGGTTTTCATGTTATCAAAGAGGACCTTTGGAATGGCTTCCGTTCCCACCCACGCCGCGCGTTTAAGGTGCGGGCGATCGAAAACCATGTCCTGTTTCATGCGCTCGGCAGCGTTGCGGTCGATCTTGCAGCCGGTAAAATCCGCCAGCAGCAGAACGGATTGCTTGGGCTCGCCGGTCACGTAGCCGGGGACGAGGGGCGAGATCTTCTGCACCTCCTCGGCAGTACAGTGCGACACGTCGACCAGAAGAATCGGCTTGCCCTTATGCGTGATAAAGCGGACGCGATCTGGTTCCATGATGACGCCGAAGAAGCACGAGGGAAGACGAATCACTGATTGCCAAGCAGTGATTCCACGACGGTATACACCTCGGCCAGCGCCGAGTCCAGCGCTTCGGGATTTTTGCCTCCAGCTTCGGCCATGTCGGGACGGCCGCCGCCCTTGCCGCCTACTTTCTGTGCAACCGCGCCGACCACCTTGCCGGCTTGCACGCGGCTGGTCAGGTCTTTTGTGACGCCGGCAATCAAGGAAACGTTGCCATTGGAGGCAGACCCCAGCACGACCACGCCGGAGCGCAGCTTGTCGCGCAATTGATCGACCAGAGTGCGCATCTGGGCTCGGTCAAGATTGTCCACGCGGTGAGCAAGTACCTTTACGCCACGAACATCTTTCACTTTCTCGCTTACCGAGGCCACGGATGAAGTTGCGGACTTCATGCGCGCCTGGTCGAGTTCGCGCTGCAAGCGTTTGATTTCCTGCTCGCGGCGGTCGATTTCGAATTTCAGAGCCTCGGCAGGAGTGGCGGCTTCGGAACGAGCAGCGAGCGAGGCGACAACAGTTTCAAGCTGATGATCCTTGCGGAAGTGTTCGAGAGATCCTTCGCCGGTAACCGCCTCCACGCGTCGCACGCCGGAAGAGACGCTGCCTTCTTTGAGAATCTTGATCAGTCCGATCTCGCCGGTAGCGCCGGTATGGGTGCCGCCACAAAGTTCGGTGGAGAAATCGCCGATCTTGATCACGCGCACCTTGTCGCCATATTTCTCGCCGAATAGCGCCATAGCTTTATATTCGTTGATCGCGACATCAATGGGCACGTTCTCGATAACGTCGACTTTCTGGTTGCGCAGCACTTCCTTGTTGATGATGTCTTCGATGTCCTGCAGTTCTTCGTCTTCGACAGCAGTGAAATGCGAGAAGTCGAAGCGCAGGTGGCCGGGATCGACCAGCGAGCCAGCCTGCTTTACGTGCTTCCCCAGGACTTCGCGCAGTCCGGCATGAAGCAGGTGCGTGGCGGTGTGATTGCGCATGGTGGCGTCGCGGATGCCGGTGTTTACGACGGCATCGACCTTGTCGCCGACGCGAATCGGCTGCTTGGCAATGACCTTGTGCGCGCGAACACCCTGGATGGGGTAGTAGCAGCCGATGACGTCGGCGACGACAGTGTTGTGATCTTCGGAGTAGAGCCAGCCGCGATCGCCAACCTGGCCGCCTGACTCGGCGTAGAAGGGCGTCTGGTCGAGGATGATCTCGCCTTCTTCATCGGGCTTAAGATCCTGGACGCCAGAACCGTTTTTAAGCATGGCGAGCACTTCGCAGCCCGGCAAGCTGATGTGCTGGTAGCCAACGAACAGAGTTGAGGGCAATTCCCGGTAGGCGGGGTTGGCGGTTTGCTTGACGCCGCCTTTCCAGGAGGCCTTGGCGCGCTCGCGCTGCTCTTCGAGGGCCTTATCGAATCCGCCCTGATCGAAAACGATGCCCTGATCGCGGGCGGCATCCTGCATGAAATCCAGCGGCATACCGAAGGTGTCGTAAAGCTTGAAAGCTTTTTCTCCCGAGTAGAGCGGCGCAGCTGTCGGATTTTTGCGAGCCGCTTCCACGAGGGGCTGCAGGTCCTCTTCGAGCCGCTTAAGCCCCAAATCGAGCGTGTGGGCGAAGCGCGTTTCTTCGGCATGAATTGCTTTCGAAACCCGATCCGCGCTCTCTTTCAGTTCCGGGTAGGCGTCCTGCATGAGATCGCGGACGGCGAAGACCATTTCGTAAAGGAAGGGTTTTGTCTGGTTCAACAGGCGGCCATGAGTAATCGCTCGGCGGATGATCTTGCGCAAGACGTAGCCGCGGCCTTCGTTTGAGGGAAGAACTCCGTCGGAGATAAGGAAAGTCGATGCGCGCGAGTGGTCGGCAATGACGCGCAGGGAAGCGGCAGATTTTGCGTGCGCCTCTTTCTGCAACTCGTTCTTCAGGGATGAGCCGGTCAGTTCCGCCGCCCGCTGTATCAGAGGCGTAAACAGATCGGTATCGTAGTTGGATATCTTCCCTTGCAACACGGCGGCAAGCCGCTCGAGGCCGGCGCCAGTGTCGATGGAGGGCTTGGGCAGAGGGTCCAGGCGTCCTGCGACATCCCGGTCGAACTGCATGAACACGAGGTTCCAGATCTCGACATAACGGCCGCAATCGCAACCGAATTCACAATTCGCATGGCCCTGATCGCTGGCGATAGGGCCCGTGTCGTAGTGGATTTCACTGCAGGGGCCGCAAGGGCCGGTGTCGCCCATTTGCCAAAAATTGTCTTTGGCTCCGAACTCGTATATGCGCTCCCTGGGCACACCTCGACCGAGCCAAAGGTTGAAGGCCTCGTCGTCGCGAGGGACGCCGCCTTCGCCTTTGAAGATGGTTACGAACAGCTTGTCAGCGGGAATAGCGAACCACTGCTTCGACGTGATCAGTTCCCAGGCAAAGTCGATGGCGTCTTTCTTGAAATAGTCGCCGAAGGAGAAGTTTCCCAGCATTTCGAAAAAGGTGTGGTGGCGATTGGTGAAGCCGACATTCTCGAGATCGTTATGCTTGCCGCCGGCGCGCACGCACTTCTGCGAGGTGGTGGCGCGTGAGTAGTCGCGCTTCTCGAGGCCGAGAAAGACGTCCTTGAACTGGTTCATGCCGGCGTTGGTGAACAGCAGCGTGGGATCATTCGCAGGCACGAGGGAAGACGAGTGGACCTCTTTGTGCCCGTGCTGGACAAAGTAGTCGAGGAATTTGCGGCGGATTTCTGAACCGGTCAGCATGAACTTGGGAAGAACCCCGGGCACAGCGGTAAATTTCAGGGTGAATACAGCACTTGATTCTAGCACTGGGGTCCGGCAGCGGGAGCCCGCGACGCCAAGCCTGTCGTCGGCCGTGGTTGCGCATCACAACAGGATGTGAGCGCACACACGGAAAGCAGCCTTTCCGAGCGCTAGCCTGAAGGTGGCGCGAATATGCGCCTCGCTATCCAATCGGCTTCATATGGAGGAAGATCATGCGCTCGGTTAAGGCGGTTGCTCTGGTTGCCATCTGTGTTCTGACTCTGGGGGTTCTGTTGGCGGCAGAACAGAACAAGTACGGAGTTGCAGACACGCGTACCGTAACATTCGATGAACCGATCTATGTCGGTACCACCCTGCTTCCCAAGGGAGAGTACCAGGTGAAGCACACCATGAAGGGAGAAGAGCATGTCATGGTATTCCGCCAGATGGGTGTCAAGAACCCGGTGGAAGCCAGCGTAAAGTGCACACTCGTGCCGCTGCCGCACAAAGCGGACCTTACGGCGAAGTCCTACAGCCATAACGACGCTCAACAGCATGTGCTGAGCGAGCTGGTTTTCAAGGGCGACACCGCCAAGCACGTGTTCTAGTAACGCTCCACGCGGCCGGGCCGCCAAGTTTTGCGGAGCGGTCACCTACTGCTTGACGCGGGCGCCGATAGTGAACAGCGCCGCGGCAAGTAGCGCCCGTGGGTTGTAGCCTTTGCGCGTCGATCGCCTTTTTCTCGTAGTTGCATCTGGTCGACGGGCCCCGCCGTCGAGGCCAAAGCATCGCATCCAAGGCCGGGAACACCCGGCCTTGCGTTTCTCATAGTCAAAATGGGGACAAAGGTTTAAAATCCAACGCCCTGGAGAGCTTTCTCGTCCCGGATCTGCATCTTTCGCCGCTTATTCGTCATCAAAACTTGAGCGAAACACACTCAAGGAGAGTTATGGAAAAGCAGTCGCGCCCTGAGCGCACCCCCAAAACCACAGATCCACCAGCCGAAGAGCGGTCATTACCGATTCTTCCGGTCCGGGACACTGTTCTTTTCCCTCACGCGGTCTTGCCGCTGACCGTGGGCCGTGAAAGTTCTGTGCAATTGATTAATTCCCTGGGAGATGACAAGACGATTGTGGTCGTCGCCCAGCGCGAGGCCCGCATCGATACGCCTCAGCCGACCGACCTATATACGGTCGGGACCCTGGCGGTAGTGCATAAGGTCGTGAAGATGCCCAACCAGAGCCTTTTTGTTTTCGCAGAAGGCCTGGAGCGGGTTCGTCTTGTGGAGTTCAGCCAACTTACGCCTTTCATGCGGGGGAGGGTAGAGTCCGTACCTGAAGCCATACCGCCCAAGAGCTCGGAAGTGGAGGCGTTGCAGCGCAATGTGCTGACGCTGTTCCAGCAAATTGTTGCCGGGTCGCCGACCCTGTCCGATGAACTTTCGACCGTGGCCATGAATATTGAAGAGCCCGGCCGGCTGGTCGATTTTATTGCGTCTTCTTTACCGTCTTTATCTACGCCCGATAAGCAGGACACGCTCGAAACCACGGACGTTCGGGTCCGCCTGGAAAAAATCAATCAGCACCTGGCCAAGGAACTGGAAGTTCAGCAATTGCGGAACAAGATCCAGTCCGAGGTGCAGGACCGGGTGCAGCAGACGCAGCGCGAATACTATTTGCGCGAGCAGATGAAGGCCATCCAGAAGGAATTGGGTGAGCAGGATGAAGGGCAGCGCGACACCGAGGATTTGAAGAAAAAGATCGAAGAAGCGGGCATGCCGGACGAGGTGAAGAAGGAGGCCTTGAAAGAATTAGGCCGGCTGGCCCGGATGTCGCCGATGGCTGCGGATTACTCCGTCACTCGCAATTACATCGAGTGGCTGGCGGTGCTGCCGTGGAACAAGACCTCGGGCGGCGAGGTCGATATCCCGAAGGCCAAAGAAATCCTGGATGCGGACCACTACGATTTGAAGAAAGTCAAAGACCGAATCCTCGATTACCTGTCGGTGCGGCGGCTCAAACCAGGAATGAAGGGTCCCATCCTTTGCTTTGTCGGACCTCCAGGCGTGGGGAAGACGTCGCTGGGCAAGTCGATTGCGCGCGCACTGGGACGCAAGTTCGTGCGGCTGTCATTAGGCGGCGTGCACGATGAAGCGGAAATCCGCGGCCACCGGCGCACTTATATTGGCGCACTGCCGGGACAGATCATCCAGGGCATTCGCCGCGCGGAAACCAAGGATCCTGTGTTCATGCTGGACGAAATCGATAAGGTCGGACGCGACTTCCGCGGTGATCCCGGTTCCGCCCTGCTGGAAGCGCTCGATCCTGAGCAGAACTCGACATTCCGCGACAACTACCTCGACGTGCCATTCGACTTGTCGAAGGTATTGTTCATCACGACCGCGAACATGCTCGATCCCATTGCCGATCCGTTGCGCGACCGCATGGAGATCATCGAGCTGCAAGGCTACACGGAAGAAGAGAAGGTTCACATTGCGTTCCAATACCTCATTCCGCGACAAACGGATGAGAACGGAGTCAGCAAGGAACAGATTGAATTTCCCGAAGAAGCCGTGCGCTTCGTGATCCGGCACTATACCCGTGAAGCTGGTGTACGAAACCTGGAGCGGACCATTGGGACGATCTGCCGCAAGCAGGCGCGCCGCATCGCTGAAGGCAAGACCGACAAGCTGGTGGTCACGCCCGAGGTGGTCACGGAATTTCTGGGCGGGATCAAGATCCGCAGCGAAGGCGAAATTGCCGAGCGGACCAAGCGTCCCGGAGTCGCAGTGGGATTGGCGTGGACACCCGCAGGCGGCGACATCCTGTTCATCGAGGCGAACACGATGAAGGGGAAGGGAAGCTTCACCATGACGGGCCAGATCGGGCAGGTGATGCAGGAGTCCATGCAGGCGGCGCTGACGTGGGTGAGGTCGAATGCGGACAAGCTGGGGATCGATGAGCGATTCTTCGCCGACCACGACATTCACATTCACGTGCCGGCTGGGGCCATTCCTAAAGACGGTCCTTCGGCAGGCGTGACCATGGCAACAGCCCTGGTCTCATTGCTGACTGATCGGCAGGTCCGGCCACTGACAGCCATGACCGGCGAAATCACGCTCAGCGGAAACGTGCTCCCGGTGGGCGGCATCAAGGAGAAAGTGCTGGCCGCGAAACGTGCGGGCGTACATGACGTTATCCTCCCCGCGGAGAACAAGACGAACGTGGAAGAAGATCTGACGCCCGAACAACTGGAGCACCTGAACGTGCACTACGTGAAAACCATTGACGAAGCGCTCGACTTCGCGCTGCCAAGCTCGCCGGGAGAAGAGAAGCAGGACGCTGAAGAACGCGAGAAGGTACTCACCACTCAGCCGGTAGGATAAGGGCCGTGTATCCGAGGATGGAAGGACGGGCAAAGGCCCGTCCTTTTTTCTTGCCGACTCGATTTAAAGGAGCATTTCGGTGGATGCGAAGACGAGGGTTAGGCAGGTTCGCTTCCCGCATTGCCACAACCCGATGTGGGCAAGCTGAATCTAACGGCGATGCCCAACCACGCTGAAACTGCGAATGAAACCAGGCGGCTTACGGCTTCGGAGATTTTTGAGGCCGCGGTCGAGAACGCCCGCTCAGAGGTGAAACGCGCGCCCCGCACCCTGGCATTCTCGGGCCTGGCGGGCGGACTCACGATGGGCCTGACCGGCTTAGGCGTGGCTTCCGTGCGTGCGATTCTTGGACCGGGTCATTGGCAGGACCTGGCCTCGTACCTGATCTATCCGGTGGGATTCATCGCCGTGATCATTGGGCGCGCGCAGTTGTTCACGGAAAACACGCTGTATCCCGTGATCCTTCTGCTCGACGAGCGCAAATACTTTCTGGAGACGTTCCGGCTGTGGGCCGTGGTATTTATCGCGAATGTCATGGGCGCACTTCTGTTCGCAGTGCTCGCGGTGCGCTCGGAGGCGCTGAAACCGGAAATCGCAGGGCAACTGATCAGCCTGGGCACGGAGGCGGTACACGCCTCAGGGGGACAGATATTCTGGAGCGGCATTATCGGAGGATGGTTGATCGCGCTGGTTGCGTGGGTGGTGACCGCGAGCCACTGGACGATTGGGCAGTTAGTGATGGTATGGCTGCTCACCTTCATAGTGGGTGTGGGCCGGTTCGCGCACTGCATCGCCAGCAGCGGCGAGATTCTTTCCGCGGTGGTCTCCGGAAATCTGCCGGCCATCACTTACCTGCACTGGCTGCTGCTGGCAACGCTGGGGAATATCGTTGGGGGCGTGGTGATTGTCAGCTTGCTGAACTATGGACAGGTCAGGGCGCAGTGAGCGGCGTTGCCAGGTTTGAAGTTTGGGGTTCGGACTTTCAGGTTCAGCGCCAGATCAGGCACGGCGGGGGAAATTCGACACTTAAGACCCGAGTGGCGACCCCGGAGGGAGTCGAACCCCCAACCCTCAGATCCGAAGTCTGATGCTCTATCCAGTTGAGCTACGGGGCCGCGCAAAATAACTTTAGCACTTCCGCTTATGTGTAGCGGAACAAACTAGGCGGAAGTGGGGTCCAGCAGGAGTCAAGAAGGCGTCCGTTGAAGTTACAGGGCGAATATAATGGACCCATGAGCCGCCAGTCGTTGGTTGCGGCGTTGGTGATGGTTGCAATGTTGCCGGCGTATGCTCAGCGGCGCGGTCATTCAGGAGGGTCGGCTTTTCCGGGGCGAGCGAGTTTCGGCGCCGTCCGAGGGGCAAGCTCCGTGGGCGTCAGAGGTACGGGATCTTTTGTAGTGCGGTCGGGCCCTGCGATGCACTGGGGAGTTCGCTTCGGAACCTTCGGGCGTCCGTGCTGTTTCGCACGTTTTGGCCACCATCGCCGGATTTTGGCGAGATTCCCCTGGTGGTTCTACGCGTATTCTTACTATCCCTACTACCCTTATCCGATGGTCTGGGATGAGCCGGCGACGGACTACGCCGCGCAGAATATCTTTTCCAGTCATTACGACCAGCAGTTGGCAAATCAAATCGACCAATTGCGAGATGAAGTGGCGAGCTTAAGAGATGAACTGCGGGGGAGAGAGGCGCCGGCAGTTCCGGTGGCCCCGCGCGCACCGCAAGCGCAAGTCGCGCCGGCTCCAGAGCCACGGGCGAGCACCGTGCTGGTATACCGCGACGGCCACACGCGCGAGATCACGAATTACGCGATCGTAGGGCAGACGCTGTGGGTGCTGTCTGAGCAAAGAGCTCAGAAAGTTGCGCTGGCGGAGCTTGATGTCCCCGCCACCGTGAAGAAGAACGACGAACGCGGCGTGGAGTTCGCGCTGCCGAAGTAGGCTGGCGACGCTACCAGTAGTAGCTATCCAAACGGGCGCGCAGGATTTCTGTTTCCACTGGGCAGCGAATGATAAGCTGATACCACGTTTCGACCAGCAGTGAATGCGGCATTGCGCCCAGCCTCGCAGCCGCGGACGAAATAAACCAGGATTTCCAGTTCACCATGTCTCAATTCGTACATCTGCACCTGCACACCGATTATTCGATGCTGGACGGCGCTTGCGATGTAGAGAAGCTGGTCAAGCGCGTGAAAGAGCTGGGCATGCCGGCGGTCGCGATGACCGACCATGGCAACATCTTTGGGGCCGTCCATTTCGTCAATGCGGCGAAAAAAGCCGGGGTGAAGCCGATCGTCGGCTGCGAATTGTACGTCTGCAAAAAAGAAGACCACAACATCGAGCGCACACCTCCCGAAGGCGACACTTACAACCACCTGCTGGTGCTGGCCGAAAACGAAGAAGGCTATCGCAACCTGGTGAAGATCACGTCGGAAGCGTCGCTGCACGGCTTTTATTACAAACCGAGAGTGGGCAAGAAATTTCTGGCGGAGCATGCCAGAGGACTCATCGGACTGTCAGGATGTTTGAAGGGCGAAGTGGCGGAGCGGCTCGCGGAATCCAATTACGAGGCGGCGCGCACAGCCGCCGCGGGCTATCGCGATATCTTTGGCGCGGGCAATTTTTTCCTGGAAATCCAGGACCAGGGCCTGGAGATGGAACACAGGATCCAGCCGGCGCTATTCCGCCTGCAAAAAGATCTTGAGCTGCCCATGGTGGCGACCAACGACAGTCATTATTTGTGCGAAGACGACGCTCACGCGCAGGA
>Ga0070741_10001449_pt1 | contig 72156 bp, 62 predicted proteins | sample Coa_R1_4_FD_66440 | JGI IMG/M metagenome (GOLD analysis project Ga0070741, IMG submission 66440) | Surface soil microbial communities from Centralia Pennsylvania, which are recovering from an underground coalmine fire - Coalmine... | ecosystem: Environmental > Terrestrial > Soil > Unclassified ... | reverse complement strand
TGCTGCTGGAAATTGACGGCGAGAACGTGGTGCGCATGATGCCTGACATCGGCTACCTGCACACCGGCATCGAGAAGACGTGCGAGGCCAAGTTCTACCAGCAGGTCGTCCCGCTCACCGACCGCATCGACTATCTCTGCCCCATGACCAACAACCTGGCCTACTGCCTGGCGGTCGAAAAGCTCCTCGGCCTGGAGGTTCCGCCGCGCGCGCAGTGGATCCGCGTGATGCTCAACGAGCTCACCCGCATCTCGTCGCACCTGGTATGGCTGGGCACACACGCGCTCGACATCGGCGCGATGTCGGTCTTTCTTTATTGCTTCCGCGAGCGTGAAGACATCCTGCGGCTGTTCGAAGCCGTGAGCGGCCAGCGCATGATGACGTCGTACTTCCGCGTGGGCGGGCTGGCGCTGGAGCCGCCGCTCGGCTTCATGGACCGCGTCCGCAAGTTCGCCGACCGCTTCCCCGATCGCGTGGACGAGTACGAGGCCCTGCTCACCGGCAATCCCATTTTCCAGGGACGCCTCAAGGGCGTGGCCCACATATCGGCCGGCGACGCCATCGCGCTCGGCGTCACCGGCCCCACGCTGCGCGCCAGCGGCGTGGACTGGGACCTGCGCCGCGACCAGCCCTACTCCGGCTACGAACATTTCAAATTCAACGTGCCGATCTCGCGCGACGGCGATGTGTGGGCGCGCTACATCGTGCGCGTGCAGGAGATGCGCGAGTCCATCGCCATGGTTCGCCAGGCGCTCGACGGCATGCCCGAAGGCCCAGTGAAAGCCGACGCGCCCAAGGTCGTCCTGCCCGATCGCGACAAGATGAAGACGCAGATGGAGGCGCTCATCTACCACTTCAAGATCGTCACCGAAGGCTTCGCGGTGCCGGCGGGCGAGGTCTACATGCCCATCGAATCGCCGCGCGGCGAAATGGGCTACTACGTGGTCAGCGATGGCACGGCGAAGCCATACCGCGTCCACATGCGCGCTCCATCGTTCGCGAATTTGCAGGCGCTTGCGCCCATGTGCGAAGGCCGCTTGATCGCCGACGTGGTCGCCGCCATCGGGAGCATCGACATCGTGCTGGGAGAAATAGACCGATAACGACACTGCGGATGAGTCTGTGCTGTGGTGGGAGCTTTTGTTGGAAGCAGGCTGCGTAGAAAAGGAGCCATCGTACCCTTACTGCAAGAAGCGCGCGAACTGACCGCAATCTTTACGGCTTCGCAGAATACCGCACGGTCAGGCCGTTGATTCGGCAGTTCGGCAATTCGGCGGTTCGGCAGTCAGAAACGACTTTGCAAATGCCACCGGTCTCCGACCAACTCGATCGCTTCTTCACCGAGAAAATGCGTGATTACCCCACGCAACGATCTTTTCTCGTGCCGATGCTCCTCTACACGCAGGACGAACTGGGCTACCTGACCGAAGAGGCCATCGCCTACATCGCCGAAAAGACCGCGCTGACCGAACTCGAGGTGCGCAACGTGATCAGCTACTACTCCATGCTGACCACCCGGCCCCGCGGACGCTTCCACGTGCAGGTGTGCACCAACATCAGCTGCCTGCTGCGCGGCGGCGATGAAGTGTTCGACTACTGCCGCGAAAAACTCGGCATCGGCCACAAACAGACCACGCCCGACGGCCTCTTCACGCTGGAAGAAGTGGAGTGCATCGGCGCCTGCTCCTGGGCCCCGGCAATGCAGGTGAACTACGACTTTTACGAAAACCTGACGCAGGAAAGCGTCGACGCAGTCTTTGATCAGCTGAGAGCTAAGGGCCAATAGCCAATGGCGACTCTGGTGAGCCATCCCGACGAGAAGAAGGTGGTTTCCTCGCGCTTCGGAAAAGGAGCCGCGAACATCGACACCTATTTATCGCTCGACGGCTACAAGGCCGTGCAGAAGGCGCTCAAACTCGGCGCCGACGGCATCATCGGCGAGATGAAGGCATCGAACCTCCGCGGACGCGGCGGCGCCGGCTTCCCCACCGGCATGAAGTGGTCGTTCGTGCCCAAGGAATCACCCAAGCCGAAGTACATCCTGTGCAACGGCGACGAGTCCGAGCCCGGCACCTGCAAAGACCGCCTCATCCTGGAGCACGATCCGCACGCCGTCATCGAAGGCGTGGTCATCGCCGGACTCTCGGTCGGCGCCAAGGTCGGCTACATCTATATCCGCGGCGAGTACCGCTACCTGGTCGACATCATGCGCAAGGCGATTGCCGACGCCTACGCGCGCGGCTTCCTGGGTAAGAACATCTTCGGCTCCGGCGTCGACTTCGACTGTTACTGGCACACCGGCGCCGGCGCCTACGAGGTCGGCGAAGAATCGGCGCTCATGGAGTCGCTTGAAGGCAAGCGCGGCATCCCGCGCATCCGCCCGCCGTTTCCGGCCGTCGTCGGCCTGTGGGGCGGGCCCACGGTCATTAATAATGTGGAGACGCTCGCGTCCGTTCCGCACGTCATCCTGGGCGGCGGCGAGTGGTATGCGTCGCTGGGCACGCCGAAGAACGGCGGCACGCGCCTGTTCTGCCTCTCCGGACACGTCAACAGGCCCGGCGTGTACGAACTCCCGCTCGGCTACAACCTGCGCAAGATGATTTACGACGTGGCCGGCGGCATCCCGGATGGACACGGGCTCAAGGCCGTCGTGCCCGGCGGCTCGTCCACGCCGCTGCTCAAGCCGGAAGAAATCGACGTCGCCATGGACTTCGATTCGCTCATGAAGATCGGCACGTTCCTCGGATCGGGCGGCGTCGTCGTGGTGGACGACCACACCTGCATGGTGAAGTTCGCGCTGCGCATCATGAAGTTCTACCAGCACGAGAGCTGCGGCTGGTGCATCCCCTGCCGCGAAGGCACCGACTGGCTCAAGAAGACGCTTACCCGCTTCCACGCCGGCGGCGGGTTAAAGAAGGACATTGATAACATCCAGTATCTGGCTGAAAACATGCTGGGACGCACGTTCTGCCCGCTGGGCGACGCCGCCGCCATGCCGATCATTGCCATCGTAAAAAAGTGGCGCAACGAATTTGAAGACCACCTGAACGGCAAGCCGTGCCCATTTGAAGAACACGGCGCAGTAACGCAGTTGCCGGTGCTGGCGTGAAGATTGAGAAATTGAGAAATCGGGTAATTGAGAAAATGTCTCGGCCGGCCCATTTACCCGATGACTCAATCACCCGATTCGCCGATTGCTATGCCTGACGGAAAGATGGTCACAATCACGGTAGATGGCAAGCAGGTACAGGCTCCCGCGGGCACGCTCCTCATCGAGGCCTGCAAGAGCGTGGGCATCGAGGTGCCGTCGTTCTGCTATTACCCGGGTCTCTCGCTCCAGGCCGCCTGCCGCATGTGCCTGGTCGAGATCGAGAAGATGCCGAAGATGCAGACGGCCTGCACCGTCCCCATCACCGACGGCATGGTCGTCACCACCGCCAGCGAAAAAGTCCGCCAGGCGCGCAAGTCCACGCTCGAGTTTCTGCTCGGCAACCATCCGCTCGACTGCCCCGTCTGCGACGCCGGCGGCGAGTGCGAACTGCAGGACATGACCTTCAGCTACGGCGCCGCCGAATCGCGCTTCATGGAAGCCAAGCTCCACAAAGAAGAGCAGCAGTGGTCGCCGGTGGTCTTCTTCGACCGGCCGCGCTGCATCCTCTGCTACCGCTGCGTGCGCGTCTGCGGCGAGGCCATGGACGTGTGGGCGCTCGGCGTGCAGAACCGCGGCGCCGCCTCCGTCATCGCGCCCAACCAGGGCGACCACCTGGAATGCGAAGAGTGCGGCATGTGCATCGATATCTGCCCGGTCGGCGCGCTCACCTCGGGCGCTTATCGCTACAAGACGCGCCCCTGGGAGATGAAGCACGTCGGCACGCCGTGCATGCATTGCGCCGATGGCTGCAAGACCACGCTCGGCGTCCGCCGCAACGAAGGCGGACTGCAGATCGTCCGCGGGGACAATCGCGACAAGAGCGGCATCAACGGCGACTTCCTCTGCATCAAGGGCCGCTACGCCTTCGACGTCACGCAGAACGACGAGCGCGTCACCCAGCCGCTCCTCCGCCGCAACCAGCACCTGGTGCCTGCGACCTGGGAAGAGGCGTTCGAAGCCGCAGCGACTGGGCTGCGCTCGGCGCTTGAAAACGGCGGGCCCGAGTCAGTCGGCGTGATCGGCTCCAACCGCACTACCAACGAAGAGAACTACCTGCTCCAGAAATTTGCGCGCACGGTGCTGGGCACCAACAACATCGACCATCATCGCACCGCCGACTTCCCTGCTTTCTCCGCCGCGTTGCGCGGCGCGAAGGGCAAAACGGCCAGCATGCGCGACCTGTTCACCGCGCCCGCTATTCTGGTAATCGGCAACGATCCTACCGAGCAGCACCCGCTCGCCGCCTACAACATCCGCAACAACGTCCGCCTGCACAAGGCGCGGCTCTACGTGGTGAACGACGCGCCCATCAAGCTGCGCCGCCAGGCAACGGTGTTCATCCAGGTCTCGGAAAACAACGGCGAGGCGCGCTTCGTCGAGTTCCTCGCATCATCGTCGGGCGCGCCCTCCGATCTCGGCGTGAATGGCTCGACGCCCGAGTCGCTAGCCGCCCTGCGCGACAAGCTCAAGGCGGAGGCTGCGCTCACCGTCATTTTTGGCGCCGAGCTCCGCGGTCCGGCGATCGCGGACCTGGTCCGCGCGCTGCCCAACGCCAACTTTATGTGCCTGGGTGACTACGCCAACTCGCGCGGCGCGGCCGACATGGGCCTCTACCCCGACCTGCTCCCCGGCTACGTTCCCCTGGCCGATGGCGCGCGCTATTCGGTCGAGTGGAAGGCGGCGTTTCCCACGCGGTCCGGCCTCGCGCTGCCGGAAATGTTCTCCGCCGCGCGCGACGGCAAGCTGGGCGCGCTCTACGTGGTCGGATCGAATCCCGTCGCCCGCTATGGCATCGATCCGTTCGGGCTCTCGCGCACCTTCGTCGTGGTGCACGACATGTTCCTCACCGAGACGGCGATGCTGGCCGACGTCGTGTTCCCGGCCGCCTGCGCCTACGAGAAAGAGGGCACATTCACCAACACCGCCGGCGACCTGCAGCTGGTGAAGAAGGCCGGCGACGTGACCGGCACCAGGTCCGATTTCGAAATCATTGTGCGCGTGGCCGAGCGGCTGGGTTGCGACGTTCACCGGCTCGTCCCCTTCGGCCCGGGTAGCACTCGCGTTGACATGGGACAGTCGCGCGGCGCGCAGTCCGGCGAGGCCGATCGGCACGCAGTCTGGCTCGAAGCTCACGGCCTGGAGCCGAAGCTGAGCCCGCTGGATCCGATGGCGATCCTCGACGAGATTCAGCGCCTCGTCCCCGGCTACGCGCCCGAACACGGCGTCAGCCGGCGGAACCTGGTCGCCGGCAACGATGTGCACACGGCCGCCGCCGAGATGGGCCAGTTCAGCGTCGCGCAGGACCCGGGTCTGATCGTGCCGTCGGAAGATTCCCTGTTCACCTCCGGCACCCTCGGCCGCTACTCCAACACGCTGCAATCGGTCATCGAGCGGCGCGCCGACAAGCCGCTGGAGAAAAAGGAACAGTTGGTCTAGTCCCAGGCTTCACGTTTTGCGGTTCAAGTTTCATCAAGTGGCGACTGGCAACTGACTTTGTGCTTTGAAGGGGCGCGGCTTCCAGCCGCGCCGTTGGTGGAGCAAGCAAAGTGTAATGGGCCTTGGCCCTGAAGTACTTTGGTTTCGCTGACAACTGAGAACCGAGAACTGAGAACTTGAGTCTCCTTACCGACACCATCGTTTCGCTGGTCAAGATCGCGATCACGCTCTTCGTGCTGTTGACGGCGGTCGCTTATGCTGTCTGGCTCGAGCGCAAATTGGTTGGAAGGATGCAGAACCGCTGGGGCCCCACGCGCGTCGGCCCGTTCGGCCTGCTGCAGCCGCTGGCCGACGGCCTGAAGTTCATCCTGAAGGAAGACATCATCCCGGCCAACGTCTATCGGCCGCTCTACATTCTTGCGCCAATCCTGTCGGTCACTCTGGCGCTGCTTTCCATCAGTGTGATCCCGATCGGCGACCGCATCACCATCGGCAACTTCACCACGCCCATCCAGATCACCGACGTCAACATCGGCCTGCTCATCATCCTTGGCGTCACATCCATCGGCGTGTACGGCATCGCGCTGGCCGGCTGGTCGTCGAACAGCAAGTACTCGCTGCTCGGCTCGCTGCGCGCCAGCGCGCAGATGGTGAGTTATGAGCTGGCGCTCGGCCTGTCGCTCATCGGCGTGCTCATCTTCGCCGGCAGCTTCAGCCTGCGCGACATCGTGACCAGCCAGCTCCACGGCCACTGGAACATTGTGTGGCGCGGGCAGATTGTCGCCTTCTTCATTTACCTGATGGCCGCCTTCGCCGAGACCAACCGCATCCCCTTCGACCTGCCGGAAGCAGAAACCGAGCTCGTAGCCGGCTATCACACCGAGTACAGCGCCATGAAGTTCGCCATGTTCTTCATGGCCGAGTACACCAACATGATCACGGTCGCGTGCCTCGCCACCATCCTGTTCTTGGGCGGATGGGACGGCCCCGACTTCGCTCCGGCCTCCTGGACGCTGCTGCGCCAGCTTTTGCCTGTGTTCTGGTTCCTGCTGAAAGTTTTCGCGTTCATCTTTCTTTACATTTGGATCCGCGGCACGCTGCCGCGCTTCCGTTATGACCAGCTGATGTCCTTTGGCTGGAAATTTCTGCTGCCCGTCGCGATTGCGAACATTCTCGTGACGAGCTTGGTGGTCGGATTGATGAGTTAATTTTTGGGTGGGCGGGCGCTTGGCGCTTGGCAATTGGCATTGAGCCGTCAGGTTCTCGCGGAGTGGCACGGGGCCACACGGGCCAAGTGCCGAGCGCTAAATGCTAAGTGCCGGGTCCTGAACGGAAATGCACTTAACTTTATTCATCATCTTCGCCGCAGCCTGCGTGGCGGGCGCGCTGAACCTGCTGATTCAGCGCCATCCCATCAACAGCGCGCTTTCGCTCATCGTCGTGATGGCGTCGCTGGCGGCGCTCTACATGCTGCTGGGCGCCGAATTCGTGGCCGCCATCCAGGTGATCGTCTACGCCGGCGCCATCATGGTGCTGTTCGTGTTCGTCATCATGCTGCTCAACGCCGGCGAAGAGGAGCGCACCCGCGGCAGCCGTGTGGCCACTCGATTCGGCGTTCCAGCTGTGCTGCTGCTGGCTGGCGTGGTCACCTATGTCCTGATGCGCCAATCCGGCGTGCTCCCCGTCGGCGCGCTCTACGGGCCGCCGCAGCAGGTCGGGCGCCTGCTCTTCCGCGACTTCCTGCTGCCCTTCGAAGTGACGTCTGTTTTGATCCTCATCGCCATCATGGGCGCGGTGGTGCTGGCCCAGCGCGCGCGGAGCCAGGAAAGCGAAGCACCTGGGCGGAGGGAGCCGTAATGGTCCCCATCGCCTGCTACCTGGTGCTCAGCGCCGTCCTGTTCGCGCTCGGCGTGGCCGGGTTCCTCATCAAGCGCAACATCATCACGATTTTCATGTCCATCGAGCTGATGCTCAACGCGGTGAACCTGTCGTTCGTGGCCTTCGCGGCGCAGTGGCAGCAGCTCAGCGGACAGGTATTTGTTTTCTTCGTCATGGTCGTGGCCGCCGCCGAGGCCGCCGTCGGCCTGGCCATCATTATTAGTGTGTACCGCACGCGCGAGACCCTGAACGTGGACCGCGTGAACCTGCTGAAGCTATAGCGAATGACCGAATCGCTCCATCTCTGGCTCATCCCGCTGCTGCCGCTCCTCGGCGCGGCCATCAACGGCCTCGCCGGACGCCGCTTGCCGAAGCCCGCCGTGTCGGCGATCGCGCTGACGAGCACCGCGCTTTCGTTCGCTGTCGCCGTGTGGGCCGCGATCCGCTTCTTCGGCCTCCCGCATGACGCCATCCCGCACGTGGAAAGCTACGGCTCCTGGATCACCGCCGGCCCATTCTCCGCCGGATTCACCCTCTACCTCGACCAGCTTTCGCTGCTCATGCTTTTCATCGTGACCGGCGTCGGCTTCCTCATCCACGTGTACTCGGTCGGATACATGGCCGAAGAAGGCGGCTATTACCGCTTCTTCTCCTATCTGAACCTGTTCATGTTCTTCATGCTCACGCTGGTGCTGGCCGGCAACTACCTGCTGATGTTTGTGGGCTGGGAAGGCGTGGGCCTGGCGTCGTACCTGCTCATCGGCTTTTACTTCCGCCGCGACTCGGCCTCGGGCGCCGGCAAGAAAGCGTTCATCGTCAACCGCGTCGGCGACTTCGGTTTCATCATCGCGCTGTTTCTGATCATCAAGCACTTCGGCTCGCTTGATTTCGGCCGCGTGTTCTCCTCCATCGGCGCGCTGCCCTCCGACGCCACCACTGCCCTGCTGACCACCATCGCCTTGCTGCTGCTCGTCGGCGCCACCGGCAAGAGCGCGCAGGTTCCGCTCTACGTCTGGCTGCCCGATGCGATGGAAGGCCCCACGCCGGTTTCCGCGCTCATCCACGCCGCCACCATGGTCACCGCCGGCGTGTACATGATCGCGCGCTCGCACGCCATCTTCGACCGCGCCCCCGCAGCGCTGATCGTTGTCGGCAGCATCGGCGCCGCCACCGCGCTTTTCGCCGCCACCATCGCAGTGGCGCAGAACGACATCAAGCGCGTCCTCGCCTACTCCACCATCTCGCAGCTGGGATACATGGTCATGGCCTGCGGCGTCACCGCCTACTCCGCCGCCATGTTCCACCTCATGACGCATGCCTTCTTCAAGGCGCTGCTCTTCCTCGCGGCCGGCTCGGTGATCCACGCGCTCGGCGGCGAGCAGGACATGCGCCACATGGGCGGGCTCCGCACCAAGGTCCCGGTCACGTTCTGGACCATGACGGCCGGCGTGCTGGCCATCGCCGGCGCGCCTCTGTTCAGCGGCTTTTTCAGTAAAGACGAAATTCTCTGGCGCACCGAAGTGAGCCCCTTCGGCGGCGCCGGTCTGTGGCTCGTCGGCTGGATCACCGCCGGCCTCACCTCCTTCTATATGTTCCGGCTGTGGTTCCTCACGTTCTTCGGCGAGCTCCGCGGCGCCCGCCAGGGACACGCCGAGCCCGCGCACGCCGCTCCGCCCGCTCGCGTCGCGCCTGTCGCGCCAAAAGACGGCGCTCTCGTGGAAGTCGACGTCCCCATTCGCGACGTTGACGCCGTCACCGCCGAACTCATGCAGCGCGACGCCCGCGCCCTGAAGGTCGAGGAGCACGGCGAGCGCGCCACCATCCGCGCCGAACTGCGCACCGCCAGGCTGATGTACTTTGAAGCCGAAGTGCGCGAGATGACCGAGGACCGCGCCATCGTGAACGTCCACTTCGCGCAAGCCACGACCGCTCAGCAAGCGTCCGCCCGCGAAGGGCGCGCGCACGAAGGACACGTGCACGAGTCGCCGCGCGTGATGCTGGCGCCGCTCGTGATCCTCGCCGTGCTTTCGGTGATCGGCGGATACGTGGGCGTACCGGCGGCAATGGGTGGCAGCAATCGCTTTGAGCGCTTTCTTGGGCCGGTATTCGCAACCGGCGAGGCGGCCGCTGCTCGCGCTCCCGAAGCCTCGGCGGCAAGCGAGCTCATCTTCACCTTCCTCGCCACGCTCGCCGGCGCCGCCGGCTTCCTCCTCGCCTGGCACATCTACCTGCGGCGGGCAGGACTCGCCGAGCAACTCCGCCGGCGCTTTGCCGGCCTCTACGGCGTCCTTTCGCACAAGTACTACATCGACGAGCTCTACGACGCGGCCATTGTCCGGCCGCTGTACGCCATCTCGCGTGACCTGCTGTGGCGCGGGCTCGATGTGAGCACCATTGACGCCGCCGTCAACGAAGCCGCCGGCGGCGCGCGCGGCATTTCCGGCCGCATCCGCCGCATGCAGTCGGGCAACATTCGCTCCTACGCCGGATGGGTGGCCGCCGGCGCCGCCGTGGTTGTGGTCTACATGATCGTGGCAGGTGTGCGATGAACGAGAGCATCCTCAGCATCGTCGTCTTCGCGCCCGCCGCCGGCGCGCTGCTGCTGGCAGCGCTGCCGCGCCGCGACCAGGTCATTCGCTGGACGGCGTTGAGCGTCTCGCTGGCCGCTTTCCTGTTCTCGATCCACCTGCCGCGTTTCTTCGAGCGCGGCAACGCCGGCTTCCAGTTCGAGCTCGACCGCCAGTGGATCGCCTCGCCCAACATCCACTACCACGTCGCCGTCGACGGCATCTCCATGTGGCTCGTCGTCCTGACCGCGTTCCTGGTGCCGCTGTGCGTGCTCATCTCGTGGCGTTCGGTGCACGATCGCGTGAAGGAATTCTTCATCCTGCTGCTGCTGCTCGAGTCGGCGCTGCTCGGCGTCTTTGTTTCGCTCGATCTGTTCCTCTTTTATTTCTTCTGGGAAGCCACGCTCATTCCGATGGCGCTGCTCATCGGCATGTACGGACACGAGCGCCGCATCTACGCCGCCGTGAAGTTTTTCCTCTACACGGCGATCGCCTCTGTGTTCATGCTCGCCGCCATCCTCTGGCTCTACGCGCAGACCGGCAGCTTCGACTTCGTGGTCATCCGCGCCGCGCTCGCCTCCGGACGACTCGCCCCGTCTGCCTCCGCGATCATGTGGCTCTTCCTCGGCTTCTTCGTCGCGTTCGCCGTGAAGGTGCCGCTGTTCCCGCTGCACACCTGGCTGCCCGACGCCCACGTCGAAGCGCCCACCGCCGGCTCGGTGCTGCTCGCCGCCGTGCTCCTGAAGATGGGCACCTACGGCATGCTGCGCTTCAACCTCGGGTTCTTCCCCGACGAAGCGCAGCGGCAGTCGCCGTGGATCGTGGCGCTGGCCATCATCGGGATCATCTACGGCGCGCTCGTCGCCATGGTGCAGCCGAATCTGAAGAAGCTCATCGCCTACTCATCGGTCAGCCATCTCGGCTTCGTCGTGCTCGGCATCTTCACTTTCACCGCAGCCGGCGCCGACGGCGCCGTCTACCAGATGCTGAACCACGGCGTCTCCACCGGCGCGCTGTTCATGCTCGCCGGCATGCTCTACGAGCGCCGCCACACGTACGAGATCAGCCACTATGGCGGCCTGGCCACGCCCATGCCGGTGTACGCCACGCTGTTTCTGCTGGTCACGCTCTCCTCCATCGGCCTGCCGCTGATGAACGGTTTCGTCGGCGAATTCCTGGTGCTCAGCGGCGCCTTCCAGGCGCGCGGCGTCTACGGCGTGCTCGCCGCCACCGGCGTGATCTGGAGCGCTGTCTACATGCTCTGGACGGTGCAGCGCGTCTTCTACGGTGAAGTCCGCAATCCGGCCAACGCTGCCCTGCCCGACGCCGTCGGACGCGAGCGCCTGGCGCTGATTCCGCTCGTTGTGATGGCGCTGGTGATGGGCGTTCTGCCGAACCTGTGGCTCGGCGGCATCGATCCCGCGGTGCGCGCCGCGCTGGAGCCGCTGCGCCACGCCGTGGCACAGATCGCAACCCAGGTGACCCGATGATTCCCCCCGGCGACTACATCCGCATCCTGCCCGAGCTGGTATTCGCCTTCTTCGGCGCCATGGTCATGCTGCTCGATCCGCTCATGGACGAGAGCGCCAGCCGCCGCCCGCTCGGCATTCTGGCGCTTATCGGCTCGCTGCTTGCGCTGGCCACCGCCTTCTACCAGACCGGGTACACCGGCGCCGCGTTCTTCGGCATGGTGCGCGTGGACGCCTTCAGCATCTTTTTCCACGTAGTGGTGGCGGGCGTGGCCGCGCTAGCAACGCTGGCATCGCTTGAATACTTCGAGGTGAACGGCCTGCGTGCCGGCGAGTACTACGGGCTTATCCTGCTCGGCGCCGTAGGCATGTCGCTCATGTCCTCGGCAGTGGAGTTGGTGCTGATCTTCATCGCGCTGGAGATTTCGTCCATCTCCACCTACATCCTCGCCGGCTTCCGCCGCGGCGTGGCCGCCAGCACGGAGTCGTCGCTGAAGTACTTCCTGCTGGGCTCGTTCGCGACGGCATTTTTCCTCTACGGCGTTGCTCTCATCTTCGGCGCCACCGGGTCCACCAGCGTTTACGCCATCGCCGCGGCGCTGCACGCCGGCTCGCCGGGCCTGCTCACTTACGCCGCCGTCGCCCTGATGTTCGTCGGCCTCGGCTTCAAGGTCGCCTCCGCGCCGTTCCACGTTTGGACGCCCGACGTCTACGAAGGCGCGCCCGCGCCGGTGGTCGCGCTCATGTCCACCGGCCCGAAAGCTGCGGCCTTCGCCGTGCTGCTGCGCGTGCTTTTTGGCGCGGCGATGCCGGGATGGTTTTGGCTGGTATGGGTCTCGGCCGCGCTCTCCATGACGCTCGGCAACCTGGGCGCGCTGGTGCAGACGAACGTCAAGCGCCTGCTCGCCTACTCCTCCATCGCGCACGCCGGCTATCTGCTCGTCGCCTTCACCGGGTCGGAGATCGGCATTCGCGCCGCCATCTTCTACGCCGCCTCGTACGCGGTGATGAACGTGGGCGCGTTCGCCATCGTCAGCCACCTCGCGAGCCGCGGCGAGCGCTACGTCACGCTCGACGATTACGCCGGCCTCGGGCGCCGCTCACCCGTGCTCGCCGCGGCGCTCACCATCCTGCTGCTCTCGCTCATCGGAATTCCCGCCACCGGCGGCTTCTTCGCCAAGTTCTACGCCTTCGCCGCCGCCTTCCAGGCGAACCTGGTGTGGCTGGGCCTGATCGCTGTGATCAACAGCGCCGTCGCGACGTACTACTACCTGCGGCTGATCGTCGTGATGTACATGCGCGAGCCGGTGTCCGGCATGGAACCGGTCGCGCCCGCCTCGCCCGCGCTGGCCGTCGCTGTTGTGGCCAGCGTAGCCATCACGATTTACCTCGGCGTGCTTCCCGGACGCGTCCTCGACTACGCCGCCCAAGGCGCGCGCGACCTGCTGGGCGCGGCCTCGCTCGCTGCCCGCTAACGAAACATCGAAGGGGCATCCTGGGCCCGCGGTATGCGGGCCCGGCACCGAAGCAGTTCGTGGGCGCCACCGTCGCGTTGCGGAAGACGGCTGATTTCTACTCGGCGGCCATCGCCACATCGCGCCGCTCAAACACTGCCGTCGCCGCCAGCCAGAGCAAGAGCGCTTCCCCGAGCGCAAGCCCGGCCGCGGTCGACGGCGCGTGCCACTCCGGCTGAAACTGAAATCCAAAGAGCGCGTGCACCAGCGCCGTAGCGGGCAGCGCTTCGACACCGCTCGCGCCCTCGAGGCCAAGCTGCGCCGCCACGGCAATCACCGTGGCGCTCGCCGCGAGCAGCGGGTGCAGAAACGTCGAGAAGAAAATCGCGAGGCTGGCCACCAGCGCCGCCGCCGCCATCAGCAGCAGCGCATAGGCGGGCAGGTGGGCACCCGGCCAGTGGACGCGCGCCGCCATCCACCAGCCGGCAATGCACACGCTGACGGCGGCGATCACTCCCAGTGACGCCGATCCCAGCAGCAGCCCCGCCAGGTACTGCCCGCGCTCCACCGCTTTGGAGAGCACCGCCAGGATGCGGCGCGAGCGCCGCTCCTGGTGGATGGCGCCCGCCGCGATCAGCACCGGCAGCGCCACGGCGTAGGCCGCCTGCTGGCGCAGGAAAAACAGCGCATCGTCACGCGAGAGCCGCTCATCCAGGCCAAACAACGCCGCGCTGCCGAACACCCACACCAGCAGCACAAGCACGAACCAGCGCTGCTCGCGCAGGAAGTTGCCCGCAATGAGCACAACCGGACGCATCACTGGTTGCTCCCGCTCTCCGACGTCATCTCGACGAAGATTTCCTCCAGCGAGCGCCGCGCCGGGTTCACCGCCACGATCTCGCCGCCCGCGGCCCATACGCGCTCGATGGCGGCGCGCTGTGCCGCGCGCGGCACCGTGAACTGCACCACGCCGTCTCTCGCCTCCGCGCCGGGAAACATCGCCGGCGCCACGTTGCGGACAGCCAGTTCGCTCTGGTCGTGCCGCTCCAGCAGGTCGCCGGTCTTCGCCACGCGCACTAGCCGCCCGCGATGCAGGATGCCGACGCGGTCGCAGATGAGTTCCACCTCCGAGAGCAGGTGCGAGCTGAGGAACACCGTTTTGCCGCGCTCGCGCGCCTTCAGCAGCAGCTCGCGGACCGCCACGCGCCCCAGCGGATCGAGCGCCGACGTGGGTTCGTCGAGCATCAGCAGCTCGGGATCGTTGACCAGTGCCTGCGCCAGGCCCACGCGCTGCTGCATGCCGCGCGAAAAGCGGCCGGCATTGCGGCCGGCATCGGCGGTGAGCTCCAGCTCCTCCAGTACCTGGCGCACGCGCTCGCGCAGAAACCGCCCGCGCATCCCGTTGAGTGCGCCGTAGAAGGCGACCAGCTTGCGTGCCGGCCGGTGATAAAGCGCCACGTTTTCGGCCAAAAACCCCACCCGCGCCCGCGTGGGCGCATGTCCAAAGGCGCGGCCCAGCATGCGGCCGGCGCCGCGCGTCGGCCGCGTGAAGCCCATCGCGATGTGGATGGCAGTGGTCTTGCCGGCGCCATTCGGCCCGAGGAAGCCGAAGATTTCGCCACGCTCGACGGCCAACGAGAAATCCTCGAGCGCCACCAGCGGCTCCGGCCGCAGCCCCACCCGCCGCCGGTAGTGCTTGGTGATGCCCTCGAACTCGAGCACCGCAGCCATCGCCAGTATTGTAGATGTGGGGCTTCGGACGGGTGCGGCTTCGGGAACTGCCGCTCTTGGCTATTGGCTCTCACGATGTAGCGACGGGCGCCCTCGCCCGTCGGCACGCCAGCAACCGCCTTCAGGGCTACCGATAAGGCCGTGCGCGCTTTGCAGCTCCAACAACAAGTGGCGCTTGCTTCACCACTCCGCTCGCGCTATATTCTTATCTTTCGCCCGGCGCTTTGCGCCGGGCGCATCATTTTTGCGCAGTACAGGCCGCCGGGGTTCACCCCGGCGGCCTGTTCTTTTGGAGCCGCCATGACCGACGTCGAACGCGACATTCAGTCGAAATACGAACCCGTCCTCACCCTCTTTTTCTCCGGACGCCTCACCGGCCTCAACCACGCCCGCCACGTGGCCGTGGCCAACATCCTGCGCCGCCTGCCGCACGGGCGCGAACTCATGCACCTGGGGCTGCGCATCACCGCCATCCGCAACGGCGTTCGCGAGAAGTACAACGAAGCCATGACCGACTTCTACTGGGACAACCTCGACGGCACGCTGCCCGGCCTGAGCACGTTCGCGGATGTCCTGGCGCCATCACAAAACGAAGGCCCCTGCCCGGCGACGCCGGACAGGGGCCACGAACCCACGACCGCAGAGACGTAGCTTGCTACGTCTCCTGTGTCCGCAGAAGACTACCCCGTGACCTTCGCAAAAATGACCACCAGCGTGAACAGCACCAGCGACTCGATGAACGCCAGGCCCAGAATCAGCGCCAGCTGGATTCCGGGACGCGCCGACGGGTTCCGCGCCAGGCCCTCGCAGGCCGCCGACGCGACCCTCGACTGCCCCAGCGCCGCCAGCGCCACGGCCAGCGCCATGGCGAAGCCGGAGGTAATGGCGATCCAGTTGGTGCCGCCCGCCGCGGCCGGCGCCGTGCCCTGCGCGAACGCAGGCGTCACCAGCAGCAGCATGCCCGCCAGCACGATGAATGTTGCTTTCTTCATGTTGCTCTCTCCTCGTATGAATTGCCGCCAGTGGGTGGTTGACGTCATCCTCGTGCAGACGCCCTCACGCTCGCGGAACTGCAGTTCTCGGTTCTCAGCTCCCGGTTCTCAGTTGACGCCCGTCCCACCCGCACTCACCAGGCCATCGCCTCGAACTGAGAACCGACAACTGAGAACTGCTTCTCAATGTTCGTGCGCGGTCGCTTCCGACAAATACACCGTCGCCAGCAGCACGAAGATGTACGTCTGAATGAACGACACGCCGATGTGCAGGCCCATGAACAGGACCGGAATCCCGATCGGCACCAGCGAAAAGAAGACCAGCGTCACCATGTCGCCCGCGAACATGTTGGCGAAGAGACGAATGGTAAGCGAGAGGATGCGCGCCAGGTGGCTGCACACTTCGATCAGGAACATCAGCGGCGCCAGCCACCACACCGGCCCCATGAAGTGCTTCAGGTAGCCGAAGCCGTTCGCGCGAATGCCCTGGAAGTGGTAGTAGCACCAGGTGAGGATCGCGCACCCGAGCGGCACCGAGGGTATCGCCGTCGGCGACTCGAACCCCGGGACCAGTCCGATGAGGTTGCACGTCAGGATGTAGAGCCCAAGCGTCACCAGGTACGGGGTGTAGGCCTCGTAACCATGTCCGATGATCTCGTGGCTCTGGTTGGCCACGAAGCCGCGCACCCACTCCAGCGTGAGCTGCAGCGCCCCGGGCGACTCCACCGAGAGCCGCGTGCGCACAATGATGAAGAACAGCGTGAGCAGGATGACGACCAGCACCTGCATCGCGACCGCATTGCTGATGGGCGCCTCGGGAAAATGAGGATGGATGCCGAGCGCGTTCAGCAGGGCCGTGACCGGGCCGCCCAGCAGGCGGTTGAGCAGTTCTGTAAAGGGCAGTTGTTCGTGCATCCGCTGTGGTTGCTGACTAAATTCCGCGATGCAGCGCGGTCCAGGCTTCCCACGCGGCCTCGCACATCATGGCGGCCGCCGGCAGACACAGGCCGAGCATGAATCCGTAGAAGCCTGCCAGGGAAACATTGAATATAGCATAGCCCGCCGCGGCCACCCAAAGGTAGCGCCCCAGGAAGCGCGCCACGATGCGTCCGCCGCGCTCTCGGCCCGCGCCGGTCGTGATCCGGTCAGCCAGGCCGTTGACCGCGCGCGCCAGCGCCCGGAAATTGTGCCAGGAGATCGCTCCTCCCAAAGCCGCGCCCAGCGCGCCTTCCCAGCCCTTCCACAAAAACGCGCCAACCGCGCCCGGGATGACGAGGATGAGCGTGAAACGCGCCACTCGCTCCACCGCGCCGCCGTAGAACAACTCCGCCTGCGCCGCCGCGCGCTCCTCCGCCGAAACCAAGCGTGCATTCATTGCTTCGTGTCCGTGGAAGTCACGCTGCGAATGAGCTGGATGAATCCCACCACCGCGCCGAAGATCAGTCCGGCCAGATACAGCCACTTCGTGTGCAGCCACTTGTCGAGGAGCAATCCGAAGATCAGTCCGATCAGGACCGCCGCAGGCAGAATGAACCCGATCTCCGAGTAGCGCGCAATCTGCGCCATCGGGTTTTCGCGCTTTGGATTGTCCTGCTTGGATTCAGGCGCGCCCACAAGCAGAGGTTAGCACGCGGCTGGAGCACTCAGCACTCAGCCCCTGACGGCTTCAGCGAAAATGCGCGCAGCTTTCGCCGGGCTGTGCACTGGCTGAATGCTGATTGCTGAACGCTGAGTGCTGCTACTTCACCAGCTGCGCCACGCTCGCCGTCTGCGGCAATTGCAGCGACCAGTTCGCCACGCGGATGAACCACTCCGGGAAAATGCCGATGTACACGGTCGCCAGCGCCGTCACCGCCAGCGCCACCGCCACACCCGGGGACGGACGCACCGGCTCGGCATCGAGCGCCTCGCGCATGAACATCGCGTTGGCGATCTTCAGGTAGTAGTAGAGCGAAACCGCCACGTAGATCACCGCCAGCGACGCCAGCACGTAGTGTCCGCTCTCCATCAGCCCAAGGAAGATGAAGTATTTCCCGTAAAAGCCGGCCAGCGGCGGAATCCCCGCCAGCGAGAGCAGGAAGATCAGCATCAGCACGGCTTCGGTGGGCGCCTTGAAGAACAGCCCTGAGATATCGTCCAGCTCGTCGCCGATAATGTCGCGCCGCCGCAGCGAGATGATCACCGCGAACGCGCCCAGATTCATGAACGTGTACACCAGCAGGTACACGATGATGCCCTTCACGCCGGTCGCGCTCGGCGACGCCCTGTCTCCCGCCGCCAGGCCCAGCAGCATGTAGCCCACGTGCGCGATCGAGGAATACGCCAGCAGCCGCTTCAGGTTGCTCTGCGTCAGCGCCGCCAGGTTCCCGCCCGTCATGGTCGCGATGGCGACAAAGATGACCAGCGGCAGGTACTCCGGCCGCAGCGGGTTCAGCCCGTTCAGGAAGATGCGCAGCAGCAGCGCCCACGCCGCCGACTTCCCCGCCACCGACATGAATCCCGTGATCGCCGTGGGCGCGCCTTCGTACGCGTCGGGCGCCCACTGGTGGAACGGCACGGCCGCAATTTTGAAGAACAGTCCCGCGGCCGTGGTGATCAGCGCCAGCGCATGCACCGGTCCGAACTGCTGCCCTTGCAGCCGCGCGGCAATCTGTCCCAGGTTCGTGGAGCCGGTCAGACCGTAGAAGAGCGAAAGCCCGTACGCGAAGATGCCGCTGGAAAACGCGCCCAGCAGCAGATACTTCAGCGCCGCTTCGTTCGACCGCCGGTCGTTGCGCAGAAACCCGACCAGCACGTACGTCGAGATGGCCATCAGCTCCAGGCCGATGAACAGAATAATGATGTCGTATCCGGCGGCCATGCACATCATGCCGGCAACCGAGAACAATATGAGCGCGTAGTACTCGCCGTGCTGCTCGTTCTCCACGTCGAGGTAGCGCGCCGACATCAGCACCGTGATCGCCGCCGCCGCCAGGAACAGATACCAGAAGAAGATGGCGAACGGGTCCACCGCCCACGAGCCCATGAAGCCCACGTGCAGCGGCGCCATGCCGCGCAGCGCGGTGTTGTGATACGCAAGCTGGATCTTGTAGACCGCGACCGCTGAGAAAACGAGCCCGGCGAACGCCGACCACGCGTTCACCACCTTCCACTCGCGCGGCAGGATCAGGTCAATCAGCAGCGTGCCCAACCCGAACATCGTGACCATGATTACCGGCAGCGAGAGCAGGTAATCCGCGCTGTTGAAGAATTGCGAGGTCAGGGTCAACGTCCGCTCTCCTGCGCGGCAGCCGCCGTCGGCGCCGCCTGCTTGCGCTGCGCCTCAACGGCCGGCTTGAGTCCCGGATAATCCGGCCGCGCCACGCGCACAATCTGGTTCACCGGCTGCTCCAGTATCTGGAAGAGCGGCTTGGGATACACGCCGATCCACACCGCCAGAATCACCAGCGGCGCAAACGTCAGCAGCTCGCGCGGCGTCAGGTCATGTAGCTTTTCGTTCTTGGGATTCGTGACTGGTCCGAAGAACACGCGCTGATACAGCCACAGCAGGTACGCCGCGCCCAGCACCACGCCGCTCACCGCCCACGCCGCCCACGCGCGCTGCTCCGCGAACGCGCCTTGGAGGATGGTGAACTCGCCAATGAATCCGTTCAGCAGCGGCAGCCCGAGCGACGACATGAACATGATCAGCGTGATCGTGGCGTACCACGGCATCACGGTGCTGATGCCGCCGTACTCGGCGATCTCGCGCGTGTGCCGCCGCTCGTAGAGAATGCCCACGATCAGGAACAGCGCGCCGGTCGAGATGCCGTGGTTGACCTGCTGAATCACCGAGCCGCTCAGACCGAGCGGATTCAGCGCGAAAATTCCCAGCGTGCAGAAGCCCAGGTGGCTCACCGACGAGTACGCCACCAGCTTCTTCATGTCCTTCTGCATCAGCGAAACCAGCGCGCCGTAGATGATTCCCACGATCGAGAGGAAGATCATCCAGAAGCGCACCTTGGCATTCATCGCCACCGCCGGGAACAGCGGCAGCGAGAAGCGGATCAGCCCGTACGTGCCCATCTTCAGCAGCACGCCGGCCAGGATCACCGAACCCGCCGTCGGCGCCTCCACGTGCGCGTCGGGCAGCCAGGTGTGGAACGGGAACATCGGCACCTTGATCGCGAACCCGACGAAGAACGCAATGAACAGGAGAACAGCAGCGCCGCCCGTGATCTGCGGCGCCGTCTGGTAGAGCGCTTCGATGCTGAACGTGTACTGCCCGGTCACGCTGTGATGGTGGTAGTACAGGTAAAGGATGCCGAGCAGCATCAGCACCGAGCCCACCAGCGTGTACAGGAAAAACTTGATGGCGGCGTAAAGTTTGCGCGGCCCGCCCCAGATGCCGATGAGCAGGTACATCGGCACCAGCATCACTTCCCAGAACACATAGAAGAGGAAGAAATCCAGCGCCATGAAGACGCCGAGCATGCCCGTCTGCAGCACCAGGAACCACACGTAGTATTCCTTGGTGCGCTCCTGGATCGCCTCCCACGACGAGAGGATCGAGATCCACCCCAGCAGCGTCGTCAGCATGATCAGCAGGAAGCTGATGCCGTCGATGCCGAGCACGTAGCCGGCGCCGATCGAGGGGATCCAGTTCCCCGGCGCGCCTTCCACGAACTTGAAGCCGGGCTGGTCCTTCACCGCCCAGAACATCGGCGCCAGCGGCAGCGAGACCAGGAATCCCGCCAGCGCAAAGATGTTCGCCAGCCACCGGATGGCGTCCTTGTTCTCGCGCGGCACAAACAGCAGCAGCGCCGCCCCCACCAGCGGAACAAACAGAATGATCGAAAGTATGTGTTGCTGCATTTTTTCTCTGGACCCGCTTTCCGCTTCCCGCTCTCCGCTCCCCGTTATCCAGAGAGCATGCGGGCTCCATTTACCCGATTACCCGATTTCTCAATTCCCCGGTCCCTCCGGGGCCTTTGTGCAAGCTTCGCGCCCTTCGTGTGAACCGCTCTTGCCTTTGCCTTCGTGAAACGTGAAACGGGAAACGTGAAACCTGCCTTTCAATCCCCGTGCGCCGCGCTCGCCCTCTGCCCCGGCGCCGCGCCGCTGGGCGCGCGGAAAATCAGATAAAGGACCAGGCACAGCGCGCCGAACGCCGCCAGATACCCCAACGCCTCGAGCGTCCGCCGCGTGTACCAGTTGAAGTAGTAGCCCGTCAGCCCGACCAGGCCCGCCACCATCACCAGCGCGTAGAACTGCACCAGGCCCCACTGCACCAGCCGCATGGGATACGACAGCCCGCGAATCACCAGCGCCGGACCGTTCACCAGCAGCCCATCGATGATCCACTTGTCCCAGGCATTGGAAATCGTGCCGGAAAGCTTCGTGATCCAGCCGGCGCCGTTCACGCCGCCGTCAATCACGTTCGCGTCAAACTTCCAAAGCGCCGTGCCCAGCCCCATCGCGCCCAGGCGTTCGTCGCCCGCAATCGGCCGCCGCCCGGTGAACGCCGTGTCATAAATCTCGTCCACGTAGTACTTGTTGAGCAGCGTCGAGTACACCGGCTGCGACGCGCGCTCGATCGGCTCGCGGAATCCCGGCCCGGCATCCTTGTATGCGCGATACGCCATGCCAAGCCCGGCAAACGCCGCGGCAACCGAGAGGATCATGAGGCCGTACTCCACCGGGCTGGTGTGCTCCTCTTCTTTCTTTCCTGCCGCGAGCTGTGCCGCCTCACCGGTACGGACAAGTTCGCGCGCTTCCGGCGCGAACACCGGCTCCAGGAACTTCTCAAACCGATTGCTGCCGCCCAGCGAATGCGGCAGGCCGAGATACCCGGCGAAGATCGCGAAGAACGCCAGCGCCACCAGCGGGAACGTCATCGAGGGCGGCGACTCGTGGATGTGCGGCTCCACGTCCGCGTCCACGCGCGACTTGCTGAAGAACGTCAGCCACATCAGCCGGAACATGTAGAACGAGGTCATCAGCGCGGTGGCGAACGCGATGTACCACAGGAAGCGGAACGCGCCGTTCTGCGACGACCACGTCTGCCACAGGATCTCGTCCTTGGAGAAGAAGCCCGCCAGGCCCGGAATGCCGGCGATGGCCAGCGTGCCGATCATCATCGTCCAGTAGGTGATCGGGATCTTGTGCCGCAGCGCGCCCATCTTGCGCATGTCCTGCTGGCCAGCCAGCGCGTGGATCACCGCGCCCGAGCCGAGGAACAGCAGCGCCTTGAAGAACGCATGCGTGAACACGTGGAACACGCCCGCGGCGAACGCGCCCACGCCCAGCGCCAGGAACATGTATCCCAGCTGCGAGACCGTTGAGTACGCCAGCACGCGCTTGATGTCGTTCTGCACCAGGCCGATCGAGGCGGCAAAGATGGCGGTGATCGCGCCCACGATGGCCACGATCTTCATCGTTTCCGGCGCCAGCACGAACAGCGCATTCGAGCGCGCCACCATGTACACGCCCGCCGTCACCATGGTCGCGGCGTGGATCAGCGCCGAAACCGGCGTGGGACCTTCCATCGCGTCCGGCAGCCACACATAGAGCGGCACCTGCGCCGACTTCCCGCACGCCCCGATGAACAGCATCAGCGTGGCGAAGGTGATGAGCGGATCGCCCACCTGGAACTGTCCGCTGCGCGCCATCTCCGTCACCGTCGTGAAGCGGATCGAGCCGAAGTACCACGCGATGCTGAACAGCCCGAGCACGAAGCCGGCGTCACCCACGCGGTTGGTGATGAACGCCTTGTTGGCCGCCGTCGAGGCCGAGTGCCGCAGGAAGTAGAACCCGATCAGCAGATACGAACACAGGCCCACGCCTTCCCACCCCACGAACATCATGGCGTAGTTGTTCCCCAGGATCAGCGTGAGCATGGAGAACATGAACAGGTTCAGGTATCCGAAGAAGCGGTAGTAGCCGCCTTCGTGCGCCATGTACCCGGTGGAGTAAATGTGGATCAGCATCCCCACCCCGGTCACGAACAGCAGCCATATAGAAGAAAGCGGATCGAGCAGAAACCCGCACTCAGCCTTGAACTCGGCCGACCGCCCGTCGGCGGTCGCATAGTTCAGGTGGCCGTCGCCGGAGCCCATCCAGACGTAGAGAATTTTCTCGAAGGGCTTGCCGTGCTTGGTGGCGGCGAAATCGGTGTACTGCCAAACCGCCATCACCGACCACAAAAACGCGATGACCACTACGCCCACGCAAACCGCGTTGACGAATGCCTTCGGCAGCCGCTCCGGAGGATGCGCCTCGCCATGGCCTCCATGCGCCGACGTTCCGTGCGCACCGGGGCCGCGACCAGCAGCGGTGTTCGAATCCAAAGAAGACGAAATTGCGTGGGAGTGCGAGTTCGCCGGCCCATGCGCGGCATGCGGGTCATAGGCCGCCACCGCCGGACTGCCGTCGGCCACGTCATGCGGATCGTGCTCGCCGTGCTCGCCGGCAGTGCTCGGCCCAGGCAGCGGCCGCCCAAAGAAAAACATCACCGCCGCGCCGAACAGCGGCAGCAGCGGCACAACCCAGATGTAATCTAAGAAGAACATTCAGTCCTAATTCTTAGCTGGCACCTGCAAAACCGCTTGCAAAATAAAATCCCGAGCGCAGCGAGGGATCCCTATTGCCATCCCCGCTATTCCGCGTGAGCCCCGAGCCTTCCTTCGTGCCCTTCGTGCAACCTTCGTGTCCTTCGTGTGAACCGGTGTTGACCTTGATCCGCGTTCATCCGCGTAAATCCGCGGTAAGGGGTTTCACCACTTCAGCAGGTCCACCTCGTCCACGTTCACCGTCTCTTTGTTCCGGAAGAACGCGATCAGGATTCCCAGCCCCACGGCCGCCTCGGCCGCGGCGTCGGTGATCACGAAGATCGAGAACACCTGCCCGTGCAGCCCGTAGAGCCGCGAAAACGCCACCAGGTTCAGGTTCACCGCGTTCAGGATCAGCTCGATGGACATGAGCACAATCACCACATTGCGCCGCGTGAGCACACCAATCGTCCCGATGGCGAACAACGCCGCCGCCACGACCAGATAGTGCAAGATGGTGATCTCGCCCATGGTTTCGCTAGATCCTTTTCTTCGCCATCACCACCGCGCCCACGATCGCCACCAGCAGCAGCAGCGACGCCACCTCGAACGGCAACAGGTAATTCCCGTACAGCATGATCCCGACCTGCTGCGTGTTCGCCGTCTCCGGCATGGGCGCCACGCGCTGCGGGAAGATCCCGCTGCCCTGGAAATAAATAAAGACGAACATCGCCGCCAGTACGCCCGTGGCCAGCAGCCCGACCAGCCATTGCCGGTTGAACTGCTGCTCGCGCTCGTTTTTCTCGATCGAAACCAGCATGATCACGAACAGGAACAGCACCATGATCCCGCCGGCATAAAGAATGATCTGCACGCCGGCGACGAACGGCGCGTACAGCATCAGGTACAGCCCGGCCACGGCCAGCAGCGTGGTGATCAGCGCCAGCGCCGAATGCACCGGATTGCGGCGCGTCACCGTCAGCAGCGCGCCCACGATGGCGAGGCCCGACAGGAAATAGAAAAAAAACGATGTGGCTACCGGCTGCATTCAGTCTTCGGTCCTCGGTCGTCGGTCGTCGGCGCGGTCTTTAGTCGTTCGTCGTTAGTCGTTTGCATCTTTCTTTCGTCGCACCTTGCGGCTTCTCACTCGCCGGTCCCTGGCCAACGACCAACGACCGACGAGCAATGACTATCCCTTGTACACCGTCGGCTGCGGCCCCCGCTCCAGCGTCTGCCGGTCCCAGATCGCGCCCTCGCGCGTGTAATTCGCCAGCTCGAAGTCCTGCGTCAGCTCCAGTGCGTCGGTCGGACAGGCGTCCTCGCACAGTCCGCAGAACATGCACCGGCTCAGGTCGTAGGTGAACGTGGTCAATTCTTTGCGCCGCGTCGTCGCGTTGCGCTCGCTGGAAACCACAATCAAGTGTTCCGGACACGCCAGCGCGCACAGGTCGCAGGCGATGCACAGCGTCTCGTTCGTCTCCGGATTCACATTCAGCCGCGGCGCCCCGCGATAGCGCTCGGCCACCTGCGGACGCTCCAGCGGATACTGCTCGGTGTAAACCTCGCGCGGGTCCTGGTAGCGGAACGTGACGCTCAGGCCCTTGATCAGGTCCACCAGCAGCACTTTGCGAATCAACTCGCGCGCGGTCACAGCATCACCCCCAACAGCGCGGTCACGATCAGCACCCCGATTCCCAGCGGGATCATCACCTTCCATCCCAGCTTCATCAGCTGGTCAAAGCGGTAGCGCGGAAACGTTCCCCGATACCAGATGTACAAGTACATGAAGATGGCGACCTTGAACACGAACCAGTAAATGTCTTGAATAGTGTCGCGTACCGGCGGAACTAAAAGCAAAACTCCAATGCCGGCCAGGGCGAGGGAAAACCCCGCCAGGCCCGCTTTCTGGATCTTGAACATGGGGTGCCTGGGCATGCGCACCGTGCCCAGGAACGACAGTCCGGCCAGCAGCAGGAACGTCGCCGCCGGCGCCAGCGAGAAGGCAAAGTCCACCGCGCCCAGCTCCGGATGCTCCCAATATCCAGGCATCGTGATCTTCGGCCCGTGCCAGCTCGCAAACGGACGCATCCAGCCGCCCAGCCACAGCGTCACCGCGATCGACGACACGGCAATCATGGCCGCGTACTCGGCCAGGAAGAACAGCGACCAGCGGAAGCCGGAGTACTCGGTGTGGAACCCCGCCACCAGCTCTGATTCAGCCTCAGGCAGATCGAAGGGCGCGCGGTTCGTCTCCGCCACCATCGCCACCGCGAAGATGAAGAACGCCAGCAGGCCGAGCGGGAAGAACTTGAAGATGAACCACACGCCCTGCTCTGCCTGCGCGCGCACAATTCCGATCATGCTCAGCGTGCCGGTGCCGCTCGAAAGCGACGTCATCAGCACCGCCGAGACCACCGCCATGCCCATGGCGATCTCGTAGCTCACCATCTGCGCGCTCGAGCGCAGCGCGCCCATCAGCGGATAGTGCGAGTTCGACGCCCATCCCGCCATGATGATCCCGAGCACGCCCAGCGACGACACCCCCAGCATGAACAGCAGCCCGATGTTCATGTCGGTCACGGCATGCGTCGGCCCGAACGGCACCACAATAAAGACGGTGAACGCCGCAATCACCACCGCCACCGGCGCCAGCCAGAAAACCACGCGGTCGGCCTCGTCGGGCACGATGTCTTCTTTAATAAGCAGCTTGAGGGCGTCGGCAATCGGCTGCAGCAGCCCATGCGGCCCCACGCGCATCGGCCCCAGCCGCACCTGCATGTGCGCCAGGATCTTGCGCTCCAGCCAGTTCATGGCGATCACCGCAACCGAAATCCCGGTGAAGATCAGGAGGATGTAGATCAGCGCCCACACCGCTCCCCACATCGGATCGCCATACTGACCCGGCGTGCCGCTCGATTTCAGGTAGTCCAGGAAGCTTTGCATTTCAGAAGCTGGCAGTTAGCGCTTAGCAATTCGCATTTGGCCCCTGCGCTTCACGGCTAAATGCCAGGTGCGAACTGCTAAGTGCCGCCCTACCGATCCACTTCCCCCAGCACGATATCAATCGTCCCAATCACCGCCACCACGTCGGCCACCAGCGCCCCGCGCACCATTTTGTCGAGCGCCTGAAGATTCACGAACGACGGCGGCCTCACGCGCACCCGATACGGCTGCGTGGACCCGTCGCTCACGATGAAGTATCCCAGCTCGCCCTTGGGCGCCTCGATCGAGTGATAAATCTCGCCCACGGCCGGCTTGATGACCTTGGGAATCTTGGCCATGATCGGCCCTTCCGGCAGCCCGTCCACCGCCTGCTGGATGATGCGCAGCGACTGCCGCATCTCGGCGATGCGCACCAGGTACCGGTCGTAGGTGTCGCCGTTGGACCCAATCGGAATCTCGAAGTCGAAGTCCTTGTACGCCGCGTAGGGCTGCGCCTTGCGCAGGTCCCACTTCACGCCGGAAGCGCGCAGCACCGGCCCGGTCACGCCCAGGTCAATCGCGTCTTTCGCGCTGATGAATCCCACGCCCTTGGTCCGCTCCACCCAGATGCGGTTCGTCGTCAGCAGCGTCTCGTACTCGTCAATCTTGGGCGCCACGAACTTGCTGAACTTGCGGACGTCTTCCTCGAACCCGTCGTAGGTCTCGTACAGGCAGCCGCCGATGCGAAACGCATGCGTCGTGAGCCGCGCCCCGCAGTACTTCTCGAAGATCTTCAGGATCTCTTCGCGGTCGCGGAAGGTGTAGAACAGCGGCGTGATGGCGCCGATATCGAGCGCGTGCGTGCCCAGCCACAGCATGTGGCTCGCCAGCCGGTTCAGCTCCGCCAGGATCACCCGGATGTACTGCGCCCGCGGCGGCGCCTCCACGTTGAGGATTTTTTCCACCGCTTCGCAGTAGCCGAGTCCGTTCGAGACCGCCGCCACGTAGTCCATGCGGTCCACGTACGGATTGAACATCGTGTAGGTGCGGTGCTCGGCAATCTTCTCCACGCCGCGGTGCAGATATCCGATCACGCACTCGGTGCCCAGCACCTTTTCGCCGTCCAGCTTCAGGATGACGCGCAGCACGCCGTGCGTCGAAGGATGCTGCGGGCCCATGTTGAGCACCAGCTCGTTGGCGTCGAGGAACGTCTCATCGCGCCGCGCGCGTTCCTGTTGCGTCAGCCGGAGCTGCGCCTCGGGCGTGTCGAGATCCAGATGCGCCGTGCCCGGATTGTGCTCGTCTTTCATTGGCTCGCGCGCCGCCGTCCGCCGGCGGCAAAACTCACTGCCCCGATTCAATCCCCAGGTTGATCCTCACCCACTCATTGTCCTGCTGGATGATCCCGTAGTCCTTGCGCAGCGGATGTCCCTTCCAGTCGTCAGGCAGCAGGATGCGGCGCATGTCCGGATGCCCGTCGAACTGCACGCCGAACATGTCGAATGCCTCGCGCTCCAGCCAGTTCGCCGTTCCCCACAGCGCCACTACGCTGGGCGCGGCTTCGCCTTCGGCCACGCCGGTCTTCACCCGAATGCGCTCGTTGCGCGCAAAGCTGTACACGATCCACACCACCTCGAACTGCTTGGCGCGCTCCGGATAGTGCACGCAGGTCACGTCCACCAGGTAGTCGAACTCTTCATCGTCACGCATCAGCGCCAGCACGTCGTAAGCGACCGAACGATCGACGATCAAATAATTCTGGCCGAGATATGTGCTCGCCTCGCTGATGCCCGATCCAAAGCGCTGGCGCAGGCGCGCCACCATCTCCGACTCCCACGGCTGCGCCGCGGGTCCAGATGGTTTAGCGGGGGCGGCGTGGCCGCCTTCAGAAGGCTTTGCGGGTTGGGACTTGGCTTCGTCGGCCATTCGCGTCCTGCACACAACCGCGGGCGCGCCCACTCTGCCCGAAGCGCGCACCGGCCCAAAGGCTCTGTCAACAGCTACTTACGTGCCAAAAGGAGCGAGAATCCTGAAGAAACTTACTTGTAACAGCTTGCAGCAACGAGTGTCAACGCGCCTGAGGGACGGCCGCGTTCTGCTCAGGCGTGAGCTGCTTGGCTGGGTGATCTTGCGATGCTTCGACAACGCCGGTCTGGCAGCGACCGGCTTCCATTCGGCAGTTCCGCAGTTCGGCAATTCGGCAATTGCGCTACACCCACTCCAGCGCGCCCTTTTTCCATATCCAGATGTACCCGACGACCAGGATCGCCAGGAACACCATCATCTCCATGAAGCCGAACCAGGCCAGCGCCTTGAACTGCACCGCCCAGGGGAACAGGAAGATGGTTTCCACGTCGAAGACGACGAACAGGATGGCGACAATGTAGAAGCGCACCGTGTAGCGCCCGCGCGCGCCGTCCACCGGATCAATGCCGCATTCGTACGGCATGAGCTTCGTCTTGAACGGGTTCTCCGGACGCACCAGCTTGGCGATGACGAGCGTCACCACCGGAATCGCCAGCGCCACCAGGATGAACAGGAACGCGGGAATGTAGTTCTGCGGCATCCGCCGCACATCATACCAAATCTTGACTTACCACGGATTCTCACGCATGAACACGGACCTGGACGAGATGGACCCGCCGCCTGCGGCCGGGCGCCGTCAGGGCCGCGCTACATGACCGCCTCTTGCCGTTGAGGTGGTCCTCTCGGAATCCGCTCTCCCACGGATTCTCGTGAACACCGAGTGAGACCTGTTTCGAATTTCTGTCCATCCGCGGTGAGCTTGCGCCTTTTCGCCGTCCGCGCGCACAATGTCCACCGCCTGGAGAGGCCCCAATGCTCAAAGCACTGCGCACTACTGCGGTTTTGCTCTGTTGTTCCACGTTCCTTCTCGCCCAAGCTCCGCCGTCGCCGAAAAAACCAGCCGCCAAGTCCCCGGCCGGCAAAGTCCGCAACTACTTCATCGCCGCCGACGAGGTCGAGTGGGACTACGCCCCGCTCGGCATGGACCACATGACCGGCAAGCCCTTCGACAAGCTCGCTAGCGCCTTTGTGGACAAAGCGCCCAACCGCATCGGCCACATCTATCGCAAGGCCGTCTATCGCGAGTACACCGACGCCACATTCCAGCACCTCAAGCCGCGCCCCGAAGCCGAGCAGCACATGGGCATCCTCGGCCCCGTGATCCGCGCCGAGGTCGGCGACACCATCAGGATCACCTTCAAGAACAACGCCACCCAGCCCTACAGCATGCATCCGCACGGCGTCTCTTATAAGAAGGACTCGGAGGGCTCGCCCTACGCCAACATGTCCATGGCCGCCACCGGCCTGGTGCCGCCCGGTCAGACGCACATCTACACCTGGGAGGTGCCCGAGCGTGCCGGCCCCGCGAATGGCGACGAAAGCTCCGCGCTCTGGCTCTACCACTCGCACAACTACGAACCCAAAGACGTGAACGCCGGCCTCGTCGGTCCGCTCATCATCACCCGCCGCGGCATGGCGCGGCCCGACGGCAGCCCCAAAGATGTGGATCGCGAAGTCTTCGCCTTTTTCATGGTCTTCGACGAGATCCGCTCGCACTACATCGACCACAACATCAACACCTACGCCGGCGATCCCAGCACGATCAAGGACCGCTCCGAGTTCTTGCCCTTCGACGCCAACGGCGACCCCAACATCCTGCTCGGCTCCGGCTTCGCCGCCGTGAACCACAAGTACGCCATCAACGGATTCCTCTACGGCAACAATCCCCCCATCAGGATGAAGCGGGGCCAGCACGTGCGCTGGTACCTGATGACCATGGGCGACGCCTTCAACTTCCACACGCCGCACTGGCACGGCAACGTCGTCACCGTGGACCACCACAATGCCGACATCGTGGCACTCTCGCCGGCACAGTTCGTCATCGCCGACATGACGCCCGACAACCCCGGCACCTGGATGTTCCACTGCCACATCAGCGAACACATGGAAGCCGGCATGATGACGAATTACGAAGTGACGGAGTAGCGGGCAAATCCTTCGGAATTGTCATCCCGAGGAGCGGAGCGACGAGGGATCTGCTTTTGATTCTCGGTGGAAGCACCGGGCTTTAGCCCGGTGAACAAACGCGGAACAGCTCGGGGCTTTAGCCCCGGAACGAAAGAGTGTTCCCACGTCCGCGCCGTGTTTGCGGCGAGCACGGACCGTGTGGCCGCGGGCGAATCGGGGCCCCCGGCGCGCCTGCTTTTGGCGAGGCGGGGTGAGGACCCCGCCCGCGCTCGCATCATGCGGAGCCTCATTCCTTCTCGATCTGCAACCCTCCCCAGAACGCAAACGCAAACACCGTCGCCGCCAGGAACTCGAACAGAATGTCTTTGGGCTGAAAGAAGCCGCTCAGGGTTGCGCCGTGGAACTTCGTGCGGATGTATAGGAAGTTCACCACGCCGCCCACCAGCATGTCGCCGAGCTGGCCCGCGGCCGCGCCCACCCAGATCGCCAGCCACAGCGGCGAGCGGGTCATGCGCAACGCCAGCGCCAGCCCGCCCAGCGTGAACGACGCAGCCATGAAGGCGAGTAGCATCGATATCGGACGCCAGTCCGTGTGTCCGGCCATGATCGCGCTCACGATGGCGCGCTCGATCAGCCGCAGGACCGAGTACGCGCCTGCCGCCGCAAAAATCCCGCCCCACTCGTTGCGAATGGGACGAAGCAACAGCAGCACGCACGCCGCCAGCAGCAGGTCGCCGATGAAGGCCATCACCGCGAACCATATCGGGACTGCCGCCTGCCGCATGACCATCGGTCCGATGAAAAAGGTGAACGCGGTAGAGAGCAGCAACGCCACCGTGAAGGCCACGATCGGCATCCATCGGATGCGCGCGCCCGCCAGCCCCAGGAGCTTTCGCAGGCCTTCGCCGGCGTCTTCCGCCGCGGGCGCGTAAGTCACACTGCCCGGCCGAGCGCCCACCACATGCCGCTGCCAGTGCGCGTTCAGGCTGCTCTGGCAGGTGAGGAAGCCGGCCAACACCATCGCCTCGGTAATCAACGCCAGCGCCGGGTGAATGAAACCCACAACGCAGTTGCCAGCGATGCCGCCGATGAGCAGTCCGCGCGCCAGCCCGGTGTTGAGCAGCGGATCACCCAGTCCTTCCTTACGCTGCATGCCGTGGATCGTCCCCGTAAAGTCGATCAGCACGCGGAAGAACCAGTAGATGTTGAAGAACGGAATCAGCAGGAACCCCGCCGCCTGCCCGGGCTGCACCGTCGTGACGCCGGGCGAATGCGCGCGCATCTCCTTGTAGATCTGGTACAGCCAGTAGACCCAGTAGATGTTGGCGGTGATCAGCAGCAAGCCGGCCATCGCCGGCAGATTGCGTGGCTTTCCCAGGGGAGCCGCAACAGCGGCCGATGCCGCAGCAGACATGTTTGCCTCCGGTCGAGCGGGCCCGGGGCCTATCGCGAATTGCGCGCCATTATGGCCATCCGCCCGCCAGACGCAAGGGAAATCTGCAACGCGGACCCACGAAAGGATGGCCGCGCAGAAGGCGCCCACGTTCGCGCCGCGTTCTTTGCTGCGCTAACGTGGGGACAACCGTCCAAACGAGGCACTTCACGTTGTAGCGACGGGCGCCCTCGCCCGTCGGCGCGCCGCAGGCGCGCTTGGAAAATAGCCCGGCGCTTCCAGCGCCGGGTACGGCGCCACCAGAGAATGCCGTCCCGTAGGGACGGCATCTCGGTGGGAGCACCGGGCTTTAGCCCGTTGAATACAAGCGCTCACCAATCGGGGCTATAGCCCCGGGGCCCGCGGCGCAGCCAGCAGCGGTTCCCTGTCGCACCTTGTCGCTTGCAATCCACAGCCTGGACATGTCAACCTCGGGAAAACTCACGCACGCGGCCTATAGCTATAAGACATTGTTCTTTGTTCCCAATACTTTGCCTCTAAGCCATCTGAACTCAAAGACCCGGAAACAGGGTTTCGCCAACTCATCGATTCCCAAAGACCGCGCCAAAACCCACCGGGGGGCTGCGCACGCGGCGTGCCATTTATAATTCCTTGCTTTGTCGCTACGTTCTGCGCAACCCAGGTGAACTGATTGTCTCTTGACGAAAAAATCTACGAGCAGCGCCGCGAGAAGCTGAAGCAGATCGAGGCGCTGGGGCAGGAAGCCTATCCGCGCCGCTTCGAAGCGTCGCACTCGGTTTCGCAAATTCTGAGCGCCTACTCCGGCAAGACCGGCGAGCAACTCGAACACGAGCGCGTCAACGTCACCGTCGCCGGCCGCATCCGCGCCATCCGTCTCATGGGCAAGGCCGGCTTCGCGCATATCCAGCAAGGCGGCGGGCGGCTTCAGGCCTACATCAAGAAGGACGACGTCGGCGAGAAAGGCTTCGAGCTCTGGAAGCTGCTCGATATCGGCGACCACATCGGCGTGCGCGGCTACCTGTTCCGCACGCGGACGGGCGAGCTCACCGTCCACGTCGCCGAGATCACGTTCCTGTCAAAAGACCTGCTGCCGCTGCCGGAAAAATGGCACGGCCTCACCGACGTCGAACTGCGCTATCGCCAGCGCTACGTGGACCTGGTGATGAACCCCGAAGTCCGCGACGTATTCGTGAAGCGCAGCAAGGTCGTGCAGGCGATCCGCGCGTTCCTGGAATCGCGCGGCTACATCGAAGTCGAGACGCCCATGCTTCAGCCGATCGCCGGGGGCGCCACGGCCAAGCCATTCATCACCCACCACAACACGCTCGACATGGACCTGTACCTGCGCATCGCGCCCGAGCTTTACCTGAAGCGGCTCATCGTGGGCGGGCTGGATCGCGTGTACGAAATCAATCGCAACTTCCGCAACGAGGGCATCAGCACGCAGCACAATCCCGAGTTCACCATGCTGGAGTTCTACCAGGCGTACGCCGGCTATCGCGACCTGATGGACCTGACCGAGCAGATGCTGGCCGAAGTCGCGCGCCAGGTGAACGGCGCCACCAAAGCTCGGTTCGGCGACAAAGAGTTCGATTTCGCCGGCTGGCAGCGCCTCTCCATGCGCGAGGCCATCATCAAGTACTGGCCGGAGAAGGCCGCGCCAAAGCCGCAAATGAGCGATTTCGCCACCGCCGGCTCAGTCGCCACGCTGGTGAAGCGCTTCAACGCGGCGCACACGCCGCACATGCCGTTCGATCCCACCGATCCGCCCGGAAAAACGATCGCGGCGCTCTTCGAGGCCGCGGCCGAAGAGCACCTGATCCAGCCGACGATCCTCTACGACTTCCCGCTGGCCATCTCTCCGCTCTCCAAGCGCAAGCCCGACGAGCCCGATTGGGTGGAGCGCTTCGAGATCTTCATCGGCGGGCTGGAGATCGGCAACGCCTTCAGCGAATTGAACGATCCCGAGGAGCAGCTGCGCCGCTTCCAGGAACAAGTCGAGCAGCGCAAGCGCGGTGACGAAGAGGCCATGGCCGAGGTGGACCACGACTACGTCCGCGCGCTCAGCTACGGTATGCCGCCGACCGCGGGCGAAGGCGTCGGCATCGACCGCCTCACGATGCTGCTCACCGGCTCGCGCTCCATCCGCGACGTGATCCTGTTCCCGCTCCTGCGCCCGGAGAGGCCACAGGAGACCGCGAGCGAAACTGCCGAAACAAAAAAAGAGACGTAGCAAGCTGCGTCTCTGCACAGGCAGTCATCCTGAGCGAGCGCGAAGCGCGAGTCGAAGGATCCCTACCTGGCCCGTGAAGTTGCCATCGGGATCCTTCGGCCGCGCTTCGCTGACACTCAGCCCCGCTCGGGATGACAGCTAGTAAATGTCCGGTTCGTCCGGCGTAATCTTCCGTCCGCCGCGCAGCACGGTATTGATCTTCGCCAGGTTGCCGATGTCGGCCAGCGGATCGGCGTCGAGCAGCACCAGGTCGCCGAGTTTGCCGGTTTCGATCGTGCCGCTGTCGGCGTCTTTGCCCATGCTGGCTGCGGTGTTGCGCGTGGCGGCGGTGATGGCCTGTATCGGCGTCATGCCTGCCTTCACCAGCAGCGCCAGCTCTCGATGAAGTCCCGGGCCGGCGAAGATGAGCGGGTTCCCTGCTCCGCTGCCGGTGACGATGGGAATGCCGGCCGCGAGCGCCCGCTTCACGTTCTGCTCGGCGCGCTCCTGCTGCTTCTCCAGCAGCGTGCCGATTCTTTCGCCGGTAGGTTCGCGCGGAGCGGGAGGCGCGGGCGCAACGGCTTCCTTCTTGCCGTCTCCGCCTTTGGATTTTTGCCTGGTTTCGGCGGCCTTCTTCGCTGCTTCTTCGGCCTTCTTCGCGTCAGCCTGCGCGGCTTCCATGTCGGCGCGCGTGATCATGCGCTCGTCCAAGACAAGCCGCATCTGCGGCAGCGCGCCTTTCTCGCTGGCAAGGCTCTTCTTCATTACGGGCGAAAGGCTGCGCGCGACGAGCGGATCAGCAAGATAGGTCTTCATGGCTTCCGGCTGGATCAGCGTCACCAGATCGCCCTGCGACGCGAGCGACGGCAGGAACGCGACCTTCTTGGCCGCCATTTCGGCGAGAACGGCATCGCTGACCACTTCCTCCGAAATGCCCTCGATCACGTCGGCGCCGGCTGCAATCGCCGTCAGCGCTTCTTCGTTGTAGCTGACCCAGACGAAGACCTTCAGGTCGTGGCCGTGAGCTTCGGTGATGATCAGCTTCAACACGTCGTCGCTCAAGCGCGGCGCAGGCCGAGCCGCTGGGCCCGAGTCGTAGACAATCTCGAAGGCTTCCCCGCCGTTGTGCGCGACCACGCGCGCCTTCTCGCGCGCCTGGTCCACGTCCTTGATCTCGTACACCTCGCGCTCCTTCACCATGCGCGCGAGCACGGGATATTGATCGGCAGGAATTCCATCGACTGCGGTGAAGGTCGGCCCGGCAGCGATCAGGTGCGGCGCGTTGAGCAGATCGAGCGTGGTCCAATGCTGGAAGTAGCGCTGCTCGACCAGATCGCCCTGAATCAGGCGCGCCGAGGTAACACCGGCGGCGACCAGCGAGTGCATCCAGGCGACGCGCTGCTCTTCACCAACCTCGGCGCGCAGAATGCGGTTCGCGGGGCTGCTGCTGAGCTGCACGCGCGCGTCGAACAAGCCAGGCACAACGTACTTGCCCGTGCCGTCAATCACCTGCGCGCGAGCGGGAGCATCGACGGCAGCGCCGATCGCCTTGATGCGGCCGTTGTCGACCAGGATGGAAACGCCCGTCTGGGGCGGCTTTCCCGTGCCGTCGAACAGCGTGACGTTCTTGATGAGCACGGCCGGCGGCGGAAGCTGCGCCGCCAGCGGAAGCGAGAACAGCAACAGCGTGAGGGCGATGCGGAACAGGGTTCGGCTTGATTGCACCTTCGTACATCTCCTGAGGATGGGCGTTCTACGTCCAATATACCTGCTGTCAGCGCGTGACAGCCTTCTGGAGGTCCTTCTTCATGTTCTTCATGCGCGAGACAAAGTCGTCGGTGATCGCCGCGCCCTGGGAGAGGTCTTCGGCGACGTGCGGCGTGATGAGCAGCACCAGTTCAGACCGCGTCGTGGTGCGGGCCGTGGAGCCGAAGAGCATGCCGACACCGGGAATGTCGCCGAGCAGCGGCACGCGGTTGCGAAGCAGCGTATTGGTGTCGCGAATGATGCCGCCGAGCGCCATCGTCTGGCCGTCCTTCAGCACCACCGTGGTCTGGAACTGAGACTTGTTGATCACCGGACCGCTGTTGGCCTGCAACGTGTTCGCGCCCGGAGTGCTGACTTCCTGTGCCACCGTCAAGGTGACGATGCCGCCGGCGTTCACGCGTGGCGTCACGGTCAGGATGACGCCGGTGTCGCGATACTGCACGCTCTGCGCGAAAAGGCTGGTGCCGCCGTTCGTAACCGGCGTCAGCGCCGAACCGATGGGCACCGGGACTTCGCTCCCCACCTGGACCCGCGCGCTGGTGTTGTCGGTCACCAGAATCGAGGGCGCCGAGAGCGTCTTCACGCGTGACCGGTTCTCCTGCGCGGTGAGGAAGAGCTGGAGAGCGCGCGTATTGCTGAGCACCGCAAAGGTGGACGCCTGAAGCGCCGGGGACTGCCCGGCGGAAAACGACGCCGTTGTCACCAGCGGGTTGAGATTGCTCTTCTGGTCGAGAAACGCGGAGATTCCGAGCGAGAGGTCGCCGGTGAGCGCAACCTCGTACACGCGCGCGTCAATGAGCACCTGGCGCGGGAGCACATCGAGTTCCTGGAGTGTGCGCTGGATGACGTCGTAGTCGTGCGGCGTGCACTGGATGATGAGCGCATTGTTACGCTCGTCGGCCATGATGCGCAGCTCGCCCTGTACGCGCCCCTGTCCGCTTTCAGCCGCCTTGGGCGCGGCTGCGCCTGCCTGCGGGTTCTGCGGCGCGGCATATCCCTGCGGCGGGCCGAGAAGAAGCGCAGGATTCTCGGCCGAAGGGTTCGCGGCCGCCGGCGGCGCCTTGGCCGGCTGTCCGCCGTACAGCTCGTTGAGGATGTCGCGCAACTCGGTCGCCTTGGCGTTCTGCACCTTGTAGACGAAGTTGCGGATGCCGACATCGCGCGAAGGCTGATCGAGCTTCTGGATCCAGGATTCGACTTCCGGAAAAACTTCCGGCGACGGGCTGATGGCGAGAATCGAATTCAGCCGGTCCATGGGAACGAACTGGATGCCGCTGCTGCCGGTGGTCAGGCCGTATCCGGCGAAGACGCTGCGCAACTCGACGATCAGGTTGGCAGCCAGATTGTTCGTGACCGGGAACAGATGCACGCGCTGGCGGCCGAGGACGGGATCGTCGAAGACGTCAACGATCTGCTGCAGTTGCTTCAGCTTGGCCGAGCTCTCGCTGATCAGCATGATGTTGCCCTTTTCCTGGACAACGATCTGCCCGGCAGAGGACATGAACGGCGTGAGGATCTTGCTCATTTCCGACGCCGACATGAACTTCATCGGGACGACCATCAGCGAAAACGCCTCCTCGGGCGGCGGCCCTTCGGCCTTCTTCGCATAGTGGAAATTCATTGCCTGCTGGCGCGCGTTGGCCAGCGGCACGATGCTGTAGTAGCCGTTCGCCTTCACCGCGGCGGCGCCGTTCAGCTCCAGGATCATTTCCAGGACGCTGAACAAGTCCTTGCGCGAGACGCTGGTCGAAGTGTTGATGGTCACCGAGCCCTTCACGGCCGGATCGACCACGTAATTGATCTTCAACTCGCTGCCCACAATGCGCAGCACCTGGTAGAGATCAGCATTTTCCAGGTTCAGAGACACGGCGGCCTCGGGACCGGAACCTTCGGCGGGCTTCAGGTCAGAGGGCTTGATGTCCGCCGGCTTGCTTTCGGCCGTGGCCGGCTCGCCAGGCTTTTCCTGCGCCGTGGGCGCGGCAGGCGCCGGAGCGGGCGGCTGCGCGGGCGCAGCTTGCGGCGCGGCTACGGCCGGCGCTGCCGGCGGATTTCCGGCGTCAGGGCAGCTCTCGATGGGACCAAACGGCGTTTCCATCTTCTGCTTGGGCGCGCCGTTGGGGCACAACGAAGTCTGCTGCTGTTGTGGCGGATTCGCCGGCTGGCCGCCCTGCTGCGCGGCGCCGGAGCGGGGCGCGCGTGCCGAGGCGACGCCGGCGAATGAAACCAGCGCCAGCACAACCATCATCGTCCGGGGCAATCGCGCGTTTCGAACAAGCTTGGCGGATTTGGGGCTCATCATTCGGTTCACTCTGCTCTACTTCGAATTTGCGTCTGCCAGGATCGGCCCAAACGGCGTTTCTACGTATCTCTTGCCCGCGGGCGCCGGCGGCAGGCCTGCCGGAACGAACGGGCTCTGGGGCGCGGCCGGCTGCTGTTGCGGCGGCGCGCTGGCCACGGTCGTGGCGGCCGGAGCACTGGCCGCGGTGGCGACGGCCGGCGGCGGTGGCGCGCTGGAAGCCTGTGTGCGCACGTGCTCGCGACGGAGGCGGGTGGCGGCGTTGTAGAGCATCACTTCGTTGCGCGAACCATCCGCTTCAAAGACCACCGATTGCGCGCGGACTTCCGCCAGCTTGTATCCGTTGAAGTTTTCGCCTTCGAGCACTTTGCGCGGCTTGGGATCGCCTTCGGCGCCGAGCAGCGCAAACTTTTCCTTGCCCAGCATCATGGAGCCGTACACCAGCGGCGGCGGCCCGGAGACGCGGGCCGGCGGCGGCGGCGTGGCGTCGTTGCGCTCGGGATGAAACGGGTTCTGCTGCGCCACCACGGCGTAGTCGCGGGCAGGCTCGGCCGGGGGCATGACCGTGGGCAGCTGCGGCCGCGGCCTGATGGCGGCCGGATTGTTCTGCGCGTCGTAGCCACGCCAGTCGGCGCGGACGCGGTATCCCAGGCCGCCGGCGGTGGCGGCGAGCAGCACGAGAACCAACCAGCGAGTCTTTCGCATATCCCTCTAAGCACCTTTGGCCATGAGGCCGGAAATCACCAGCGTGCAACGCACCCGCTTTTCCTTCTCCACGCCGAAACTGGTGACCTGAAGCTCGTCCACCGACACGAGACGATCGGCGTGCGTGACCGCGTTCATGAACTGCGCCACCTGCGTGATAGGCCCGTTCAAATCCAAGCGCACGGGAACGCGCACATATTTCTCCGAGACGGGCGCAGGCGCGAGGAAGTCGCTGCGCTGCACCTCGAGCTGGAGTTCACCGGCGCGCTGCACGAGCCACGACTGCAACTGCGCGCCGGATTGGGCTGCGTCGGCGGTGGGCAGCAGGCGCTTCTCTTCGGCGTCGAGGCGCAATTGAAGCGCCTGGGTCTGCGCGGCGATCTGCGGGGCGGCGGCGAGCAGTTCCTTTTCCTGGCGCAGCTTTTTCTCGGCGAGGCGGAGTTGCTCGCCCGAGTCCATGAGCTGGTCCGTCCACGGGAGCACCACCCAGTTCAGCAGCGCGAAAACCACGGCCGAAGCGGCGGCGAGCATCACGAATTTCTTTTCACGCGCGGCGAGCGTCATCGGCTGGCCCTCAGCTTCATCTGCATGCGGAAGCGCTCGCCCGCAGGATCGCGAGTGAGCGCGCCGGCGAACTGAACGTCATCGAGCTCGTTGCTGGCCTTCAGCGCAGGCAGCAGAACGGAAGCGGACTTGGCGATGCCGACCAGTTCGACCGTGCCCTGGTGGCAGGTGAAGTTGCTCACCCATGCGTCAGGCGGGAGCTTTTGCGCCACGTCGCTGAGGGCGTCGAGCGGCCTGCGGCCTTTCTGCTGGAAGTCGCGCAGCGTGGCGAGCCGCTGCTCGATCTTTTCCGACTTCGCCTTCTGCAGCGCGATCTTCTCCGCGCTGCGCTGTACCTGCTCGATTTCGTGGCCGTAGCGGCGAAGGAGCAGCCGTTGCTGGACCGGCTTGCGGGCCACCAGCGCGCCCAGCAGAAGCGCGTCGAGCACCAGCAGCGCGATGAGCGGCGCGTTGCGCCAGCGCCGGCGCGCGGCGCGCAGTTCGCGCGGCAGCAGGTTGAGCCGATAGTCGCCGGCCCAGCTCAGGCCGTCGAGCGCCAGGGCGATCGCGCCCCAGAATTCTTCGCTGCCAGAGTCGCGCGCTTCGACCGTCTCGCTGACTTCTTCCGCCTGGCAGAAATAGCTGAGGCGCTCGACCGTTCCGAGCGACGCCAGCGGTTCGCGCCAGTCTTCCGAGCCCGGGCCGGCGACCAGGATCGTGAATGGCTCGGCGCGCGTGGTGCGAAGCGTGGCCAGCGACTGTTGGACCTGTGCGGCAACAGCATCGGCGTTCGCGGCGACGAAACTGCGCGACAGCAGGCAGCGCCCATCTTCGACAACGGCGAGTTCGACCTCGGCGCCGCGTGCTTGCAGAACGATGAGGCGAGGCGAGGTCTTCAGGTCGCGGCCCCGCAGGACCCAGTCGAGCGTGGAAAATTGCGCGGTGGTGAGCCGCGCCGGCGCGTAGCCGGCCTCGCGCAGCAGCGCGGCCAGTTCCTGAACGCGCGTCCGGGGCGCGAAGGCAAGGCTGACGGCAAGCTGCGCGTCGTTCGCGCCCGAGGGAGCGCCGACGGCCGCGTCCCAGCAGAATTCTTCGTCGTCGCTGGGCTTGTAGAGCCCAAGTTGCAGGTCCAGAACGCTGTCGAGTGATTTCTGTGCCGCGGCTGGCAACTGCAGATGGCGCACGATCACTTCACGGCGCGGCAGGCCAAGCACCACGGCGGGCTCTTCGGCGGCGCTCGATCCAAGCACGTCGGCAATGCGCTGCCGCAACTGCTCGGCGCTGAGCTGGGCGAAGTCGTGGATCACGCCCGTCGATGTCAGCCAGCGGCGCTTGTATCCCGGGCGCACGCACGCCAGAAACAGCGACGCGCCCCGCACTTCGAGGCCGAGCGCGGCGCGCCGCACGCTCCATCCGGAGTGGCGCGTGGTCCGAGCCAGGCGCGGCGTGCGCGCAACTGGCGCCAGCTTCTTCAGCGACGCGAAGGCGTAGCGGTCAGCGAACATAAGAGTCATCCCAACTGAGAATGGCGAACGGGACCGCCGGCGCTTCGCTCGAGACCGGCTGCCCGCTCGCGTTCACCAGCCGTCCGAACTGGTCGCGGTGCGTCGCCGGCTGAAAACCGCCCACCTGCACGACGGCGCGGACGCGCGACGTGATGCCGCTGGGCGTCACACCGGCAGCAATCAGCGAGTAGCGGCCGCTGCTGGAAGTGCTCAGATAGTTCATCGTGTCGGTCGAGAGCAGCACCGGATTGTCGTGCACGAAGTCGCTGACCGCGGCGTAAGGCTTCCGCTCGCGTCCCGCGATGATGAGCCGCGCGGTGGCGGGATCCATCGCGGGAATCGCCATCAGCACCGCATACGGCGCGTAATTGATGTTCACCGCCGCGGCGTGCGAGTGCACGGTCAGGCAATCCACCAGGCCGGGCCGGCGAGTGACTTCGCCTTGGTCACTGACCGCGTAGCCTCCATAGAAAAGCTCAGGCGTTACGCCGCGCGCCAGGAGCAGCTCTTCGACCGAACGGAAATCGGCGTTGGCCGGGTGATAAGGCTCGCCAAGATTGCTGTAGTAGCCGTCTTCGGCGCCGCCGGGGCGCGTGTCGGAGTCGGCATCGCGCCAATCTTCGATCGCGGCAGCCAGGTCATGCGCCTGCTGGAATTGCAGTCCGAGATTCATGAACAGGCGCTCGAGGACTTCAGGCGGCGTTGCGTTGACGTCGAATTTGCCCGATTCGTCCTGAACGTCGATGTTGATGCGCGTGTCGCCTTCCGTCCACGTGAGTTCGCGCTGGCCGGGTACGAAAGGCGCCGGCTTGGCCGGATCGCTGCTCACGGCCGTCAGCATCGGGATTGCCTTGTATACGGCGCCGCGGGCGAGGTAGTGCGCCTGCAGGCCTTCTTTGCGCGCGCGCAGTTCTTCACCGCCGCCGCGTACGGTGGTGGAGAGCGCGAAGGCGAGCGCCGTTAGCAGGAACACGCCCCACATTACGGCGATGAGCACCACGCCGCGCTGCCGGGTTTTGTGGGCGCGCCTCACTGCTGCCTCCCTGCCTGCGCCGGATCGCGAGTGAGTGTGACCGGAAGCGTCACGGTTTCGATCTGGCTGCCACGCGTCCACTCGATGCGCACGCCGCACGGCAGGCGATCGTGCTGCTCGGGGTCCCACTCGGCGATCCACTGCGCCGGCTGCTGCGGCGTTGCGGTCAGCAGGTAGGCAAGGCGGATGCGATCGGCGGGATCGCCCACCGGCTCGCTGGCCGGCTCAACCCATCCGCCGAAGCGCAGGCCGTAGTCGCGATACAGCTCGCGGACGATGGAGTCGTTGTCGGTGAGCGCAGATTCGCTGACGAACAGTTGGCGCTTGCCTTCGGGCGCTTCGGCCACGCGGTAGCGCGCGAGAAACGCGGGCCGCGAGCGGTCGGCCTGCCAGGACTCACCGCTCACAAAGCGCAGTTCCGTGGACGAGCCGCTGAAGTCAACGATCGAAATGGGTTTTTCATCGCGTTTGATTTGCAGGACGCGCGGCGAGGCAGCCGCAACCTGGCGCGCGAGCAGCTCGACCCCGGCCACGACGCGGGCGCGATCGGCAAGGCGCTGTTCGCCGCGGCGCCATGCGTTCGCGCCCAGGCGCAGGCCCATGAAGAGGATGAGGATGATGGCGGACGTCATGCTGATGGCGATGACCACCTCCATCAGGGTGAAGCCGGCGGAACGCGGGCGCTGGCGGGTCATCGCTGCGCCTCCGGCGCTTGCTGCGCCCATTGTGTGGTTTCGAGCGCGTAAGTGCGCGCCTCCCGGGCCTCGCCCCAGGCGACTTCGACGCGGATGCGGAACAGCCCGTAGCCGGCGAGCTGCGGCGCCGGACCCGGCGCTGGATCGATCTGCACCCGCCAGCGGTAACCGTCGTCCCAGCGGCCCGACGTTGTGCCGGCAGCGAGCTGCTCGTTGAGGAGCTGTTCGCTCATCTTCTCGCGCGCGTGCAGCAGGGCCGTCTCGTGCGGCCGCATGCGGTCGAGATTGCGCAGCGACTGCGACATGAGCGACACGACAGCGACAAAAGCGGTCGCCATCACCACCGAGGCGACCAGGACTTCCATGAGCGTAAAGCCGCGCTGGGCTACGCGCTTCCCCACGTTAGCGGCCAAAAGACGGCCGCGAACGCGGGACACCCTCATAAGTTGGGCACGCCTCTTCATTCGACCACCTCATCGCGCAGATACAGCGGGCTGACGCGGGCGCGAGCGGTGAGCGGGTCGAGCGTGATGTCCACCCGGCTGCCGCGCTGGTTGGTCAGCTCCAGGCGGGCGCGCTGGCTGGTGCCGTTGGGGAAGAAATGCAGCGGCGGCAGGTCGCGCGTCCACGCGTCGCGCGACTGTTCAAGTTTGAGTTGAACCTGCGCCGGTAACGTGAGGCTCTGGATGGTTTTACCGTCGTCGCGAACGAGCAGAAGCGTTTGTGGCGCCTCCGGCTCGGGGCTGCGCAAAACCGAGTAGCTGCGCGCCTCGTAAATGGCGTGGGTGCGCGCCTGCGCGTAGAAGTTCGACAGCGAGCCGGCGGCGAGGCGCAGCTCCAGGTTGGCGAACGAGCGCGTGACGCTGGGCATGACCAGCGCGGCGGCGACTGCCACAAGCGCCAGCACGACCACAAGCTCCATGAGCGTGTAGCCGCGTTGGCCGGATTGGTGAGCGCGCGTCATTTCCAGGAAACAACGTCTGCGTTGATGCCGTCGCCGCCTTCGCGTCCGTCGGCGCCGTAGCAAACGATTTCGTAATCACCGTGATCACTGGGCTGCTTGTAGTGGTACGGATTGCCCCACGGATCCATCGGGACTTCCTTGGGGATGTAGGGACCGTCCCACTTGTCCACGCCGCTCGGCTTGGTGCGCAGCGCCTGGAGCCCCTGCTCGGTCGTCGGATACGAGCCGACATCGAGGCGATAGGCGTCGAGCGCGGTTTCCAGAGCCGAGATCTGCGCTTTGGCGGCGTTGACCTTGGACTTGTCCACGTTCTTGAACAGGCGCGGGACCACGAGCGCGGCGAGCATCGCCAGGATGGTGAGGACCACCACCAGCTCGATCAGGGTGAAGCCGCGTTGACGTTTTTGCGTCCGAGTGAAGCGCATGCTCTTCCTCATAGCGGAATGTCGTTGATGCTGAAAATCGCCAGCAGAATCGAAATCACAATCGTGCCGACCACGAGGCCCATCACCAGGATCATGGCCGGCTCGAACAGCGCGACCATGTTCTTGATGGCCTGGCGCGTCTCGCGCTCGTAGACGTCGGCGACGTGGAGCAGCATCGCGTCCACCCGCCCGGTTTCCTCCCCGACGCCGAGCAGGTGAATCGAGAGCGGCGGGAACGCGCCGGTCTCGGCCAGCGGGCGGCTCAGGCCTTTGCCCTGCTTCACGCCTTGCGCGGCGCTTTCGACGGCGGCGGCGATTCGCGTGTTGGCCGCGACCTGTCCGGCGATCTGCAGCGAGCGAATCATCGGGACGCCGCCCTGGAGCAGCGTGCCGAGGCTGCGCGCGAAGCGCGTCACCAGCACGCGCTCGATCACGGCGCCGAGCCTGGGCACGCGCAGGATGAAGTGGTCCCAGCGGCTGCGGCCTTCCTTCGTCTGCAGCCAGCGGTAGAAGAGCCACGCGGCGAACGGAATCCCGATGAGCCACGCCCACCATGTCGCGCGGATGAAGTTGCTCACGTTCATCAGGATCTGCGTGGGCAGCGGCAGCGCGGCGCCGGTCTGCTCAAAGACCACGGCGAACTTGGGCACAACGAATTCCAGCAGCGCGAACACCGACGTGCCGCCAACGATGGTCAGCAGCGCGGGATAGATGAGCGCCGAGGTGACCTGTCCGCGAAGTTCGTTCACAGATTCCTGGTAGTCGGCGAGCTGGGCGAAGACGGCGGCGGTGTTGCCGCTGGCTTCGCCGGCCCGAACCATGCTGATGTAAAACGACGGGAACAGGTCTTCGTGGGCTTCGAGCGCGGCGCTCAGGCTCTTGCCGCCCTTCACCGCGCGCAGCGTCTGCTCGAGCGCGGAACGCAGCAGCGGCGATTCGCTCAGCTCGGCGCTGACCGCCAGCGAGCGATCGAGCGGAACGCCGGCAGCGAGCAGCGAAGCCAATGTTCGCGCGAAGACCTGGCGATGCTGTGCCAGGCCCTGGCGGGCGAACAGCGCCTTGATTTTCTGCGTGCCGAGGCGGCTCGCGGCGGTCGCGTCGGCGACGTTGATCGGGATCAGGCCGCGTTCCTGCAGGCGTCCGACGGCGACGAGGCGATCGGCGGCATCAATGGCGCCGTTCACCAGCTTTCCGTCTGCGGTAGCGGCCTGGTATGCGAAGCTCGGCATCAGCTTGCGCCCTCCAGGGCCGCCTCTTCCTGGGTAACGCGCAGGACTTCATCGATCGTGGTCGCCCCGCTGAGGACCAGTTCGTATCCAGACTGGCGCAGCGTGCGCATGCCGGCTTTCCGTGCATGCTCGCGCAGCACGTTGGACTCGCTGGTGCGGGCGACGAGCGACTGCATGGGCTCGTCGACGATCATGAATTCGAAAATCCCGAGACGCCCGCGGAAGCCGGTGTTGCGGCAGGCGGCGCAGCCAACCGCGCGATAGACGGTCAGCGTGCGGCCGGCCCCGGCCGGAACGCAGTCGCTGGGCAGCGCCGAAAGAGACACCTGCTCCGGGTGTTTGCATTCACTGCAAAGCACCCGGACCAGGCGTTGAGCGAGCACAGCAAGCACAGACGAAGAAATCAGGTAAGCGGGCACCCCCATATCCACCAGGCGCGTGATGGCGCTCGGCGCGTCGTTGGTGTGGAGCGTGGAGAACACCAGGTGGCCGGTCAGCGCGGCGCGAATCGCGATCTCGGCGGTTTCCAGGTCGCGGATTTCGCCGACCATGATGACGTCGGGGTCCTGGCGCAGGATGCTGCGCAGCCCCGAGGCAAACGTCAGCCCGATCTGCGTGTTCACGTGCATCTGGTTGACGCCGCTCATCTGGTACTCAACCGGGTCTTCCAGCGTGATGATCTTCTTGTCGGACTGATTGATGTTGCTCAGCGCGGCGTACAGCGTAGTGGTTTTCCCGCTGCCCGTCGGGCCGGTGACCAGAAAAATTCCGTGCGGGCGCGCGGTGACCTGCTTCATGCGCTCGAAGTCGAGATCGTTGAAGCCGAGCGAGCTGAGCGTGATCTTTTTCGATTCGTTGCGCTCCAGGATGCGCATGACTACGCTCTCACCGTAGAGCGTGGGCAGCGAGGAGACGCGCAGATCGATGTCGCGTCCCATCACGCGCAGGCGGATGCGGCCATCCTGCGGCAGGCGGCGTTCGGCGATGTTGAGCTTCGCCGTAAGCTTGATGCGCGAGATGATGGCCGGCGCCATCGCTTTGGCCGGCGACTCGATCGGATAAAGCACGCCGTCAATGCGGAAGCGGACGCGCAGGTCGTCTTCCATCGGCTCGATGTGGATGTCGCTGGCGCGGCTCTCGACGGCTCGCGCAATGAGCATGTTGACATAGCGGATGACCGGCGCTTCCAGCGCCAGGTCGCGCAGGTGCTCCACATCTTCCGCGGCGGCTTCAAGGGCGAGTTCGCCGTCACCGAGCGCGCCGAGGAGTCGGTCAAACTGGCCGGGCTGCGCGCCCGCGCCGAAGAACTTCTCGATGGCGTCGAGGACCTCGGATTCCAGCGCCAGGTACGGCTTGGGCTCGCAGGCGGTGGCCAGCCGGATGGAGTCGAGCGTCTCGTAGTCGAGCGGATCGGCAACGGCGATGTGCAGCACCCCGTCCTGCAGATCGAACGGGAAGAACTTCGCGGCGCGCATGAAGCGCGGCGAGAGACCTTTGATTTCCGGCGGCAGCGAGGGAAACTGGGCGGCCTCGATGACGGGCAGGTCGAGCTGCTCGCTCAGCGCGGCCAGCAGGTCGCGCTCGGCCAGGACGCCGAGATCAACCAGCAGCTTGCCGAGGCGGTCGCGGCTTCCCTGCTGGAGTTCGAGCGCGCGCTCAAGATCAGCCGCCGTGACCTTGCCCGACTCGCTCAGGATCTCGCCGAGAAACTTGCGCCCGGCGCGCACGTGGATGGGAGCGGAAGCGGCCATCAGTATTCCAGCGTCTGGACTTTGCTCATGAAACCGGCGCGGTCGAGCGCGTTGGCGCGGTATTGGTCCACGTCCTTCTTGGCGACGCGCAGCACCGCGGTGCTCTTCTCCACGCCCTGCGCGGTCGCAGCCGAGCCATAAACGATCACGGCCACGGATTCATCCGGCCCGAGCTGGTCGAGCGTGTGGCTGAAGTCGGCAAGCACGCGCTGCGCAAGGTCCTTCGCCTGGTCGAACTTGCGGCGCGCTTCCTCGCGCTTGGCGCGCTCGGTGGCCGCGGTCGGCGTGCCTTCGAACGGCCCCATCGAGGGACGCGACAGGTTGATCTCGAAGGTGAAGATGACCCCGTAGCCGGGCAAGTAGGCGCCGTGCGCGGCGTTGAGGTAGGCGAACGGCGCGGGAAACGCCTGCGTCAGGTTCTGGTTGAGCACCGATTCGAGCACGCGGATTTCGTCGCGCAGACGGGTGATGTTCTGCGGGCCGGAAGCCTTGGCCGCGTCTTGTGGGCCGGCGAACGACAGGGCGCACAGGGCGACGAGGCAGGCGATCAACTTCATCGGGTTCGGTTTCATGTTCCTTCTCTCGACTTCGTATTTCCCGCGGTAAGTCTTTCAGCGGCTGAAGCCGCTTTCATTCACGGCCTTTCGCGAACGGCCTTGAAGGCCGCCCCCTTCAACGCAACTCAACGGCTCAGGCTCGCGGGCCGCACGTTGTCGCGCCACAGGCTTTCCAGCACCAGGTGCTGGCTCTGGACTTCCTGCGCCAGCACCGCCTGCGACTGCTGAAGCTGGCGGACCGTGTAGGCGACTTGTACGCTGTCCGGCGAGGCTGCGGGCTTGGGCGCGGGGGCAACAGCAGGCTGCGCCTGCGCCATGCGCTGGGCAACGGCCGCGTCAACCATGGCCTGGAGCTGCTCCGGCGTGATGGCGGGCGCGTTCGCTGCGTTCTGTGCGACAGGCGCAGGCCTGGCGCCGCCGAAGGCGATGTGCACGCCAGCAGAGTCACGGCTGATCGCGGGACGCACGAGCACGAGCGCGACCAGAGCCGCCATCACGACAGCGGCGCTGGCGCGCGAGAACCACAGGCCGGCAACGTCTAACCAGTTGCGCGCGGCGTGCTGCGGCACCACCACGCCGAGCGGCGGCGCGTCTTCCGCGGGCCAGCCGGCGCGCAGGCGCGCAGAGAGCGACTTGAACTGCGCCAGCTCGGCGCGGCACACGGCGCACGACTGCTCGTGCTGCGCGGCGGCGCGCTCCTGCTCGGCGGAAAGCTCGCCCGACAAGCGCTCAAACATCAGGCCGCGATATTCGTTGCAGACCATGGTTACACCTCGTCCTTGGTGCAATGGATTGGGGAGCAGCGGGGGAAACGGAAAACTGGATCGAGAACTACTGGCGTGCGGCGGCTGCCGGCTGCGCTTCCAGTCCCGCGCGCAACTGGTCGAAGGCGGCATAGAGGCGCGACTTCACCGTGCTGACGGGCGCGTCCACGATGGCGGCAATCTCTTCGAAGCGAAATCCCTCGTAGATCTTGAGCACCACCACTTCGCGCTGCTCGGGCGAGAGGCGCGCAAGCAGCGAGCGCACTGTGATGCGCAACTCGCGCGTGATGGGATCGAGCGGGCCGGCGGTTTCGTCCAGCGCCGCGGCTTCGATCTGCGCCGACCACGCCATGTCCTGCTGGCGGCTGCGGAACTGTGAACGATATTGGTTGACGGCGATCCGGAACAGCCACGAGGCGAACTTGCCGCGCTCGCGCAGGTCCTTGAGCCGGGTGTAGGCGCGCAGGAAGGCGTCCTGCGAGAGATCGCGCGCCTGCTCGCGGTCGCCGGTCATGCGATACAGGAAGTTGTAGAGCGAACGCTGCCATCGCCACACCAGGAGATTGAAGGCCTCCGTGCGGCCGGCCAGGACCTGTTCAACGAGTTCCCTGTCGAGTTCCTGATCGGCCAAACCTGCTTCTCTCCTGTGCAGACGCAGCTACTCTGAAAAAAGACGAGTGGCTGAAAAATATTTGTTATTTGCGCTTGTGACTTGTGACTCCCGGTCCCCGGCCCGACTGCGCCGACGGCTGCAAGCCGGCATCAGCAAGCCACAACCAATAAATCCCTCAATGACTTACGCCGACTATTTCACGCTGCTTCCCGGCCGAGCTTGGGCTTGTTACCGCGTTCGGCTTTTCGGCGGCGATCACAAACTGGTAGGCCAGCAGGCCTTTGCACATGGGAGTGACCGCCCTAAGCAGCCACATGCCCAGGCGTATCCACCAGCTCCCGGCCGAGCGCGGAAAAGCTTCGGGCAGCGGGATGGGTGTAGCACGCAGCTCGGTGATCCTGAGGCCGGCGGCTTCGATCAGCCCAATGAACGTACGCCGTGTGAAGAAGCGCAGGTGCGTGGCATCGAGGATGCCGCGCGGCGCGTACTGAAAGCGTCCGGCGAGCAGGTTCAGCCGCACGTAAACGTTGGCCACGTTGGGCACGCAGGCGATCACCCGGGCGCCGGGGCGCGCGGTGGCGAGCACCTTGGCGAGCGCGGCGGCCGGATCTTTCAGGTGCTCAAGCACGTCGGCCAGGACGATAACGTCGTGGTTCCCTGCCCAGGCGCTGAGGTCGAGCGCCTCCACGTCGCCGATGAGAAGCTCGTCACAGAACGGCCGGGCCTGCTCCGCGCTGCCAACGTCGCGCTCAATGCCGGTGACGTGCAGGCCACGGGCCTTCATCTCGCGATCGAGGTAACCGGTGGCGACACCCACGTCGAGCACACGCGCGTCGCGAGGCACGTCCTCCAGCAGCCGCAGGATGACCTGGTGGCTGCTGCCGGCATGGTCCTTCATGACGTACCTGCCCGAGGTCATAACGAATGAGTACAGAGTGGTCCCCGTTGCCGAAAACTATACCAGAGCACGTAAGAGCGGCAGTTGCAGGCTAAGGCACTTGGGTGGCGCGGCGTGTGCGGAAAACGCCGTATTCGGCCGCTGTTTACTTCTTAGTGATCCTTAGTTCGTGTCCGCCGCCTGGCCGCCGCCGGCACATGCCCGCGAACCTTTCGGCTGCGCCAGAAATACGGCGCCCGCAGTGCCCACGAATTGCGAGGTTATACTGCGAACCGTGATCTCCACCGCCACTGCTCCGCAGCCGGTCAGCGTTGCATCGCCAGCCGGCGCGCGCTTCCACCTGGGTTATGCGCGCACGCTCGACGGAGTGCGCGCCCTAGCCGTCCTGGCGGTGATGTCGGTACATGCCAACCTGCCGGGGATGCGCGGCGGGTTTCTTGGCGTGGAAGCCTTCTTCGTGCTCAGTGGATTTCTGATCACCGCGCTTCTGATGGAGGAGTGGGAGAAGCGAGGCGGCATCAGCCTGCGAATGTTCTACGCCCGGCGCGCGCTGCGGCTCCTGCCTGCCCTGTTCGTCTGCGTTGCGGTGGTCACCCTCTTTACCGCCATGCGAACACCTCCCGAAGACGCGGCCGCCACGCGCCATAGCGCGCTGGCGGCAGTGCTCTACGCGGCCAACTGGGTGCGGGCGTTTCGCATTGAGCCGGCAGCCGACTGGCTGGCGCACACCTGGTCGCTTTCGATCGAGGAGCAGTTCTACATGCTCTGGCCGCCGCTGCTGGCCTGGCTGCTGCGCGGCAGGGTGAAGACGGCACACGTCGTCTTGGCCTTGGCCACAGCAGTGGTGGGGGTCGGCGTGTATCGCGCGGCGCTTTTCGGCGCGGGACGCCCGTGGTATCGGCTCTACAATGGCCTCGACACGCGGGCGGACTGCCTTCTGACCGGCTGCCTGGTGGGAGTGATCGTCGCGGGCGGGATGTTCAACGCCGCAGGACGAGCGGTCACGGCGCTGAGAGCAGCAGCTCTGATGTCTCTGGTGGGAGTGCTAGCGGTCGGCGCCCGGGCGACCTACATGGGCGCGCTGCTCTACCTGGGCGGGATGTCGGTGGTGGCGGTGGGATTCGCGGCGATCATCATGGCGCTGGTCGTCGCGCCGTGGAGGCCGGTAGCGGCGGCCCTGGAGTGGAAGCCGCTGGTGGGAATTGGACGGATCTCCTACGGGCTTTATCTGTGGCATGTTCCCGCATTTCATGCGCTGCGCGACGTGCCGTTGCGGACCCGCTACGTCGTCCTGCTGCAATTCGCGGCGGCGTTTGGGTGCGCCATCGCGTCGTTCTACCTGATCGAAAGACCTTTTCTGCGGCTCAAGCGCCGATTCACGCCCGCGGCCGAACTCAAAGCGCGCGTAATTACCAGCGCCAGCTAGTTCTCACCTTCACACACCTTACCGCTGCTGCTCGTGCTTTCCCCGCAGGTGATCTAGCAGCCGCGTGGACGCCGGACCGGCGCGCAGTGTGCGCACGATCTGGAGATCGTGCCAGTCCCAGGCGCGTTGCGGCGCAACGTCAATGCTGACCGGTGCGCTGCTCCAGTCTCCATTCGGATGGAAGTAAGCGCCGATCACCTGCACGCCGAAGGAGAGCGCGACCGCCAGCGCGAACGCCGGCTTGAGCAGGCGCGACGAGGTCAGCGCCGGCCAGAGTGGAACCAGGAAAAATGTGAGCAGCGGAAGAATGTCGCACATGTAGCGCGGGCCGAAGCAGTATCCGGCATACCAGCGCTCGAGCTTGGCATACAGAAACAGGTGCAGCACCGCGCCGATCACCAGCGCGCGCGACCATCCGTGCTGATGGTTGCGCCACAGCCGGATCGCGCCCCACGCGGCGAACAGCGTCCAGGGAACGAAGATGAACAGTCCGCGATTGGGGCTGGCCAGCAATCCCGCCAAGCCTTCGAAAAAGTTACCGCGGAAGCCGCTGGCCGCCCGCGCGTAGCCCATCGATTCCAGCGCCTGCGTGTAGGCGCCGAGCAGATTGCCGAAGTAATAGAGGTTATAACCGAAAACGAGCGCGCCGATCATGACGATGGGCGCGAGCAATGGTAGAGCGCGGGCGCGGCTCTTCCACAGCATCCACAGGAAAACGGGCGCGACCGTGACCACGTTGGTCGGCTTGTTGGCGGCCGCGAGAGCGATCGCGAGCCCGGTCAGGAGCGCGGACCGCGGAGAACCGTCGTCGCGGACGAGCGCCCAGATCAGCAGCGCCAGGCACAGCTCGGTGAAGCCGTGCAGCCACAGCACCTGGCTGGCGGTGCTCCACGTCGGCGAAGCGAGGGCGTAGATGAGCGTGAGTGCCAGCGCGCCGCCCGTGGGCAGCAGCCGGCGCAGCGCGAGGTAAAGAATTCCCGCCGAGAGCGCGGCGATGAGCGCGGCGCTGAGTTTTTCCATCGCCTCGGCGACGAACAACATGGCGCGCGGCGAAGGCTGGCGTTGCGAGACCCATACGGCGGCGGGGACGTACAGCGGCGTCACCACGAGCGGCGTGAGCACCGGATAGCTCGACATCCAGTGGCCGCGGCTCTGCGTGGCGAAGTACACGCCGTAGGGCATGCCTCTCCGCTTGTAGATTTCCAGGTGTGGAGCGATGAAGCGGTCTACGTCGAGGCGGGCGTCGAGCAGGATGCTGAACGGGACGTAGCGGACGGCGTCGGTGTCGCCCGTAGAGATGTAGCGGAGGTTAGCGAGGTAAGCGAGGAAGAGGAAAACCGCGAGAAGGGCGGCGGCGCGGGGAGCTGAGGTGCTGCTCAGTTGTTTTCGCGTTGGCGCGGCAGTTGGCACTTAGCAGTTGGCATCTGGCCTTGAAAGACCGTGCGCTGGCCAAGTGCCAAGTGCTAATTGCCAAGTGCTGTTTCCTAGATGTCCTTCGGGCGTTTACCGAGCGCCTGCAAAATCACACGCCCAACGAAGGCGGGATTGTTGACCAGGTAGCGCATGAAGAGTCGCCGCGGCTCGGTGCACACGCGGAAAAACCATTCCATGCCGATGCGCTGCATCCAGCGCGGCGCCATCGGCTTGTTGCCGCTCAGGAAGTCGAAGGCGGCGCCGACGCCCGCCATCACGCCGCAGCGCATGCGACCGACGTGCTCGGCCATGAATCGTTCCATGGCGCCGGGACCCACAGCCATCCAGAAGATGTCAGCGCCGGAGGCGTTCACGCGTTCGACAACCTCGGCGTCTTCTTCGGGGGTGAGCGGACGGAACGGCGGGCAGTAAGTTCCGGCCACCTGCAATCCCGGGAAGCGTTCACTCAAGTTCTCAGCGAGGCGATCAGCGACGCCGGGCATGGCGCCGTAGAAGTAATGCTTCCAGCCGCGCGGAAGGCCGTACTCACACGCCGCCAGCATCAGGTCGGGGCCGCAGACGCGCTCCACGTGCTTGAAACCCTTCAGGCGCGTCAGCCAGAGCAGCGGCACCCCATCCGGCGTCACCAGGCCCGCCTGGTTGTGGATGCGGCGCAGCTCCTCGTCATGCTGGCACATCATCACCAGGTGCGTGTTGGCCACGCAGATGTAGTGAGGATCACCGGCGGTGATCCACTGCTCTATCGCGCGCAGGGCGGTCTCCATGTTGATGGGGCTGACGCCGACGCCGAGGATGTTGGCGCGCTTGCGCACGAACGGGCGCGTGTTTACCTGTCGCCCGGGAGCAGTTGTGACCGAAGAAACCAACGTCTGATTCTACAGCGCTCCGGCGCGCTGCGCTTCGACGCGGCGCGCGCGCGCCTGGTCATCGCGTCCGACGCCCACAGCGACGTACTGCACCCAACTGCAATCGCGCAACTCCGAAGCGAGTACCCGCCAGCAATCGAAGACGAGCACGCGCTGCTTGTGCACCGGGAAGTCGGCGGCGCGCAGGCTGCGGAATTCTTCGCAAGGCTGCGCGATGACAACCACGTCGGCGCTGCGCAGGCACTCCAGCGCGGAGTTCATGTACTGCACGCTGTCTTTCAGCACGACGTGCGCGTTTTCCATCGCGAGCGGATCGTAAACCGCGACCACGTGGCCGGCGTCCGCCAGTTTCTGGGCGAGCATCAAGCCCTGGGACTCTTCGACCACGTTGGTGTTCGGCTTGTAGGCGAGCCCGAGCAGACCCACCGTCATGCCCGGCTTCAGCAGTTCTTCAATGCGCTGCGCCTGCCGGTTCAGCAGCAGGTGGTTCATGCGATCGGTGGCCTCGGCCAGCGCCGCGGGCGCGCCCAGCGCCGTGGCCATCGAGCTGAGGGCCTTGTTGTCGCGCGGGAAACAGGGACCGCCGTACCCGAGTCCGCCGGTGAGGTACTTGCGTCCGATGCGTGAATCGTGGCCGATGGCCTTGCTGACAGCGTCCACGTCGGCGCCGGGCAGTTCTTCGCACACCGCCGCCAGCATGTTGGCGAACGTGATCTTCATCGTGACAAAAGTATTGATGGAGATCTTCACCAGCTCGGCGTTCACCAGGTTCATGCGCATGACAGTCGCACTGTTCAGGGTGAAGCTCTTGTACCACGACTCCAGTTCGGTGCCCGCGCGCTCATCGTGCTCGCCGATAAGGACGAAGTCGGGATGGAGCAGGTCGTGGATCACGCTGCCGAGCGCGATAAACTCCGGGTTGTAGCAGACGCCGAAATCGCGCCCGCACTTCTTGCCGGATTCTTCTTCGATCAGCGGCAGGATGCCAAACTCGGTGGCGCCCGGCAGCACCGTGCTGGTGAGCGCCACCAGGTGGTAGTCCTTCTTGGCGCGCAGGGCGCGGCCGATTTCACGCGCTGCTTGCGCCGCGTAGCGGATGGAAAAGCCGCCGGCTTCATCCGACGGGGTTGGAACGATGATGAAGGTGAGGCCGGAGGCGCGCACCGCTTCCTGAAAGTCGGTGGTGGCGCGGAGGCGGCCATGGTTCGCCGCGATGTATTCGGCCAGTTCGGGTTCGACCACCGGAGCACGGTTGCTGTTGATGGCGTCCACCGTGCTCGAGTTGACGTCCACGCCAGTTACCTGCATGCCGCGGCTCGCCATGGCCGCCGCCATGCAAGCTCCCAGCTTTCCCAAACCCACAACAGAAACGCGATCGATCATGCTTTCTCCCGGAACCGTCGTCTCCTTCTCTGCTTCCGTCCTGCCGGGAAAGCCGCGCAGGACATGACCCGCCACCCTGGCGCCGGGTGTGGGTTGATACGTCCTTGAATCTTATAAATCGTAACCAGTGTCGATTGGCAAGTGCAAAGTTGTCCTGGTCGAAACTCGGGTCGCTGAACCGCTGGAAGCCGCAGCGCCCGATTTTACTTGCTGGCGCGCAAAACGAAGAACCAGCCCCAGCGGTCAGGGAGAAGCGGATGCAGCCAGCGCGCGAAGGCCCGCGTGTCGTACGGTGTTTTGATGGCCTTGCCGGAAAACTCGCTGTAGGCCGCAAACATCTTTTTCAGCTCATTGAACGTATAGGCCTTCGTTCCCTTGCTCTCAACGTGCTGCCAAACCACCTGCCGGAAGGTGCGCCACGGGCGTCCGCGCAGCAGCGCGTAATAGGCCCAGGCGGTGAGGACCTTGAGCGAGCGCCGGTGGTACATCATGCCGATGAAGGCGCCTCCCGGCTTGAGAATTCGGTGTATCTCGTCCACGATTTTCTCGGGATGCTCGGAGTGATGGATGACGCCCCAGGAGTAGACCACGTCGAAGAAATTGTCGTCGAACGGCAGCGACTCGGCGTCGGCGCGCTGCAATCGCGATGAGAGGCCGTAAAGCGCGAGGCGCTGGCGAGTGAGCTCAATGGCGGTGTCGGTGAGGTCCACGCCATAGCAATCGGCCCCGGCGCGCGCCCATTGAAGATGGTCCACGCCCGCGCCCACTCCCACTTCAAGCAGCCGCTTGCCCCTGGCTTCGGGAAACCGCGCCACCTGGTGAATGAACGGTTCTTTGGCGTAGCGGGCGCGCTCGGTCGCTTCGAACCACTCGCGTGTGCGTTCTGTCGCGCTGTTTATCGCGGAGGCAGGAACGCCACAGGGCGACTTTTCCCAGTACTGGCGCACCTCCTGATTGAGCATGCTGGTCACGGCGCGCGCCGGGGTGGAGACTTCCCGCCCGCCCATTGCTCCTGGGTCTTTTTCGAAAGCGGCTTGGGAATTTGTCTCGGAACTCATGCCAGTCGCGGCAGCAGTCTTCTTCCCGCGCTGCGAAGCGCGTGGCGCTCTTCCAGGCAAACACCGCCTTGCGCAAACAGTACCAGAACGTAGATCGCCGCGCTGAGGAGGCCCGCGGTCAGCAAAACCACGAGCGGCGACGCGGCGAAGTTGCGCTCCAGCAGCGCCAGCGCGCCGAGCGAGGCGGCGAAAGCAACAGCCATCGTCCTCCACTCGGCAAGCGCGAGCCGTGCGCCACCGTAGCGGGAAGCGAGCCGGCCGTAGATCACGGCGACCACGATCTGCGCCACCGCCAGGCTGGCTCCGGCGCCGACCGGACCCCAGCGCGGCGCCAGCACGAGCCCGCTGCCAACGTTCAGCAGGACGCTGATGATGGAGACGGCGGCGACCTTCCTCTGCCGGTCAATCGCGGGCATGAACAAATGGCTCATCGCGATGATGACGATGCTCACAAAGTACGGGGCCAGGCAGCGCAGCACGGCAACGCTCTCGGCATACGGCCCGCCGTAGAGCAGAAGCATGAGCGGGCGTCCGAAGACCAGGCAAACGGCTGCGCCCGGGAGCGCGATGTGCAGCAGCCCGCGCACGCCAAGGCGATAAAGCCGGGCACTCTCCAGCGGGTCCACTTTGAAGCGCGAGGCCATCGGCGCGTACAGGCTCGCTGAGACTGCCGTGCACAGGAGCACGGCGGGCATCACCGTCTTGAACGCCGCCTGGAAGATGCCGGTGGCGTGCTCGCCCGCGAAGAACGTCACAATGACGGGCGGCACGTACATGTTGGCGCGCTCGCACACCAAAAGCACCGCCAGCGGAAGCGCCTGTCGCCAGATGTCGGCGATGAACAACCGGTCGAGCCCGAGCGGAAACCAGCCAATGCGCCGGACCAGCAAAACGAGCGCAAACAGAAGCGAAGCCAATCGCGCGCCCAGATAGAGCCAGCCAATCGCCTGAAGTCCGTAGCCCTGGCGGAGCAGCCACCAGCCGGCAGCCAGTGCCGCCATGCGCTCCACTCCGAGCGAAAAGGCTTCGTAAGAATTGCGCTGATGTCCGCGAAACACCGAGCAGAGATACAGTGTCATGCTCCGCAGATGCTCGGAAACGAGGATGATGGTGAGGAAGACCGCGTTCCGCCGCATGTAGGCACTGAACCCAAACGGCAGCATGGAGATCGCGAGCACGGCGACAGAGAGCAGGGCGCGCAGGGCCAGTCCCGTGGCGATAAATTGCTTCTGCCGTTCGGCGTCGCTGGTGGCGACCAGCTTGGTCATGGCCACGCTGATGCCCGGGTCGGCGAGGACGGAGAACAGCAGCGAATACGAAAGCGCGAACCCCAGCCGGCCGAAATCGCCGGTCCCCAAATAGCGCGCGAGGAAAACGGTGAACAGGAAAACGACCACCGTTTCGAACACCGAGTAACTCACGAGCACGGCCGTGTTGGCCATCAGGCCGGTGCGTGGGCGGAGCTGAGCAGTGGCCGCGCTCATGCCGTCATCGCTCTTTCCGCGCAAAGCATTCGATAGACCTGCATCAGTCCCTGGTAGTGAGTTTCGCGCGAAAACTGGCGCTCCACTTTCTGGCGTCCCGCTTCGCCCCACGCGCGACTTAACTCCGGGTTCGTCAGCAGAAACTCAAGCTTGTCCGCAAGGTCGGCCGCGTCGCCGGGCCTGAACAGCAACCCGGTGCTTCCTTCGTCCACCAGCTCGGGAATCCCGCCCAGGCGCGATGCCACCACCGGCTTGCCGAGGGCATATGTCTCCAGGATGGCGAGTGGCTGGTTCTCGTACCAGATGGAGGGCACCACGGCCACGGCACAGCCTTCGATCAGAGCCCCCATTTCCTGGCGCGAACGCACGAAGGGCAGCAATTGCAATTTGCCATTCGACCGCGCGGCGTGGCCGGCCAGTTCGTCACGCAGCGGGCCGTCACCGACGATCAGGATCGGCTTGCTGATCCTTTGTGCGGCGTCGGGCAAGGTCCGGACACCCTTGTTTGCCGAAAGCCGTCCGAAATAAAGGACGTAGTCGCCTGGTTCTTTCCGGGGCGCGTTGGGGAGCGTCTCGAGAAAAACTGGCAAATACGTGATACGTTCCGGCGGCACGCCGAACTCGATCATTTTTTGGCGCAGGAACCGGCTGGGCGAAATCAGCTGCGAGACTTTTTCCCAGGTGCGCCGCGCGGCGTGAACGTACTTGTTCAACATCCCCATGGCGCTGGCTGGAATGCTCTCGTGGAAACAGCGGTGGAGCACGGCATTGTAATGGCGGCCGCCATGGCACCGCTCGCACACTTGATCGTGGACGAACAAGGTGCCGGCCGTGCACACCATGCTGTAGTCGTGCAAAGTCATCACCGCCGGGACACCTTCCTCGGCCAGCGCGTCGAAGATGGAGGGCGACAGCTGGTAGTTGATGTTGTGGGCGTGCGCGATGTCGGGGCGAAACTCGCGCACCATCGCCTGCAGATCGCGGTAGGCCTGCCGATTGTAAACCCCCTCAAAGAACGCGTCCGCTTTGCGCCGCAATGAAAGCGTTCCGAGATCCGCTTCCGTGAAACCACCTTTGACAAAGAATTGCGCATACTTTGACTCAACATTGTTCGGGTGCGCCGTGGCGAAATGTCCAACCTCGTGACCTTGGTCCTCCAGCAGGGCACAAGTCCTGAAGAAGACTTGGTCGGCGCCGCCGCGGCTGTGGAAGAACTTATTGATTTGCAGAACGCGCATAGCCCGCCCGGATGAAGTTCACGCTGAGGTCAATGCCTTCCTGCAGCGGCATGGTCGGTTCCCAGCCGAGAATGCGCTTTGCCTTGGACGCGTCGAGGGCGATGTGCTCCACTTCTCCGGGGCGTACGGGCGCGTAGCGCGGTTCACCTTTGTAGCCGGTGGCGCGCCGTACGGCCGCGAAGATGTCGAAGTCCGACACCGGCTTGCCCCATCCCAGGTTGATGATTTCGCCGCTGCCCTTGTCGAGCGCCGCCAGGTTCGCGCCCACCACGTCGTCCACGTAAACGTAGTCGCGGGTCTTGCTGCCGTCGCCGTAGATGGTCGGCTGCTCGCCTTCCAGCATCTGCAGCGCAAAGATGGACACCACGCCGGCTTCGCCGCGCGGATTCTGCCGCGGTCCATACACATTCGGATAGCGCAACACGGTGTAGTCGAGGCCGTAAAGGTGGCGATACAGAAAGAGATAGCGCTCCAGCGTGAGCTTGCTTACGCCGTAGTGGCAGATGGGCTCGGCGGGATGGCTTTCGTCCACCGGAACCTGCTTCACGTCGCCATAGGTCGCGCCGCCGGTCGAGGCATAGACGATTTTCTTCACGCCGTGTTTCACCGCCATCTCCAGCATCGCGAGGGGCGCCACGATGTTGACGCGCGCGTCGAAGAGCGGCTCGCGCACCGAACGGCGGACGTCCATCTGCGCGGCGTGATGGTCGATGAGCTCCGGCCTTTCAGCGGCGATGACAGCGTCCAGGGCCGGTTGATCGCAGATGTCGAGTTCGTAGAACGTTGCGCCGCTCGGGAGGTTTTCCCTGCGCCCGGTGGAAAGGTCGTCAACGATGACGATGCTGTGGCCGGCGCGCATCAGTGCTTCGGCCACATGCGACGCGATAAACCCGGCGCCCCCGGTAACGAGAATCTTCATGCAGTGTCTCCGATCACAGCCCGCAGCGATGGGTGCGGCCGCTACCGGCCGGCCACACGGATCGTCATAAGGTACGCCGCCGCGACCATCGCGACGGCAGGCTCGAAAGGAGCCGCATCTCCTCGGGAAGCAGGCCGCCCGTCAACGCGAGCACGGCAGAGTACAGCACCACACAAGCGGTTGCCGCCACCAGGAGCTGCATCCATCCATGGACCGGCCAGCGCAGGCTGATCCAGTACAGCGGCACGAGCGTGACCAGAAATCCGGGCCACTGCCACAAGTCGCGCCGGCTCGTGAAGAACAGCAAATCGCGCTTCGCTGTGGACCACCAGTAGCCGGCGGCGATCACCGCGTTGGTGACGCTGAGGCTGAGCGCCGCGCCGTCTACGCCGTACAATTTCACCAAGAGCGGCGCCAGAGTGGCATTCAGCAGCACACTGGTCATCCAAAGCCGCATGGCTGTTTTCTGGTGATTGATCGCGGTGAGCAGGTTGTAGCTCATGGTGACGACTGCCTGGAAAACATAGAACGGCGTCATCAGTTGCAGCAGCCTGGCCGCGCCCATGTACTGCTCGCCGAAAACAACACGGACGATGGCTTGCGGGAACAGCAACGTCATCAGCGAACACGGCAGCAGGCAGTGCCACAACAGCCGGACGCCGTAACGATATAGCTTGCGGATCTGCGCCGAATCACGATACGCCGCGCTCATGGCGGGAAACATGCCGCCCCCTATGACGTCGCAGATCAGGTACGGCAGCATGATGATCTTGCCGGCAGCCTGGAACGTTCCCGCAGCCGCCTCGCCGGACAGCAGCCCCAGCAGGAATGGCGGTAAGTAGAGATTGATGCGCGCGCTGAGCGACATCAGCGAGAGCGGATAGGCTTCCCACAGAAGCGTGCCGGCCAGCGGAGGCCAGGGCTCGAACCGGATGGAGGAGCCACTCTTCCAGCCGACGATCGCCAGCGCAAGCAGGAGCGAGACCAGACGCGCCGCCAGAAACATGAACCCGATCGCCCTCGTGCCATGGCCGGTGTGAAGCAGCCATGCCGCTCCGCCGAGCAATGTGGTTCGTTCTGTCGCGACGACCAGGGCTTCCCAGCCCATCGATTGAAAACCGCGGAACACCGCGCAACAGGCCGTGGTGATGCTGCGCAGCACCTCCGAGCCGCCCACGATCATGATGAAGAACGCGTTCTGCCGCAGGTAGGCGCTGAACGGCAGCGGCACCAACCCAAGCAGCAGCAACCCAGCCGTCAAGGTAAGTCGCAGAGAGATGCTCTGGCGGACCCACGGGTTTTCGCCGCGCGGATCGCGGGCGACAAACTTCGTAACGGCAAAACCGAAGCCCGGGTCGAGGGCCGAAATCAGCAGCCCATAGCTGAGAGCAAGAGCGACGCGTCCGTACTCGATCACGCCGAGGTGCCGGGCCAGCAGCACGTTGATCCCGAACAGCATGGCCGCGTCGCCGATGTAGTAGGCGGCGAGAAAAACGGAGTTGCCCAGCGCCCTTCGCGTGGCCGTTGCCGAGGAAGCCGCGGCAGACGCTGGCGCGACGCTCACCCCCTCAGCCACGCTGTGTGTGCTCATAGATGGCGATCAGTTCGCGGTAGTTCTGTTCAGGCGTGTATCGCTGCTGGTAGCGCTCGCGTGCCTGCTTTCCCATGGCTTGCATTTCGCGGGGATGCTCCCAGGCCCACTGGACTTTCTTCGCCAGATCGGCCGCATCGCCGGCCTTGACGTGCAGTCCGGTTTCGCCGTCGGTAACCAGTTCGGCGCAAGCGCCCAGATCGGAAGCAATCACCGGCACACCGCACGCGAACGCTTCGATGACAACGCGACCGAAGGTTTCATAGTAGCCGATGGACGGCCACACCAAGAAACGCGCGCCGCGCACCAGGTTGTAGTAGTCGGCGCGCCCGAGGCGCGGCAACATCTCGATACAGGAATTCTCGGCTGCGGCGCGCTCCATCTCGTCGCTCAACGGCCCTTCACCACGGACCTTCAGCGGGATGTTGCGCAGTTGCTTCCAGGCGCTGGCGAGCGTAGCAATCCCCTTCTCTTCGGCAAGCCTGCCGGCGAACAAGGCGTACGTGCCCGTGCCGGTCCCTACTCCAGGATCTTCGAAGACGAAGTGCGGTTTGACGTGAATCTTCTCCTCCGGCAGACCCGCGGCGATGAACTGGCCGCGATAGAACGCGGTCGAGACAATGTAAGCGTCGATCGCGTCGTTCCACGTGCCGATCGCGTGGTGGGCCGCGATCATCAGGCTGATGGCCGCGCTCTGTGCGCGCGACTTGTGATAGCAACCGTGGACCACGCTCGGCCACGGCGCCGATTTCCCGAAGCAATCCAGGCAGAGCTTTCCTTCTCTGAACATCGTGTTACCCGGGCACAAGAGCCGCGGGTTGTGCAGAGACTGGACCACACGCACGCCGGCGTCGCGGCAGGCGTAGTAAGCGGAAGGCGAGATCAGGGGAAAGGTGTTGTGGAAGTGCGCCACGTCGGCACGATTGTCGCGCAGGAGCTGAGCAATGCTGCGCCCCGCGGCCGGCGACCAGGTCGCGCGCAGGCCCAGGACCGCCCGCTGCAGCGGAGAGTAGGTTTCGATCTCGCGATTGTCGCGGACGAACGTGCTGGTGGTGTGGCCGTGCTTTTCGAGCAGCGCCTTCTCGCCGGCAAAGACGTCGTCTTCGCCGCCGGGATAAATATAGGTGTTGTGGACGAGGAGAATGTGCACGAGGAGTCGATCGCAGCCGCCGGGCGGCGTCTATTTTGGCGGAATCGGGATTGGGGAGGCCGCGTGCAGCAGCCCTCCCTGCAAACCGAACGCGCCCAGCGCGCGCTGCAGGCTGCGTCGCCAGAACCCATGAGTGCTGTAGGTGAGGATTGGTGGGAGGGGACACACCGAATGAAAACCGGCCCGCACGAGCACGGCAGTCAGCGAGCGATCGTTGAAGTGAAACAAGTGCGTCGGGTTTGTGCGCTGGTCCCATCGCGCCCGACGCAAGCGCGACTTGAGGCAGTCGGTGTTCGGCGCTGTCACCACGATCACGCCGTCCATCTTCATGACTGTTCGGATGTCTGCCAGCTCCTCCCAAGGCTGTCGCAGGTGCTCCACCACGGTACTGAGGATGACGCAATCGAACAACGGCACCTGGGCTTCGCGCAGCTCGGCAAGGTTCGAAAACACTGGCGCACCGAGCTGCTGTGCCTGCTGACGGGCCACGTCGTCCATCTCAATGCCCGCCACGCTGGCGCCCTGTCCGTGGCACGCTTTGAGCAGCGTACCGCGTCCGCAGCCGTAATCGAGGACGTGCGTCCCCTTGAGCGTGCGACAGTGTCTCGCAATGTGTTCTACAAAAATCACCGCATCCTCGTCGGGCGTGTTTTCCAGATGGGGAGAGTGCCCGCTTTGCGGGTAGTAAAGATCGGTGTACGCGGCGCTCAGCTCAGCGTCGCTCATTTGGGGCCAGACGAATTCGAGTCCACATCCGTCTGAGGCGCACTTGAACGTCTGGCCATGAGCGAGCCGAAAGCGCGGGCGACTCGCGGCAAAACACAGCGGACATGGCGGTCTCTGATCCAGTGATAAAACGGCCGCGACGTGCTTACTCATGGCCATCAATACTGGCGGTTGAAGACGATGTTGCCGGTATCGGGCTCGCGCAATAGCCACTCGCGCAGCTCGCCCGTCTTTTCCAGCACGCAGAAGAATTTGTTCCCTTGCCGGCGAACGAATGGAAGTGTGTTCAGCAGCGCAGGACCCAGGTGCAACAGGCGCACGAAGTTACGCATGCCACCTAGGCAGGCCGCCACCAGCTTCAGCCGTGTTCCCTTGCGTAAGTCCAAGTCACGCTCGCTGGCATTCAGCTCCCAATATGGATAAGCGTGCACACGTACGCTTTCTTCCGGGAGAAACGCCGACACTGTTTTCCAGACCTCATGGGCGTCCCATCGGAAGATGAAGTTGGGGATGTTCGAATTGCGCACGCCACCGGTAGCGTAACCTTGGTCAATAACCACGGCAATCTCGAACGGGTACGAAAGCTTGAGTCGCGTCAGGAGTCGCATGAGCAAGCAGTCGTTCGGTTCCATGAAAACCACATACCGTCGGCTCACCCGCAGCATCTCGCACACCGCCCGATGCGGCGAACGGCAGTGGTGGATCATCTCATGCGCGAAGACGACGTCAAACGAGCCATCCGGCAGCTCCATCTGCTCCGCGTCGAGGCGAAGTGTCGGGTACTCAGCCGCCACGACGGCCATGCGCTCCCATTCGATGCCGCCACCAAAGTTCGACAGCGTGATATGGTCGAAGCCGGCCGCGCGAAGTACCGCTGCGTCCTCATTACTGGCGCCAACGGCAAGGACATTGCCAACCGTTGCAAGCTTGCCTGAGCGAATGTGCGCGCGCAGGACCCTGAGAAAGCCGGACCTGTCCTTTTGCGGCGGAAGGCAAATCGCCGCCGGGGCCACGGCAACCTCGGTCCCGGCGGCGTGCTCGTCTTGTGGCGGGCCCTTAAGTCTCACCGACCAACCTAGTTTGCGCCTCCATCCGTAAGGATTACGCAATTCGGATTGGGCGCAATGTTGGTGCCAGAAACATGGCCACTAAGGTAAATACACGGGTTGGCACTCTGGAGGCCATACTGCTGAATCGTAGTTCCTGTCGTCGAGCCATAGTCACCCTCGATCTTGATTCCTATCGCATTTTGACCAGGAGGCGGATAAGCCCAGACCGTGTTGTTTGTAAATGTGTTGTCGGCGCACGTACCACCACCGCCATTGGACTGATTGCATTGCAGCCAAAAATTGATACCGGTCGCCCCGGAGTGATTGTTAGAGATATTGCTATCAAACACATTGTTCGAGGCTGTCGTTATCGTCGATTCCGCCAATTCCCCATTACCAAGGTACAGAAGGTACCCAACACTGGACGGCGATAGCCCAAATCCGTCAACTCGATTACCGCTCACGTTGATGTGGTTACACCATGAGCATGCAATGCCAATTTGACCATGCGTCGAATCTGGAGCCAGCACTACCTGGTTGCCATTGATACTTCCAGTGGAACTCAACGTTACCTCAATTCCGCTATATGAAACCGCCGCACATGGCCCGGGATAGCATGCCTGAAATACGTTGTTCGACACGTCTACATTATTAGCCAACACGATTGAATAACCACCAAAGGCCAGCGTGTCGCTTGGAAGCAGGCCGCAGAAGTTTCCGTCAACATGGATCCCGTCCGCAGAACCAATCTGCCCGATGGCACCCGCTTCAACGCAAGCTCCTGCTCCTGCGTTGTAGATGTAGGAGTTGTTAGTCACCCAGATATCGCTGATGGCCCTGCCGGCCACGCCGGGTGCAACTGAGATTCCGTCATTACATGCACTGGAGGGATTCTGCGCGCATTGCTGAGTCCGCGTCACGGAAATGGCATTCCCGGAGAAGTGTGCGCTCACAAAGTCATTGTCGGGCGTGGCCCTCGCAAGTATGCCATTGCTGTGGATGACGAGGTCCCCTGTCAAGGGGACCCAACTCGGGACGGCGCCGATGTAGTTGCTGGTGACCTGCGCACCTGAGGCGCCGCGAAATACGACTGCTCCTCTATCATTTTGACCCTGAGTCGTATCGCTGACTCGAACGATGACGTTGTCCTGGACTATTGGATTGGTGACGTTTTGCATGTCTATCACGGGGCTCTCGAAGGCGTTTCCGTCGAACGTGCAATTCGCAATCTTGATTCCCTTCAAACTGTTCCCAGGACTCTCACCATGGGCGACAACCATCGTGAAATTGCTCGACCTAGTGAGGATGACCGACTGGTCCGTACACTGCAATGTTACATAGGAATGCTCGATCGTGATCGACTGAGATATTGTAGCCCCGGACGAAATACTTACGGTACAGTTTGCACTTGAAGTCCCAGTGGAGCAGTCTGAAATCTGACCGACAGCTGGAAGTGAACACAGTGCGACGACAGCGGCAACTAGAAACCAGCGTGACATATCGCCCTCCAGGGCTTTTGCAGTAGATCAGGCCAGAGAACGATACGCCGGGTTTTGTTGGTTTACAAAATAGCTCTCTGCGATGCTTCACACTTGGCCGCTAACGATCAGCCTGCCTGGGACCGCCAACAGCCAGCCCATGCGATAGCCAATCGCCATCGTCAGCCATACTACACTCGCCAGGTACGGGCTCTCGAAGACAAAGCTGAAGTTCCCCGCGATGAAGACCGCGAGCAATCCGAGCAAAAGCGCATAAAGCAATCCCGCCTCCCGCATGTCGCGGAAGGTGCGCACTGCGGTCCAGCCCCGCAGGAAAAAGCGCGCCAGCACGACAATCAAGGCCACAAAACCTGTGACTCCAGTCTTGTAAAGAAACGTCAGGTAGGTATTGTGCGGTCGTGGATCTTCCTCGAAGTTCTCGAACGTGAATGGGAGCCCGTAGCCCTCCCCTATGATCGGATTCTTGGCAAAGCGTGCCATCGCTTCGGCCCACGCGAGCAGGCGAAATTGCGCCTGTGGGTCGTCTTGCGAATACACGACGCCGCTCACCAGCTCTTCGGCGGCGCGGCCCACCAGGGCGGCCCCGGGTGCGGTCTGCACCAGGGCGGCCAGGACCAGCACGCCGGTCACAACCGAAGCAGCGACGGCCTTGAAACGCGCCCGCAGCGTGGTGTGACCGGTAGAAGGGCCGAACAAGACGAGGATAGCGATGATTCCCGCCAGCGAGACATCGAGGGCCCGCGAGTTTGCGAGCAGCACTCCGAGCGTCAAGGCGAGACACGCCGACCATCCCACAAGGCGAGGTACGAGCCGGTTCAGCGTGGCGACGAGCACGAGCACCAGGCACATCAGCACCAACTGGCCGGCGCCGTTTTGCACGATGTAGCGCCGTTGGCCAGGCGTATTGAGCAGCCAAGCCAGCGCATTCACGCTCATGAAGATCGCACCTGTCACCAGCACGCACAGCACGCGCCCGATGCTCTTCCAGTCGCGGATCATGACGATCCCAACGATCAGGAAAAGGCCGTACACCACCATGGCCAGGTCGCGAAACACCAGAACTACCTGGGCTCCGCCCGCCAGCCCGCGCAGAGCCGCTACGCAGCCAATACCGATCAGCACCAGGATGGAAAAAACCGGGGTGGAGCGCAGGCGAAACCATCGCAGTCGCGGCCACACGAACTGGCGCAGCAGCAGCCAGCCGAGCACGTAATCGGAGATGTAAAGCGGCAAGCCGGGAATCTGGAGGTAAGCGAAGTCCTTGCTGTAGGTCATGGTGCACAGCAGAAACCAGAGCAGGACTCCCTCCTGTGTAGACGCCCGCGCTCGGCGTGCGTACAGCAGGACCAGAGGCAGCATAATGGCGGCGAACGCGCCCGCCGCCGGGGTCACCTTGTGGCTCAGGACCACTTCCGCGGTGAACTCCCAGTCATTGTCGAACGGCTTGGTCAGACCATCCGCGGTGACGATCAGCAAGCCGGCAGTCAGGACGACCAGCAGCCAGAAGTTGATCAGCCGGCCGTCACCGAAGAAGGAACGTGCTCCCTCTCGCGGAAACGGAACCGATGGAGAAAAGCCGAAGCTGTGGGCGTGGTCCATTTCGTCGGCAGCGGGATGAACTAGCTGGAGGAATCGCCGTCCTGCGAGCCGGCCGTAGCGGCGCGAACGCGGCCGTTGCGCACGAATTTCATCCGCCCTGCCGAACGCGCCCAGATTTCCTGAACGATCCGCTTCCTCTCATCGGCCGGATCGATCCGTTCCCAGTAATCGCGCCCGAGGATCCAGGAGGCGGACAGAAGGAACGAGAACATGGTCCCGATCAGGACGACCAGCCAGCGTTTCGGGCTGTACTTGCGCTCAGGATAGACGGCGGGATCGAGCACGTTCACCGGCGGCACTTCCTTGGCCTCCTGCACGCGCGCCAGCTCGTACTGCTTCGTCAGCGCCTCGAAGACGGCCTCGTTGATCATCGTCTTGCGGTAGAGATCGGCGTAGGTCACACCCAGGCGCGGCAGCTCGCGGATGATTTGCCCGAGCGACTGGTTCGAGGGGTTCGTGGTGCTGTCGGCGGCGCCCGACGACTGCACCTGGCGGCGGAGTTCCTCGATGCGCGCCCGCAATGACTTCACGCGCACGTTGCTGTCGGTGTAGATCTGCTCCATTCCCTGGAGTTGCGACTCGGCGGCGGCCAGCTCGCCCTGCACGCGTGCGGCGGCCGTGAACGCGGCCTTCGCCTGTTCGGGAATGTTGAGCGCCGTATTGGCCGAGGCGAACTTGCTGAACTCGACAGCGGATTGGTCGAGTTCTTTCTTCACGACCTTCAAGCGTTCTTCCAGGAAGATGCGCTCACGGCGCGCCGAAGAAGTAGAAACCTCGGCCATGAGCTTGCCGAGCTCCTCCGCATAGGCGTTCGTGATATCGCGGGCGCGACCGGGGTCGCGGTCGACGTACTTGATGGTGATGACGCCGGTCTTCCGATCTTCCCCGATATCGGTTGCGTTTTCCAGGTCGCGGCGCGCGTCCTCGTAAAAGGTGCGGCCGTAGACCTTCTTCAGGTCGAAGCGGTCCACCATGCGATCTTCCAGAACGCGGCTTTGGAGCGCCGCGATGAACAACGCACCCGTGGTCTTCATCCCCAACAGACTGGCCGCAAGACCGAGTCCAGCCGAAGCACCGGCGCTGTTGCCCCCGCCGCCAAATCCGATCAGCGTGTTCAGCATGCTGGAATTGTCAGGCGGCATCAGGCGCGTGACCGCCTGGTAGCGCTTGGGAATGACGAACGCCAGAATGATGCTCACGACGACGCCAACCGCCAGCGCCTTCTTTACGATTTGACGCTCGCGCCACAGCAGCCGCAGGCTTCGATAAACGGCGTCATCGAGCTGAATTCCTACCAGCTCGTCGGTCGGGTCGGCGTGGCGCAACCGCCGTTCTGGCGGCGTCTCCACCGCCGAGCCATAGCGCTGACTGGGACTTTCCACTCGGTGTGTTTCTCCTTGTTGCGGGGCCTCACCGCGAGGCAGACAGGCGCGAATCCAGGTCCGGCCGGCAGCTCAGGTGAGCATCAATACTATAGGCCAATTTGCGTTGGACTGCAGGCCATCGCTACTGCCCGTTGCCGTGCAACACCGCGGGCAGCGTGCGCAGAAGGATCTTCATGTCGAGGGCCAGTGTCCAGTTCTCGATGTATTCCAGGTCCAGCGCCATGTTTTTTTCGAACGAGGGATCGCTGCGCGCCATCACCTGCCACAAGCCGGTCAGGCCGGGCTTCACGTGCAGGCGGACCATGTGCTCCAGGTCGTAATGCTCGAAGTCATCAAGCGGATGCGGCCGCGGCCCCACCAGGCTCATGTCGCCCAGCAAAATGTTCCACAGCTGCGGCAGCTCGTCCAGGCTGTATCGGCGCAGGAACCCGCCGAGGCGCGTGACGCGCGGGTCATCCACGACCTTGAACGTCGGTCCGCGGCGGTAGTTGTTGTTCTGGCGAAGCTCGGCCTTCAGGGCGTCGGCGTTGTTCACCATGGAGCGGAACTTGTAGCAGACGAAGCGGCGGCCCTTCTTGCCCACGCGCTCGGAGCAATACAGCACCGGCCCGCGTGAATCGAGTTTGATGAGCAAAGCAATGAGCGCCATCAGCGGCGCGGTCACAACCAGGCCGAAGGCAGCGACCGCGATGTCCATGGCGCGCTTGGCTGCCAGCCCCGCCCGCGGGATGGGCTCGCGGTGCAGCTCCATCGTGGGAAACTTCCCGATGTAGTCGATGGGCGCCTGCAGCCCCAGGCCGTCGAACAACTCCGGAATCACCTTCACGGCTACGCCGTGCTCCTGCGCTTCATTCACCAGGTTGCGGACGATCTGGCGCTCGGAGGGAATCGTCACCAGCACTTCGTCGACAAAGTGCGCGCGCACGATCTTTGAAAAGTCTTCAATCTTGCCCAGCAGGCGCGGGTCCTGATGGTGGTCCTGGTCGAGGAAGCCCTTCACGACGTATCCGAGCGGCTTGTTCTGCTCCAGGTGCGCGGCCAGAGACATCCCGACGCGCCCTGCGCCGACGATGATCACGTTGCGCGTGCCGCGTCCGGAGGCGACCCGGCGCTGGCCGATCTTCATGCGAATGGCGCGCCACCCCATCAGCGATCCCAGATCGATTCCGGCCGCGGTGAACACCGGCGCCAACAGGAAGGTCTGCTGACTCAGATAGAAGAAGAGCAGGACCACGCCCATCGCAATCGCGGTCGCATAGAAGATGGCCGCCAGATCGCCGAACATTCCCGAGCGCCGCGGCCGGATGTACAGGTGCAGCCCGCGCAAGGAAAGCACCAGCAGCGCCGAGAACAGCAGCAGCACAGCCGCCGTCTGCGGCGCCGGCAATTCATGGGTGTGAAGGCCGCCCGGCGCGAGGCTGAACCATGCGAGCGTGCCCGCCGCAGCCCCGCCGATGATGACCAGGTCGAGCAGGAAAGCCAGCAGCCGTGCTACGCGCGGCGTGCGTACGAAAAACTCGTCGCGCTGGCGCGCCACGTCCTGCCCAATCAGGTGCGGGAGCAGGTCAATGGAGCTTTCCGGTGAGGGGATACGGGCGGGTTCCTGTGCAGTCGCGCTCACGTTTGTCCCTTGGAACGGAGTGGCGCAAAAACGTTGCGGTTGAGATTGCGGCTTCAGAGCGGAAATTTCAAGCGGAAAAACGCGGCGCGCTGTCTTGTAACCTCTCGCTTCCGCAACCGTGCAACTGTTCGTAGAGAGCAGGCATGCGCTGGGCGCGTGCGTCCCACGTTTCCGTGCGGGCGAAATTCCACCCCACCGTGCCCATGCGACAACGCAAATCGGGAGAGGCGGCCAGCAGGTCCATCGCGCTGGCAAGCCCCTGAATCGTGCCCGCCACGGTCGTAATGGGCACCTTGATGCTGGCGCCAGCCGGAACGAACGTTCCCACGCCCTGGTGGTCGAGCGTGACTACCGGCAGGGCCTGCGAGCACGCTTCCAGCACCTGCATGCCGAAGGAGTCGCGCAGGCTGGTGAAAAGAAAGATGTCGCTCTGCCGATAAAGCTCGAACATGCGCTGCCACGCGACATGCCCGAGAAAACGTTGAGCGCTTATTTCTTTCCCCACTTCGGAAACCACGTGAACTGCACCGAGGTACTGAAGTTCGACTGCTTCCCCGGAGCCAGCAGCGGGAACTTCCAGTTCTCATACTGTACATTCGTGGTGAGGCCGAGATCGGGGCGAAGCATGAACTCCCCACGCGCGGAGAAGTCCTGCAGCGACCCGCCTTGCAGGAAGTCTTTGTCCACCCACTGCTGACGGTATCCGATCTGAACTTTGTTGCGCGGCGCCAGCCAATAAGTGCTCCAGAACTGCATGCCCGAGCCCTGGCGTCCGACCCAGTGTCCCAGCAGCTGGCCCGCATTGGTGTAGCCGTCAGGATAGCGGGCGCTCTTGTAGCTGAAACCTGGCGCCAGCAGGCCCGCCGGCAAGTCGGTGAACACGCCTTCGGCGCGGAAGTCGAGCTTGGGCAGCTTCGGGATTTGTGGCATGTAGATGCCAGGGTTCATCGCCGAGCGGCGCGGGTACGCGATGGGCGAGATTTCATCTTCAGCGAACGCGTCGTTATAGAAGACCAGCCACTTGCGCAGCTTCGGGACGCGCCAGGTGAAGTCCACGGCGGATCGCCGGTCGCCGGGATCGTCCGGACCGAAGGAGTTCGCCGTCGAGAACAGGCTGTTAATGAAGCGGCGGGTGGTGAAGGGAAACTTTGGCCCGCCCATCAGCGTGGTGCGCGAAATGCTGAACTCGAAGTTTGGCGTGGGCTTGAAGCTGATTTTCTGCCCGTGGATGAATGGCTGCGGATCGAAGGAAGCGTCGGGACTGATGATCACTCCCGTCTCCGAGTTCCCGCGATGCACGCCGCTCTGGCGCGCCAGGAAGAACTCGGTGCGCATGGGCCCGAGCGCCGAGAAGATCCACGGCAGCCGCGCCGGCGTGGTGCGATTCAGGCGCAGCATGTACATCGGCTCGGCGTTCGTGCTCAGCAGGAACGAGCCGCTGTGGTCGGGACTCCACCATCCGCTCTGCTTGCCGAACGAGAGCTGGTAGCCGCGGACATTCAGCACCGCGTACGCGTCGAGGGTCTCAAACCGATTTGCCGGGCCGCCCGGCTGGCTGATTCCCAGCGGAGAAAATGTGTCGTCGGCGTGGAACGCCCCAATCGCGTTTTTGACCGCGTCCGAATACGGCTTTGGACCGGGCGAATACTGGTATTCCCCGCTCAGGTAGATGGCCAGCGGCCCGGCGACCGCGTGACTGCTGAAGCCGGTCACGGAGTTGAAGCCTTCTCCATACGGCCGGCCGTAATCGTTCACGATCGTCTGGCCAAAGTGGTAGCTGTCGCGCAGCGGCGTTCCTGAGATTCCGGTAAAGCGCACGTAAACGCTATCGACCTGCGCGCCGAAGTTGTCGCCGCCGGCCAGCCGGGCGACTTCGGGAGCGAACTCGTCGGCAAGCGCGTGTTGCAGAGCGCGTGCCTGGACGGCGCCGCCGTCGTCGTCAGGCCCGAGCTGGTCGCCGGCTTCGGCGGCCAGGCGCGCGCACTCCATGCGCGTCCACGGCTTCAGGCCGGCAAATGCCGTGCGTAGATGACCCATCGCGGCAAGCCGGTCGAAGGCGTCGTACACCCAGCTGTCGAGCGGGACATAGGGCGATGCCATCTCCAGCGGCGAGCGCTCGCGCTCGTCGCGGATGAACTGCCCATACTGCGCGCCGTCGCCCGACTCCTCCTCGCGATGCGCGCGCACCACCTGCCGGCCCACGTACCAGCCCAAAGCGCTGCCCACCACGACGTC
>Ga0070741_10001448_pt1 | contig 72206 bp, 53 predicted proteins | sample Coa_R1_4_FD_66440 | JGI IMG/M metagenome (GOLD analysis project Ga0070741, IMG submission 66440) | Surface soil microbial communities from Centralia Pennsylvania, which are recovering from an underground coalmine fire - Coalmine... | ecosystem: Environmental > Terrestrial > Soil > Unclassified ... | reverse complement strand
AACGGTTCCCCATTCGAACCGCTCGTCAGCTACCCAGGCATATCGACTCCTCCTGGTGTGGGACTCTCACCCACTGGTAATCCGCGCCGTAGAGGCGCACGTGCGCGACATAAATGTGGAGGTCGCGCCAAGGAGGCCCCTTGCTTACGCGCGGGGTTCTGTAGCTGCCGGAAATTCCACATTTATGTCGCACACCCGCTACCTGTGGCGCCGGCGTACCCAGAGAGCGCCGCGATGGCTCCGAATCGAGTATACTCAGTGTTCCCCTGTGAGTTTGGCGACTGCTCAAATTTTGGACGGCCGCGCAGTTGCGCGTACGCGAAACAGCGCGGTGGATTTTTTCCGCGGGCTGGGGCTCTGGATTGTTTTCATCGATCACATCGATCCGAACGTCTGGTCGCGCTACATGCTGGGAGGAATCGGTTTTAGCGATTTCGCGGAAATTTTTGTCTTTCTCTCGGGCTTTGTAGGCGTTGGCTCCTATGCATGCGCCCTTGCGCGTGGAGATGTTCGCGGCTGCGTAAGCAAACTGGTCCGCCGCATGGGCCGGCTATATGGGGCGCACCTGCTGTCGTTCTCAACCGGCTTGCTGCTTTTAGCTGTTTTTGCGCAGCGCGGATTGTGGTTGAACGAGCCCTCCCTGTATTCCTGGACGCAGCAGCCTGAGCATTATGCCTGGCTCGCCTTGTCGCTGCGTTATGCGCCGCATTTGTTCTCGCTGCTGCCGCTGTACATTGTTTCCGCTCCCATTCTGCTTCTGGCCACGATCGGGCTCCGCCGGATTCCAGCGCTGACTGTTTCGATCTCCGCCGGTCTTTGGCTGATCAGCCAGATTCCGTTCGTCGATGCGCACATGCTCCATCCAGGCGGTTACTTTCGTCCGCTGGCCTGGCAGTTCTTGTTTGTGCTGGGCGCGTGCGCTCGAATGCACTCCGAACGTTTCTCAAAACTGGCGAGAGCCCCGCGAGTGATCTGGGCGGCAGCCGCAGTATTGGTAGCCTCGGCGGGTTGGAAAATACTGCTGTCCGTTCCCCATGACGCAGGCAAAGCGACCCTGGCTCCCTACCGGCTGATCCATTTTCTTGCGCTGGCCGCCGTGGTTTACGCACTCATGAAGCACAACGGCAAATGGCTTCAATCGTCGATGGCCCGGTTAGCCATGGCGTGCGGCGCAGACTCGCTGTTTATTTACTCGTGCACGCTGGTTATGGATATCGGAGCCAACCTGATTTTGGCTGCGTTCCACGGCCAGGCGCCGATGCAATTGGAACTGAGTTTGTGCGGGTTAGCGATGGTCTCCGCTCTGGCGTGGGCGCGGGCGGGAAAGGCTCAAACGCCCCTCGCTCACGCTCAGGGTTCTGATTTGGGGTCGCTCACGCTTCCGGTTTCCGGGCTACCGGTGTATGCGGGGCCGAGCCCCGCGATGGCTCGGCGTCCGCGGTTTCGTCGAGGCAGGAGCCGGTCATCGTAGGAGGGCGGCGGCGTAAAAGCCGAAGAAGCCGAGCGGTATTACGCAGAGCACCCAACAGATGGCAATGATGTGAGTGGTTAGCTGCAGATTGGCAATCGCCGGACCGAGGATGAAGACTACGAAGAAGCACCAGCCGATCCAGAGCGCTCCGAAAATGGTGGAAGCGATGAGCAGCTTGCGTCCTTTTCGCATGCAGTTCTATGGTAAAGCGCAGGCAGGAATCAGTCTTTGCAGGCGATGATCGATTTGGGGATTCCGAGGAAGGGTTCGGAGAGAATGCGCGCGTCCGGAAACAGCATCTGAAGAGCGTGGTTATCGAGCAGGTTCAGCTCGTTCAAAAAATGATCGATATAGAACGCGCGCTGTTCGTGTGTGGGATGAGCCAGCTTCTCCCAAAGCGTGAAGCGATTCAGGATGGCACGCTGGAGCGGCTTGGGCAAGTAGTGCACGAGGGGCAACATGACGTGCAGTTCGACCGGGAAGCGGCGGTTCGGCGTTTGAACCCAGTACGCGCGCCCTACACGAGCCACTTCGCAGGCAAAGCGATTCTGATCGCTCCGCGCCCCGACGTGCTCGATGACGGAATTGCTGAAGACGATATCGAAGGATTGGTCGGGGAATGGGAGCATGCGGCCATCGGCGCCGACCTGATCGGCCGCGCAGTTCGGTACGAGAGCGCTGGGAAGGTTTAGGAAGGTGAGCCGCGGTCGAACGGAGGCGAATTCCCAAATTAGCGGCGAGCCTCCGACATCCAGAACGCGAGTTTGGCTCCCAGGGCGCAGCGTTCGCTCGAAGAGAGCCATGCGTTGCGAGCGGAAATGGCGGAAGGCAGTTTCCAGGAGCGGGGCTTGGGTCACGGGGAACGTCGGGAGGAGCGATTGGGCATTTAGTATTAGCGTAGTATTCCCCTTGCTTACGCGCGGGGTTCCGTTGCGACCTGGAGCCCTATCAGGCGTGCTCTTGGAAGCGGCGGGCCATGCCGGCGGTGAATTGGATGGGAGCGAAGCGGGTCAGAAAGGCCATCAAAGCGTTCATCCGGCCTGCGATGGCGAGCGGCTTTCCGCTCCGGGCGGCGGCCATTCCGAGGCGCGCAACCGTGGGGGCATCCATGACATGGCTGCTTCTGAACAACCTGCTGTTATTCATGCCGGCGCGTTGCTGAAACTCCGTTCGAGTCGCCCCGGGACAAAAGCAGACAACGTTTACACCGTAGTCTTTGGCCTCATTGTGTAGCGCTTCGGAAAATGAGACTACATAGGCTTTGGTGGCGTAATAAACCGACATCAGCGGGCCGGGCTGGAACGCCGCGGTGGAGGCAATGTTCAAAACGGTTCCGCGGCGGCGCTCGATGAACTTTGGAAGAAACAGGCGGCTCAGCTCGGTCAATGCGCCGATGTTGAGGTGAATCATGCGCATCTGTTCGGCTTGATCGAGTTCCCAGAAGCGGCCAAGGAGGCCGAAGCCTGCGTTGTTGATCAACAGCTCGACATCGAAACCGGCGCAATCCACTTCGTCATAGACAGTTTGAGGAGCAGACGGATCAGAGAGATCCTTCGCGATGCTGAGCACCTTGCGTCCGGTGTTCCGGCGCAGTTCGTCCGCGAGCAGCTCAAGGCGGAATTGCGATCTGGCGACAAGGACGAGATCGTAACCTTCATGAGCGCACAGGAGAGCGAACTCGCGGCCGAGGCCGGTTGAGGCCCCGGTAACCAAAGCGGCGGGCATATCTTTAGGATTGCGGAGAGAGAAGGAAGGTCGCAAGATTTGGGCAATCCGGCGCCCATCTGAAAACGCTCCCCCGCGGTCGCGGCTCAGTCTTGGCGTAGCGCTTCCAGGGGATCGATGCGGGATGCGCGCCAAGCCGGCAGATAGCCAGCGGCCAGAGACACTGCCGCAAGAAAGGCAAACGTGAGAATGTAGGTCAGCGGATCGGAAGACGAGGTGCCGAACAACTGCGATTGGAGAACGCGGGTGGCCAGTAAAGCTCCGACAATACCGAAGAGAAGGCCGACACAGGTGACTCTCGCAGATTGCCGGAGCACCAAACCGATGATGGTTCCGCGATCCGCGCCAAGCGCTACGCGGAGGCCGAATTCGGCGGTGCGTTGCGCGACTGAGTACGCAACAACGCCGTAGATTCCGATGGCGGCCAGCAGCACGGCGAGCGCGGCAAAGATTCCAACCAGCGTGCTGCTGAAGCGTGGAGCTGCAACCACCGAGGCGAGATGCGCTTCCATGGTGGTGAGTTTCAGAGATGCTTCGGGGTCGAGCTGGCGTACGATCTCTCGCAGTTGGTTGCCAAATGCTCCGGCGCGCATGACGAGATGGAAGTCGGAGCGCGGATGTTGCAAGTAGGGCATGTAGATCTCGGCGCGGGGCGTTTGGGCGGGGCCATCCATGCGCGTATCTGCGACGATGCCGACAATTTCCATCCATCTCATGGAAACAAGATCCATGCCGCAGAGGATGCTTTGGCCGAGCGGATTCTGACGGGGAAAGGAGTGGCGGGCGAGAGTTTCGTTGACGATAGCCACCGGTTCGGCAGCGGCGGTATCGCGCACAGTGAATACGCGGCCAGCGATGAGCGGAATACGCAGTGTACGGAAATAATCGGGCGAGATCACGCTGAAGCCGGCTTGCGAACCGCCGTTCTGCAAAGCGCTCATGGTCTGGCCGGAGACGATGTAGCCTCCCCAGGACCGGGTATCGGTTTCCCCGGGCAGGGTTCGGGTGAGCGCCGCCGGCTGTACCCCGGGTACATTCGAGAGGCGTTCGAGCAGCGGAGTAAAGACCCGCTGGTTGGCTTGCTGCGGCGCGGCTGGAACATTGATTTCAGCGACTAGCAGTTGCTCGGGGTGAAAGCCTAGATTGATATTGATTAAATTTGAGAAGCTTTTCAGCAGCAGTCCGGCGGAGACGAGCAGGATGAGGCACAAGGCGATTTCGGCGGTGACAATGGCCTGGCGGAGTCTGCCTGTGGCGCTGCCGACGATTCCATGAGATCCGCCAGTGCGCAGCCCTTCATTCGGGTTGATGCGAGAGGCTTTCCAAGCGGGCGCCATGCCGAACAGGACAGATGCGAGAAAGGCGGCGCCGGCGCAGAACAAGAGAACGGGCAAATCGATTCCGGCATTCTGTATGCGGGGAACATACTGCGGGGTCATGGCGAGGAGAGCTGGAAGAGCGAACTGCGCAAGAAGCACGCCGGCCAGGCAGCCCGCTCCCGCAAGGAGAAGATTTTCGACGAACAAGTGGCGTGCGATACGGGCTTTCCCGGCTCCGAGAGCAGCACGAATGGCCATTTCCCGAGTGCGCACGGTTCCGCGCGCAAGGAGCAGGTTGGCCAGGTTGGCGCAGGCGATCAGCAACACCAGAGCAACGGCGCCGAGCAGGGTGTAAAGCATGGATTTGACGCCGCGGACGTTGAAATCGACGAGACCTGTGACAAAGAGGCCCTCATTCTTATTACTGGCAGGATATTCGCGCTGCAGCTCGCTCGCGATGGCGGTAAGCTGCGCCCGCGCCTGAGAGAGCGTAACGCCTGGTTTCAATCTGCCGATTACTCGGAAATTGTGAGCGCTTCGATCTTCGCGGCCCAAATCGTGTGTGATGGGAATCCAGACCTGGGTTTGCGCCCAATCGGGGAAATGAAAGCCCGCAGGGAGAATGCCGACGATATCGAGGACAAGGTCTTGCATTTTCAACGTGCGACCTGGAGCGAATGCTGTATTTCCGAAATGGCGAGCCCAGAAGCCGGCGCTTACGAGGGCAACGGCAGCGGTCCGGGCGCGGTAGTCAGTGGCGCTGAAGCCACGGCCTTGCAGCGGGTCGATGCCGATGGCAGCGAGGAAATTCCTGGAGACTTCGGCCACGCCTGTTAGTTCGGCATCGCCGTTGGTTACCACGCCTTCGATACCGCTGCCAAAGGCCGCGAGCGACTGGAATGCCGTGGCGCGATGCGAGATGTCCAAGAAATCGGGGCCGGAAATCTGGCCGAAACCTACGGCGCTTTTGAATGTGTTGCTGATGGAAACGATGCGATCCGGATTTCGATAGTTCAGAGGGCGCAGTAAAACGGCGTATACCACGCTGAAAACGGCGGTGTTCGCGCCAATTCCCAGAGCGAGCATGAGAACCGCCAAACAGGTGAAGCCGGGGCTGCGGCGGAGAGAGCGGAAGGCAGTCCTAAGATCCATAAACAGACGGGCAATAAGTGAGGACGCATGCGGATCACCAGAGATGCGTACTGAAAACAGGTAGCTTGCAGGCGGCAGGTGTTCGAAATCGGGAAAGGCTGTCCGGTTTTGAGGGGCGACCGCTTGCTCACGCGCGGGGGTCTGCCAGGGCGCGGGCGTGTTATTTTGAAGATTATTCGCAGGGCCCTTAGCTCAGTTGGTTAGAGCGCTACCTTGACACGGTAGAGGTCAGAGATTCGAGTTCTCTAGGGCCCACCATTTCCGTTGCCTCGGCTCAGACGAGATACGCTCGTACTTAGAAGCATTTGACAAGCCTGGGCCTCACATCGACGAGTTCTCCGCGACAGATCGCGCCAGCGCGAAGGTGGGTGGGCTATGCCATTTTGTCCGGGCTTCTGAGCGCGATTGTGTTCGGCGTTCTCGGCTTCGTCGCGTTTCGCTGCTGGCCGCGGGAGCTATTGTTGCCGCGGCCGCGCATCCTGCAAACAATCGACAGTTCCTGCCGCGTGCCGACCGTCAAACATCCGGATCGGGTACTTATTGGAAATCTGGCAGAGTTCGACGACGGTTTGTTTGCTTACCTGATGTTCGACCATTACCGGTCGCAGCCGGCGCTCGCGGGAAAACAGTTGATGCTCATTTCGTACGAGACGGGCGGCAAGCCGATGTATCGGCTGGCGATTCCACTTCCGGACGACCTAGCGGCGGGAGTGACGGAGCTGGCGGAATTGAGAGAGCAGCAGTTCACTTCGGACATTGATTACGATTGGGTAACGGAGCCGGTTTTCCAGCGCGATTTACACCAGACGAAGTTGTTCGTACAAGCCTACAAAGCTCCGGTCAACGAGAGTCTGAACCATTTGCATCCGCGCGAGCTGGAGGCGTACCTGCGGCACTTCATTCGCTTCAAGTCGCTGACCGATCCGCGTGTGCGGCAGAGTACCGGCCCGGTTCCTTCTCCGCTCACTTCCGAGCAGGCGAGCCGGCTGGCCGCCGATATGATTGCGGTTTCCAAGTTCTACGACGTGCCGCTTGAATTGCTGCTCGGGATCGGGGCCATGGAAAATAATTATCTGGACGTGGCAGGCGATTTGAACAACACGGTGTGGAAGCGGCGCGTTCAGCCGGACGACGTAGTCTTGCGGCGCCGGCGCGGACGTTTTCTGATTCTGAATAACTCGTTCGGCGTCTGGCAAATTACACGGCAGTCTTTGCGATATGCACATAAGCTGTATCTCGAAGACAAGCGCGATTACTATGAACTGCCGCGGCGCCTGATTCCCCCCATGACGCTGGACCCGGAGAATCTGAATCCGGAGGTGTTGACTACCTATGCCGGGCTGTTGCTGCGGGACTTGCTCGACAAGTTTCATGACGACGTGTTTCAAGCGGCGGGGGCGTATAACGGCACGGTAGAGCACCCGAATTTCCAGTATGCTGCGGGCGTGGAGATGGTGGCGGAATACGCGCGAAGAGTGATTGGCTGCGCGGCAGAGCTGGACCGACTGAACGTATCACAGACGTCAGTGAGCGAGGAGAAGATCAAAACCCAAACAGCTCAGGAACAATGAGTTAGGGTGTTGTGAACACCGCTCCCTGGCGGTCGCGGCTCGGTTTGGGCGCAACTGTATGGTTTGCACTGCGGGGCGCGTCTATGGGGTGAATGCGCCGTCTACTCATCGCCGTATTGGTTGTGATCGTGTTGATTTTCATAGCAATCGCCGCGATCAGCCTGATCGATGTCAACAAATACCGGCCGCGGATTGAAGCAGAACTTCAAAGCAAGCTAGGACTGCCGGTGACGCTTGGGAAAATGCATTTGCGAATCTTCCCGTTTTCGATCCGCGTGGACGGGTTTACGCTTGGGGAGCCGCCCCAATTCCCTTCCCCTCATCCTTTCGCCACCGCGAGTGAGGTTTACGCGAGGGTCAGCGTGTTTTCGTTGCTTGGAGGCCAGCCGACCATCAAAAACCTGACGCTCGACAATCCGCAGATCGAATTAATTAAGAACCCGGCGGGAATTTGGAATTTTTCGCAGATTGGTGCAAAGCCGGCGCCGGCTCGCGCCCCGACGGGTGCTCCTGCTCCTGCGCAAAAGCCCGGCGCAGCGAAAGCGGGTCCGCCGCCCGTGCCGGCGTTCGATCAATTAAAGATCCTAAACGGCCAGGTTGCGGTGACAGACCAAAAAACGAACCAGCCCAGGACGGTTTACAAGAATATCGATTTGACTCTCCGCGATTTTGGTCTAGGCAAGGAGTTCCATCTCGATCTGGCGATGCATTTCCCCGGGCCAGGCAAAGAGCTGCTCGCCTTTGCGGGGAAGGGCGGACCACTCCAGGCAGGAAACGCCGCATCGATTCCGGTGAGCGGACATTTGTCGCTGCAACAGATCTCTCTGAAAGGGTTTAACAGCGTGACTGGCGGCGCGCTTCCTCCGAATACGGAGGCGTCGATTTCCGGAGACGCGAATCTCAATTCGCAAAACGAGGTTATCGCGTGCAAGGGAAATCTGCGGCTGGACAACCCGGTGGTGCAAGGCGCGAAGGTGAGCTATCCGATCGAGGCGCAGTATGAGTTGAGCCTGAATCAAACCAACGATCAGATTCAGATCCAATCGGGGACGATCACAATGGGGCCAACCGCGATATCGGCAACGGGAAATATCGATACCGGCAAAAAGCCGTCCGTACTCGACATGCATGTGACGACAAATAATGCGTCGCTTACGGAGCTTTCGCGGCTAGCCAGCGTATTCGGAACGGCCTCCAATCCGAACGATCAGGTGAAGGGCGACATCAGCGCCAATTTGACGGCTAAGGGACCGGTGAATGCGCTGCAGATGCAAGGAACGCTGTCATCGAAGAGCATCCAGGCGCAAGACCTGGTTCTAACGAACATGCACGCGAACACCACGATGAATAACGGAGTGGTGCAGTTAGCTCCAGTTACGGCGACAATCTTCGGAGGGCAGGAAAACGGAACCATCACGCTGGACACGAAACCGGCGCATCCGCTCTGTTCAGTAAAGACGAAATTGACCGGCGTGGATACGAACGCGCTGCTGTCGGCAGTCAGTTCCGTGAAGAACACGCTCTATGGGAGCCTCGGGGCGGATGCCGATCTGAGCTTTGCGGTGGATGCGGGCCCGAATTTGGCGAAGACGCTGAATGGAACGCTGAATTTCGCGGTGACGAATGGACGCTTGAAGAACGTGAATATTCTGAGCGAGCTCGCGAAGATCGGCAAGTTTTTGAACAGCGCGCCGATGCAAGCGGGCACGGACACGGCTCTGCAGAAGCTTTCCGGGATGGTTGATGTCAAGAACGGTGTAGCGACGACGAACAACCTGGTTGCGGCGCTGGATGCCGGGTCGCTTTCTGCGAAAGGGTCTGTGAACCTGGTGAACGAGGCACTGGATATGCACATGACCGCCGTGCTGGGGAGCGGGATCAGCAAGACGGTGGGCGGCACTGGAATAGGAGGTTTTCTCAATACGGCGCTGGCCAACAATCAAGGCGAATTAGTGCTGCCCGTGATTGTGACGGGGACGCTGGCGCATCCGATCCTTGCGCCAGACGTGCAGCAGCTTGCCCAAATGAAGCTGAAACATCTGCTTCCGACGACCGGGAATCCTTCCCAATTAACGAGCGGCGTGGTGGGGTCGGTGCTCGGCGGAGTGTTGGGACAGAAGAACCAAAACCAGAAGCAGCAGCAACAGAACCCGATCAATTCGATTTTGAACGGCTTGGGCAAGAAGAAGCGCTGAGGGATCTTGAAAAGCCGCTCCGTTGCGGTCGCGGCTCTGTTGGGCCGCTCCGGTCAGGTTTGGATTGCTGCTGAAAGTACAGCGTGGAGGCGGTTGGCGACGATCTGATCCTCGCCGGGTTCCAGCATCCAGACTCCCACGACGATGGTGTTTTCGTCCGAGTGCAAACCGGCGCTTCCTTGCCGACGTCCGGTGGATGGATTCAGCTCGATGCTAGGCGTGCCTTTGCGTAAGCGATCGGCCACTTCGAGTGGCGAGATTTTGACCTTCTGCTGATCGTATGTCAACAGGAGATGCGGGACGTGGTTTGCGACCTCGGGTACAACAATTCTCGATTGCATGGTGGGAATGTCGCGCAGTTTTCCGGCGATCCGCTCGGCCCGGCTGCGGAACTCCGCCTCCATTCCTTCGTCGGATTGAGTGAGGAACCAATCGACCGCTGCAACCATTCCGACGATCTGTTCTTTGGCGACCTTCATACCGCGCCCGACGCCTTCATCGAAGGGATTGTTCGTGGCAAAGGCGGCGGCAACGAGATCTTTTCGACCGAGCAACAATCCGGCGTTCTGCGGGCCGCGAATGCCCTTTCCACCGGAGAACGTGACCAGGTCGAAGCCCATCCTGGTGTAATTCCACAGATTGGAGACAGGGGGTACGTCGGCAGCGGCGTCGTTGAAGCACGGGATGCCATGCTCATGAGCGATGCGAACCCAATCCTCGCGGCTAATCTGGCCTCCCTCCGCGGCGTTGAAGAAATGGGCCATGACGGTGCGGTCATTGAAGGCTTTCCGGTAATCGTCGAGGGTCTCGACTTCCACGAAACGCGCGCCGCAATTTTCTAGCGCATGGTCGTAACTGTAACGGTGCGCCTTCTGGATAAGAACTTCGTTCTTCAGATTGGCCATTTGCATGGGCACCGCCTGAATGGGGGCTTTGTTCAGGACGTCCATGCAGGCCGCCGTGCCCAACGTAAGAGCCGAAGAAGCACCGGCGGTGACCAGCGCGGCCTCGCATTGTAAGCGCTGAGCGAGATATTCGCCGGCTTTCTTCTGAAGTTCGAGCAAGCGGACGGGGTGTTTGGCGGCGCGCGCGACAGCCGCCTGCACGGAAGGCGGCATGGTGGACGCGGTCAGGATGGTGTATGTTCCCGCAGCATTGATGATTTTGGTAACACCGAGTTTGTCGTAATAGTCTTCGCCGTCTTCTGGCTTGCTATGGGTGTGACTGGCGGCACTGAGAGGAAGCGCCTGGGCGGCGGCGATGCCCAAGAGACTTCTCGTATATCCAAAGAAACTGCGGCGAGTGCGGGAACTGCTCATGAGAGCATTTTATGCCCCGCCGTTTATTTATCGGGTGTGGTGTTCGGCCCAGGCTTGCTTGAGATCCTCGGCTAATTTCTCGACGGGAACATTCCGGCGGTTTCCAGATCTCGAAGTGCGGCCGGCAATAATCAGGAAGGCCGCAATTCCAATCAGCATGGATCCGACAATCGTAGCGGCACGATCAACAGCAGCCATTGACACCCCCAGTTGCTCTACGAAACGTGGACTACAGAAACCGGTGGTGTTGATCCTAGTACATCCCACAGATTGCGAGCGTTGAGCGAAGTTGAATCCAACAGAAGGAGGCTTTATGGCTAAAGAAAAGAAGTGCGCTCATCCATCGTGTCAGTGTGCAGCGAAAGAAGGCAGCGACTATTGCGGTTCATATTGTGAAGCCGCGGGGAAAACACCCGACGTTCAGTGTGGATGCGGGCATCCGGAGTGCGCAGAACCGGCAAAGGGTTAAGGACGCTTTTCTCGTCTCGGACATTCTGGATAAAATGTCAGACACGGATGATGTTGGAACCTTGCGCCTGGCGCGCGGAAAGAGGTTCAGCGTGATCCCGTGACGCTATGACGCCGCCGAGCGCGCGGGCGATTTGACGATGCCTCCGTAACCGTTTTTCAGCCGATCCTCAATGATGGCCCAGACTTTAGGATCGCAGCCCTGCCAGTGGGCAACAGCGGTGTTGCCGAGATAGGGAAGGTCTGCCACGCCCATCTTGCTGGAGAAGAAGCCGCTGACGGTGAGATTCCGGAATGAGTTGAAGAACATGACCCAGGCATGATCCTCTTTGGCGGCGCGCTCGGGATAAGCGACGCGATCGAGAATTTGCTTTTGCTGCTCGGGAGAGGCATCCGCAAAATCCTTCTGGGCGAGCGCCCGGGACTGCCGATCGAGCCACATGAGGCCGCCGAAAATTTCCGCCTGCAGGTTTTGGTTTTCGTCTTCTTTCGTGCGGAACGCAATCCAGTCGTCAAGAAATTCGGGCACACCAGCCTGCGTCGCGCTCCCGCTACGGTCGTCAGCGGGAATAATCAGATCGCAAAGCACACGCACGGTGCGCCACTGGTGGTCGTCGAAGGTTTTTCGTTTGTAGGGGCCTGTAGGCGCCGCTTGCTGGGCCGTAGTGGCCATGTGGCTGTGCGCGGCAGGCGTTTCGGCGGCCGCTACGCCAGCGGTCGCGATCGCCATGGCGGGAACCGTGCCAATGATGTTGAACAGATCGCGACGGCTGACGCCCGTTGAATCTTGCCCTTGAGTTGGTTTTTCGTGTGCCATGGTTCAAACCTTCACGTTGAGCTTCTTCACTTGATCGACAACGTAATCCGATGTGCGCCAGCCGAGAGCCGTAATGGTCAGGGTCGGATTCTTGTCGGCATTGCTGACAAACGGAGCCGCATCGGTAATAAAGAGGTTTTTCACATCCCAAGCCTGGCAGTACTGGTTCAGCACGGAGGTCCTGGGATCGCTGCCCATCTTTGTGGCGCCTACTTCGTGAATAATTTCGCCACCGCGGGAAATCCCCCAATTATCTTCGACGCCATGCTTGCGGGTGACAATGCCGCCAGCGTTTTCGATGATGGATTGGAAGGTTTCCTGCATGTGCTTGGCTTGCAGGATCTCGTCCTGACTCCATTTGAAGTGGAAGCGCAGAACCGGGATACCCCATTCATCGACCACGTTCGGATCGATTTCACAGTAGCTGTCGTTATTGGGGATCATCTCTCCACGGCCGGAGAAGTGCACCGTGCAGCCGTACAGTTTGCGAAGGTTGCGCTTCAACTCGACACCATAGCCACCGCCCAAATAGCGTTCGGGATACCCGGCCAGCACGCCCATTCCGGGCATGTCGCGGCCGCCGCCGAGTTCTATATGATAGCCGCGCGCGAAAGGCAACTGACCGGTTTTCTGCTCCTTGTACAACCACCAGGGCATGTAAAGATGCATGCCTCCCACGCCATCTTCGTTCTGCGGCGGCAGATCCTGCAGGATCGGCAGGAACCCGCTGACCGCGGAACCCACGGTATCCATGATGTACCGCCCCACCAGGCCGCTTGAATTGGCGATTCCATTCGGAAACTGGCTGCTCTTGGAATTGAGCATAATGCGCGCGGTCTCGCAGCAGCTTGCGGCGAGCACCACGATTTTGGCGCGCACCTGAATGTCCTGGCGCGTTTTTTTGTCGACGTAGGAGACGCCGGACGCCAGGCCATCGGGGCCGACGGTCACTTCGCGAACCATCGCGCCTGTGCGGACTTCGAGATTATTCGTCTTCAGAGCCGGGAAGATGTGCACGCCGGGCGAGCTGAAGTTGGCATTCACGCCGCAGGAGCGGCCACACTCGGCGCAGTAATGGCAGGCAGGGCGGCCATGTAAAGGTTGGGTGAGGATCGCGAGGCGCGATGGAATGCAGGGAATCTTCAGCTTGTCGGAAGAAATCTTGATAAGCCGCTCGTAGCCGCGCGGCGCGGGAGGAGGAAGGAACTTACCATCCGGGGTATTTTCCAGGTTTTCCTGCGATCCGAAGACGCCGATCAGTTCCTCGGCCTTGTCATAATACGGCGCGAGATCTTCGTAACTGATGGGCCAGTCGAATCCCTTTCCGTCCCGGCTGTATGGTTTGAAATCGTAGGGGCCCATACGCAGAGAAATGCGGCCATAGTGATTAGTGCGGCCACCGAGCATGCGGGCGCGCCACCAAATCCAATCCGAACCAGGCGCGTTTGTGTAAGGCTCCCCTGGTACGGTCCAGCCGCCGACCAGCGTTGCATCGAAATACCCGAAGGGCCGCTCCTTGCCCCCGACGCCGCGGTGCGGTGCGTTATACGGCCACTGGAACATTTTCGATTGTTTTGTGCAGTCGAACCAGTCTCCCGCTTCGAGCATGCAGATCTTCGCGCCTGCATTTGCGAGCACTTGGGCGGCAACCCCGCCGCCGGCGCCGGAGCCGACTATCACGACATCATACGTTTTCGGAGTTGCTTTTACCTGTGCCATAGAGGGTTCTTCTCTATGTGTATCACCTGCAACGGAGGACGCCGCTCGAAAGCGGGCGTGGCAGGCCAAAGGCCTACTCCACATGCTCCTAAGGGACGTATTGATTGAGGTAGCGTTTGGCCATGCTGAAGCCGAGCTTGAAATCGTTGCTGAAGTCGGGTCCGGGGTTGTTGTCAGCTCCGTAGAGCGGGTCTTCCTGCTCCACGCTCATGCCGCCTGAATAACCCACGTCCTGCAAGATGCTGAAGAATTCCCGCCAGTTGATGGAACCCATGCCTGGTATCCTGTAGCGCCACCAGCGGGCTCTATTCACGGGGTTGATACCGCCTGCACGCAAGACCGGCCATAAAATTTCGGTATCTTTCAGATGCACGTCGTAAATCTTGTCGATGAAATCACGGGCCGTTTGGATCGGGTCCATAAACTGCCGCACGAAATGCGACGGATCGAATTGCAAGCCGACGTAGGGCGAATCGCCGAAAGCCTTGAACAGCGCTTCGAATCCAACTGGACTTGTGGCAATATTGGGCGCTTCGGGGTAAGGCTCCCACAGAATGCGCACGCGATTGCGCTCGCACACCGGGAAGAATTGTTCGTGATAGACGCGCACGATCTCATCAACCTGCTGCTCAAGCGATTTCGAAGCATCCTTCCCGGACTGAGTTCCGATGTAGGGCACACCCAGTTTGCCGGCCAATTCAATTGCTTTGACGAAGTACTGATTGGATCGCGCGCGCCGTTCCATATCCGGATTGATGGAATCGCCGCCGACCTGCAAAGCAGAGACGTGCATCTGGTTCTTCTGCAGCGTCGCCTTCACTTCTTCAATCTGCGCGTCGGTCATGCTGGAGGCGTCCAGAGTGGATCTCGCCGACGAACCCAGGATCATGTTCGTAAAGCCTTGCGCGCGCGCCCACTCCACGTTGGCAGGCGTATAAGGGCCCAGCACTCCGAGCTTGGGACTCCATTCTTTGCGCGGTTCTCTGTGGCGCCGTGGCGCGGATTGCGGCGCCGGAGACTGCGGTCTGAGTGTTGCGGCAAAAGCGAGCGAGCCAACCAGAGTACGTCTTGTCATAACTGACAAGTGTATCGTCAGAGATTGTGAGCAACCATTCGAAAGAACGGTGGATGCGGCAAGCGATCGATCTGGCGATCGAAAACGTTCGCTCAGGAGGGGGCGGACCCTTTGGCGCGCTGGTGGTGAAAGAAGGCGTGGTGATTGCGACCGGCGTGAACACGGTTGTCAGGGCGAACGATCCGACCGCACATGCCGAGATCAGCGCGATCCGGGCCGCATGCCGTTCGCTCGGCAGCTTTCAGTTGATTGGGTGCGAGATTTATACAAGCTGCGAGCCGTGCCCCATGTGCCTGGGCGCGATCTACTGGGCCAGGGTCGCTTCCTTTTATTTCTCGAGTACGCGGTCGGACGCGGCCGGAGCGGGCTTTGACGATTCGCTGATTTATGAGCAATTGCAGTTTGCGCCGGAGTACCGTTCGATTCCGGGTCTCCGACTGCTTCCGAAGGACGGGCTTGCTGCCTTTCAGGAATGGCAGCAAGCCCCGCAAAGGCAGGCATATTAACGAGCGGAGGTTTGATTCTCCGAGTTGACCTTCGTTATAGGCGGCCCATGCGGCCCGCCTGGTAATCCTCGACGGCCTGACGCAGCTCGGCCTGCGTGTTCATCACAAACGGACCGTAGCTGGCTACCGGCTCGTCAATCGGTTCACCGCTCAGCACAAGGACCAGGGATTCGGTTTTTGCTTCGAGCGCAACGGTTTCGCCCGACCTGCTGAGCGGCGCAATTTGGGCCGAACCTTTTAGAGTTGCGGAACCGTTCACAGCGACTTCGCCGCGCAGCAGCACAATGGCGGCATTATGGCCAGCGGGCAGGCTCAGTTCGCCTTTGCCATTGGCTTCGAGCCGCACATCAAAGACATTCACCGGAGTAAAGGTCTTAGCCGGCCCTTTCGCGCCGTTCAGCTCGCCGGCGATGATGCGCGCATACGCTCCGGGGCCAAGTTCGACGTTCGGAATTTCAGCGCTCAGCAGCCCCTGATAACGAGGCTTCGACATTTTGTGCGCCGCAGGCAGGTTCACCCAGAGCTGCACCATCTCGAAATTCCCGCCTTTGGCGGTGAAATCCTTGCCGTGCATCTCTTCGTGGACAACACCGGAAGCCGCAGTCATCCATTGCACATCGCCCGGGTTGATCGTACCGGAATTACCTCCCGAGTCCCGATGATCGACGCTGCCCTGATAAGCAATCGTGACCGTCTCGAATCCGCGATGCGGATGCTGTTCGACTCCGCGCGGCTTGGCCGAAGGCTCAAAGCGCATCGGGCCGGCATAGTCGAGCATTAAAAACGGACTCAGATCACTGACACCGTGCGACGGGAATAGCGTGCGGACGGGAAAACCGTCCCCGACCCAATGGGACGATGCTGTTCCGTAGGTGCCCAATACTTTTTTCTGTTCTGACATAGTTATCTCCTTTTCTCTTCCGTCAATTCCTGTTCTCCGCGGCCGAGCTTTCGCAGCAGCACGGCGAGCGCCCTTCGGTCCGCCTCGTCAAAGTGCGAGAAGACACGCTCCATGTCCCGTTCGTGCTCGCCAAATAGCTTGCGAATCAAGGCATTGCCCTTATCGGTGAGGTGAACGATTCGCGCGCGGCGGTCCGTAGTGTCGGGTCCACGCTCCACAAGCCCGCACTTCTCCAGCCGGTCGATGGCGGCGGTCATGGATCCGCTGGTAAGCAATACTTTCTTACCGAGGGAATTAACGGGCAATGGTCCTTTGTGAAGCAGGGCTTCCAGAACTCCGAAATCGCTTAAACCGAGTCCCATTGCCTTCACACTTTGGCGGGCGCGAGCTTCCACTGTTTTGCTGGCCTTCCAAAGGAGCAGCCAGAGGTGTACGCCAGTCGAATGCCGGGTTGCCTGATCGCTTGTCTTCATTTCCTTTATATAAAGATGCTTGATATCAAGAAAAGATTCAAGCAGAAGCCCTCCTGGTGTGAGCGCGCACGCCGCCTCGCCCAGCAGGTCCGAATTTTTCACCGAAGCGTCTAAAAAATCTGTCCGGTCCGCGCAGACTCACACGTTATAGGGTCGAAACAGCGCGATGCGGCTGGTCAAAACGCCCGCTGCCGCTGTTCGTAAGAAACAGCACAAGGAGAACACAATGAGCGAATTTACATATCTCTTTCGCGGCAGGAATATCCCCGAGTCTGCCGAGGAGCGACAGAAGCATCTGGAGAAATGGGTCGGGTGGTTCAAGGATCTGGAGGCTAAGGGTCATCTGAAAAACCCGGGACACCCGCTGGAGGACGCGGGCAAGGTGGTCAGCGGCGCCAAAAAGATCATTAAGGATGGGCCGTTCGCCGAGGCCAAGGATGTGGTAGCGGGCTATATCGTCGTGCAGGCCGAGGATCTGGCGCATGCAACCGAACTGGCAAAGGGCTGTCCGATTCTGGACGTCGGCGGCTCGGTTGAAGTTCGGCCGGTGCGGATTCTGAATATGTGAAGCGGCGGCGGCAAGTCAGAGGAAAGCTAGGGAGCGATCATGGCAAAAATAATTCTTGGAAACCACATGGCCGTTTTTGCGGCGAGATCTGAGCAGGACCGGATTCGCAAATTCTACTGCGGCGTCCTGGGCTGCAAAGCCAACGTGACGAATGATGAAGTGGACCGCTTTCAATTGGGTGATGTCCACTTCTGCTTCGTTTGGCAGGACAGCGCTCTCGGTGAGAGCAGCTTTCTAAAGGCAACTTATCTGGAACTCAAGACCGACAACACCGAAGAGATGGAACAGAAGATTCTCGCGTTCGGCGTGAAGCAGCTCGATGTGCCGGATGCGCATTTCTACTTCCAAGCGCCAGGCGGGCAAGTGTTCAAGCTGGTGGGTATCGGCGAAGATCTCTCTCTATATGAGGAGTCACCTTCATCAAAGCCTGGATCATGCGTGGACTATCAACGTACTATTCAGGCCGGCATTTCGCCCGCGGAGGCATTGAGCAGGATTAACCGCGTATCGGACTGGTGGACCAAGAATTTCAATGGACGATCACAGAATCCCGACGATCAGTTCACGATCCGGTTCGGCGAAACCTTCGTGGACTTCCAGGTTAGTGAAGTAGTTCCGGGCAAGAAAGTCGCGTGGCAGGTCACGGATTGCAATCTTCACTGGATCAACGACAAGAAGGAGTGGAAGGGCAGCTCGATCGTCTGGGAACTCTCGTCCAACGACGGAACGACGCAGGTGAAGATGAAGCACGTTGGTTTGGCGCCGAGAGCCGAGTGTTACGCCAATTGCAAGGCAGGCTGGGACTTTTTTGTGGGAGAGAGCCTGCTGAAGTTGCTCAACGAAAACCAGGGCCTGCCGGATCAACGGCCCCGATGAAACGGCAGTCAAACCGAGCTCGATTGATGTTCCTGCGGAACAAATCCTGAATATACAATGGAACTGAGCGATCATCTATTCCGCCGCGAATCCGGACGCATGGTCGCCACCCTCACTCGCATCTTCGGTGTGCATAACCTGGCGCTGGCGGAAGACATGGTGCAGGAGGCGTTTTGCCGCGCTGTCGAGGTGTGGAGATTTCGCGGTGTGCCGGAGAACCCTTCCGGGTGGCTCATGGCGACTGCGAAACATTGCGCGCTAGATGCTCTGCGGCGCGAGCGAACAGCGCGCACGTTCGCGCCGGAGGTCGGTAGGTTGCTCGAAAGCGAATGGACGCGAGCGCCGGCGGTGGAACAGTTGTTCGGGGCGCATATGATCAAGGACGATCTGCTACGCGTGATGTTTTCCTGCTGCCATCCACGACTACCCGAGGAAGGGCAAGTTACGCTGATCCTGAATGTTCTGTGCGGCTTCAGCGTGGGCGAGATTGCCCACGCACTCCTGAGCAGTCACTCGGCAATCGAGAAGCGAATTACGAGGTCGAAAAAGGTCCTGGCGAAATCCAGGAGACTAGTTGACGTCTCTGCGCCGGCCGAAGTCGCGGCGCGGCTTCCGGCGGTTCAAACGGCGTTGTATCTACTGTTCAATGAAGGCTATCACGGAGCGTCTCCGGAATCGGCCGTGCGAGGGGAACTTTGCCGCGAAGCAATGCGGTTGACGGCGCTCCTTCTGGAGAACCCGCTAGGCGCTCAGCCGGCTACATATGCGCTTGCCGCGATGATGTGCCTGCACGCCGCGCGCTTGCCAGGGCGGGTCGATGCTGCGGGCAACTTGAGCTCGCTGGTCGATCAGGACCGGTCGGTCTGGGATCAGCAACTCATTGCCGAGGGGCTGAAGTTTCTGGAGCTTTCCGCAGCCGGCATGGAATTGACCGCGTATCACGTCGAGGCGGCGATCGCATCGCTACACGCAACCGCCCCGCAGACCGAGGACACGGATTGGGAGAAGATTGTGTCCCTTTACGATATGTTGATGGCCACCAGTCCGTCGCCCATTACCGCCCTCAATCGTGCAATCGCGATCGCGCAGCGCGATGGACCGGAGCGCGGCCTGGAGGCAATCCGTTCGATCGCTGGCCCGAATCGTCTCTCCGCTTATCCGTTCTATGAAGCCACGGTGGGAGAGCTTCAGTTCCGGTGCGGAAGATATACCGCCGCGCGAGAGCATTTTGCGGCAGCGCGCGCGCTGGCGCGCAACCAGATGGAACGTCAGTTCTTCGAACGGCGAATGAATGCCTGCGAGCGAAGGGGAACAGCTCATTAAGAGAAGCAACACGATGAACTCACCTGACGTTCGCATAACGGAACCTCGCGGATACACGCCGGTCAACGGTCTCAAGATGCTCGTCGGCCGCGTGGGGAGGTACGGAGCAACCTTCCTCCGCAGATTGCGCTGAAGAAATGCTGCGCTCTGAGCATCCGCCTACCCCGGTTCTAATCGCCCTCGGCGTTCTGGAAGAAGCGCCCCGAGGTCTTTCTGCCGATTCCTGGAGGCTGGAGAAATATGGGACACACGCATATTCGCCTGGCGGCAGGCCGCCTGAGGATCCTCTTTGGCGACGCCAGCCATCGTCTCACCGAATTCTCGGCGGTTGATGGATCACGAGTACGTTCCCGTTGGGCCCGTGATGCCCTGAGGGCCTTGATGGGGGAAGGGGCGCGGAACCGTTAGAAAAGATGGTGATGATGATGACCTTATGGCAAGCACCGGCGGCATGTGTACTCTGAGTAGAGGAAAGCTGGCGACCGGAATGAGGTCCCCCGGCCATCGCAAGCAGTGCGATTCTTGGCGCACCGGGTCTTATAGTCGCCGGAGATGAAGGGGGAAGCTGAATGCCCGACGATGTGGAACTCCTCAGACGAGTGTATGCCCTTTTCAATAGCCGCGAGATTGTGAGCGTTCTCGCGGCCATGCATCCTGACGTCGTTTGGGCAAATGGAATGGAAGGCGGTCACGTTCACGGACGCGATGAAGTGCGCAGCTACTGGAACCGTCAATGGGCGGTCATCGATCCGCATGTCGACCCCGTCGAGATCTCGTCCAATAACAAGGGGAAAGTTGTTGTCAAAGTTCACCAAGTGGTGCATGACCGTGATGGCAACCTTCTCGCGAACAGAATTGTGCTACACGTGTTCGAAGTGCGAAACGGGTTGATCCAGCGTTTCGATATCGGCGATGAACTGGGAAGTGAGAAACGGGGCTAGCTTGATCTCTGCTGCCCAAGCGTACATCCAGCACCGATAGTATGTTCGATCGGGTATTGTGCCATTCGGAAACTAGGTAGCACAGAAGGTTGACGGACCGGGCGGTGGGGAATCATGCTCGAAACAGCCGATCTTCGCGACAGTGACGCAGAGCAGCAAAGCCGTAACCAGAGGCCGCCAAGAATGGCGGCGGCAGCCTGAAAGGCCGACCCCACGTGCCTAGCAAGGGCCACGTTGCGTATACACATGGAGCTTCTCCTGACTAGGAGACAGCAAATTTCGTGCCGCCGACCGCAGATCCTAATGAGCAACCGCCATGAGATGAGCACTTGCGCCCTGCACCGAGGGCTCTCGCCCGATGAGCGCCAAGAATTCCATGAGGCTGCGGACCTGTTCCGGATCAGACCAGGTTTCGCGAAATCGAGCTCCGCACCATACCGGCCCTTCGATCGCCAGGACTTCCACATGGTTAAAACCGGCGCTCGTCGGATTACGATGCTCACTGCGAGGATTAATTACTATCGTGCGCTGCTGCGCAAACCGCTGGCGCCCGCGGCGGGGTATCGGATTGCGTGCCCTACGCTAATCATCTGGGGAAAGCGGGATGCCTACGCGCTCCCTGAACTCGTAGAAGCCAGTCTGCGCATTTGTGACAAGGGGCGTAGCGCCTGGCTTGATCAGTCGACATATTGGGTTCAGCACGACGAACCGGACGAGTGACTGAACTCTTGTCGGACTTCCTCGAACGATAGAGCATGGTCACACCACCAGCGGAGAAATTTCGACTCTTCTGCTCGCCCCAAGCTCACAGCCGTATCCCGGTAAATCCCAGCCGCCGGGACATTTCAGCGGCCGCGCGCACGACGCATGCGCCCAAAAACTGTATATCCTTTCTTTTGATCTGCAATACCGTGCCCCCCAGGTTGACCGCGGCAGCCACGTGTCCGGTGTGATCGAACACCGGCGCGCCGATGCCGCAGACGCCGGGTTCGTTCTCTTCGATTGCGACCGCGTAGCCATTGGCGCGGACCTGCGCCAGCTCGGCTTTCAGCGCAGCGGGGCTGCTGATGGTCCGGGGCGTGAAGGCTGTCAAGCCGCGGCTCGCGATGATGCGGTCGACTTCGCCGTCGGACGTCCACGCAAGCAGCGCTTTGCCCATGCCGGTCGAGTGGAGGGGCGCGCGGCAACCGACGTATGTGGTCAGGCGAATCGCACCGGGCGCTTCCGCCTTGTCGATATAAACGGCCTCATCTGTTGCGAGGACGCCGAGATGCGCAGTGATGTTCGTTTCGGCAGCCAAGCTGCGCAGTACCGGTCCGGCCTGCTGGCGGATATCGAGCGAAGCGATAATGGACGCGCCAAGGCCGAAGAGCTTGAGACTCAGGTTGTAACGCTCGTCGTCCATTTTTTCGATGTAGCCGCGTTGACGGAGCGTATGGAGAATCCCAAAAACCGAGCTCTTGGGGATTTTCAGTTGCCGGGAGATTTCCGTAACATTACGCGATGTTCCGCTCGAAACGAGCAGTTCCAAGATATCGAACGCCCGTTCGACTGCGGGTACAGAGTAGTTCTTGCGCTGGCCGGACTTCGAAGCAGTCTTCAAATCAGGAATCTCCGCGAATTCATGATATTCCGGGCGGCAACGCTTTTACCTCGATACGGCGAAGCAGGCGCGAGCACTGGACGAGCAAGAGCATGAGACCGAACAATCCTGAATTTAAATAAAACACAAAGCGAAGATCGCGAGCGGTAAGCAGGCCCGCTGCGAGCGAGCCAACACCTTGGCCGAACAGCACACAACTGGAGAGCAGGCTGAAATCGCTGGAGCGGGTGGACTCCGGAACCAGGCGGGAGGCGATCGTGTACAGAATTGTCAATCCCCCTTCAGCAAACAACGAAAGCAGGGCTCGAAGCGCGAGCAAGGCAGGGACGGAAACCGCGTCGCTCAGGAGGAAACAAATGGCGGATCCGGAGGCCGACCGCAGCAAGAGCCGGCGGCGTTGCGAACCGGATGTCCGGCCACACCACCAGGCGGCCAAGCCGTCCCCCAGCGCTCCGACGGAGAGAATAATGCCGGCGAGCTGCGCGGATTGCGCGGCGGTGTGGGTATGAGCGGCAGCCCAGAGCGCGCTCAGCGGTTGGAAACTACGGTCGATCATGGCCTGCAGAAACAGCAGAAACGCCAGCCAGCGAATAGCGGAGACGCGGGCCCCGGGCTCGAGGTGGCGCACTTCGGCTTCTCCCGCGGGCACATTCCGATATGCGAAGGCAAACATGACCAACGCGGCAAAGCACAACATCGAAGAGGCGACAAAAAGCGCCCGAATGCCGATCAGGCTGGATAGATAACCGCCGGCTGTGGGCGCCAGCGCGGCGGTCGTGATCTGCGTGATCTGCACGCGCGCAATGATCCGGCCCGCAGTTCCGGGTGTGCAGCCGTGGGTCGCCAAAGCCATCACGAGCGTCTGGTAACCGCCCAGAAAGCCGAGGAGAATGCGCAGACCAAGCAACTGGGTGGCTGTCTGTGCGAAGGCGCTGGCTAGCCAGATGACCGCGAGCGCCGATGTGCCGCGGATCGCCATCCAGCGTAGGCCGGTGCGGTTTCCGACCTTGCCCCACCAAGGGCCGATCGCGGCAGCGATGCCGGGAGTAATGCCCATCAGCACGCCGGTCCAGGCCGCCACGTGCGAGGCCGGCGCGACCCCCAGAGTCACCAGGAAACTCGGCAGCAGCGGCATGGTGCAGAAGTATGCACCGTCGATAAAAACCACCGCGGCGGTGGTGAGGGCGGCGTTGTGTGTCTTCGGAGTGCATGAAGAGGGCAGCGGCTCCGTGGCTAACACCGGCATTCGTTTCGTCCAGAATATCAGATTGTGTTCTGTATATAGACATACAGTTCTTCTTATAAAACACCACTTCCCTGCGCTTAACGGTTCGTGTACGTCCCTCTCAACGCGATGAGTTGCCCAATTGCCGAGTCGACCATGCGTTCACCACCTCCCGGAGCGAGGCGGCTCGAGACAACCTCATACGCTCCTTGCGGGTAAGCGCTGCGGTCCGGGACATAACCGATCGAGCCGTTGGCGAGCTCATCGAGCATCGTATGCGGGAAGGGCGATAGGAGCTTGAGCGTTTTTCCGAGATTGACGAAAATCTCTCCGGGCATGCCTACCCAAGCCAACTGGTTGCCGAGCGCGATGACCTGGACCTCCGCCTGGATGGGCGCTCCGTGGCGGTCGTTGAGTTCCAGGATCTTGAAGGCGTTGACGCGGGCATAGAACGAATCGGCATGCGGCTCCCCATACCGCGCGACAATCCCGCGCGCCGTTTCGACATCTTCCGGTTTGTAGTTTGCGATGGGCAGATCCAGCGTTTCGTGACTGACGCGCAGAACGCCGGGATCGACCTCGACGAGATGGCCCCAGGTTTTGAGCACATCGGCGGCGAGAATTGTGCCAATCCGCTCGGCCTCGGCAGGGCTGGATTGTGGATCGGGGTTATTGACATCGAGGTGGTTAATATTGCCTGCAGCACCGATAGTGAATAGCGTCAGAACATCGGCGCCTTTGATCTCTGAAAGCAGGCGGGAGATGGTATAGGCGTAATCGGCCGAGAAGAAAAGGCCGCCAGTGGTGTCGAGATGACACGCGAAATTCATGTAGATCGCGAGCGGCTTCCCGGCCGGCGTCTCAAAGACCACAATGGGGATGTCGGGATCGATACCACCGACGGGTCCGACGATGTTCGGATTATGCTTGCCGGGGTTCCAAGCGACCGTGCCGTCTTTCATGTAGTAGCGGCGCGGAAAGCTAATCGAGTTCTCGCGTCCGGTGGCAACGCAAATGCGGGCGGGTTGAAGGCCGGCGTCAGCGCGGCGGACGGCTTCTGCGATACGGCCGGGCAGGCCGGAAAGATACGTGTCGGCGAGGCGTTTGGTCGCAGGCTGGATGCCGAGAAGACGGCTCCCCATTTCGGGGCCGGTGTGGCTATGGATGGCGCTGATCATGACGTTTTCACCGGGAATATCGGTAGTCTTGCTGATCTGCTCGCGCGCGGCCTCGACGATTTCGCGTGGAACGTGAATGAGATCCAGCGCTACGAGCGCGGCTTTGACGCCATGATCTTCGAACACGAGGGCCTTGGCATGGAGCGGATCGTGAACTCCTTCGCTGAGCCGCACATAATAGTAGCCGGCCATCGGAACTCCTATGGGCGGCGTGATATCCACGGCCGCGCGGCCGACGCGGAATTGTGCAGCCGCCGACATGGCCGTCAACAGTAGTATGGGCAGAACACGATTCTGCATAATGAACCCATGATGTCACGCGGATTTCGGCGACGCGCTGGATCGACGGGCTGAAGCCGGCCAGGGGGCCTGCCCCACAAAACAAAAGATTGGAAAGGCCCCTTGCAGTAACGCGAAGTCTCCGCGCAGACACCGGCAGGAATAAGATGGCGTTCCGAAGTGGAAGACAGATATTGTGATCGCGAGTGCGCGTTACACGGGTTTGAGCCGGCGGGCAGCGATCAGTTGTAGGATGCCGAAGGCCAGCCAAACGGCGCCGGCGAGGCGAGCAGGCGCGGGCAATGACCACCAGATCGCGAGACAGAAAAGGAAGCCGGCGGCAGGCGCAAGAGCATCGCTCGCAAAATGCCGGTGATCAGCAGCACGGAACCAGAAAGTCCGCATCGCGGCGAGGTTCACGCCCATGAAAGCCAGGAAGGCGCCGAAATTCAGCAACTCGGCCATACGCTCATAGCTCACGACCAGGGCACTTACGAGCGCGAGAGCGCCAATGATTAACACGTTCACGCGCAGGTTCGCGAAGAAGCGGCTCGGTAATATGTCTTCACGGCCCATCGTGGAGAGAAGGCGCGCCGCCGAGGCGATGCCCGTAAGGCCGCTGCCGAAGCACGCGGCCACCAGAACGGCCCCCATGGCCTGAAACAGCCACGTGCCGCCGACGGTGCGTGTCACATCCATGAATGCCGTCTCGGGATTCGCGAAGGCCCGGTAATCGGGAGCCACACGCTGGCCCAGATAAACCTCAACAGCGCTGAAGAGCCCGGTGACGAGGCACACGAGTACGGTTGCGATGGGGACGGTGCGGCGCGGATTGCGGACTTCCTCTGCGAGAGTGGTGACACCATCGAAACCGATATAGGTAAGCGCGGCGAGCGATGTGGCGGCCATAACAGCGCGGGCATGGAAGGTATGCGGGTCATAAAACGGCTGCGTAGAGAACACGCCGCTCCATCCAGCGCTGTGGAAGAGATAGCGCAACGCGAGCACCACGAAGGCGACGATTACGGCCGTCATAACGGTAAGTAGAACGTTGTTCGCGCGCGCGAGAGATGAAATGCCGAACAGGTTGAATCCGGTCAGAATAAATGCGAATAACACAGCCCAGACCCAAAACGGCACCTCCGGAGCGAGGCGCGCAATCGCCAGCGCGCCGTAAATGGTGTTAATCGCCGGGATAATCAGATAATCCAGAAACATCGCCCAGCCGACGATGAAACCGACGCGCTGGCCGAACGTGCGGCCGACGTATGTATAGGCAGAGCCGGCGGAGGGGTACAAGGCGGCGAGGCGCCCGTAGCTCCAGGCGGTCAGCATCATGGCGCACATGGCAATCAGAATGGTGCTGACCACGTGCCCGCCAGCCATCCGGCTAGCAATGCCGAAGATGCCCACTGGCGCGATCGGTTGGATCAGGACTATGCCGTAAACAATGAGATCGCGCAAGCCCAGCGCGCGGCGGGTTTCGCAAGCCGCCACTGGTGGCGTCATCCACCCATCCCGGTACCGGTCATGCTTTGGAGCGCGGGCAGCGGATCGCCATCGTGGTAGTGTTCGGCCATCTCGCGAATGCGCATCTGAACCTTCCACCAGTACTGAAACTCAAGGTCGAATTTGTCGAGCGTTTCGCGAAGGCGGAATGGGGTGTACTCGGCAAGCCAGATGTCGTGGAAGCGGTCACGCAGTTCCGAGGCGGCGTCCATCAGGTCGGAGGTGCGGGTATGATAGCGGTCGCTTGTCTCTCGGTAGAGCAGCCCATTCACGTCAGTGCGCGTGCGGCTTTCGGAAGCCTGTTTCCAGAAATTCGCAATTTCGACCGCATAGATCGCCTTGAGGGCGTTGTAATCATCGAGCTGCGCGCCTAATAGCAGGGTGCGGAGCGTGAGATCGTCGCATTCGCGGAGCGCGGCCATAAGATGCCTTTGAGCCTCTTCGGCGGCGAGACGCGACTGGCGCAAGTCGTCGGCGTGCGCGTGGGCGCGCTGGAGGCGGTCCGGGTCGAAGGGATTGGCCCAGAACGCCCCGATGGTGCTATTGCCAACGCCGCGCTGTAGCAACGTCTGGGCGCGCGCGAGAGCGCTGAGAGCAGCCGACACATCGGGCGCGACTTGCTTCGGATAGAGGATCGCAGCGTAGCGGTCGAAGAACGTAGCGCGATCGGCCGGGCCGGATTCCCAGGACGCGACGGAACCGTAAGCGATGCCCGGCCAGCTTTCCCGCATCAGGTTGAGGGTTTCATCCGTCCAGCCGCTGGTCACAAATCCGAGCGTGCCTGCCTTCCGAGCAGCATCGAGCAAGGCGTCGATGTTTTCGAAACTGCGGCTGTAGTCGGGGGTGGTCCAGATCCAGTTGAGCACCGCGCCTTGCACGACAGTAGGCACGCTTGCGGCGCGGAATTTCGCAAGGATCTCCGGATACTTGGGAATTTCCGAAGGCATGTAATGCCACGGCGTCGCAATGACACCCTTCGGAACCTGGGGGATCATGGCCGGGTATTTTTCGAGCATATCGGCCCAGGCCATCGCGTGTTTGCTGTGCTGCGCGACGATCGCGGAGACTTCGCGAAGCTGCGCCAGGTAAAGTTGCTCGGGCGTCTCGCCCATGGCGCGAGCCTCGCGCTCAAGGGTCCAGGTTTCGTCAAAGCCGATGTGCAGGAACGGGCTGGGGAAGAGGTCGGAAATTTGCGCGATCCAATTGGAAAGGAGTTCGCGAAGATGCGGATTGCGCCGGCTGAACTCACCGCCATGCGGAAAGACGCCCATGTCGGCGTAGCGCTCAACACGGAAGAGGTCGTGCATGTGGCCATAGAGCTCGAGATTCGGGACAATGTCGATGTGCCGGGCTCGGGCATAGTCGATGATGTGCCGCACCTGGTCTTGCGTGAAGCGAGCGCCAGCCATTAAGAGCGGAAAACCTTTCAGCTCGATGCTGCTTTCCGAGTAGAAGTAATATTGGTTGGTCTTCCAGCGCGCCAGGAAGTCGAGTTGGCGCTCGATCTCCTCCACCGTGGGAAGCTGCGCGTGGCTCATATCCATCATGAACGCGCGATACGGGAGAGAAGGCCAATCGCGCACGTCGGCGGCGGGAACGAATGCGCCCTGCTCTACCATTTGGCGCAGCGTCTGGATGCCGTAGTAGACTCCGGCTGAGGAGCGGGACACAATTTCAACGCGGTCTGAAGTGACGCGCAGCGTATACGTTTCGCGCGAATCGGGGCCGGCATGCTCGTTGGCGCCGGGTAGCGCGTCTACCGCGCCGGTGCGCTTCAGGACGATGCTGCGGTTGCCTCCGTTGCCCACCGGAATGTGCAGAGCCTGGACCAACTCGTTTGCGGCGAAGCGGTCTTCGGCGGCAGGCTCGCCGGCGATAACAATATGCGCGCCCTGGAGCAGGAAACGTCCTGTGCCGTAGTGCAGTTCCTTCGGGCGCGGCAGCAAAGGATTGTGGGCTGCTGACAGTGGCAGCGCCAGAAGTAAGTAACAGAAAAAAGTTTGCGGCTTCACGTTGCCCTTTGCTCTACGACACCGTTTTCGAGAACCCCGACGCCTTCAATCGCGATTTCGATGCGATCGCCTCTTACCGCGGAGCCATTGTTTATGGTTGCGATTGCGAGCGCCGTTCCGGATCCGTTGGCGTGAGAGTTCAGTAGTCTCATAGCGCGCGGGTCTACTTCTCAGGCACGCGCGCAATGGCGTCGATCTCGACTTTAATACCGCCCCAGAGCACGGATTGTACGGTTGTCCGAGCCGGCGGCACGCCCGAGAAGAACTCCGCATAGGCGCGATTGAAACCATCGAAGTCGTGTATATCGGCAAGATGGCACGAGCATTTCACCACGTCGTCGAAATCGCAACCTGCCTCTTTGAGGATCTTTCCCATGTGAGATAGCACGAGCCGCGTCTCTTCCTCGATCGTGCCTGGAACGACCTTCCCGGTCCTGAGATTGAGCGGCCCCTGTCCGCTAATGAATAACCATCCATCCATCACGACACCGGCTGAATAAGCGCCGGTGGAAATTGCTTTATCCGGGTGCCGAATTTCTGTTTTTGCCATGCAGTAGAAATATCTTAATGAAAGGAAGCGACGGGCCGATGCTAAGGCAACGGGCCTACCGGCGCTGTGGTCAAAGCCAGCACGCTGCCTGCTGGGGCGCTGACGGATACTGTTCCCGTCGCATCAGAGCTCACTGCCGGGGCTGCGGTGATCTTCCCTGATCCGTCGGCGTTCCAAATAAGCACGCTGAACGCCGTCTTGGGAGGCAGATCGCCGACGGTGAATGCGGCCGCGGCTCCATCCGTACTCATCGCCATTACGGTCAGACTGCCGCTCGGGCTGCGAAGCGGCGCGACGAGCTTCGCCGCGGAACTCCCGTGCAGTCCCAGCGCCTGCCAGTGCTGTCCCGTGGTGTTTGCCATCAGCCATTCCATGTAATAGGACGGGCGCAGCGGCCACCTGTCCTGTCCCTCCGCTGGATTGAACAGATATCCGATCAGCGAGTAATCCTGATATCCGAAGTCATACTGTGCTCGATAAAAGTCCCATTTTGAGAAGCCGGCGAACCCGTCACGCAGCGCTTGCAGATTGAACTGCGCTTGCTGAAACGCCGCGATGTTCGTTTCGGAAATCGATGTGAGGCTTCCGTCGTTGTTCTGGTAGTAGCCCGCGTCCGTATTGGTGAGGGCGCCGTTCCGGTAAGGATTCGCGTCCTTGATCGGAGCGCCATTCAGTGTCTTGATGCCTCGCACTCCGTACTCGGTTACGGAGAGCGGTTTTGTATGCAGTCCCTGGCCCTGGAGAATGGTCATGTCGTCCAGGATTCCATTCAACCTGCTGAGCAGATAAGAAGTATCCCAATAATTCCAGTAGATGTGAACCGACCAGCCGTCGAGAATGTCGTCCATATTTTGCGCCATGTAGGTGAACCACGGCATCTGCCCGTTGAACACGAGATCGCCACCGACAAACCGGATCTGGTTTCGGATCCCGGCACTTTGCAGTAAACCGTCGAGCAGCCGGTACGCTTGGTTGTAGAGATCTTTGTTGTTGTTGAGCCAGGCAGCGGAATCGGCCTCATTCTGAATCGTGATTTCCTGGATGGCGGTGATCCCGTGATTCTTCACGAGGTCGATAAGCGTATCGGCGAAGTTCTGCATGTCCTGCTGCGTGTAGCTGAGCTGGTCGCCGCCTGCGGGCGCCTGGCGCAGAAACCACCAGGTGATGTTTACTCGCGCTCCGGCGGCCTGCGCGAGCTCGACTGTCTGATAAAAAGAGCTCAGCTCGTTTTCGTTCCCGGCCACATAGAAATTGGGCGATAGAAAAATGCGGCACAGCCCCGGCTTAAGATTCTTGATTTTGCTCTCGACATTCGCCACGTCTTCTGGCGGATTGTTGATCCATCCGTTGGCCGGATTGCTCAAGGAGGTGTACAGGTTCGAGTTCATCTGCGCGCCGAATCCTTCGAAATCGGGAACAACCACCTGCTGCGGGTTCAAGGCGAACTCGGTGACGGCCGTCGTTCCGCGGAGCACCTCGGCATCAACAGTTTGGCTGTCCTGAACAGTCACCTGGACCGTGACTACATTCTGCAGTGGCACATCTCCGAGATCGATAACCGCCTGGCCACCAGGAGAAGACACATCTTTGTAGTGATTGGCGCTCCCGCCGCTCACGTTCACCAGAACATCTTTCAGCGTATCCGGAGCCGATACTCCTGGCGTCAGAGGCAGAACATTGAGATAGAGCTTCGCGCTCGCGTCGCCTGGGTCTCGGAGCGAATAGACATCCAGCGCGAATGCATGGTGCGCCGGATTCGCCTGCGCACAGGCGGGCGGACACAGCGGCACAAGCAGAAACGCGAGCACGGCGAAGACCGGATGGGCTAGAACATTTCGAGCGTTTCTAATTTTTGGCATGGCAAGATTGACCTCTCAAAACGTCAGTCGCAGTCCGAGCTGAATAGTGCGGTTGCCGCTTCCACCCGTAATCTTGCCGGCGAGCGGTACTGCGGTTCCATGGTCGCGCTCGTCGGCAATGGTGGCGTTCGGATCCCCTAAATTGAAATGGTTAAACGCATCCAACAGATCGGCTCGAAGCTGAATTTGAAGCCTCTCCGGCGCGGTGAACGTCTTCGCTGCGCTGATGTCCCAATTCCACATACCTGGACCCCAAAGCATGTCGCGCGCCGAGTTGCCCCACTGCCATGGCTGTGGCGCGACGAATGCGTCCGGATTGAACCACTGCACCCCGTTTACGATGTCATGCGAACCAGACTGCTTCCCGGCGTATAAAGGCGCTCCAGCCACTACGTTCGCGCGGCTAGGCCACCAGCCGACGATGCCCGTTCCCGTCTGCGAGAAACTCACCGAGAACGGCGTTCCGGTTCCGTACGTCGAGACGCCCGAAACTTGCCATCCGCCGAGAATGGCATCGACGATGCCTGGTGCGTTTGCCAGGAATTGGCGGTTGCGGCCAACCGGCAGTTGGTAGATGTAGTTGAACACGAGCCAGTGGCGAGCCAGCCCCACCGTGTTGCCGTAGTCCAGAGCCGGATACCACCATTCCTGCGGCCCGCCCGAAGTCGGAACGTCATCCAGGCTTCTCGTGTACTGATACTCGGCCTGGAAACTCATTCCGTGTGAGAACCGCTTGATTGCTTCCAATTGCAACTGATCGAAGTTCTGTTTGCCGCCGCTGCGCGTGGCGTTGATGGGGCCCCACGGCTGGAATGGCCGCTGCTGTTGCAACGGAACGTTGGGTTGCTGAAGCATGGGAACATTTATGGGGCCGAAGTTCCACGGGAGGTGGTGGGCCTGGTTGCCCACGTACGTCGCGCGGGTGGACCAATCTTGCCCCCATTGATGTTCCACCGTGAAGTTCCATTCCTGTGTTACCGCGTTTTTGAAATCCCACTGGACGAAGTAGATGGTGGGGTTGGGAGTCACCAGGCTGCCGGCGCTCGCGCTAGGGAAGGGATTGCTGAAGGTAATATCCGGCAGAAAGGTCTTCGTTGGTTTACCGGGAAGGAGACTGGTGAAGGTCTGTGAGATTGACAACTGATTGGGCGGGTTCCAAGCATCCGCGCGTGAGCCGACAAAGCCGGGCTGGAAGTTGTAGTAGACGCCGTAGCCTGCGCGAATCACCGTGTTCGAGCCGCCGAACGGCCGGTACGCAATGCCGACGCGCGGGGCAAAGTTATTGAAGTCGCCCTGCATGTAATGCGTCGGTGCGCCGAGCGCCTTGGTTGTGGTGTACGGGTAGGCCGCAAAGAGCGCCGGCGAGGCGCCCGGCGGAAGAGTCGGTGTGGTCGAGTCCTGGGGCAACACCAGCTTATCCGTCCCCATATCCCAAGTGACGACTTGAGATTGGCTGCGGTATGCCCACGGGCTTTGGTACTCGTACCGCAACCCGTAATTGAACGTCAATTTGGGAGAAAAGCGCCACGTATCCTGAATGTAAGCGCCCCAATCGCGCGAGTAGACCATTTGCGCGAATGCGCCTACCGCGTCGGTGGTGGCGCTGTTCGCGGCGCCCAGCAGGAAATCGGCAAAGCTGTTGCCTGCCGATTGCGGATGCCCCGGCCAACCTTTGTTGCCGGTCCAGTTTCCATTAAACGTAAACGCGCCCGTCGCGTTGCCCGTGGAAGGAACACGCGAGGACATCTTATAGCCTGTTTCGTCGATACCGGCCTGAATCGTGTGATTGCCATGCACATGAGTCAGGTCATTCGTGAATTCAACGTCGTAACGCGGAGTCCAGTACCCGGTTCCGTAGTCGTGGAACATGCCCGTGTAGCCGCTCAAGGTAAGCGTTGGCAGCCCGCGATAATAGCTCTCCGGCATGGCTGGGAACAGCGCGGCCGGATCGACATCCTGGTTCTGGCCGCTGAACTTGGTGCCGTAATTGCCCCATGCGAAGCGGAACTGATTCATGGTGCTCCCATTGAATGTGTGCGTTTCCGACAGGCTTGCCGTGAGGTCGTCATACGCGTAGCGCCCCTGGCCGTAATTCGCCGGATAGTTCGCATTGGCTGAGTTCCACGGGTCCGCCACACGCTGCGCGTAAATCGCAAACAGCCGGTCGCTCTGCGACAGGTTGTAATCCACGCGCGCGTCCAATGAATTCGCATTCTGGGTGTTGGGAATGGTCGAAATATAGTTGGGGCTTCCGAAGGGGAGGCCCGGACTGTTCGCGACTGTCGGCGCCGGCAGATAGCCAAGCAATTGCTTTGCTTGGGGCGTAATCATGCTGGAAGGGATTTGGTTCTTCGAGAACGGCTGTCCGGTGAACGGGTTGTATAACTGCGTGCCTTTGGTGCAGATACCGCTTGCGTTGAATGTCGTGCAGAGAGCTGAAAAATCGCCGTCCCGCATCGCCATGCTTGGCAGCGTCAACTGGCTGGTCGGCTCATTACGGTGACGATAGCCGCTGTAATCGGTGAAGAAGAACAGCTTGTCGCGCAGAATGGGGCCGCCCACATTGCCGCCGAACTGATTCAGATGGTCCACGGACCGCGGCTTTCCCGCGGCGTTCAACAGGAATGTGTTTGCGTTTAGATCGGTATTTTGCAGGTATTCATACGCTTCGAAGTGGTAAGTGTTGGTCCCCGCCTTCGTCACCAGTGTCACCGCCGATTTGCCGCGCGATTCCGCCGTCATGTTGTTTGCGTCCACTTTCAATTCCTGGATCGAGCTTGGAGGCGGTAGCACTAACAAGCCGACACCCTGCACCGTTACGGCGCCGCTGTTGCCGGGATCGTTCACTTCCACTCCGTTCAGCGTGAAATTCACGCTGCCCCAGTGCGTGCCTCCGCCGATGGGCGGGTTTGTCGCATCTCCGGAAGACTGCACGCCCGGCGCGAGCGCGATAAATGCATCCACCGTCTGTAAGGACGTTGGTAAGTTCTGCAATTGCGTCGTCGTGATCGAGCTGCTGACGCCCATGGAGTCCGTCTGCACCATGGGCGTTTGCGAGATCACCGTCACTTCCTGCCTCACGTTTCCCACATGCAGGGTCACGTTCATGCGCGCTGTCTGCGCCGAGAGTAGCTGGAACCCGGCGGCGGTGTAGGTTTCAAAGCCCTGCTTGGTTGCGGTGAGATCATACGTGCCGGCGAGCAGCGCCGGAACCGAGTACGTTCCCGATGCGTCGGTTACGGCCGTGTTCACTGCGCCCGTCCCCACGTTTTTCACCGTGATCGTGGCGCCGGAAACCGGCGCGCCCGACGTATCGGTGACAACGCCGCCGATGGAGCTGCTGATGTTCTGGCCGTGAGCGGGCCCGCAGAAGAGGATAGCTGCGATTGCGCAAAGGCTGAAAGCGCTGCGCCGGAGATTGCTTTTACGGTCCATGGATTCCCCTCGAAAACGAAACACAGGCGTTATCGAATTGGGCCGTAGTATAGCAGAGGGAATGCCGGATGTAAAACTGATAGTTCAATAGAGAAACGCCTTTGGAATCGCGTTGTGCTACGCTAGATGCGCGGTGCCCCCGAAACAGCTCGACAAACAGCGCGCACTGGCGGCGGACAAGTACATGGTTCCGGTCGTCAAGAGCACCTTTCGGATTCTCGAAGAACTCTCCTCTGCCGGGGCGCTCGGACTGAACGAAATTACGCAGCGCACGAAGATCCCTAAATCGACGGTCTTCCGCGTCCTCACTACCTTGCGTTCGCTTGGCTATGTCATGCGGGGTCAAAATCGTGACTACAGCGTCAGCCCTGCCCTGCTCGACCTCGCGAGCGATCAGTCCAAGACCGAGGTGCTGCGCCGCGCCGCGATGCCGTGGATGGTCCGGCTTCGCAATGAATCCGGCGAGACCGTCAATCTCGGGCAGTTGCAATTCGACAAGGTGGTTTATGTCGAGGTAGTCCCCAGCGAATTCGCGCTCCGGCTGTCGGAGCGCCGGGGCGCAACGGTAGCGCCGCATGCGAGCGCGCTGGGCAAGGCGATTCTCGCGTTCTCTCCGCCTGAACTGGTTGACAATCTCCTGGCGACGTCTGAACTCGCAATGTTCACTCGCAGTACCATCACAGAACCGCATCTGCTGTTCGAAGAACTCCGCCGGGTGCGCGACCGCGGCTTCGCTTTCGACAAAGGCGAAGCATCTTCGCTTGCCACGTGCGTGGGCGCTCCGATCCTCGCCGAGAACGGCTATGCGGCCGCCGCGATGAGCATTTCGGGACCGACCTCGCGCTTCAATCCGCGTCGGGACTCGCCCATCATTGAAAGCCTGCTGCGGGCCACTCGGGAGATCTCGAAATCCCTACGCCGTCCGGCCGGTGGCCCGGGGAACTCGTCCCGCGACCTTCCGTAATGACTTTCGGCTTTTGCTTCCCGCGTCCGCAGGATATTTCATCGCCAAACGCCGGATCTCATAATTGAACTTTAGAAATAGCTTCTTCCAGCGCTCCGCCTCGTCTGGAGTGTAACGGTAGAATCCCTTTCCGTTTGAGATGCCGCGTCCGCCGGCCTCGATCACTCGCTCGATTGCCCTCGGTATCTCGGGCGAATTCGACAGCTCCGGCAACAGATCCTTCATCACGCGGTAATAGGCCTCGACGCCCATCAGATCCATATACCGGAACGGCCCCGCAAATGGCATCCACCAGCCAACATCGTTTCGCAGTGACCGGTCTACGTCTTCGAAAGTAGCCGCGCCGCTATCCACCAGGTGGCAAGCCTCGCGAAACATCGCATACGAGATCCGGTTCGTAATGAAACCGCGAATATCGCGGCGCAGCAGAGAAGGCTCCTTTCCCCAGCGCGTCGCGAGCGCCAGCACGCGCTTGGATACGGCCGGGGCCGTCTTCTCCCCCGCGATAATCTCCAGGAAGCGCGTCACGTGTGCCGGCTCGTCCCAGTGAATGCCCACGAACCGCTCCGGATGCGCTGCGTCGCGCTGAAGCAGAGTGACTGGAATCGACGAGGTATTCGTCGCGATAATGGCGTTCGCTCCGACCGCGCGCTCCACCGCACGGTACGTCTCGAGCTTTACCGAAATGTCCTCGATCACCGACTCGATCACCAGCCCGCACCCGCCCAGGTCTGCGAAATCATCCGACACCGCCAATTTGGCCGCGAGCTTTGCAGTATCCTTACGGATCAGGCCTTCGCGCTTCATTTGCTTCAACAGGAGCCGCACGTGCCGGCCGGTGTCGCGACGCTTTTTCACGTCGCGGGTGACTCCTACGACCCGGTGTCCGGCGGCGAGCAGGCACGCGATGATGCTGTGGCCCATGAGCCCCAGCCCGATCACGCCCACCGCCATCATCTCTTCGCCCCGCCCTGGCTGCGGCTTTACGCGTCTGTTGCCGTTCATCGCTATGGGTCCGATTGTAATCGCGCGCTGCTGGCGATGGCAAGCCGTGTGTTTCTCATATGAAACGCTAAGTTGTTATTTGACACGCAGCCGCTCTTACGTTCAGATAAAGTGGTGAGGTTCAGGATGGCCAGTAAGGGTACGGCAGAAACAGGGGCGCAGCACGCGTTTCGCGCCGTCGAACGGGAACGAAGCATCCGGAGTAAGACCGGCGGCTCGCGCGCGCGGTTTGAGCGCTCTTGTTTGTCGCTGGCCGGAGGTGTTTCCACCGGCCTGCGGCGCTCCGCCCGCCCGTATCCTTTGTTCTTCAATCGAGGCGAAGGCTCGCGCATCTTCGATGTCGATGCGAACGTTTATCTGGATTACACGCTTGCCTGGGGTCCGCTTCTGCTCGGCCACGCTCCCGCCGAAGTGGTGCAAGCCATGCGCCGCCAAGCCGCCCTCGGCGCGACCTTCGGCGCGCAGCACGATCTTGAATACGAAGTCGCGGAACGCTTGATTGCCGCAATTCCCTGCGCTGAGTTAGTCTGCTATGCGAACAGCGGAACCGAAATCGTTCAAGTGGCATTGCGCCTCGCTCGCGCGGTGACTGGCAGACCGAAGTACCTCAAGTTTGAAGGCCACTATCACGGGTGGGAGGATTCGGTTCTGGTGAGCTATCATCCCAGCCGCGAGCAGATCGAGCGCGCGCAGGACCGGCCCGTGCCGGTCGGCTGCGGCCAGCGGCCGGATGGCGCGGCAGTGGTGGCTCAGTGGAACGACCCCGCCAGCGTCGAGCGTGCCTTCGCCGCGCACGGACCCGAAATCTCAGCCATTATCTGTGAGCCGCTGCTCGCAAATAGCGGCTCCATCCCGCCGGAGCCCGGTTTTCTGGAATTCCTGCGCGGCTTTACTCGCGAAAATGGCGCGCTGCTTATTTTTGACGAAGTAATCACCGGCTTCCGCCTGGCTTACGGAGGAGCGCAGGAGCGCTACGGCGTGCTGCCCGATCTCGCCACCTTTGCGAAGGCAGTCGGCGGGGGGACTCCGCTCAGCGTGCTTGCCGGCCTACACTGCTATATGGAAAAGATCGCCAGCGGCAGCGTGGTACACGCTGGCACTCTAAACGGGAATCCCATTTGTTTGGCCGCCGCGAAAGCCACTCTCGACGTGCTGTTATCCAAGGGCTCGGAAGGATATGAGCAGTTGAACCGGCGAGCCCAGCGCTTGCGTGCCGGCCTGGAATCCATACTGCGTGCCAAGGGCCTCACCGTTTGCACTTGCGGCGATGGCACCGTTTTCACTCTATCTTTCAGTGCCGCGCCGCCCCGTAATTACCGTGACACGCTGGCCGCCTCGCGGGATCTTTACTCCGACTTTGCGCTGGCCCTGCTTGATGAGGGCGTGATGGTGTTGCCGGACGGCCGCTGGTATGTCTCCTTTGCGCATAGCGATTCCGATATCGAGCAGACGCTCGAGGCAACCTCCCGCGCCGTGTCCTGACCGGGAAGAGTCACAATGAATTACTACAGATGGATCGGAACAGGGGCCGCGCTGCTATTGCCGCTCGCCTCGCTCGCATCCGGCAAATCGCAAGCAATGGGAACAAAGCCGTGCGCTTGGTCAGTACCGGCCGAGCAGCCGGATCATTCGCTCGACGTGCCCGCTACCATACGTCTGCTTCGCGAGAATCACTTCACCTGTTACGTCCAGCCGATTGAAGAAAAACCTCCGATGAGCTACGCCGATTTCAATCGCCTGCTGCCAGCGGCGCAAGCCGCGGGAATCGATATCTGGGCGGTCCTGATTCCGCGGCATGAAGGCGCAAGCCTGCCCTACAGATACGATTTCATCCGTTGGCTACAGGAATTGGCTCGCGCGTCGCTCCGATATCCAGTGCTGCGCGGCGTCAACATTGACGATACCGACGTCGGCGGCAACGAGAATATCTTCACTCACCAGTACCTGAGTGAAATCTACGCCGCCAAGCAGAAGATCAATCCAGCCATGCTCTTCCTTCCGACGATTTACGATCTCGATCCGGAAGAGGCCGATCGCCTGACCGGGGTGGTGGACGGCGTGTGGCTGTGGTGGGTGAATCTCGAAAGCAACAATGGCCTCCGCGCTTTTCTTGAGGATGGCAGGGTCGTCGCCCGCGGCCGGTTTCCGGTCTATGGCGGCGTCTACGCCCATTCCACTTCCTGGCACAAGCAGGGCGGGCCCAAGCCGGAAGTGTTCGATAAGGCCCTGAAGCTCGCGTGCGCGTATTCGGACGGCGCGATTATCTGGCAGCTTCCGTTAATGGAGGAGCCCAATGCGTGGCTAGACGTTGCCCGCAGTTATACGGCCGCCGGGCGTACATGCGGGGCTGCGGCTTTTACCCAAGGCCACACGCAACAGGAATGAAGGCAGCGGACGAACAGCCTACCATGAAAAAGTCGATATATAAATCGCTTATTCGCCCTATAGAACAAGCAAGAAAGGATCTCGGAACGTGACACTCGCAATCAACGGCGGCTCGCCCGTACGTACCCGACCGTTTGCTCCATGGCCGCAGTACGGCCCTGAAGAGGAGCAGGCGCTCCTGAGCGTGTTGCACAGCCGCGCGTGGGGCGGATATCATCCGGCCGTGAAGGAACTGGAGACCGGCTTCGCGGAATTGCACGGGACGCAACATGCGGTCTCCTGCTCGAACGGAACGGTGGCGCTTCAGGCGGCGCTGCACGCGCTGGATGTTAGGCCAGGCGACGAAGTCATCGTTCCTCCATTCACGTTTGTCGCATCGGCAACCGCTGTGCTTTTGTGCAATGCATCGCCGGTATTTGCCGATATCGATCCGGAAACATTCAATCTCTCCGCCGCTGCTGCCGAAGCCGCGATCACATCGCGCACTCGCGCCATCGTCGTAGTGCACTTCGGAGGCCGACCCGCCGAAATGGACGCCTTTCAGGCGCTCGCGCGGAAGCACGGCATCGCTCTTTTAGAAGATGCCGCCCATGCCCACGGCGCGCGCTGGAAGGGAACGCCCGTCGGGGCCTGGGGGGATGCGGGGACGTTCAGTTTTCAGGAATTCAAGCTGATGACGGCCGGCGAAGGGGGCATGATCGTAACCAAATCGGCCGAAGTGGCGGATAAGTGCTGGGCCTTTTGCAATCAGGGGCGAAAGCGCGAGGGCGGGTGGTTTGACCATTTCACTCTGGGTACGAATTACCGAATGACCGGATTTCAGGCGGCGGTCCTGCAAGCTCAATTGCGCCGCCTGCCTCAGCAGACCCGCACGCGTGCCGCTAACGCGGCGTATCTACGGGAGCGCCTCCGGGAAGTGCCGGGCCTGCGCTGGCCCGAGGACGACCCGCGCGCCGAGGCGCAGCCATACTATTTGCTGACGTTCTGGTACGAGGCCGAGGGCTTCGAAGGCTTGCCGCGCGATACCGCATTAGCGGCTCTGAAGGCCGAAGGTGTGCCGTTTAAGCCGACCTATCCCCATCCGCTGTACCGGAATCGTGTTTTTACTCCGGAGCAACAGCGGTTGTATCTGCCCATCGCCGAGCGTGTCTGCCGTGAGGGCGTATGGCTCAGCCACAACGCGCTGCTCGGCAGCCGCAACGATGTCGACGACCTGGTGGAGGCGCTCCACAAGGTGCGGCGCCTCGCCGGAACTTTGCAAAATTCGCTGGCTGCGGAGCAGTCATAGATGGCCAGACTGCTCGGCCTGGGTGTGCTCGTGATGTTGGGTAGTAGCCCAGTTTTAGCGCGCCCCGTTCCGTGGACGTTCCATGCCGATTTCAGTCATGGCTTCAACGGCTGGATGAGTTACCCCTTGCCGCAGGACATCGGTTTCGATCCGACGCTTTCGGTCGAGCAGGGCATATTGATCCGGCAGGTCGCGGGACAGGGGGAATCGCGGCTGTCCGCCGGTTTTATCCGTCCGCTGCATTTCATAGCCGGACCGGGCATGCGTATGCGAGTTGCCTACACGGCGCAATGGCCGTCCAACGGCGCGACCCTGAAACTGTTGCTCGCCGCTGCGAACGGCCGTAGGTATGAAACGGCGCTGCCCGCCGCGGGCGCGCATGAGATCACAATCAGTGGCGGGCAATTGAAACTTCCTCCACACGGCGTTGCAATGGAAGCCATCGTTCTCGTGGGCAGCGCGCCGCAATCCGCGAAAGGCGCGGCCAACCGCATCGAGCTACGCGAGCTGCAACTTGATGCCGAGCGGGAGGCGCCGGTGAGGCTGGCCGCTCCGGCATTGCGTGCTGACCCGGATCGCACTCTCGTCGCTGCCGGGATCGTCGACCCAGCCGTTGGATTGCCCTTAGATTTGGGTGCTGGCCGAGCGCCAGTACAAATTCTGCTGAGAGATAGCGACGGATGCGAAATCCACAGGGCCTTGGCAGGCGGCCGGCTAACGATTTCACTCGAGACACACGCCCATTTCGCGCTTTGGACCGCGCATTTAGAAAGCGCCGGCGCCACGACCGATTTCTCGTTTCTCGTCCTCGGCGACATTCCACCACATCCTCGTGTGTTGCTCTCAGGCGCGCGGATGGCGCAGTTGCGCTCGGATCCTGAACTTGCGGCCCTTCGGCAGCGCGTTCACGAACAGAGCGTGGAGCGAACAGCGAAGCTGAAGGATCTCACGAGCGCAGGCGATCTGATCGCCCGCCTTCCGATCGGAAAGACCTTGCGGCCCTCATTCAATGGCGAGCTGACCGAGTATTTTCAAACGGTCGAGGCTTATTCAAATGCGATCGCCTGGGATGCGCTGGATTATGCGCTCACAGGAAATGCGCATTCGCTCGAAGCCGCGCGAGGCGAGCTGCTCGCTGTGGCACGCTGGCAGACATGGACGCCGCCGCGCTTCGCTTCGCACGGCATGCACACGTATTACGAGACCGGCATTTTCGCGCAGCGGCTGGCGCTGGCCTACGATCTGATCGCCGGACAGTTATCGGCCGAACAGAAACGCGAGGTCGCGGATGCGTTCTGGAATAAGTGCATCGCCCCAACGGTCGAGGAATATTTTTCCTACAACCGGATACCTACGGCGGCGAGCAACTGGATGGCGAACTCCATGGGCGGCGCGCTGGCGGCCGCAGTGGCGGTGATAGGGGACGTGCCCGGCTGGCGCGCCCGCGAGGGTGTGGCCCTGCCTGAATTGGTCGCCGCTTACCAGCACAATCTCCGCGGCCTTTTCCCCGGCGATGGAAGTGAAATGGAGCCAGCGGGCTACGAACATTTCGCGATGCAGGGCCTTTCCTGGGGCGCCGCTGCGCTGCGCAACATGGGAATCCGACCCGCCGGCATCACGAACATGATGCAGGCATTCTGGTCGCCGGATTACGAATCGGTTCGGCCCGACCTGGTGCTGGATACCGGCGATTTCAACGGCTCTCTCCGCAACCTGTCCGGCTTCGCGTTTGGCGCCGAATTCAGCCGTGATCCCGCGCTGCGGGCGTTCTACGACCGTGTGAATACCGGGAACCGCGCTCCCGATCTGCTCGATCTGCTCTGCTGTACGCAAGCGCCGCAGCCTGCTGCTGATGCGCCGCTCTCGCGCATTTTCGAAACGCGCGGGACTGCGGTTCTGCGCAGCGGGTGGGGAGCCAACGACACCGTGATCGAGCTCCGCGCCGGGCCATGGTTCAATCACGAGCACCACGACGAGGGCAGCTTTCAGGTTGCGGCTTTTGGAACGCGCCTGATCTCCGAAGCAGGGTACGCGAACTATTACCTGGACCCGAATTATGCAGCGTATTTTGCACAGGCGCCGGGACACAACACGGTGCTGGTGGATGATGATGCGTTCAGCCAGGGCGAATACGGCGGAATTTTCTGGCGGGCGCTGAGCAATCATCCCGCGATTGTGGACCGGCTTTTAAGCACAAAAATCGATTACGTGGATGCCAACCTGGCGCCGGCTTACGGCGAGCGCGTCTCGACATACAACCGGCAATACGTGTTCCTGGCGCCGGACGTGTTGATCGTAAGAGACAATATCCGCTCGGCGCAGCCGCACGTGTTCACATGGCTGTTGCACCCGGCCGAAAATGCCACCGTAGAAGCGCATGGAAGCAGCGCGCGCATCGCTAACGGCACGGCAATCGCGGATGTGAGCGGCGGCGGGACTGCCGCGTGGGAAATGCGCCCAATGCCGGCGCCCGCGGCCATTTCGCAATATCTCGGGAACGTTCTGTTGCGCCCGGGTGAGAAGAAATCGCCGAAAACGGTGGTGCTGCGGCTATCGTCCGCGAAATCCACAGCCGCGCGATTCGAGGTGGCAATGCAGTTTCACGCGAGCACTGCGGCGGAGAGCGGGTTGAAACCTGTCTCGACTGCTAATGCGACGGGGTTTGCGGGTCGTGCTTGGGCACTGTTCCGCAAGGCCGCGGGCGAATTGCGGTTTAGGAATCTCTCGACCGACGGTGCAGTGTTCGCCGGTAGCAGCCCGGATGAGTGGATGGCTATTGGCGCGCGTTCTGTACGTGAGGGCGATCAGCCGTTACTAACTGCGACTGCGCCAGTAAACGTCGCCTGGAGCCGCTCACGTCTGGGTACAGTGCTCAACCTTCACCTCGGCGCACCTGCGAGCATTGCTGTGCGGGCTAACGGCACAGCAGTGTCGGTGGACGGAGCGCCGGTCCGCTATCGGCAAGAAAATGGGCATATAGAACTGCCGCCCCTGCCGAAAGGAGAGCATCGTGTCCGCATATTCACCTGAGCCACTCTTTAGCGCCGCTGCGGAATGGGATCTGTTTGACGTGAACGCACGGGTCGGACCTTCGGGAGTTTACGGCGAATTGGCCCTCGATACCGCGGGTTTGCTCGAAGAAATGGACAGGTTCTACATCCGCGCGGCAGTGGTTTCGCATTTCACTGCCCAGGAGTACGACGCGAACGTGGGAAACGACGCGCTCGAGCGCGATCTGCACCCACGCCTCACGCCGGCTTGGGCGGGATTACCGGAGAAAGAATCGCTGGTGGACCTCGAAGCGCGGCGACCTGCTGTCGTGCGGCTCACGCCTGCAACTGCGCAGCACAATTTCGCGCCGGCGGCGTGGTGTGCAGGCCCGCTGTTCGAATACCTGCAGGCGAATAACGTCTTGACTCTGATTGCACGGACCGATATCGAATGGAACGCGCTCGTATCGCTGGTGGAAAACTTTCCGCGCCTGCGTGTTGTGCTGCTCGAGACCGGATATCGCGCTGACCGCCATCTATTCCCGCTGCTGGAACGATTCCCGATGCTGCACTTCGATAGCGCCACATATCTTGCGCATCGTCAGTTGGAAGCCTATGTCGAGCGCCACGGGCCTGACCGGCTGTTGTTCGGATCGCGACTGCCCCTCTACACGCCTGGATCATCGCTCGCGGTGCTCGCGAGCGCGCGGATCTCGGATCATGCCCGGCGCGCCATCGCAGGCGGCAACTTGAGACGCCTGCTGGCGAACGCGAGCACCACATGAGATCCCCCATTCCAGTAGCCGATAGTCACGGCCACATCGGCACCCATCCTGACTTCCCGGCGTACTGCTCGGATGCGGCGGAAATGATTGCGGTCATGGACTTGCTGAACATCGAGAAACTAGCGGTCACGTCGACTCTCGCTTGCTACAACGATTGCCCGCGCGGGAACGCCGAAGTGGCGGAGGTGCTGGCACGCTATCCGGACCGCTTCTGGGGATACATCACGGTCAATCCGAACCCGCCTGGACAAGCGCTCGCGGAATTGGAGAAGTGGGCGCACTTTCACGCGCCCCCACTGATCAAGCTTCATCCTTCTCTGCACAAGTATTCGGTTCTTGGTAAACACTACCGGCCGGTGTGGCAGTGCGCCAATGAGACTGGCGCGGTGGTCCTAGTGCACACCTGGGATTCGGACCCGAATTGCGGGCCGCTGCTGTTTCCGCCGATCGCGCGTGAGTTTCCGAAAGCGCGTATTCTTCTCGGGCATTCGGGCGTTACGTGGCGGGGATACATGCAAGCGATGGAAGCCGCGGAAGCGGCGCCCAGCCTGTTCCTGGAATTGGCTGGATCACAACACCACCGGTTGATCCTGGAACAGGCCGTCGAGCGGCTCGGGGCGGAGCGCATTGTATTTGGATCGGATATGCCGTTTCTGGAAGCCTCGATGACGCTGGGGCATGTGCTAACGGCGCGGATTTCGGATGCCGACAAGGAGCGGATTCTGCGAACGAATTTTCTGGGCTTGGTGAACGGTTAGGGAATAAGCAAATGGAATCGATTCGGATCGGCATTATCGGCCTGGGAATCATGGGGAAGCAGTACGCTCGGGTCTTCTCGGAACATCCGCTGAGCACCTTAGTCGCGGTGTGCGCCCGGCGACCGGAGCAAGTGCAGCAGTTCCAGCAGCAGTATGGGGCGGCGGGGTACACCGATCACCGCGAGATGCTCGAGCGCGGGGACTTGGACGCGGTCATCGTAGCCACGCCTGATGCGCACCACTTCGTGTTCGCGCGAGACGCGTTGGAATCCTGCCGGCATGTGCTGGTGGAGAAACCCTTCACGACGAGTACAGCGGAAGCGGACGAACTGAACCGCGTCGCGCGGCGCGTCGGACGGAAGATCCAGGTCGCGTTTAACCATCGCTGGCTTTCGGCGTACTACCAGACGCGAAAGTCGATTGCGGGCGGTGAGATCGGGATACCGCTTATGGGCTACGCACGCAAGAACGACACAATCCATGTCGCGACCAAACACATCACATGGGCAGGCTCGACTACCCCGGCATGGTTTCTCTCCTCGCATGATATCGATCTGATGCGTTGGTGGCTGGACAGCGAACCGGTGGAGGCGCGGGCATGGGGGCGACAAGAGGTGCTCGCAAAAATGGGTATCCCGACGTACGACATCATTCAAGCGCAGGTGAAATTTGCATCCGGTGCATTTGTAACGTTTGAATCGGGATGGATTTATCCCAACACTTTTCCCTCGACGGTAGATTCGTTCATGGAAGTGATCGGATCTTCGGGCCATGTGCATCTGGATCGCAAGCGCGAGTCGATCGAGATCAGCACTGAAAAAAAGTTCACTTATCCAAAGGGATTCCTGATCTCTGACACGTTTGGGCGGCTGCGCGGCGCGTTCCCGATGTGCCTGGAAGACTTTCTTCTGGCGATTATCAACGATAGCGAGCCGCATGTGACGGGAACGGATGGCCGCCAGGTGACGGCGGTGCTTGAGGCAGTTCACGAGTCTCTGAAGACCGGAAACACAGTAAGGGTGAAGCCGATGCCGGAAGGCCTGGCGGCGGCAAAGTAGATTGCCTCAACGGACGAGTTTTTCGATCGAAACCGTGCGGCGGGAGTGGCGCCACATTGCAAAGCCGATGGTTATCAGCGCGAGGGCTACACCGAAATCGATGATTTTGGCTTGCACAGTGCCGGTCAGCAGCGCTGCCGCGGCAAGCAGCCCGCCCACGGCGATCGTCGTTTTGGCAAGGGTGGCGCCGGGACCTTCGCTTGTACTGGCAGGCACAACAGGCTGATCCAGCTTTTGGAAGAACGTGTCGATCCGCTTCTGTTCCGCGGGCGTGCTCTGAAGAAATTGGCTGCCGGCCCACATTCCCGCGATCGTCACCATCGTGTTGAGCAGAATCGTAATGCCGTCAAAACCGTGCATCCAGGCGACGCTGTGATGGGAAACGAGAGAGAAGCGCCAAGTCAGCATGGCGAAGCCGCTCGCTATGCCGAAGCTGTAGCCGAGCAGCGCTCCCTTCCATGTGAGGCGTCGCGAGATGAGAGCCGCCAGCAGTGGCAGGTAGGAAGGCGCCAGGAATACGCCCGCCACCATAACCATCAATTCGAGCAGCGACTGCTGGCCGCTAAACGCGATCCACAAACTGCAACCCATGCTGAGCAGGCCCACCACCAGCGTGATGAGGCGCCCTACCCTGACGAGTTGCCGGGCAGTAGCCGTCGGCCGTAGTAGACGGTGATAAACGTCCTGAGTGAGAACGCCGGCGATCGAGTTGAAATCTGCGCTGACTGTGGCCATTGTGGCAGAGAGCAGCGCGGCGATAATGATCCCGACTAGCCCGGCGGGCAGGACTTTCAGGACGAGAAGAACGTAGGCATCCGCCGTACGGTTCTGCGAGATGAGGTCAGGCAGGATCTGGCGGCCGATCATTGCGGGCACGATCATCACGGGGGCGCCAAGGAAATTCAGCGCAGCGGAGAGATAGGCAGCTTTGGAAGCATCTCGCGTGTCACGCACCGAATAATACTTCTGCGCCAGCGCCCAGGAGCCGTTGTAGCTTGTAGCAATCAGGACAGCAAAGCCGAGGAGATACACCCAATTGAAGGGCCCGTTAACAGGATGGAAAAAACCCGGAGGAGCGCTGGCGAACGCGTGCTGCAATCCCCCTGCGCGCCAGATCGCCAGGGGCAGGAGCAGCAGCATGGCGAGGCTTTTCATTAGGAACTGGACATAGTCGGTGACAACCAGCGCCCACAATCCCCCGAGCAACGTGTAGAAGATAGTCACGGCGCCGCAAGCCGCAATCGACCACTTGACCGGCAGGCCGATACTTGTGGCGAGAAATAAGCTCGTCGCGAAGATTTTCAGGCCATCCTCGAACAGCTTCATCGGTACTCCGGCCCAGGCGAAGAGTTGGCGGATGAGTGTATTGAAGCGTGATTCGAGGAACTCGACAGGAGTAATGACGCGCGCTCGCCGCCAGCGTTTTGCGAAGATGAGCCCGCCCAGCAGACAGGCGGGAACCGTCACCCAGAACAGCGTGACTGAAACCCATCCCCATCTGTACCCGAGCTGCGCGTAAGCGACGAACGAGAATGCGCTGAAGCTGGACATGTAATGGGAAATGCCGGCCAACCACCACGGCACTTGATGGCCTCCCGCAAAATAATCCCCGGCGGACTTTACCCGGTTGCGAAACTCGAATCCGACCCAGATCACGACGGCAAAGTAGCCGGCAATTACCAGCACGTCCGGCATTGTCAGCGAAAAGCGATTCATCCACCTCCTTCGGCCGCGAAAATCTTGACGGGTCTCCTTTCCAAATGATACGGTTCGAGTATGCCTAAAGTCGATAGGCTGAAAATCGGTTCAGCTAATCGAAACAGAATCCGTCCGAAGCGGCGGGCCTGCCCGGGCTTCCGGCTGGGATTGTTGTCGGGCCTGGTCCTGACGCTCTGCATGGCCCCTGCCAGTGCGGAGAACGTCCAGTCTGTGCGGCTGGGACCGGATGGGCGATTCTTCGTTAACGGCGCCGCGATCTTTCCGATCGGGTATACGAGCGGCCCCACTTTGGGTGCAATTGCTCCAACCGGCCGCGACGGTCTGGCAGAACTGAAGCGCGAAGGCTACGTGTTCCAACTCTGGTATTGTCCTCCGCATACGTGGGGGCCGGAAAAAGAGGCGCAACTCGATAGTCTGGTGAAATTGTCGGAAACGCAAGGGACGCGGTTGGTCATTTCCATCCCCGACCTGCAGGCGATCAAGCCGGGCGATCAAGCGAAGATCGCCGAGCTACAGCGCGTGGTGAAGAAATACCGCAACAGCCCCGCAATCTTATTCTGGAAAGGGGAGGACGAGCCGCAGTGGGGCCATTACACGCCGGAGGATCTGCGGATCTACTATCAAACGGTCCACGAGCTTGATCCAAATCACCCCATCTGGATCACACAAGCGCCGCGTGGCACAGTAGAGCAGTTGCGCCCCTATTCGCAGTTTTTCGACATCGGCGCAATCGACATCTATCCGATCTCCTACCCGCCGGGAACACACTCCGGCATCGCCAACAAGAATCTGAGCGTGGTCGGCGACTACACCAGGATCATCGCGGACGCGACCGATCATCAAAAAGCATTGATGATGATTCTGCAGATCTGCTGGAGCGGCGTAACGAAACCAGGCAAAACGCTGCGCTTTCCGACCTTCCCGGACGAGCGCTATATGACGTATGAAGCGATCATAAACGGCGCCCGCGCTCTGGTGTATTTCGGGGGCAACGTGCACGGATGCTGGAACGACTTCGATACGGCGTATGGATGGAACTGGACGTTTTATGATCGCGTGCTGCGGCCGGTCCTCGACGAGCTTCGGCCCGACAGTCCGCTGTACCCGGCGCTGATTGCGCCGAATTCAACGCTGCCGGTGAAAGTGGATGGCGCAGGCATAGAGTACACAGTCCGGGAGGCAGGAGATTTCATCTACATTCTGGCCTCAAAGCGCGAGGGCGATACGATCGAGGCAACTTTCAGCGGACTCCCGCCAAACGTGACCGGCGGAGATGTCCTTTTCGAGGCGCCCCGCAAGGTGACGCAGGAAGAAGGACGCTTCATCGACTGGTTCGGGCCAAACGAAGTGCACGCATATCGCTTCCGGCGGCATTAAGCCGCGCTGTCCAGAGATCGGGCACTCCTGCTACGCGCCGGTTCCTTCGATTACGATCATTGAAAGAAAATCTGTACTTGCCGTGACAGTCACAACGTCCCGGGAAGGAATAAGGGGAACTGGCTCCTTGGTACCGCCGGGTTCGAGGCGAAACGCTCGAAGATGTGGTAGCTTTGGGTCGCAACGGATCGCGACTTTAGCTCCGTTGCGCTTATTGAGATTCAGGATGGCGACCAGTGTACTGGACCGATTGCTACTTCGGCATCGATATGTCTTTACCTCAAGCGCCCCATCCGCGTGCGCTACGTCGACGGTGTCTCGAAAGACGCCGTGGGCCATCCAGGGAGCCGCCGCCTTACGAATGACCAGCAACCTTGCCACTTCACTCCACCACGCCTGGTCTTCGGTCACAGGGTCGATAAAGGCAAAAAGCTTGCCGAGTAAAATGCCGCGCGCCAACCAATAAATGGCTGCCTCGTGAGGCAATGTAGGAAGTCCGGGATAGATGGTGTTTGGCGAATTGCGAGGATTCGGGAAAAAGTTCGCTTGAACGATCTCGGGGAATGTGTATTTGAGGAGTTCGGGAAATGCAAACTTTGTACCGGCGTAGCGAGGGCAGAAATACCCCTGAAACAGCGCGTAAGGAGCGTAGAGATCGGCTGCTCCTTCGATCATGAACGCCACATTCGGGTTCAGCTTTCGATCGGTTTCCACGGCTCGGCGCAAGAAGCCCCGATATTCCTGGTTCCATAAGCCGGGACCGTTATGGCCATGTTGGGCGCTGTAGCAGGCCACCGGCGGTGCGGCGGCGACTTGATCGTAGTAAATCAATTCAGAATCGTATTGCGTCAGAGCGGCCGTTCCAAAGTCAACCAGCAGCTTTTGCCACGGCGCACTTCCAGGGCACATCACCGCGAAAGATTCCGGCGATCCTGGAGAGTAAGTTTCGACAGGATAAGTACCATCCGGATTTCTGACTGCTGCTTCTTCGCCCAGAGTGGGAAAGTAAAGGGAGTGGCGATTGAATATGCGGGCGTTGATGTACGTCATAATTTGGCCGCCGTCCTCGCGTATTCTCCGCCAAGCGCGCGCCATTTCAATCGGTCCGCCTAAATCGAGATCCGGATAATATTCCGGGTCCTGCGAATCGAAGCCGCCGCGTGACCAGCCGTACGGAATGAGAAGGTCCATCCCGAGCGCCCGTTCCCGTTCCCAAAGAGCGGGCATGTCGCGGAAGCGGTAGCCAATTTTGCCGTACGCGTTCTTTAGAAACGGCAGCCAGCCGCCAACCTGTTGCCGCCATTTGCCTCCAGCGAAAGGAACAGACACTTGAGTACGGAACCAACCGCGGTACTGGTCAGCCGCCCAGTGCCAGTCGTTCCCGTGCGCCGCCACAATGAAAGGAGCCAGGGTGAAACTTTCACCTGGACGGACGGCTACCCATTTTCGGAATTCGAAATTCATGGACCCAGCGCTCTGGCCTTCCGTGTCCGCGTGCAGCACAGTTACGAGAAATTCAGGATCATAGGAGGCCAGATAGAGTCCATGCTCCCCATCGAGGTAGTCGAGCCACATCATGCTGGCTCCTCCCGCATAGGTCAGCTCACGGACGTAGTGCCTCGCTTGCCTGGTAATGCGGCGGCTGCCCGTTTCGAGCGGCGAGAGGCGCTTTTCGGAGATGTCGGCAAAGTCTTTTACGGCGTGGCTGAACCGTTCGCCGCCCCAATAGGGTAGATACAGTTCATCGTCTGCCGAGTCCGGCCCCAAACGGACTCCGTATAGTCGCGGGAGCGTTATGGCGAAGACCGTGCGCCGCGGATCACGATTGCGAATCTGCACGGTCCAGCGACTTTCAGCAGATCCGGTAGCGAGTTGTACGGCCACACGGGTTTGTATCGGGAGGTCTCCGGCAGCAGAGCGTACGAAATCCGAGTCGATTTGCGCCGCACCGTTTGAAATGGATACCCGCGGCGAGAGCGGAAATGCTTCGATCTGTCCGGAGCCGTCCGGGTTGCCTACATTTACTGCAATCAGGGGCGGCGGCTGGTTGGCCGCTTTGAGGTAATTGTCGCTGGAGCGAGTTGGCTTGAAGCCGGCGAGTCTGCCATCGCCCGTGAAGGTGAGTTGTAGAGAATCGCTTTGAAGTACGACACGATCCGGCGGCGCTGGTTGAGCGGCCACGGCAATCAGCAGAGAGGAAGCGATTGCGAACTGCGCGCCGGCAACGGCACATGTTCTCACTGAAGACTCATTATAATGACATAATCTCAGTCATCAACCGTCGTCCCGATAAAAGATCGCAGGAGGTTCAAAAGTGAAGAGGCTACTTGTTCTGTGCACGCTGTTGCTCGGCGTTTCTATTGGCTGTCTCGCGCAAGTCGTTACTGGCGATATTTTGGGCACCATTACCGATCCCAGCGGGGCGGTGGTGACGCAAGCCCAGATCGTCATCACCAACACCAGCACACACGAGACACACGAACTGACTTCGAGCAACGCCGGCGAGTACATCCAAACGGCGCTGCCCAGCGGGTACTACAACATCAAGGTAACGGCTCCGGGCTTCAAGACCGTGGAAGTGACCGATGTAAAACTGGACGCAGGCAGCCGCCTACGTGAGGACATCAAAGTATCGCTGGGGGCGACGAGTCAGACGGTGCAGGTGGCGGGGGAGACGCCTGCGCTTGTAACGGACAGTGCAACCCTAAGCGGAGTCATTACCGAAGAGCGCGTAAAAGATCTGCCGTTGAATGGCCGGAACTTTTTTCAGTTGGCAGATCTGGCTCCCGGCGCGAACGAGGGGCCGGCAGCGCCGCTCGCGAGCGGCACGCGTCCGGATGATCGCCGCGAATGGGCTTCGGTTTCCGTTTTTGCCCAGTCGGACACGCTGAACAACATCATGGTGGACGGATTGGACAACAACGAGAAGTCGATTGGCAGTACCGGTATCCGGCCCGGCGTCGAAGCTATAGCCGAATTTCAGGTACAGACAAACGATTATCCTGCCGAAGTCGGCAAGACTCCGGGCGCCGTGGTCAACGTGATTACAAAATCCGGAACGAATGATTTTCATGGCGCGCTGTACGAATTTGTCCGGAACGACAAATTCGATGCTGTGAACTTCTTCACGAAGCCGGGGGCCAATACCGAGTACCGGCAAAATCAATTTGGCGGAGCTTTGGGCGGCCCGATTCGCAGAGATAAGACCTTCTTTTTCCTCGACTACGACGCTTACCGAATTGTTCAGGCAGTCGCGTACGTCAGCACAGTCCCGACGGCCTTTGAGGAACAGCATCCCGGCAACCTGTCCGACATCGGCGGGCCCGTGTTACCGGCGAGCCTACTGAATCCGATCGCGTTGAAATATTTCGCGCTCTATCCGGCTCCGAACCTGCCGGGCACCATCAATAACTACGCTTCGAGCCCGAATCGCACACAGAACAGCGATTCCTTCGATGTTCGCCTGGATCAGAATTTTTCGGATCGCGACCGGTTCACAGCGCGCTACAGCTTTAACAATGTGAACACTGTCACGCCCGATAGCTTTCCGGCAGTTGGCGGGATTCAGCCCGGCGGAAGCTCAGCCTCCTATCCGGGAACCTCGCCGGACCGGTCGCAGCAGGCACTGCTCGCTTACTCGCACATGTGGGGAGCTAATAAGGTCCTGGAGCTTCGGGCCGGCTATACGCGAATCAATAACGCCTCTTACCCGCTCAACTATGGGAAAGATCTGGGCAACCAGTTCGGGATCGTGAATTCGAACATCAATCCTACGACGGCTTGCCTCCCGCAGGTCAGTATCACGAATTACACCGGCATGGGGAACTGCGGCGCGTTGCCCTTAATCGATCTGGACAACATCTTCCAATATGAGGGATCGTTGTCACAGACGATCGGCAAACACACGCTGAAGTATGGAGCGGAACTCCTGCGCCGGCGCGTTTACAATTTCCAAAACGGGTCCGGCCCCGGTAGCTTCAGCTTTACGACACTGCCTGGAATACCGGGAGTTCCATCCGCAGCGGTACCGTTGGTCAATTTTTTCCAAGGCACCGCGTATTCGGTTTCCCGCAGCGTGCTGTTGTCGGCGTACTACTTCGAACGTTGGGAGCCGAGCGCATACGTACAGGATGACTGGCGTGTTACGCCTTGGCTCACGCTGAACCTTGGGCTTCGCTACGACGTCTTCACGCCTTATACAGACGCCAGTGGAAATCAGCAGTTCTCGTGTTTTGACCCGGGCACGGCAAGCCTGTTGACCGCGAAACAGAACGGCGTTTCCGCGACGTGCAATGTAAAAACAGATTTCGCGAATTTAGCCCCTCGCTTTGGGTTCGCCGCGAGCCTTCGGAAGGATACGGTCCTTCGGGGCGGATACGCGCTGGTCTACTTCAACGATCAGACAGGGCCGCTGTATCCATTTCTGAATCCGCCGTTGTATAACACCTACTCGCCCAATGTCCAGACTGTGGGGCTCTCCACGCCGCTTCCGCTGCCGTCGAACGCGGCGGTGGCCTCCTCGCGATATGGGATACAGCAGAATTACAAGAACTCGCGCGTGAATCAGGTGAACTTAAATCTTCAACATTCGTTCAACGGAACAGTCGTCACGCTGGGCTACGTCGGCGAGTTCGCGCGAGCGCTGCGCATCGTCCCCAATATTAATGTGGCGCCGCCGCAGCCGGCGCCGCTGAACAGCTATGTGACGAAGCGGCCCTTCTATCCCCTGCTGCCGAATGTCACGGGTATCTATATGGTGTCGTCGTTTGGCGCAACGAATTACGATGCCATGTTGCTCACCGTCGAGCACCGGCTTTCTCACGGATTGACCTTCATTGGCAGTTACACCTGGGGCCATTCGACCGGCGATTACCAGAGCTACTCTACGGGAGGCAGTTACTACAGCGCGATCCCTTCGCAATACGGCAAATTGGAGTGGGGCAATACCGATCTGGATATTCGCCAGCGGTTCTCTTTGATGTTGAACTATGCCCTGCCATTCGGAAGCAGCCTGACTGGTTGGAAAGGCGGCGCGCTTAAAGGCTGGCACTTCAATGCCATCGCGGTCTATCAGACGGGTGCTCCGTTCTCGGTGGTGAATTCTACGCCCCAGAGCAACACCGGGGTCAGCAGCGATCGTCCGAACGTGATCGGCAATCCGTATCTGGCCAATCCGACCATACACGAGTGGTTCAATCCAGCGGCGTTTGCCCCTCAAGCTATTGGAACAATCGGTTCGGAGGGGCGCAATATTCTGACCGGACCGCCATTCCGCCACCTCGATTGCTCGATTTTCAAAGATTTCAAAGTTCGGGAGCGTTATACGCTACAGGCGCGGTTCGAATCTTACAACATCACCAATACGCCTAACTTTGCCCTTCCGAGTGCGACTCTTGGAAGTACGACAGTTGGCACGATTACGAGTACGCGAAGCGGCAGCACGCCGCGCGAACTACAATTCGCGCTGCGCTTCTCGTTCTGAGGGTGCTTTGAGGAGAATGGAACGAAATTGAATCGAGCCGCTGCGCTTTTGGTGGTTGCGCTTTTTCAATGCGTTGCAATCCGTGCCGCCGATGGAGATCGCGCGCTTCCGCAGAAAGTAGACGCGATCTTTGCTGCCTATGACAGACCGGAATCGCCGGGGTGTGCTCTTGGCGTCGTGCAGGACGGCAACTTCGTATACAAGCGCGGGTATGGGATGGGCAGCCTTGAACTGCATTCGCCGCTCTCGCCGGAATCCGAGTTCTACATGGGTTCGGTATCGAAGCAGTTCACCGCAGCCAGCGTGGTGCTGGCTGCCGAACAGAGATATCTTTCGCTCGATGACAATGTTCGAAAGTGGATACCGGAACTGCCCGACTACGGCCACCCGATCACTCTTCGCCAGATGCTCCACCACACGAGCGGCCTTCGCGACGAACTCGGATTGTTGTCGATTGCCGGGAAGCCGATTGAGGATATCTACACCACTCATGAACTGATTGACCTGATCGCCCACCAAAAGAGACTCAACTTCAATCCGGGAGACGAATACCAATACAGCAACTCGAATTACTTTCTGCTCGCGCAAGTGGTCCAGCGCGCGACGGGAGTGCGCTTCTCGCAGTTTGCCGCAGAAAACATTTTTCGAAAACTCAGCATGGTACATACGCGCTTCTATGACGACCGTACGTTGGTTTTGCCGGGCCGCGTCGCTGCTTACTCGCCGCGTCAAGGCGGTGGCTTCCGCGTCGACTGGTCGACGAACTACGAAAAGGTCGGGGACGGCGGGTTGATGAGCAGTGTTGACGACCTGTTGCTCTGGGATCGGAATTTTTACCACAACCAACTGGGGAAAGGCACGTTGCTTCGCGAATTGCAAACACGCGGCGTCCTGAATAACGGAAAGACTATCAACTATGCGCTTGGGCTGGAATTAGGCACATACCGGGGATTGCCGGTGGTTGAGCACGGCGGCGCCCTCTTCGGCTACCGAACCGAGTTATTGCGCTTTCCGGAGCAAAAGTTTTCTGTCATTTGCCTGTGCAATCTGGACACGGCCGATCCTGGAGCGAAAGCGCACGCGGTGGCGGATCTCTATCTCGCCGGGAAGTTCCGCGGTTCCGCCCCGCCAAGTGGGCGGGCTCCAATTGCCGCCGAGCGGATTCAGCCGATCCGGTTGAGCGCCGCGGAGCAGCGCAGTTATGCCGGCGATTACGAAAGCGACGAACTCGAGACGATTTATCGGATCCGATCCGTGGGCGACAAATTGACTGTACAGATCGGCCGGGACGAAGCGGTTCCATTGCTGCCGGCACGGCGCGATGAATTTCGGGCAAACCTGCCCGGCGAGTTTCGCGAGCCGATTGAGATTCAGTTCAAGCGCGAGAGTGGCAAGCTCATAGGGTTCGGCCTATTTGCCGGGGCAGCCGATGGAGTTCGCAACATCGAATTCACAAGAAAGTAGCACATTTGCGATTTATGTACCGATGGCTATGGATGGTTCTGTTTATACCGGCATGCGTCAGCGCGCAGGTAAGGACCGGGCTCGACGTTCTTGTAGCGGAGCACTTCCAACCGCTGGCCGGTAAGCGCGTAGGGCTAGCGACCAACCAGACCGGGATTACGTTCGATGGACGGCGCAATATCGATGTGTTCGCGCATGCAACGAACATCAAGCTAACCGCGATTTTTTCCTTCGAGCACGGGCTCAACGGCACACGCGAAGACACTCACATCGGCAATAGCATCGACGAGGCCACGGGAATACCGATCTACAGTTTGTATAACGAAGACTTGCGCAAGCCGACGCCCGCGATGCTGAAGGATATCGACGTCCTCATTTACGACAAACAGGACAACGGCGCCCGCTTCTATACATCGGTAACCTCGATGGCGTACCTGCTGGAAGCGGCCGCCGAGCATCATATTCCGTTTTATGTTCTGGACCGGCCCAATGGGATCGACGGCGTGGATGTTGCCGGGCCGCTGCTGGACGCGAAATATGTCTCGTTTGTGACGTACATGCCGGGATTTCCGATCCGTCACGGTATGACGATGGGCGAAATGGCGCGCTATTTCAACGCCGAAAAGAATTTGGGGGCGGACCTTCACGTCATCAAGATGACGGGCTGGCGACGCTCGATGTGGTTCGACGAGACAGGGTTGGAGTGGGTCAATCCATCACCTAACATCCGCAACTTGACGGAAGCGATTTTGTATCCGGGCACGTGCTTGCTCGAGGGGAAATCCGTCTCGGTGGGGCGAGGAACCGACACGCCGTTTGAGATTGTTGGCGCCCCGTGGTTTCGCGCCCGTGAAGTGGCAGTGTACTTGAACGGCCTCCATTTGCCTGGCGTCCGGTTTATGCCGCGGCGGTTTCGCCCCACTGCATCGCTATACAAGGATCAAGAGTGCCAAGGGGTGGATATTCAAATCGTGAATCGCGGGATGTTTGACCCGGTACTTATGGGAATGGAACTGGTGGCCGCAACGGTCAAGTTTCATCCGGGGAAAGTGGTTCTGACGGCGCGTTTGCTTGGGAGCGACGAGGTTATGGCCAAGTTACAAGCCGGGGCCAGCGGCAGACAGATTCTAAAAGAAGCGGGACCACAACTCGCTGCCTTCCGTCAGCGGCGTGCCCGGTATTTGATTTATCAGTAAAGATATCACTCGAACCCGACATGATAAACCGACGTTCCTTTGCTCAGTTCCTGGGAGGTCCAGTTTTGCTTTCGTCGCTAGCCGGAAGCTCAGACGCAACGCCCTTATCGCCTGCGCACGCGCCCGGCAAACTCATGGCGATTACGGCCCATCCCGGTGATGGACTCTTCACCATGGGCGCCGCGCTTGCGAATCAGGTGGAACGTGGCGGAAGTGCCGTTCTCTTGAGTCTGTCGTTAGGAGAAAAGGGCGCGCCGAGCAACATTCCTGTCCACGAGTACGGCGAGCTTCAGAGGACAGCCACACAGAAGGCCACGAATTTGATCGGCGCGGAAGCCGCGTACATTCTTTATCCCGACGCCGAAATACCGTTTAACGACGAAAGCTCCCTGCGCGTGTGCGACGCCATCCGGGAGCACAAGCCGGAGATTGTGATTACGCATTGGAGTGGGAGCTGGCATAAGGACCATCGGAATTGCCATCTGATCACGCAGGATGCAATCTTTTACGCGGGTTTAGGCACGCTCTCACGCAAACTGCCGGCGCATACGGTATCGAAAGTGTTCTACGCGGAAAACTGGGAGGACGCCGCTAACTTCGTACCGGACACATATATCAATATTGATCCTGTTTACAAGAAGTGGCTTCAGGCCTGCGACTTCTATCCGATGTGGCGCGGGCAAACGGGCTTCTTTCGCTACAACGACTACTACAGCAGCCTTGCGGTGATGCGTGGATGTCTTGCCGGGTGCAAGACCGCAGTCGCGCTGATGTCGGATACTGCTCAGCGGACACAGCATCTCCAGTCGCTTTAACCGCCTGAATCTATGCGAAAGGTCTCGTCGTTCCTTTGCTCCATTGTTGCATTCGTTTTGCTGTCTGGCTGTGCGGTGCAACACCGGCCGTCCTTCCCTGCCCCGACAGCGCAAAGCGCGGCTCATCCGGTCAAGCGTTTAGTCAACCGGACCAAACATCAGGACGAACGTTTTGCCGATGCCTTTCAGGAAGTACACAACTGGATACAAAAGAAGGCGTTTCCCGGAGCTGTCCTTGCAGTTGGCCAACACGGAAAATTGGTGGCCTGGAAGGCTTTTGGAAGAATGGAGTACTCGCCGGGCGCGGCTCGCATGCGCAAGAACACTATTTTCGATCTTGCGTCGCTGACCAAAGTAACCGCAACCACGACTGCTGCCGAGATTCTCTACGACCGCAAGCAACTGGATTTGGATGCACCGGTGACGCGGTACATTCCGGAATTTGCGGGTACGCCGGGGCACGACGCCATATTGGTGCGGAATCTGTTGAGCCACAGCTCCGGCTTGAATCCCCACTATCTTCTCTGGGAGCGGGCGAATAGTCGCGAAGGCATTATGCATCTGGTGTACACGATGCCGATGGATTTCAAACCAGGCGAAAAGATGCAGTATCGCGATTACAATCTCATTCTGGTGGGAGAGATTGTGTACCGGATCACGGGCCAGCGTCTGGACCAGTTTGTCGAAAAGAATGTGTTCAAGCCCCTCAAGATGAAGGACACCGGTTTCAATCCTTCTCGTAAGCTGCTGAGCCGGATTCCACCGACGGAGCAGGATAACGTGCTGCGGCATGAGCTGGTGCACGGCGCCGTACATGACGAGAATGCATTTCTGATGGGGGGCGTGAGCGGCCATGCTGGCCTGTTCTCGTCTGCCCACGATCTCGCTATCCTCGCGCAGATGTATTTGAACCGCGGCATCTACAATGGCAAGCGTATCGTGAGCGCGGAAACTTTGAGACTTTTCATGCAGCGGCAGTCCACTCCGCCGGGCACATCGCGCGCTCTGGGCTGGGACACGCCTGCGAAGGGTTCGTTTCCCGGCGATTTGGCGTCTCCACGCGCGATTATTCACACGGGCTTCACCGGTACTTCTATCTATATCGATCCGGATCGGGACGCTTTCATCGTTCTGCTGACAAACCGCGTCAACCCTACTCGCAACAATAACCTCATCAATAAAGCTCGCCCGGCGATTCATACGGCTGTTCTCAAAATTCTCGACAGCACCCATCCTTACTAAATGGCCGCCACGAGATTCAGCCTCGCGATCCTGTTACTCACTGCGCTCCTTTCATTCGGGCAAACACTTCGTGTGGATCCCGAACTGGCGAAGACAATCAGTGCAATCCGTGCCGAAGACAGCGGCACGGAGGCGATGGACTTTTTGACCGGCGTTTATCGAACCGATCATTGGAGCAATTTCGCCGCGTTTCAGGAGAGTGCCCGGTATCTGCAAAAAACGATGACGCAAATCGGGTTGGAACAAGTCGAGCTGCTCTCTGCGCCGGCGGATGGCGTCACGCAATTCGGGTTCTGGACCATGCCACTGGCTTGGGACGTGAAAGAGGCAAAGCTCGAGATTACAGAACCAGCCGTTCCCGAAGAAATGCGTGTCCTGGCCGACTACCGCCAGGAGCCTGCATCCCTGGTGATGTGGAGCGGCCCAACACCACCCACCGGCCTCACGGCGGACATCGTCGAACTGAAGCCGCCTACTCTGGAACAACTGAAGCGCATTGATGTGAAGGACAAAATGGTGCTGACCGAGGCTCCACTCAATCTGGCGCAGCGCGGGACACTCAAAGCGGCGCTCTATAAGCGTGGAGCCGCCGGCATGATCAGTGACGCGACAGAAAACAGCAATCTGGTTAACGGCCACTATTGGATGAACGCCTGGGGAGACAACGGCTGGGGCTTCACTAAAAGGAGCAGCCCTCTCGTAGGCTTCTCCATCACTCCCCGGCAAGGCGCATATCTGAGCAATCTGCTGGCTCGCGGCACCAAAGTTCGCGTCAGAGCATTGGTAAATTCCCGCTACTACTCCGGCCAATATCCTTATGTAACTGCCGTTATCCCCGGCACGGGTTCCGGCGAGGAAGTACTCGAGTTAGGCCATGCGTTTGAGCTGGGAGCTCAAGATAATTCGACCGGGGTGGCTGCCATGCTCGAAGCGGTTGCCACGCTCCGCCGCTTAATAGAAGGAGGCAAACTCGCCCGTCCTTCGCGCAGCATCAGGATTCTCGTCATGGCCGAAGATTACGGGTCCTCCGCATATATTGCCACGCACATGGACCGAATGCGGCGGACGATTGGCGCAATTTGCCTGGATACCCCAGCCGGACCATACGACGAGACCTCAGGGTATACGTTTGCCCTCAATCCGGACGTGAGCCGTTCCTATCAGGACGCGCTCATTGTGCATGTGAGCGAAAGTTACTATGCAGGGATTAAACAGAAGTTTCCGCGCTGGACTCCTTACCGGGCAAGATCGGACTCCTATCTGAGCGATCCGATGATTGGGGTTCCTACTGTTTCCCCAACCGGCAGCACGGGAGCGGAGAACCTGCATCACAACAGCGCCGACACTTTGGAGCACGTAGATCCGCGTTCTCTCCGCGACCTGAGTTCCATGATCGCTGCATTTCTTTACTATCTGGCCTCGGCCCGCGAGAACGAGATCCCCTGGCTCGCCGAAATCACGGTAGATCGCGCGGAAGAAAATGCGATCCGCGCAGCCGCTCCGTATTTAGGCGAGATTGCAACGGCAGGCAGCCACGATTCCTTGGCGCATCAGCTCGGGGCGGGTCTGGCACAGGTCAACTACAATGCCGATCGCGATCGCGACGCTCTGCTTTCCGTTCTCCGTCTTGCTTCACCGGAGAAAAGAGAGATCATTCACGCCGCCTTGAATCCGCTGTTGGATCGCATACGCAGGTTTGCAGGAGATCAATGTGAACGCCTGCAACAAGCTGCGAACCGGCGGTCAATCCAACTTGGCTCAGCCGAATCTGTTGAGTCGTCGTTCCCCCTATTGCCCGCCGAAGCCTCGCGTCTCATCGTCAAGCGCAAGCGATTCGGCCCGGTCACGCTCGACGATCTTCCGTTCGATCAGCGAGAAGACTATCCCGGTTTCGGAGATACGCCTCCGCCGCTAACCCTGCTCTACTGGTGCGATGGGAAACGCACTATCGCGGGTGTCGCTCGTTTGGTTGAACTGGAGCAAGGCCCTCTAAAGTTCGATTTCTTAGGATATTTCAAATTTCTGGCAAGACATGGATATGTCGAGCTTGTCCCGGTTACTCAATGAGCTTCTTAATCGCAGCCGTTGTTGTTCTGTTGAGTGGCGCCCAAGCGCTCGGGCAAAAATCGCCGGAACAGACCGGCGTGCCTCAGAATCCATCGCCGATGGTGGAGCACACGCGGAGCCATCCGCGCTTATCCGGGCCAAGTCCGCCCGGCCGCCGCGAAGAGCTGTCGCTCGGGAAGTTATTCGTACCGTCAAAGCTCAATTCGAAATCGCAAGCACCGGTGCTTTTCTTTTTTCATGGGAAAGGGTTGGTACCTGAGATCGCCGCGGCGCGCAACAATATGGTTGTCGTCAGTGCGGTATTGGGGACGGGATCGCGTGTCTATGCGAAGCCTTTCCTCGATCCCAGCCATTTTGGAAAATTGCTGCGGGAGGCAGAAGAGCGCGCGGGTATGAAGCTCAGCCCGATTACGCTCGCCGGCTGGAGCGCCGGCTGTGGCGCCATCCGGCAGATTATGAGCACGCCGGAATACTACGGCCAAGTTGCCAATGCAATCATGATCGACGGCATTCACACGTCCTACGTGAACGGCAAGCCGGGACCGCTCGAATCCCAAATCGATCCGGAACCACTCCAGATATTTGTTCAGTTGGCGCGCGATGCCATGCAGCGCAAGAAGCGCGTAGTCATTACGCATTCGGAAATCTTTCCCGGCACCTTCGCCAGCACGACGGAAACGGCGGACTACATCCTAAAGGAATTGGGCTTGCATCGCCGGGCCATTGTGAAATGGGGTCCGATGGGAACCCAGGAGTTGAGCGAAGTACATGCCGGTAAGTTCCTGCTAATCGGCTTCGCAGGCAATTCGGCCCCCGACCACGTGGATGAGCTGCAATCCCTTCCCGAATATCTGCGCTGGCTCAAGTAAACGCCGGCTCTATTTCGCAAGCCTCGGCGAATACCGGTCCAATTCCGAAAGCAGCTTTCGCGCGGCGCGGGGAGGCCGGATGTTCGACGTGACAATCTGTTTGTTGTCCAGCCTCTTCCCGTACATCGCCTGGTTATCATCCAGATCCTGTCGCAAGGTTGACCCCTGCAGCGAGATTCCGGCGAAAATGCCGCGGCTCCGGGAATAGGAGAGAATGCCGGCATTCATCCAACCGCTGGTTTGGGCGGAAGAAGCACGGCCGACTGGCCCGCCGGCAACTTCGGCCTGCCCTCCCAGCGTGTACTGGCTGGAAAGCAACGCGTCCACACCCTGCTGGTTCATCACAAGCATCACGATGTCGGTAGCGGAGCCTCCTATCTGAAATCCGAAACTTCCGCCTTCGATCCGGACCGCGGCTGGCGCCGACCACCCGATACCACTCTGTTTACGGCAAAGCAGGAAACCTTTGCCGTACTTCGCTCCGACAATAAACGCCGCCGACTTCAGCGCGGGCACGAGCACAATGCAGTGCGCCTTATTCAAGAGATCCGCCGGAATCGACTTGTCCGGGGCATTCATGATTTCCGTGAAGATATCCGTTGCCTCATTTAGACGCTGAGCGACGGATTCCTCCTTCGCAGCGAACGTGGGCAGAGTGAATAGGCAGAGAGCGATCAGGGGGCGCATGGCGGCTTTCATAATGCTCTTCAAGCGTACCAACCCAAGAGCCTGAGAAACCCGCAGCACTCCGCGTTGCGTTTAATGTAACGTGAAGGCGACAAGAGATCGGGCGCGCATCTACTGCCGGTTACACCGCAAGCGTCGCGGCGCTTGCGCCTAAGCCCATCGCGTCGATCATGCGGCTCAGGCGGTCGGCGCTGCTCTGCAACTGCCAAACTTCCGCCGCAAGCTGCGGGGTTTCTACCGGAGTATCCGAATGAAGCCGTGATTCGAGCGTAGCTTCCCGTTTCCGGATAGCGGCCAATTGCGCAACTACGAGCATTTCGAGAGGCGTCTGCTTCGACGGTGTAGATATCATAATCTTCTTTCAGCCGCTTCTTTAGCGAGCACGTTGCATGCCAATCGAAGGGTCCAAAGAAACACGCGTTTTTCGGCCAGTTTTGATGGGTTTGCGAATACAAAGATTCCATGTGGTGGTAAGAAGGTTAAAGTACGGCCGGAGAATCCCGGCCGCGCAAATCAACTCTTTAATATGCAAGCCGAGTCGATTGATGTTTACTGCCCAAGCTGCGATTGCGCGTGCTCCTATTCTCCGGAAGTTCCGGAGTTCTGCCGGAACTGCGGAGCATCGTTCTTAGATCTTCCTTCTCCCAACGCGCATAAACCCGCGGACCATTTCCCCGTCAAAGCTGACTTGCTTGCGTTGGCAATAGTCGGCGGGGCGATCGCGGGCGGTATTGCCGTAATGGGCTGGGAGCACTGGGAAAAGAAATGGCTATGTTGAGTCGACGCAGCCTGTATGTTCTTCGAACCTAAACAAGAAGGCTCTTTATCGCCAGATACTTGCACCTGCTTTGCTACCTTACAAGCAGGAGATGGATGATTCCCGGCGCTCCTTTCTTCAACGCACCGCGCTAGGCCTTGCCGCGAGCACCACCGGTTCCGCGGAGCAACAGAAACCTCACGCGTCCCAAGCCATGCCGCACAGCACAGTGGAATACCCGCGCGTATTCACTGGCCGGAATTTAAAGATGATTGCGTTTCCGCTGGGCGGCATCGGCGCGGGAAGCGTCAGCTTGGGCGGCCGCGGGCAATTGCGCGATTGGCAAATTTTCAATCGCGCGGACAAGGGCAACCATCTCTCGTATGCACTGCCTTCCATCTGGGTGCAGTCCGGCAATGCCAAGCCGGTTGCTCGCGTGTTAGAGGCGCGGTATGAGCCGCCGTACGAAGGTGAAAACGGACTGGGTTCGGAAAACGCGCCGGGGCTCTCGCGGCTTGCTTCGGCTCGATTTACGGGCGAATACCCGTTTGCGCAAATCGATTTCGAAGATCCGGCTCTGCCGGTTCATGTTGCGCTCGAAGCATTCACGCCCATCGTTCCCCATGAACCCGACGATTCCGGTCTTCCGGTCGCGATCTTGCGTTACCGGGTGAAGAACAGCGGTTCTCAGGGCGCTCGTGTCTCGGTTGCGTGGTCCATTCAAAATCCGGTTGCGCCAGATCCGAGGAGGCAAGATCAAAGGACCAATGAGTACCGGAGCCGCGATCAGCTTTCCGGTTTTCTGATGACGAACCCCGGTCTGCCGGAGACGGATTTGTTTCATGGCAGCTTTGTGCTGGCCGTGAGAAACCAGGGCAGCGGCAAGCTCACTCGTTTGCAAGGCTGGCCGAAAGGAAGATGGTGGAACTCTGCCCTGCTGTTCTGGGATGATTTCTCGTCCGATGGCGAACTAGGCCCTGAACCTGTTCAGCCGAGCCCGATCGGAGCACTGTGCCTGAGCCGCACCATACCGGCCGGGAAGGCGGATACATTTGAATTCATCATTGCATGGCATTTTCCGAACCGGACGCCGGCGCGCTGCGGATGGACGGCGCCGCACGGCGAAGAGAACACCGTAATCGGGAACTGGTACGCAACACGCTTCAGTGACGCGTGGGAGGCGGCCGCATACGCTGCGGCGAATTTGGAGAGGCTGGAAGCCCACGCGCGTCTCTTTGGGAGGTGTTTGCGGGAGAGCACTCTTCCGGCCGCGGTGCGCGAAGCGGCTTCGGCGAATTTATCCACGCTCGCAACGCCAACTTGCTTTCGCACGGCCGACGGCGAGTTTCACGGATTTGAAGGCATCAACGACAAAGCCGGGTGTTGCTTCGGCAATTGCACACACGTCTGGAATTACGAAGTAACCACGACGTTTCTGTTTCCCAGCTTCGCGCGTTCGTTGCGGAAGTCCGCGTTCGGATTCTCGATGGATGACGCCGGGGCGATGCACTTTCGCCAGCTTCTTCCCGATGGCAAGGAGCGCAGCGGCTTTGCAGCCGCGGACGGACAGATGGGGCAGATCGTTCATGCGTATCTTGATTGGATCTTATCCGGCGATCGGGAATGGCTTGAAAACCTCTGGCCACTGCTTAAGAAGGCGCTCGCCTTTGCATGGGTTCCAGGCGGCTGGGATGCCAACCGGGACGGCGTGATGGAAGGCGTGCAGCACAATACCTACGACGTCGAATTTTACGGGCCGAACCCCCAATGCGGTATTTACTACCTGGCGGCGTTGCGCGCCTCGGAGGAGATGGCCAACGCGCTCGGCGATAGCGCATTCGCAACACAGTGCCGCGGTCTGTATCAAAGCGGCAGCCGCTGGATCGACGCTAATCTGTTCAACGGAAATTTCTACATCCAGCAGATCCACCCTTATCGGAACGACCAGATTGCGCCGTCGCTACGCAGCTCCATGGGCGCTGAAGATCCGGAGCATCCGGAATATCAGGTCGGCAAGGGATGTCTAGTGGACCAACTTATCGGGCAATATCTGGCCTACATCGGTGGCTTGGGTTTGCTGCTCGACAGCGGACATATCCGCCAGACGCTGGCATCCATTTACCGCTTCAATTACAAGCCCACGCTCTACACGCACGATTGCGTGGAGCGCACGTTTGCGCTGAACGATGAATCCGCGCTCGTGATTTGCGACTACGCCACCGCGCCGCGTCCCAAAATTCCCTTCCCCTATTTCGCCGAAGTGATGACAGGCTTCGAATATTCGGCCGCCATCGCGATGCTCTACGCGGGTATGCACCGCGAAGGCATCGAATGCATCGAGAGCATACGCCGCCGCTACGACGGCGAGCGGCGCAATCCGTGGGACGAAGCCGAATGCGGGCATCACTATGCGCGAGCTATGGCGGCCTGGGCGGGCATCATCGCGCTGAGCGGATTTTATTACCACGGAGGACGCCAGCATCTCGCGCTACTGCCGCCCGACGCGCCGCCTCATTTCCAGTGCTTCTGGTCGAACGCAACAGGCTGGGGCATGTTCTACCGGACTCGGCAGCAGGTCCGGGTGATCCTTCACCACGGGAAGCTGAGGGTCCGATCGCTCGAATTTGAAAGCGGCGCGGGCCGTACGCGAGTTATTTACAACGGACGCCCACTCGGCCATCGTGTTCAGCGCGCAGGGAACACAGTTACTACTCTGCTCGACCAACCTGTGCAGTTGAACGAAGGCGAGCAGCTCTCGGTTGAGATTTCCGCTTAATCAAGCCTTCATCTTGACTCATTGTCTTTCGGTCTAACCGCGCTTTCATGCGGCACATCCAACGGTTAGAAGGAGGTTCCCCCATGTGGAACAAATTGAAGCGCGGTGGAATTTTGGCCCTGGTGTTATCGGCTGGACTTGCCGTCTTGCAGCCCACCGCAGCCAAAGCCGCGGACTGGCACGACCGGGATCATCACGACCGGCGCGAATACCGCGACCGCAACTACCGGCAGGATTGGCGACGCGACCGCGACTGGCGCCACGATCGGGATCGGAATTGGGACTATCGCGGACGCGACCGCGGTTATCTATACTTCAACTACAGCACGGCGCCGAACTACTACTACTCGACGCCCAGCTACAGTTATCCGTACGGATACGGATACACAGATCCCAACTGCCCGCGTTATTGATCCCCGTCTGTGACATCGTATAAGAGACGATGTCCACGATGGCTTCCCACGTTTCGCCGGCGGAATTCCGCGCAGCCTGCGGACTGTTCCCGTCCGGCGTAACGGTCGTCACTCGAACCGGGAGGGGCGGCAGGCCGTATGGGATGACGGTGAGCTCATTCACTTCCGTCTCCCTCGACCCGCCGCTCATTCTGGTTTGCATCGACCGGAGCGCCGGTTTCCTCGCGAATATGCCGCCCGACCTTCCGTTTGCGGTCAACGTGTTGCGAGAGAGACAGCAGCATCTCGCCCAACGATTCGCCGAACGAAACGAAGACGACCGGTTTGCGGGAATCGAGTGGCATCCGGGCCGGAAAGACGTTCCGCTGCTGGCGGGCACGGTTGCGAGCTTCGCGTGCTCACTGCGGCAAACTATCGAAGCGGGCGACCACCTCATCCTGCTGGCGCTTGTCGAGGAGGTCAGACTGCACCACGGCCGCGCGCTTGTCTGGTGCGAGCGGGCCTATCATTGTTTGCCCCCGCCGTGATATCAACCAAGATACTCGACGTGAACATACGTCCCGGTGCGAGCATTGTAGGCAAGATACCAACCTGGATCGTCGGGGTCCTCATAAATGACGATCGGATCGGAATTCCAGAGCCAGCCTATTGTGAAAGCGACGTCAACGGGCGCGACGCTCCAATACCAGTGATTGAACCAGAACCGATTGGGGCCACCCCCGGCGAGATGCCATTCGTGTCCGGGACCGAACCCGCCGTTGAAACGGCCGTGCTCCCACGGATGCGCCAGGTGAAGCCGCGGGTCGGGACCGCTATGGCCGACCCAATGCCCGTCCCTGGCATCGACGTGGGGAGCATTGGGATGTCCCGGCTGATCGCGGAAATTCTGGTGCTGCTCTTCGTGCCCACGTTCGGGGCCGCGCGCCGCCGGCGCTGCATGGTTTTCCTGGGGACCGTGCGAAGGAACGTAGCCGTGTCCGACGTCGGAGTGGCCGCCCCGGTGATCCGCCTGATCGTGGTCGTGCTGCACGAAGGCATAGCCGGGCAATGCAACGAGGACTAGCGCCAGCGCCGAAGGCGCCAGTTTCATAACGAAGTCCCTTTAACCAAATTCCGGATCGAGCGAACCGAAACAATTGAGAAGGTGGTAATGAAGATCCCGACCGCCAGACTGTTTACCACGTGTGGGATATCGGACGTGTAGCCAATGACAAAGGGCGAAAGAAAAATCCAGACGCCCAGCACCGCGTTGACATAGCTGAACCCGGTCACATGAGTCGGCCCGCAAGCCCGGGCTATCGAGAAGGCAACAACGATAGCTCCGACAATCCAGGCATTCCAGGCATTCGGGTCATTGGACACCCCATAATAGGCCCAAGGCGAAACAAAGAACCATAGGGCCACGACGAAACAGACGATGCTGGCGGCTCTGGACGAAATCAGATCGTCCCGCCTTTCCAGTATGTTTGTGTTCCCGACTTGCTCTCCCGATCGCATTCGCTCGTAACCTCCACAGGGTAGACGCAAAACAGGATTATCGCGCTACAAGTTCCGGACGGACGCCAATGGTACGCAAGCAGTGGTCCACCCACAACCGGGTGAGCTTCTCTTGAGCGCCGTTTTGCGAAAGCCGGGAGCGGAGGCTGCCAAACTCCACCTGATCGAGCGGCTGATCCTGATTGAAGCACGAGAACACCACGGTTTCCTTGCCGGTCACGGGATCTTTATGCATTTGCAGGCACTGGGCGCAAATCTCCTTCATCATGCACTGCATGGGGGAGTTGATGCTGCCGATGGCGTGATGATCGGGCTTGAGATAGGGCCGCAAAACGGTGTGGCGCGCCTGTTGAACGGCCCGCATCATGCCGTCGGAGCCAATTACAATCAGACGGTCGACGGCGCTGAGCGGAATTTCGGGATCGCCCAGATCCCCACGGCCGTAGGCCTCCATGGCTTGCACGATGTTACCGACGAAGGCGCTGTCCTGGACGCGGCTCGGCGTGAAGCCCGGCGCCTCGTCACATACCCAAACCACGACGTCGGCGGCCTTTTCGATCTCTTCGACTTTGTAGCGATCGATGATCTTCTTATATCCGGCGAAGTAAACGACACGCGAGCCGGAAGCGCGAAGCTGTTGGCCGATGGAAAACAGGACGGCGTTGCCGAGGCCGCCTCCGGCGAGTAGGACCGTTTCCTGGGCAGGCGTCTCCGTAGGAGTGCCGGTGGGGCCCATCAGGATGACGGGTTCGCCTGGTTTGAGCAGCGCGCAGAGATCCGACGATCCGCCCATCTCGAGCACAATGGTGGAAAGCAATCCTTTTTCGAAATCGACGGAAGCTCCGGTGAGCGCCAGCCCCTCCATGGCGAGGACCGTACCGCCAGTCCGCGTGGCCAGCGTTTCGTAATTTTGCAAACGATAAAACTGTCCGGGCTTGAAAGCGCGCGCAGCGATGGGCGCGCGAACCACGATCTCAATGATGTTGGGAGTGAGGCGAACCACTTGTTGAACGACGGCACGCAGCTCGTTATTAAGGCGTGTTACGAGCGCATCGGGCGCAGGAGCGGAAGGCGCATGCCGCGCCAAAACCCGGCTCAGCACCGGATAGCCCTGTTTGGCGCTACCCATGGCTTTGACCACATTGCCCGAAAAGGAGGGGTGCAAATCGCCGAAGAAGCTGATGGCTCGCCCGTCGGGCCGGAGAGAAATTAACACGTAGGGAGCGGTTGGTTTTGCGACACGTTCCGGCTTGACCGGCTGGCCGTTTTCATCGACGGCCTGGAAGTAACGCCCGTCCAGTGTGAAATTATGTTCGTCCTCGCGCGCCAGAACAGTATTGGGCTGGGTGCCGGCGGCGACCAGGATGGCGCGCGCGGGCAGGACCAGCTTTTCTCCGGTGGGTACGAGCTTTCCGGTCGCTTCATCGAACTGCTGCTTTTCAACACGCAAGGCAGCGGCGCTTCCGGCGGAATCGACCTCTACTTCCTCCGGAACCAGGCATTCGGCAAAGCGCACGCCCTCTTCCATGGCCTTTGCGACTTCTTCGTGGTTGAGCGTGTAGCTGGGCGCGTCGATCAGGCGGCGGCGATACGCGATCGTGACACCGCCCCAGGAATTCAGAAGCTCGATCAGATTCGGTTTTCGGCCTTCGCGGGCCGCCGCGCTTCGCTCGGCGCGAATGGCACGAGCATGGGTCAGAAACTCATTCGCAACTTCGCCATCTTCGCGGGTCCAGTTGGCTTGGACTGCCTTTTCGCCCATCTCGGCGACGAGCAGTTCATAGCGTTTTAGAAATTTTTCGACCTGGACCACGTAGTAGGCGAGCGACTCGGTTGCGGTGTCGATGGCCGTCAATCCACCGCCAATCACGACGATGGGCATGCGGATTTGCAGATTGGCGAGTGATTCGGATTTTGCCGCGCCGGTTAATTGCAGCGCCATGAGGAAATCCGATGCCTGGCGCACGCCGCGCACCAGACCGTTCTTCATGGGAATGACAGTGGGGCGACCCGCGCCAGCGCACAGCGCGACATGATCGAAGCCGAGCTCAAAGGCCGAATCGACCGTTAACGTGCCGCCGAACCGCACGCCACCGAACATGCTGAATTCGCGGCGGCGCTCGATCAGGAGGCGGATCACTTTGAGGAAATTCTTGTTCCAGCGGACGGTGATTCCATATTCGGCCACCCCGCCGAAACCGGCCATCACGCGGTCATCGAGGCGCTCATAAATTTCGGAGACGTCCCGCAAAGGGCGGAACGGCACCCGCTCGCCGAGCGGAGTGACGCCGGAGATGTCTTCGGGGAGCGGCTCGATCTTGAGGCCATCGACGGCGACTACCGTGTGGCCGTCGTTCATCAAATGATGGGAGAGGGTGAAACCGGCCGGGCCTAAGCCGACGACCAGAACTTTGTAGCCGGTGGCGGCGCGGGGGTACGGACGCACAAAATTCAGCGGATTCCAACGCGTGAGCAGGCTGTAAATCTCAAAGCCCCAGGGCAGTTCCAGAACGTCCTTCAAGCTGCGTGTTTCGACCTGGGGAATGTCGACTGGATCCTGCTTCTGAAAAATGCAGGACTTCATGCAGTCATTGCAGATGCGATGTCCAGTGCCGGCAGCCATCGGATTGTCAATGACGACCACCGCGAGCGCGCCGATGGGATTGCCATTGCCCTTCAACGCATTCAGTTCCGAAATCTTCTCGTCGAGCGGGCAACCCGCCAGGGTAACGCCGAAAACGCTCGATTTGAACGCGCCGTTCTTTTCCTTGAGGCCCGTAGAGCAACTGTCTTTGCCTTGGTTGTGGCACTTGATGCAGTAGTAAGCCTGATCGAGCGCGCCGGTTAGATCGGTTCCCGGATCGGTCAGTTGGAAGCCTTCTCGGTGGCGCCAGTGTTCGCTCGCGAGTTGGAGTTGCACCAGGCCATCCGACTGCACTGTCTCGACTGGGACGAGATGGTACATATCCAGCTTGTGCGGCGTTTTGAACAAGACGCCCTTGCCGTGCTTGGCCTTACCTTGCGGAGAAAGCGTGGCCCAAGCGGCATAGAGAGCCGCGAGCCGTAGCGGCTCGGCGTGCTCCGATTCGGATTCGAGCCAGCGCGCGACGTGATTCGCGAAACTACGCTCGGTGAGCGGCTCTTCGAGAAACGCTTCGAGATCGGCGGCGACGGTGAATCCGTCGATTTCGCTGGCGCGCTCGGCAGTGTAGCCGGTTAGCGCTTTGCGCTGGACAAACCTCCTCTTCACAGAGAACAGCGGGGCAAGTTCGGAGTGCCGGGATTGCAGCGCCAGCAGTTCCGATTCTATGCCGAACAATTTTGCGATGAAGTCTTCGACATACGGGGCCAATTCCAAGATCAACTCCGAGCCTTGCCTGGTATGGGGAGCGGGTGGATTCGAGCGCGCCTCTTCCAGGCGTGTACAAAGCTCCGGCGCGCCTTCCCGAAGGTAATTCAGGAACACGCTATCGAGCTTCACAATTCCATCGCGATCATAAAGATCGGTAAAACTCAGGCCGAATGACGGTGAAAGCTCACTGCCATCCCACGTATGGTTCAGTTTCTTCACAACAGGTCAGATATGAGCAGCAGAAGAAGATCGGATTCTAGTGAGAATCCGGTAAGCAGCTAACTCCATTCTCTCAAATCCGATAGGGAAAAGGCAGGTCGAGGGCCGGACCCCTTGCTTACGCGCGGGGTTCCGCAGTACCTACGTTCCACAAAGCAGCGGCGCCGCATCCAAACGCCGCCAGGAATGGCGGCGGCAGCCTGAAAAGGCTGGCCCCACAAAGTACTACAAATGTAAACCGGGGCGTGCCCGGGAGACGTCCTAGAGAACGGGGAGATGAAGTGACGAACATTAGAAAAGCAGTTATCGCGAGTGTTTTGTTGGGTTCCGCAGGCCTAGTTGCGTGCGGAGGAGGAGCGTATTACGCAGTTGCGGTGGGGCCTCCGCCACCACCGCCCGTTTATGGGCCGGTTGGCTATGCGCCAGGACCGGGTTTTGTCTGGATGGACGGGTACTACGATTTGCGCGGGCGCAACTGGGTTTGGGTCGGCGGACATTGGGGCCGCGCGCCGTACCGGGGAGCCCGCTGGGTGCCTCCGCATTGGGAGCGCCGCGGCGGAGGATACCGCTTCCATGAAGGGCATTGGCGCAGGTAATGAGTAGAGCATCAGGCGGCTTTCTTCAGCCAGCGGTGGTATTCGCAGTTGAAGTGGAAGTCGAGCAATAAGGCGTGGCGGTGGATTTGCTCGCGTGAAAATTCGAACCCAAATGCGGCCGGATCGAACTGTTCGTGCCGGTTTTCGCGGAAGGCTTTGATGTATTGACGGGCGGCCTGGTCGATGCGATCGCCCTCCCGGCGCTCGCGGGCCTCCTGGAGTTGTTTGAGAGCAGCCGCGTCTTGTTCGCGCTGTTTGCGCAGCCGGTTTTCCTGAATGCTTAAATTGTTGAGCTGGCGCTGGTAGGTGGGGAAGATTTTGGCTTCGATCAGTTGTTTGCGAACGGATTCTTCTTCGTTCGGGAACAGCTCGGCAA
>Ga0070741_10001447_pt1 | contig 72263 bp, 71 predicted proteins | sample Coa_R1_4_FD_66440 | JGI IMG/M metagenome (GOLD analysis project Ga0070741, IMG submission 66440) | Surface soil microbial communities from Centralia Pennsylvania, which are recovering from an underground coalmine fire - Coalmine... | ecosystem: Environmental > Terrestrial > Soil > Unclassified ... | reverse complement strand
CAATCTATTTGGGGGTGTGTGTCACAATTTTGGGTGAACGAATGGAACATCTGGAATTTAGCCTTTAGGCGGTTTGTTGACATGTGCGCGAACCCGCTAAAGCGTCGAATCCAAGAATTTGACGCACACCCGTTATTGTGGCGGATTCGGTCAGGCGACGTCGGCAGGCATTTGCTGTCTGACTTGATGTTATGATTAGGACAAAACGCCCCTTGCACGCGCTGTAGCGCGGTGTTATACTTTTTTGCAGCTCGCGCCTGTATTCGTCCGATTGAATGGCAGCGCGCCGTTATGCCGCAGGAGTGAATGTGACCGATTCGCCATCTTCGACCTTAAACCCGTCGACCTTTCTGCAGCTTCAAGAAGAGGAACGCCAGCGGCTCGCCCATGCACTCATGAACGGACCCGGACAGGTGCTGGCGAACACGCTCATGGAAATCGAGTATGCGCTGCCGCTGCTCGAAAAGAATCCGCCCGTCGCGGTGGCAGGCTTGACGGCGCTGCGCGATGAGTTACGCAACGGCTTGGCACAGCTCAAAGATTTCGTGGCAGAATTACAGCCGCCACTGCTCGACGAAATGGGGCTCGGCGCGAGCATCCGGCAGTACGTCAAAAAATTCGGCGAACGCACCGGCTTGCGCGTCGAATGCCGTGGCTGTGAAGATTTCCACGAGCGCTATCCGCGCACGATCGAACTCGCTTTGTTTCGCATCTTGCAGGAATGCTTGACCAATGTCGCCGTCCACGCCAAAGCGACCAGCGTGCGTGTTGAACTGACGCACGGTGTCAATCACATACGCCTGACAGTTCAAGACAATGGACGCGGTTTTGTCACGCGTTCCCAAAATACCTCCAAGAAACGACCTTTGGGTTTGATTGCAATGCGCGATCGAGTTGAATTGTTGGGTGGACAGATGCAATTATTTTCCGAAACCGGGTACGGCGTCCGCGTGGTGGTAACAATTCCCTATCATGGTCACGCGGCGGAATCCAACATCCAAGGGGGGCAAGCGACTCATGACCGAAGCAACCACAAGCACGCGCAAACCACGCGTCAAGGCAACACCCACTCGAAAATCAAGTCCAGCACAGACCGTCGCATCAAGTCAGCCGCCGCAACGCGCGCGGGCTCGCAAAAGCGCGTCCGCCGCTAAACTTGCGCCTAAACCCGCCGGCGACCCCGGCAAAATTTCCGTTCTGATTGTAGACGACCATCCCGTTTTTCGCGGCGGCTTGCGCGGTCTGTTGGAGTTGGAAGATTCGATTCAGGTTGTCGGCGAAGCGCAAGACGGACAACAAGCGCTCGACATGGCGCGCGCGTTGCGTCCGCAAGTGATTTTGATGGACATTAATTTGCCCCTCGTCAATGGGATGCAAGCGACGCGCGAACTCACCGCAGAACGCAACGACCTCGCCGTGATTGTGCTCACCGCGTATCACGACGATGAACAAATGCTGCAAGCGATGCGCTCGGGCGCCAGCGGCTATTTTCCCAAAGAGGTCGCGCCAAGCGAATTGCTCGAAGCGATTCGTACCGTGAGTCGCGGGAAATATGCGATTGACGACGAAGTGTTGGGTAAACCCCAAGTGGCAAGCTGGCTGATTAACGAATTTGAAAGTATGCAAGAGAACGCCGACGCCGAGCCCGAAGAAACATTTCGCGCGCTCTCGTCACGCGAGATGGAAATATTGAAATTGATTACGCGCGGCTTGAGCAACAAAGAAATTGCCAAGAATCTCGGTATCAGCCGTCAAACCGTCAAGAATCACATGACGTCCATTCTGCGCAAGCTCGCGGTGAATGACCGCACCCAAGCCGCCGTGTATGCGCTGCGGCGCGGTTGGATTCGTCTGCAAGATACATAGAAAAATTCCGTACTCCCTGCCACAAAGGAAAGCAATATGGCTAATGAGACCCTCACGCAGGCGCAGAGTATGGCAACCGAGCTGTTGACCGAAATCGAACAGCTGCGCATCGAGCTGCGCGAAATCGAAGTGCTGGTCCGCCAAACGTCAAACGAAATTGAACGCCAGGCGCAAAAGCAAGCCGAGATGTCTTCCCGCCTGCGACAGGTCGAAGCGAATTTCGATTCGTACACGCGCGAAGATATCCGCCAAGCGTACGCCAGCGAACGCGACGCACAATTGAAATTGCTCTTGATGCGTTCGCAGCTGGAACAATTTCAAGCCAAATATCGCCAACTCGACCGCTATATTCAACAGCTGCGTAAACTGCATGACCTTACCGCGCGCCTCGCGGAAAGCATGGGACCGGAACTGGGGGAATCCTCGCCCGGGCACACCGTCTCGGACCACGAAGCCGTCATTCAGACCATCGAAGCGCAAGAGTCCGAACGCCAACGTCTGGCACAACAGATGCATGACGGACCCGCGCAGTCGTTGACCAATCTCATTTTGCAGGCGGAAATTGTCGAGCGACTGTTTGATTCCGAGCCGGCGCGGGCGCGCACCGAATTGGGGCAATTGAAAACGTCCGCCAATGTCACGTTTCAGCGCGTGCGCGATTTCATTTTTGCGCTGCGTCCGATGATGTTGGACGACCTCGGGCTTTTGCCGACGGTGCGCCGTTATACTCAACAATTTGAAACCATCAACAAGCTGCCGGTCACGCTCACTTTGAACGGCGACCGGACGCTGGCGCCGTACGTCGAAGTCACCATTTTTCGCGCGATTCAGGAACTGCTCAATAATGTCGCCAAGCATGCCCACGCGTCGCGCGTGCAGGTCACGTTGGATGTGAACGCGGAACCGATTGTCATCATCGTCGAGGATGACGGCAGCGGCTTTGATGCGCCGCAAGTGTTGGCGCGCGCGCGCGCGCGCGGCAGCAGCGGACTGGTGACGTTGGAAAAGCGCATTGAAATGTTGGGCGGCAACATCAACTATCAAAGCGCCACCGGACGCGGGACGCGGGTACGGCTTAACATTCCATCTACCTAAACTAATGCCTTGTCGCATGTCCCCGTACCTTGAAGGGACTGCGGTACTGATGTCTTATTGTTTTGCGAAACAGTCCGAGTATAATATAAAAGGGGTTGTTCAAGTCCCATAGAAGCTGCTCATCTGACATCTGTGAGGTCAGCTTGCTCAAGAGAGCATGCGAGATAAAATCTAGGAGGGGGAAAAGATCAAGACCTCACCTAGTTTTTTTTATATGAAAATGACATCGCCAAGTACCAAAACACATGTACACGAACACGGGCAAAGTATTGCCGAAATGGCAATCCTTTTCCCGTTTCTATTGATTCTGTTGATCGCGATCATTGAGTTTGCCCAAGTTTTTACCGCATACATCGGGTTGATTAACGCTGCCCGCGAAGGTGCTGTCTATGCGTCACTCTATCCAGATTTGAGCGATGAAACGGATCTACAAGCCTGCACCCACGAGGCGCAGAGCATTTGTGACAACTATGTTGACCGGATCAAAGGAGAAGCTGTCGCGCTGAATCTAGATGTGGCTAACAATTTAACAATTCTGCCGCCCACGCGCTATGGTCCGAATGCCAAAGTCTTGAATTGTCCAATCACATCAACGGTGGTCTATAGACTTTCGACCTTTACGAGCAACATGTCCCTGCCACTACTCGGCCGATTAGGTTTGCCCAGTGTATACACAATACGCTATTCCGCGCAAATGCCCATTCGGAATGCGGCGACGTTTGATCCGACACAATGTCCATGAACCAGAGAACACATAGATGGTTCAGATGTGAACCCAAGTCAAATATGGCGTTTACAAATCGCCCTGAGCTTGCCTTGCAACAAGGGCAAGCAATGGTCGAGTTTGCATTTGTCTTTAGCATTTTCATCCTACTGTTTTTTGGATTCTTGGGGCTGGCATTCGTCTTTTTTTCTTGGCTCACAACCGCTTCGGCAGCGCGTGAAGGCGCACGGTATGTCATCTCAAACCCATCCGCCAGCGACACGGAAATTAACCAATACATTTGTTCTACTTCTGCGGGGCTGGGTGGGGGTTCCACTGGCTGCAATAGCGCGCTGAGCACTGGGGATTTACAAATCACAACCGAGCCATCTGCGGCAGGACGAATCGCTAATGCACAAGTCAGCGTCACAGTTCGTTATCGCGTGCCGGTCCCAACTTTGACAGTGCCATTTCTGGATGGGAGTAGGCTGACTTTTCTTGGACCGATCTGGGTAAGTAGCGTCGCAGTGATGCGTATCGATCCGTAAAGAGAGTTTCCTATGGGTCCAGTGCAATGCGCGGGGGCTAGAAATTCCCCTACCGTGAGAGAGGAAATACAGGCATGATGATGCTGCATCATCGCTCATGTGCTCGAGAGCTTTTCAAGTGAGGCACACAATGAATAAAATTTATTCTCAAGAACATGGACAATCTGCCATTCTGATCGCGCTGGGGCTTGCTGTCCTGATGGCGTTCATGGCATTGGCAGTAGACGGAGGTAATGTATATGCCCAACGCCGCCAAGTCCAAAATGCGGTAGATGCCTCAGCCTACGCCGCTGCTCAAGTCTTGGCAAATCAAGTGCCGAATTGCACCCCCTCCGCATCCGTCAATTGCCGTGCCAAGACGCAACAAGTTCGAGATGCTGCCAACAAATATGCCATCCAGAACGGTCTGGTGGTGGACACAGCGCATCCGTTATCCATTAACTATGTGTACCGAGATGATTCAGGGAATCATGTTGATTCCGCTCATCAAATCGAGTTCTGGTCTCCATCGCAGTCTCCTGCGCCCTACACCATCACAGTCAATGGGGTCGAGCGCCCAGTTGTAGGCGTGTACGTAAGCGCGACCAAAGAGTTCGATTCCTTTTTTGCGAGCATTGTTGGAATTCGCACGATGACAATCGGCGCGCCGTCGCCAGGTTATGGCGCGCCCGCGCCCAATCAACCCCCCCCCAATCAAACTCCGGCAATTACGGCAAATGGGGCTTGCTGCGCTGATAATCTGTTCCCTGTGACGATCGCTCAAACAACTTTTACGGATGAGAATAATGATGGCATTCGCGACGTTCATCTGGAATCTAGCGACCCAAGTTACAATTATATTATTTGGGAAAAGAAATTGACTGCGCCCGGCAATTTCGGCTATTTAATGTGGCGAGGTCAAAATTCATCCGCAACCGACCTCGCCGCTGCGATGGCAGATCCAAGTCTTAGTGGAACGTATTATGTCGGCGATTGGGTCAGTGGTTCCACAGGCAACTCCAATAGCAGCAGCGTGCGAAGCCAATGGATAGCGCATATCGGTCAATACATCACTATTCCTGTGTACGACCAAACTCAAGGCACAGGCAACAATCTGCAGTACCACATCGTCGGTTTTGCGCGTTTCAAAGTCACGGGCTTTTGTCGCTTTAATGACTATCAGGGGGCGTGTGACCTCAGAAACTTGACCAACAACAGCGAGCCGTACGTCCAGGGCAAGTTCTCTAGTTGGACGAGTTCCCTATGCGAAGGGTCTTGCCCGAATTATGGAGTAGTCAGCACCACAAATCACCCACCGCTCTCCCAATCGCGCGCGCTCATCGGCGTCGTCAAATATAACAAGCTTTCTCCACTGAGCAGCACAAACCAGACACAGATTCCGGTTGATGTAGTGCATATCTTGGACGTCTCGGGCAGTATGCAGTATTGTGTTAGCACTACCACACCGTGCAGTAATTCGGATTCGCGGCAAAAGCTCGGCTTTGCCAAAAGTGCGCTAATCAATTTCAACAACGTCATGTCGCCGACCGTTGGGGATCGAGTGGGATTGGCAACATTTCCGCTTATTCAAAGCCGCAGTCAGTACAGTTACAGCTGTGAACAAAGTGGGAAAACGAGTAACTGGTATTTCGGACAAAATCGCATAAATCTCACCTCGAATATCAGCGCGGTCAACAGTACAATCAACTCGCTTTCCGCGAATGGTGGGACACCCCTTGCAGGCGGTCTGTTAGTAGGACGACAGATGGTCTTGGATCCCAGTTATCATGATCCTTCCCATCTGGCGGTGTTGATTGTCGCATCGGATGGTATCGCTAATATTCGCACCAATGGGCAGTGGACAGGTTTTTCAGGCAGCACCTATAATAATCTGACTTGCAATAGTCCAGCGGTGCAAGACGCGATTGATCAAGCCAATCTCGCCAAGAGTGATAACAATCACGATGGTAAACCCGATACAATCATTTATAGTATCGCCATTGGCACGGACTTTAACTCAGATGCGTTACGCGCGATATCCAGCGAACCAAATGACCAACACTTTTTCACAGCGACTGACGCCGCCACCATGCAAAACATCTACAACACGATCGTTAGACGCATTCAAAGTGAAACGTGCCAAGTGAATCAACTGGAGCAATTTGCCGGCGGTGTCACGGTCCGCATTCGCAATATTTCGACCGGGCAAATTTTGTCTACGACAACCACATCCACCGGCTTTTTTGAGTTCAACAACATTGCGCCGGGCACGTACGAATTCCAAAACATGTCGATCACCGTCGGAGGGCTCACGTACGATATTTATACCGATGGGATTGGGGGTCCCTCCTTGAACTCACTCCCGCAAATTGATGTCGGTACAAGCAGCGGCACGTACGAGCAGAATCTGTCACTCAAAACGGATGATCTAGTGTGTCCCGCGCCATAGGCAAGGATCATGTTAACACGTACGCAGAAAACTATTGGAGTGATAGCGCTCGTTGTGGGGTTGAGTTGTGTAATTGTGCTTAGCATTCAACCCCTACGCGCTGCTACCCTCAATTGCAACGGACTACAATGCACGCTAGTTCACACAACGACAAACGACTTTGTGCGGGGAGATTTTTATGCCACCGGTTTGCGTAAGCTGGGGGATGGGGAGGTCCAACTGTTGCCGGTCGGACTGAGTACACCCTGGCAAGCGACCACCGCGCTCCCCGGCAATCGCGCGGAACTCGCGCTCGTGTCTAACAACAATATTCTTTATGCCATCGGAGGATTCGACGGCACAAACTATCACACCGAAATTTACTCGGCGACCACATCTTTGGTTGGGAATATCACTGCTGGTTGGAGTACCGCCGATCATCTGCCTCAAGCACGTGCCGGAGCCATCGCGGTCATTGCCCATAATCCAGACCCAATTTTGTACATCATCGGAGGCGGCAACAGCGCAAGTCCTGGCGGAAGCAATACCATCTATTACAAGAAAATCGCGTCCAATGGCGCGCTCTCTGGGTCGTGGGTTACGGCAACCCTACCACTGCAATTGGCGTATGCGGCGGCAGTTGTACGCGGCAGTAATCTCTACGTCATTGGCGGCGGCTCTAGCGCGACCGATACAGTCTATCGCATCCCCATCCAAAACAGCAATGGCGACTTGGGAACACCCATTCAAGACACAGCGCTGCCCGAAGCTCTAACGCAATTAGGCGGTGTCGCATGGTACAATCCAGCGCATGATTTTCTGTATGTGGTGGGGGGGTTGAACGCGTTCGACCAAGCCAGTCAAAATGTTTATTATACATCGTTCAATAACGACGGCTCGCTTAACAGTTGGCAGAATACGAGCCTCGTTGACGCGTTCAGCGCGCACGGCACCATCCAATACAACGGCGCCATATACGTGATTGGCGGTAAGCAAGGGATTGGCGCCAGCTCCGCTATTACGAAGGTGCAGACCGCGCTGATTGATCCAGATGGCAGTTTGCACAATTGGGGTGGCAGTCAAGGCAATTGGATTGTTACAGAGCCGCTACCCGCTGCGCGTTATTTTCATGGCAGCACGGCTAATGATGGGGGTGAACTCTTTGTTGTAGGGGGTTATGACAAGAACGGAAATCCGACCGCGAATGTGTACCATGGCTCTACGACCGGCGCGGCTTCCACCTATGCCCCCAACGGCAGTTTTACCGGCGAGATTTTCGACACGGGCACCAATACTCATCTCCAAGCGATTCGCTGGAGCGCCTCGGTCGAAGATACGTCGAAAATGCAATTAGCCCTGTATTACCGCACCGCCAATGATTCCACGGCAATCTTGGCACAGCCATGGACCTTTGGTGGGTTTGCGGCACAAAGCACCACTGCGTTTACCAACACCATCACTTTCCCATCTCAAATTAATAATCGCTACCTTCAATATCGCGCTATATTTACGACCACGCTCGCGAACAAATCCCCACTTTTATATGCAGTTGAGCTAGACTTTACGCGTGACCCCACTCCAACACCTATCTCGACCAATACCCCAACAGCAGGTCCATCCAGCACACCCACACCGACGGGCTCGGCTACGCCGACCTTTACGCCAACAGTAAGTGAGACGCGCACAACGACTCCGTCACCAACTCCAATCGTGTCGCCAAGTCCAACCAATACAGCATGTGCCACCAAGCCCGTGCGTGAAAACTTGGTCTCGCCAAGCAAAAAGGCAAACTTGTTCATACGTGCAGTACCTCTCGCTTGGCAAGGGCAGCCCTGCGCTCAAACATACAAAGTGATTGTCAAATATGACAATCAAAGAGGCACCAAAGCTTTCAAAAAATCAAACATCACCGGTGACACCGTCACCACAAAAAAACTCGAAAAAGGGCGGACCTACGTCTGGAAAGTCCGAGCTTGTAATGCAATCGGTTGTGGAAAGTGGTCCGAGTGGTGGAGTTTCAAGATCGCCAAAAATGCCAAATAACCCCAAAAACAGTGGAATAGCAAGGGCGGCGGGAATTCTCAAGATACCTGCCGCCCTTGCTATTATGAGCAAGCATTAAGACCTTTTACCTGTTGTCAAGACGCATGATTTTGCCTACAATAAGCGCGGATATGCTTGGGAAACAGGAACACCAACCTACTTGGATCATCGATTCCGAAGGAGCCATAGTATGAAACGAAGCGGTGGACGTATTTTTGTGATTCTTGGGTTAGTACTTGCCATCATTTCAGGGGTTGGTGTATTTTATGTTATCCTTTCCGCGCAACCTCAGCCTGCAGCGGTACAAACTACCCCAGTCGTCGTTTCGTTCCAACAAATTTCCGCCCGCAGCGAAATCTCTCCTGACCAAATCGGACAAGTGGAATGGCCACAAACCATTCCAACCCCGCTTGGCGCTTATTCTGTCCCCGCAGATGTGGTAGGCAAATTAGCCAAAGATCCTATCTACCCCGGACAGCCGATCAACAACGCAATGATTATCGCTAAAGAAGATGCCTCGGCGCTTCATAGCAATGCCGCCTTAATCTTGCAAAAGGGTCAAGTCGCTGTCGCATTTGGTGTTTCATTAGACAGCAGTGTGGCAGAAGCAATTCAAGCCGGAGACCGCGTGGACCTCATCGTGACATACAACGTAAACGTCCAAAATCCAGTTCAGGGGCAGGGCAATTCAGAATATATCGTCACGCAAAAAACACTTGAAAATGTCCTGATTCTCCAAGTTGGTCCGTGGCCCCGCGAGGGTGGGCAACAACCCGCGCAAGGCAACGGAGCCGTTAACACAGTGACCGTTCAATTATCGGAACAAGATGCGCTCGCGCTCAAACAGATCCAAAGCACTGCCTCCAATTACAGCCTCGCGCTGCGCGCCGCCAACGACGACCAAATTTTTACGACAGAACCGGTTACGATAGAATATCTCAACAAGCGCTTTAATTTCCAAATCCCGGGCATGGGGCAATAAGTCTCGCCGGCGGGAGGTGTAATGTCTGTATCGCGTGACAGCAAAAAAATTCGCGTACTGATCGTAGATGATATTCAGGAAACGCGGGATAATTTAAAAAAGCTACTCTATTTTGAAGATGACATCGAAATCATCGGCGCCGCGTCCAACGGACGGGAGGGCGTCGAACAAGCCGCCGCGCTCAAGCCCGATATTGTTTTGATGGACATCAACATGCCGGGGATGGACGGGATTCAAGCCAGCGAATTGATTTCGCAGCAAGATCCCAACATCCAAGTCGTCATGATGTCCGTGCAGGGCGAAGCCGATTATTTGCGCCGCTCCATGCTCGCCGGCGCACGCGAATTTCTCATCAAGCCGTTCTCCAGCGAAGAGCTCGCCAACAGTTTGCGCCGCGTTCATCAATTGGCGGCAACGCGTCGCGCGATGGCGCCTGCTCCCGCGCCCGCTGCCCCCCCCCCCGATGGCAATTTTCCGCAATCCGCCCCGCGCCGACCCCAAGTCGGCAAAGTGATTGCGCTTTATTCGCCAAAAGGCGGCGTCGGAGTCTCTACGGTCGCCGTGAATTTAGCGCTTGCGCTCAAAAGCGAAACCCACGCGCGCGTTGCTTTGGTGGACACCAGTCTGCAATTTGGCGATGTGGGCGTGTTGTTGAATCTGCCGACGAGTCGCACGCTGGCGGATATTGCCGAAGCGAAACACGAGCCGGATGAAGATTTGTTGAACGGAATCTTGGCAACACACAGTTCCGGCGTCAAAGTTCTGATCGCGCCGCCGCAACCCGAAACGGCAGAGTTAATTACCCCCGAGCATTTGCGCGCAACCCTGACACTCATGCAGAAGATGTTCGACTATATCGTGGTAGATACCGGCAAGAGCATTAGCGATCCACTGCTCGCCGTGCTTGACATTGCCGAACAAATCATTCTGATTTCCACCACCGACATCAGCGCGCTCAAAGATGCCAAACTCTTTTTCGAAGTCACGCAAAAACTCGAGTACCCGCCATCCAAAACACTGTTGATCCTAAATCGCTATGAAAACAAGGCAGGCATCCACGCACGTGACATTGAGAGCAATATCAAACACCCCGTTACCGGCGTCATTCCGCGCGACGACAAAGCGACGACCCTGGCGCTTACGCGCGGCATCCCGGTTGTTTTGACGCAGCGCGGGATTCCCTTCAGTCAAGCCATTTTCGGAATGGCGCGCATGTTAAAGCGCGTCGAAGAACCCATGCCCGTTCCGGTCGCGCCGCCAGCCAAAGCCGCAGGAACGTCTGCTCCAGCATCGCCAAAGAAAATCGAGGACAAGCCGAAAAGACGTTTCTTGATTTTTGGTCGCAGTTCATAAAGGTGAAGGAACACTCTTATGTCACTACTGAAACGAATCGAGAAAAAAGACCCGGCGCAGAACACGCCCCCAAGCAATGGGAGCGGTAACATCGGACAACTGGGAGCGGATTCGGCTGTCCGCCAGCGGCAAACACCGGCACCTCCGATAGACAAGCTGACGGAGCTTCGCGCGCGGCTTTTGACCAAAATCATTGCCGAGTTGGACCCCAAGTTGGACATAGGGCGCGCGGACGATTTGCGGCGCAGCATTGAAGAGCTCTTTAATCGCTTTCTCTCCGAAGAGCCTGATGTGGTCTTGGGACGCATCGAGCGACAGCGTCTGCTCGAACAGCTGACGGCTGAAATCATGGGGCTCGGTCCGTTGGAGCCGCTGCTGCGTGACACCAGCATTGACGAAATCATGGTCAACGGACCAAACATGATTTATGTCGAACGACAGGGGAAATTGGAACGCGTGCCCGCGCGTTTTGACAGCGACACGCATGTCTTTCGCATCATTGACCGCATCGTCGCGCCCTTGGGACGTCGCGTAGATGAAGGACAACCGTATGTGGATGCGCGTTTGCCTGACGGCTCGCGCGTCAATGTCATCATCCCTCCGCTTGCACTTAACGGTCCGACAATCACGATTCGCAAATTCGCCAAAGTGCCGTTGACTGCCGAAGACTTGATTCAAAGAGGCGCGTTCACCAAAGAGTTCGACGAATTCATCCGAGCGTGCGTCAAAGCGCGACTCAACATTGTAGTGTCAGGCGGAACCGGCACCGGCAAAACGACAATGTTGAATATCTTTTCCAGCTATATTCCCAACGACGAACGCATCATCACCATCGAGGATGCAGCAGAGTTGCAGCTCCGCCAAGAACATGTCATCACACTCGAATCGCGCCCCAAGAATATTGAAGGCAAGGGTGAAGTCACGCGCGGCGACCTCGTCATCAACGCGCTCCGTATGCGCCCCGACCGCATCATCGTCGGCGAATGTCGCTCGGGCGAAGCGTTAGACATGCTCCAAGCCATGAACACCGGTCATGAAGGTTCCATGACGACCGTTCATGCGAACTCACCGCGCGACGCGCTGCATCGTCTTGAGACGATGGTTCTGATGGCGGGCTATGATTTGCCGCTCAAAGCGATTCGCGAACAAATTGCGGGCGCGTTAGACATGATTGTGCAATTGGAACGGATGCGCGACGGCTCACGCAAAGTGGTCAACGTGTCTGAAATCCAGGGGATGGAGGGCGACGTCATCATCTCGCAAGAAATCTTTCGTTGGGAAAACGCGGGCATCAAAGACGGCAAAATTCTCGGTCGCCTCAAAGCAACCGGCATTCGTCCGAAATTTATCGAAAAGATCGAAGCGCAAGGTATCTTCTTGCCGCCCAGCGTCTTTGGTCTGGACCAGCGTTTCTACCAATAGAAAGATAGGTTCAAACAAAAGCGCCAAGGTTCAAGCACTGCATTTTGGTAAGGTAAACCGCGATGGATTTAAGCGCATTCCTCACACTGCCGGTCATGATGGCGATTGCGTTCGCCGGCTCGATTCTCATCCTCTTTATCGGACTGCAAATCGTATTGTCCGGGCGGAATGAGGTCATTGAAACCCGCCTGGAGCGTTATGCTACACGTCCCGCCGTCGGCGCGAGACAAGGACCTTCACAACGCGCGCGCGGCGACCGCTTTGAAGGTTTGCTCAACGAAGAGCGCAGCAGCTCGATTGCAACCGAGTTGGCGCGCGCCGACCTGCGCCTCACCCCCGGCGAATATGTGGCGATAAATTTGGTCAGCATTCTGCTGGGGGCGTTTTTGGGTCTCATGCTAGGCGGCGGGCTTGTGACGTCGGGTTTGATTTTCGCGCTCGCCGGTGCGCTGATTGGCTTTTACGGACCACGCCTTTACGTTCGCTTGCTCCAACGCCGTCGCCTGAATGCGTTCAACAATCAATTGGGCGATACCATTGTGCTCTTGTCGAATTCGCTTCGCTCCGGCTACAGCTTGCTGCAATCCATGGAGACGGCGTCCAAGGAATTGTCCGCGCCCATGTCGGAGGAATTGCAGCGTGTCACGCGCGAGGTCGGTTTGGGGTTGACGATGCAAACCGCATTGGCAAACATGTACCGCCGCATGCCGAGCGATGATCTGGATTTGCTCATCACCGCAATCAATGTCCAGCATGAAGTGGGCGGCAATCTCGCCGAAATCCTCGACAACATTGCGCACACCATTCGGGAACGCGTGCGCATCATGGGCGAAATCCGTACGATTACGGCACAGCAGCGTCTTTCGGGATACATTCTTGCCGTATTGCCTGTTCTCCTCGGTTTCTTGATATATCTGCTCAACCCCGGATATATCTCGCACCTGTGGGAAAACACGTGCGGCTTGCTGATGCTGGGCACCGGTGTACTGATGATGGTGCTCGGCTTTGTCGCGATTCGCAAGATTACGAATATCGAGGTGTGAAAGGTCACGCATGCCACTCATACCCATCCTCTTTGCCGGTCTGTTTGGAATTGCCGTCTTGTTTCTTTTTCTGGGCGTATCGCGTTCCGCGCAGACGCCCAGTCCCGTACAGGAACGGTTGCAGATGTACGGCAGCCGTCCACGTACACTGGAAGAAATCGAGATGGAACAGCCGTTCACCGAGCGCGCCATCGTCCCATTGCTCCGCGCGTTGTCCCGTCTCGTGTCGCGGGCAACCCCGCAGCGAAATGTCGAAGAGATTCGGCACAAATTGGATTTGGCAGGCAATCCGAATAACTGGTCGGTTGCCGACTTTGTCGGGCTGCGCGGTTTGGCAGCGATTGTCACTGCGGCGTTGGGCACTCTGCTCGCGTATGTTTTGCATATGCAACCCGCGATGATTGTGTTGTTTCTTGGCATTGGCGGAATTCTCGGTTTCTATCTCCCGCTGCTCTGGCTTAACCGTCTCATTCGCGCACGGCAAAATGCGGTTCAAAAGCAACTGCCGGACGCGATGGACCTCTTGACCATCAGCGTCGAATCCGGTCTCGGCTTTGACGCGGCAATGGGCAAAGTCGCGGACAAATGGGACAATGAACTGAGCCGCGCCTTTGCGCGCGCCATCGGCGAAATGCGCGTCGGCAAGCTGCGGCGCGAGGCGCTGCGCGATATGGCGAGCCGCATCGAAGTGCCTGACTTTACCAATTTCATCGCCGCCATCATTCAAGCCGACCAATTGGGCGTAAGCATCGGCAAAGTGCTGCGTATTCAATCCGAGCAAATGCGCATCAAGCGCCGCCAACGCGCCGAAGAAAAAGCCAATCAAGCGCCAATCAAAATGCTGATTCCGCTCGCGTTCTTGGTGTTTCCCTCCATCTTTATCGTCCTGTTGGGTCCGACCGTAATCATTTTCATGACGGGCGGTTTCACCCCAAAATAGCATCCGCCGCGCAATTTTCTGTTTATGCCGCGCATCCTGCAAGTGTTTAATCGCACACAGCAGACCACCGTTGTCACACACGGCGCCGTTGCCCAAGACATATGGTCCCGCTTTCGCGGTTTGATGGGCAAACGCAGTTTGCCGGAAGGGTACGGGCTTCTTTTATCCAACGAGTCCGCCATTCACACTTTCGGGATGCGCATCCCGATTGATGTCGTATATCTCGACCACGCTGGTAATGTCTTGCGCGTGACCGAAGCGATGCCGCCCGCGCGCCTGGGTCCACTTGTGCGCGGAGTGCGAGATGTGTTAGAATTACCTGCAGGGACGCTAGCCCGAACGCGCACGCGCGCGGGCGATCATCTCGAAATCAAGATATTATGATCCACTTGCCGGGTCGTCTCAATGATGAGATTCACGGATTAAGTGAGAGGTTGCTCGACCTCCTCTTTCCGACGCGCTGTGTGAATTGCAGAAAACCCGGTGGCGCGCTCTGCGCTGAATGTTTCGCTTCCATCCGCTACCTTCGTCCTCCGTTCTGTTCCCGCTGCAGCCACCCGCTGCCGACCGCCAAAGCAGTCTGCCCTGAATGTCGCGCGCATCCGCGCACCATCACACAAATTCGTGCCGCCGCATGGCACGAAGGCGCGATGCGTGAAGCGATCCATGCCTTGAAATACAACCATCGGCGCGATGTCGTCGTACCTTTGGCAAATGTGCTCGCGCCATTGGTCGCGCAGTTTGACGCGCCGATTGATTTTTTGACCAGCGTGCCGCTTCATGCAGACCGCGAACGCGCGCGCGGGTATAATCAAGCCGAGCTGCTCGCGGAACAAACCGCGCGCGCGGTGCGTTCTACCTATGCGCGCGTTCTGGAACGGACACGCGCCACCGCCGACCAAATCGGATTGAACGCACACGAACGTCGCAAGAATGTACAGGATGCTTTTCATGCGATTGGAAATTCCATGGCAGGGAAAAATATTGCATTGATTGACGATGTGTGCACGACCGGCGCGACGTTGGACGCGTGCGCCGCCGCCTTGTTTGCCAACGGCGCGCGCGGCGTCTATGGCTTGACCGTGGCGCGAGCGCGTTGAAATATTGTCTGTTGTACTTTACCAACACTTTTATTTAGCAACCTGCGCATAAATGGCACATTGCCAAATCAAGCACCCGCACGGCGCAGGACATGACAATGCCCGTCGGAAATTGGATTTAGTCATTCTTGCGCGACGGCTCCGTTATGCTATTTTTGTGCGGCTGCCCAACTCATGCGCAGGTCAAGGAGGCACAAGATGCAGATGACGATTACAGGTAAGAATATGAATGTTTCCGAACGGACCGACGAATATGTGCGTCAAAAGCTCGGACGGCTGGACCGCCATTTGAGCGAACCCGTGGAAGCGCACGTCGAGCTGGCGACCGAAAACACAAAAGACGTGAATCAACGCCAGATTGTTCAGGTCACTCTGCACAAGAATGGAACCATCATCCGCGCCGAGGAACGCTCCGCCGATTTGCGCGCCGCCGTAGATGCCGTAGTGGACAAATTGGACAAGCAAATTCGCCGCTACAAAGACAAGCAAGTGCGCAAGCGGCGCGCGCCGGTAGGCATTGGCGAGGCGGTCGCGGAACAAATTGCCGAAGCCAGCGCGCCCGAACCATTGATTGTCCGCACCAAGCGATTCAAGACCGCGCCGATGAGCCCCGAAGAAGCGGTGGACCAAATGGAGTTACTGGGGCATTCGTTTTATCTCTTCCTGAATGAAGTCACCGGGGAATTGAATGTGGTGTATCGCCGTGACGACGGCAATTATGGCGTGTTGGAACCGGAATTCGACTGAAAACCAGCAAGGGTGGTGAAGAACAATTCACCACCCTTTTCTATTGCAAATTTAATGTGACAAAGCGGGCAAATTAGTATATGATGTGTCTGTAGGGGCGGGACGTTCGCGGGCGATTCGCCAAAGCAACGACCGCCCTTGTTTCGTAAGCTTTTACGGAAACTATTAACAAATTTTGGGCAAAAATTTTGCATTTGCCCATGTATAGGAACGAGTTGGGCGGCAGCGCGCGATTTTCGGGCTATTTGTTGTGCCCTTCAGGCGCGAGAAATTGTTTTCGGCAAGCCATGTCTGAGAGGTTCCCTATTGTGGCGTCCATTTGGACGCGCGTCCAATTTGACGCAAGAAACCAGCCGTACGAACATTTGCGTTTTGTGTGAAGGTAAGCCGTTTTCCTGTTCTCACACAATCGTTTGATTACTTGGTTTCTTTTTCCGCGCGGTATCCTATTTTTTACCGAGCATTCGGAACGCTTCTCTGTGGGCTTTTGTTTGAACGCCACAGAAAATCCCCCGCCCCCCTTCTCGTATTGTCAACTGAAGCATGACCCGTTTGCAGCACGCGCACAACCACGCGTGCCGTTCGCGTATACCTTGAATTTATGACGCGCCGCGTCATGTTTCGGTTACACGCTAAGGAAGGGCTAACGTGCCACAACGCAAGAAACAATCGAATAAAAACAGCGCGCCGCAATGGAAGCGCATGGACCTGCATTTGCACACACCGGCATCGGCGGATTATCGCGAGTCCGGCGTCACATATCTTGACATTTTGAAAAAGGCGGAACAAAAAGGTCTCGACATCATCGCCATCACCGACCACAACACGGTTGCGGGTTATCGCCGCTATCTGGAAGAAATTCAAGACCTCGAACTGCTCGAACGCCGCAACCGTTTGACGGAAGATGAAAAAAAGCAGCTCGAAGAATTTCGCCGCCTGCGCGAAAAAATACTGGTCCTCCCCGGTTTTGAACTTACCTGCACGCTCGGTTTCCACGTGCTCGGCATTTTTCCGCCGGAAACCACCGTACGCGAACTCGAATATCTGCTCTTGAATTTGCATGTCCCGCCCGAGAAACTCGACGTGGGTTCAGGCGAAGTCGGCGCGACCAGCGATGTGCTCACCGCGTATCGCGTCATCAACGAAGCCGGTGGGCTTGCCATCGCCGCACACGCGAATTCATCGCACGGTGTCGCCATGCCCGGTTTTGATTTTGGCGGACAAACGCGCATCGCGTATACGCAAGATGAAAATTTGCACGCGCTGGAAGTCACCGACCTCACCTCCAAATCGCGCCGCCGCACGCAAATGTTTTTCAGCGGCACGAAACCGGAATACCCGCGCAAGATGCACTGCATTCAAGGCAGTGACGCCCATCGTTTGACGGGCATTCCGGGCAACAATCAAGAACTCGGCGTCGGCGACCGCCCCACCGAAATCTTGCTGACCGAAACGTCATTCGATGCCATCATGGATGTGTTCCTCGGGCGCGATTTCTCCAAAACGCGCCCGTATGTTCCCGCCGCGCTGCACGAGTTTGACCCGTTGTATTCTGCGCGCGAAGAAGGCGACACGCTCGTGCAAGCCTTTCACGAAAGCGTGGGCAAACATGGCATTGACCGCCGCATCTTGCAAGATGTGGTCGCGCTCGCCAATACCAACGGCGGCACGATTTACATCGGCGCCAGCGCGAATATTCGCGAGCCGATTCAAGGCGTTCAGAAACCGGTCGAGACCGCGCACCAACTGCGGAACGAAATCAACAAACACATCGTGCCGCCGCTCGACGTGCAAATTGACACCATCAAGTCGGCGGGCAAAATTATTTTGCAAATGATTGTGCCGCGCGGCAGTGATGTTCCATACGCGTTGGATTCGACGCAAATTTTTGTGCGTTCGGAAAATGAAACTTCGCTCGCGGTGCGTGACGAAATTGTCAATCTCGTGCGCGACGCGCTCGCCGTCGAATTTGCCGCGCGCGCCGAAACCGCGCCCCTTGAGACCGCCGCGAAAATCGAAGCGCCGGAAACATTGGTCGAAAGCGCAGAAAAAGCCGAAGTCGCCGGACAGCCGAAACTGCCAAGCCCCCCCCCACACACCGGCGTCGAAATTGTTTCGTCCAAAACGCGCGCCAAAGGCGACAAGCAGTACACGATGCGCGACTTGCGCAACAATCGCATCATCCATAACGTGACGCGTTCGAGCGCGCGCAAATTGTGGCAGTATGCCATCGGCGAATACGAAAAAAAATCCGCCGAAAAGGCAGAGATTCATTGGCTGGGCGAAGTCGGCGTCCTGAAAGCAAGCGAACGCGCCGGCAAGCTGCGTTACGATTTGGTGCAGCGCGACTCCAACGGCGAACTGCATGTCTATTACGGCGTGACCGACGACGGCATTCACGGCGTGTGGAAAGATTTGGTCGAAAGTCTTCCCGCGCAGCCCATCATTGAAACGGAAGAAGAAGCGGAACTCGTCGAAACAGAGCCACCCCTTGAGGGCGAAGCGCTGTCCTTGGAACAAGCAGCCCCCGAATATCTCGCGGAGGAAGCGAGCCCCCTGACGCTGGGCGTAGCCGAAACTACGGAGCCGACGGAACTCCCCGCGCTCTTGACCACGCCGGGACGCAGTCTGTTTCCATCGCCTGTGTACGACCTCACGCCTTCGACGCAAGCGACAGATGACGTGTCCGCCGCCGCGTTTGCCAAAAACGCGCAAGCCGAAATCCCCGCGAGCGCAACGGAAGTTTTGCAAGTGACGGCATTCGTCGAAAACGGCGTGCCCCAATTCGAAACGTCAACCGCCGAAAGCGCCGTGGCGGAAATTCCAATATCCGAGACACCGCAAGAAGCGCCGACCGAATCCGCAAGCGAAACTCAAGTCCCACAATTTGCGACGCTGAGCATCGAAACACCATCGGCAATTGAAATCGCGGAAGCGCCCATCATTTTCGCCAATCAAACGCCGACGGACGTTGTTTCCGGCGAAATGCTTGCGCCCATCGTCGAAAGCGCCAACGGAAACGGCGAGGTCACCGTGCCGGAAGTGAATGTCAATCTCGAAGAGCAAATCGTACTGCCGCCCGCCGAGCGCATAGCAGACCAAGACCCAAATCCGCACGCGTAAAGGACATGACAAACGGCGGTCTAAACGACCGCCGTTATTTTATTTGCAAACTCGCGCGTCGCGCGATTTTTTGATACAATACCAACATATTTGTCGGACGGGAAAATCCATGCGACGCTTGCGATTTCTCTTGTTCATCCTCATCTCATTGGCAGCGCCCTTGACAGCACACGCCGATGGTCCATCTCACATTGTCGCGTATGGGGAGACGTTGTATTCCATCGCGCGTGCGTATGGCGTCACACCGCAAGCGCTTGCGAACGCGAACGGATTGACCACGCAGAGTTGGGTGTACGCCGGACAGCGTTTAATCATTCCCGGCAGCAGCGCGTCACAAAATGCGCCCGCATCCGTCGCGCGAGCATCGCCCAGCGGAATGTATATTGTGCGTGCCGGCGATACGCTGTATTCGGTATCGCGCCAATTTGGTGTTTCGGTCAATGCCATTGCCGATGCCAACGATATTCCGCCGAACGGTTTTCTTTATACGGGCACGCAATTGAAAATTCCCGGCGCGTCGGCGGCGGCAAAAATTCTCCCCCCCCCAGCCAAAAATCCGAACAGCGCGCCGGCAGCGTCGCAAAACGACGCCGCGCCCAACAACGCATCTCAAAACGACAATGCGCCCGCGCCCAACTCCAACGCGTCGGTCAACGCCACCGCGCTTTCGTACATCGTCCAGCCCGGCGACACGTTGTTTGGCATCGCCGTCAAACACGGCGTCACGATTCAAGCCATTGTCATCGTCAACAATTTGTCAACGCAGTTTGTGTATTCCGGGCAACGCTTGACAATCCCCGGCGCGGTAAGCAATTCCACCCAAGCCAACAACGCGCCCGCCGCGCCTGCCAGCAACGCTTCTGTTTCGACGGGCATCAATCTGCGCGTGGCGGACGTGCCTGCGTATCGCCAGGAACAAACCTTGACCTGCGAAGAATCCGCCGCCGCCATGGCAACCTTTGGCGCGCTTTCGGAAAATCAAATCGTCGCCGCCATGCCGCGCAGTGATAATCCATTTGAAGGAATACGCGGCGATACAAATTACGAATTGATTGGCGGTCTCACGCATTACGGCACGTACGCGCAGGGTTTGCAAAAAGGACTTGCAAAACTCGGACGCCAGTCTACGACGTACTATGGGCAACCGTACGAAAAATTCAAGGCGAGCATTCTGCAAAATTTGCGCGAAGGGCGCCCGGTCATTTGGTGGACCACATGGCGCGAATCGTATCAGACGCCGCAATGGGTGACCTTGGATAACGGCACAAAAATTCCACTTGTCCCCTACGAGCACACGGTCGTCATTGTCTCCGCCAATGACAAAGGGGTCACGTACCACGACCCGTACGACGGCACCGTGCGATTTACAACCTGGGCGAATCACCAACGCACATCAAGTTATTTCAACAACATGGCATTGGTCGTCTATTAACGCGCGCCAACCGCCGCACAACCCTCTCGCGTCTCCTGATTTACATTGCATCGTTGCGCCGATGTGCATATAATTCGGCAAGTTTGTTTTCGTAGTTGTATCCAACTATGGCAGCAACTCTGTCTCCTTTGCTTGACGTGCAAGCGCTTTCCAAATCGTTTCGCGGGCTACGCGCACTCGATAACTATCACCTCGCGTTGGCGCAGGGCGCGATTCACGGCGTCATCGGGCCCAACGGCGCGGGCAAAACGACTCTGTTCAATCTGCTCACGGGCTTTATCAAACCCACGAGCGGAACTATTCATTTCGACGGGCAAAACGTGACGGGTCAACCCGCGCACCGCATCGCTCGGTTGGGCATAGCGCGCACGTTTCAAAACATTCGGCTCTTTACCGGATTGAGCGTTCTGGAAAACGTCAAGGTCGCCCTGCAAAGCCAAATGCCCGAAAATTTTTTGGCGGCTCTTTTGAACGCGCCTTCTTTTCGACGCACCGAAAGCGCGTTGGACCGCCGCGCGCTGGAATTGTTGGAACGCGTTGGCATTGCCGAACGCCGCGCGCAGATTGCCGGCAGTTTGCCATACGGCGACCAACGCAAATTGGAAATCGCGCGCGCGTTAGCAATCAAACCGCGCATTCTTTTGCTCGACGAACCGACGGCGGGGATGAATCCACAAGAAACGCAGCAAGTCTTGGAGCTCATTCGCAGTCTGCGCGATGATTTGGGCATCACCATTATTTTGATTGCGCATGACATTCCGCTCGTAATGAATGTGTGCGAAGAAATTCAGGTTTTGAATTACGGCAAAATTCTGGCGCAAGGCAACCCGCAAACGGTCCGCAGCAATCCGGAAGTAATTGCCGCCTATCTCGGGCAAGCCAACGCGCAAACGGCGTCTGCTTAACCATATCGCTATGAGTTCCACTCTGCCCATGCTTTCCCTGCGCAACGTCTCTGTTTATTACGGCGGCATACGCGCGCTCGACCAAATCAATTTGCATGTGAGTCCGGGCGAACTGGTCGCGCTTATCGGCTCGAACGGCGCGGGCAAATCAACGACGCTGAAAACGATTTCCGGCATTTTGCGCGTAAAACAAGGACTCATCGAATATCGCGGCGAAAATATCACGCACGCGTCGCCCGACCACATCGTCGCCGTAGGCGTATCGCACTGTCCGGAAGGACGCCGTATCTTTGGCAGACTGACCGTGCGCGAAAATTTGCGTCTCGGCGCGGTGGCGCGACGCGACAAAAAAAGCGAACACGCCGACCTCGAATGGGTGTTGGAAATGTTTCCGCGTCTGCGCGAACGACTCGACCAACTCGGCGGAACGCTTTCGGGCGGCGAACAACAAATGCTCGCCATCGGGCGCGCGCTGATGAGTCAACCGCAATTACTGCTGCTTGACGAGCCGTCGCTCGGACTCGCGCCGCTCATCGTCGAGCGCATCTTCCAAGTCATTCGCGAACTCAAGCAGCGCGGCTTGACCATTTTGTTGGTCGAACAAACTGTGCATCAAGCGCTGGACGTTGCCGACCGCGCGTATGTTTTGGAAAGCGGACACATTGCGTTGGAAGGCACGCCAGAAGAATTGAAACACAATCCGCAAGTCGAAGAAAAATATCTCGGCAAGTAACAGTAATGAGGAACGAGTAACGAGCAATGAGCATGAATTTCCATTAAATGCTGCGAGGTCATCACTCATTGCTCATCACTCATCACTCATTGCTCATCACTTATGTTATATTATACGCTTCAACAAATTATCAATGCGCTGTCCATCGGCTCGCTCTATGCTTTGATGGCGGTCGGGCTGGCGATGGTGTTTGGCATTTTGCGGCTCATCAATTTCGCGCACGGCGACATGATGATGATTGCGGCGTACATCGCTGCCTTTTCGCTCGCGGCAAAATTGCCGTTCCCCGTTGCCGTCGTGGTCATGCTCATCGGCACGGTCATCGTGGGCATGGTAACGGAACGCGTGGCGTATCGTCCTTTGCGCGGCGCACCCGATGTCGCGCTGCTGCTGTCGTCATTTGGCGTCGGACAAATTTTGGAAAACGGCACACTGCTGGTGACGCGTCTGATGCAAAAGCCCATCCAAATCGCGTTTCCCGCGCCGGATGTGCTCAGCGGCGCGATTAGCTTGGGACCGCTGACCGTTTCCCGTTTGAACATTGTGAGTTTGGTCGCGGGCATTGTCATTTTGGTCGCATTGACTCTGTTTGTGACGCGCACCACGCTGGGCTTGTCCATGCGCGCGTCTGCCGAAGACCTCATCGCCGCGCGCTTGATGGGCATCAAAATCAATCGCGTTGTCATGACCGCGTTTCAGATTTCGGCGGCGCTCGCGGCGGTCGCGGGTTTGCTGTTCGCGGTGCAGGCAGGTCAAATCAATCCGTACATGGGTTTTACGCCCGTTTTGAAAGCATTCATCGCCGCCGTCATTGGCGGATTCGGCAGCATCGCGGGCGCGGTGTTGGGCGGATATGTGTTGGGCGCACTCGAAGTTTTGTTGACCGCGCTGCCCGGTCTCGGCGATTTGCTGCCGCCGGGTCCGCTTGCCGATTTTTTCAAAACCTTTTTGCCCAGTTCACTCACGAGCTATCGCGACGCGTTTGTGTTCGTCGCGCTGATTTTGATGCTGCTGTTTCGCCCAAACGGCTTGCTGGGCAAAGGCGAAAACGAAGAGCGCTAAACAGCGCGTGCATTCGCCTCATTGCTCATTACTCGTTGCTCATTGCTCATCACTCATCGCTCATTGCTCATTACTCGTTACGCAACAATGAACATGTTTCGCCGCCTCGCTCCTACGCTGATTGGCATCATCGCCTTGTCGGTTGTGCTCGCGCTGCTCCAAGCTTCGGGGCAAGCGTTTTGGCAAGGGTTGGTCATCAACATCGGCATTTTCATCATCCTGACCGTCAGTTTGAATTTGTCGAATGGCTTTACCGGCGTTTTCTCGTTGGGACAAATCGGTTTCATGGCGCTGGGCGCGTACGCTTCGGCAATTCTCACGCTGCCGCTTCGCGTCAAAGCCGAATATCTGCCAAATCTGCCCGCGTGGCTCGCGACGATTCACTTTGATTTTTCTTTCGGCGCGTTTCCGCTGGGCTTTTTGTTGGCGACGCTGCTTGCGGCGCTGTTCGTTTCGCTCATCGCGCTGCTGGTCGGGCTGGTGCTGATGCGTTTGTCCGGACATTTTGTCGCGGTGGCGACATTGGGCTTTCTCGTCATCGTCCGCGTCATCCTGTTCAACGCCGACGATTTTACGCGCGGCTCGCGCACTTTTTCTAACGTCACGCCGTACACCGATTTGTGGTGGGTCTGGGTGTGGGCAGGGCTCACGATTTATGTGGTGTGGCAAATCAAATTTTCGTCGTTTGGACGCTCGATGTTTGCCCAACGCGAAGACCGCGCCGCCGCGCAAGCGATTGGGATTGCGGTGATGCCGCCGCGCTTGTTGGCGTTTGTCGTCAGCGCGTTTTTTACCGCCGTCGCCGGTTCGCTGTACGCGCATTTCATTACTTCGTTTTCGCCGACGGTGTTTTATTTTGATTTGACGTTTCGCGTGGTCACCATGCTCGTCATCGGCGGCATGGGTTCCGTCAGCGGTTCCGTGATTGGCGTACTGCTCGTCAGCGCGCTCGCGGAAATTTTGCGGCGCATCGAAGATGTCAATCAATTGTACGGCTTGAGCGGCGTCGTGCTGGCAGTGATTTTTATTTTGATTATTATTTTTCGACGCGAAGGGCTCTTGGGCTCGCGCGAACTTTCGCTCGCGCGTTTTTGGGAGAGAGGAGGTGGGGGAGAGTAAGCAGTAAGCAGTAGGCAGTCAACAGTCAACAGTGATTTGTCACCGGTTGCATTTTCCGAGAAAGCTCCCCTCGTCCTTTTGGGAGAGGGGGCGGGGGTGAGGGGTTATTTTCCAAGGAGGAGGAGAAAGTCATGCAAGTCAAATTGCTCGTAACTATACTCGCGGCGCTGAGCGTCATGTTGTTCGCGGCGTGCGGAGGCGCCGCACAGCCAACCGCCGCCCCACCGACCGCCGCGCCCGCACAACCAACTGCCGCGCCGGCGCAACCAACCGCCGCGCCCGCACAGCCGACCACCGCGCCCGCCGAAACGGGTCCCATCAAAATCGGCGGCGGCTTTGCCTTGACGGGCGATGAATCCGTTTTGGATTTGCCTGCGGCGAACGGCGCGAAATTGGCAGTCAAAGAAATCAACGCGGCGGGCGGCGTGAACGGTCGCCCAATTGATTTCATCGTCCACGATTCGCAATACAAAATGGACGTGACCGCGCAAATCTGCAAGCAATTTGTTGACGAGGACAAAGTGGTCGCCGTCATCGGTTTTACCGATACCGATTCGGTTTTGGCATGTGGTCCCACGATTCAAAAAGCGGGTTTGCCCTTTATCACTGCCGGCGCGACTTCGCCGAAAATTCCGTCGCAGGTCGGTGATAAAATGTTCCTCGCGTGTTTCGGCGATAACGTGCAGGCGTCCGCCGGCGCGGAATTTGCCGCCCAGAAATTCGGCAAGAACGCGTATCTGTTGTGGGACAAGGGCGTCGAATATACGACCCTGTTGGGCGGATATTTCAAAGCGCGCTTTACCGCGCCCGACATCGGCGGCAAAATTGTCTTGGAAGACCAATACGATGACAAAGCCACCGACTTTTCCGCGCAGATTACGAAACTGAAGGCGCTGCCGCAGCAGCCCGACTTTTACTACATCTCGGCAATGCCGTACAACATCGGCACCATCGTCAAGCAAATGCGCGACGCGGGCATTACCGGTCCCATCGTCGGCGGCGACGGCTACGATGACCCGTCGTGGGTTGCAGCGGTGGGCAACGCGTCGAACAATGTGTATTTCTCGACGCACGCGTTGAACGACGCGAATGCCGGTTCGGACGCGTACAAGAAATTCTTTAACGCGTACAAAGCCGAATACGGACACGACCCGGAAAACGCGTTCGCCGCGCTCGGTTACGATTCGGTGTACTTGATGGCGGACGCGCTGAAACGCGCGGGTTCCACCGACCCCAATGCGCTCGCGGCTGCTATCAAAGCGACCAAAAACTTTCCGGGCATCACCGGTTCGATTACGTACGGCGATTCGAACGTTCCGCAAAAAGGCGTGACCATCATCGCACTCAAAGACGGTCAATACACGCTCGGCGCAGAAATCGTTCCACAACAAGTCGCCGCGCCGTAAACGACAAAGGCAGCGAATGCAAAACACTCTCCCGCGCACAATGAGGCTGCGCGGGAGAGCAATTGAAATCAGGAACGCTGATAGGGGATTTGAACATCAAGTCCTGGGATGGCTTGATAATGTCTCACGTTGAAGGTATAAAGGCGTAGCGAGCGTTCAAGCGCCGTCGCCGCAATGAAGCAATCAGGAATACTCAGATTGAGAGTGGAGCGATATTCGACCAGCAAAAGGTACGCGCGTTCAAATTCGTTGGGATTATGCCAAAGCACAGGAAACGTTTCCACGAATTTGCGGATTTTTTCCAGATCGCTTTTGTTGCGCGCACCCATCAACAGTTCCATAGCGACAACGCCGGGGATGAATAATGTTTCGGTTGCCTCCGCGGCGAGCCAAGCTTGCGCTGCAGGGAGCCCGCGTAAACAATCAATTAGCACATCGGTATCAAGACAGACATTCATGCGGCGCGACTCCAGGCGGCAACGCGCAATTTGCGAGCGAAATCAATGCTATCTTGAATGTCGTCACGGTCACGCCACATTCCGAAAAATTCCGAATGCAACAAATCGCCGAGCGTAGGCGCCCTTGTTTGCGCGTGGGGCACGACAACGAGTACGATTTCCGCCGGTCCCGGGGGCACATCGTCCGGCAATGTTATCTGCACTTGGCGATCAAAAGGGACGTCCGCTGTCAAACTGATTGTTTTGAGCACAGCATACTCCTTGATTTCGACTATACTTGGCTATTATATCACGCAATAGTTTATGATTTTGGGAACGCCAAAAGAATGATCCATGAGCCATTCGCTCATTCCCAGACAATCCAAATAGACAACGGTAAGACAAAGGCAATGCGCTCTAGCGCAGACATTTGTCGTACCTTTTCGGAGGAGTATCAATGCCCGGACGCAGACAAACCAAAACCGATCCAATCACCGCCGTGGAAGACGTACTCAACGCGCGCGGCATCGAATTTGTCCGCTTTGAACAGAGCGATACGCACGGCATCGCGCGGAGCAAGACCGTGCCCACGCGCCATTTTGCGCGCTTTGCCAAACGCGGTTTGAATTTTTTGCTTGGGCAGCTCGCGTTCGACGTGCAGGCGCGTGTGGCGATGGGCACCGGCTATTTGGAATCACTTGGTTTTCCCGACAGTCACATCATGCCCGATTTAACGACCTTTCAAGTCTTGCCGTGGGCGGACAAGACGGCGCGCGTTTTGTGCGAGCCGCATTTTCTCGACGGACGCCCCGCTATGGCGGCGCCGCGCCGCGTCGCGCGAAAATTATTGGACGAGCTCACCGGCATGGGCTATGACTTGGTGAGCGGTTTCGAGTACGAATTTTATGTCGTGGACGCCAAGACCAAAGAAGCGCCGTTCCCCGGCATCCAGATTTTTTCAACCCTGCGCAACAATTTCGATGAACCTTTCGTGTACGAAATTTTGCGCGCCATGAGCGCCGTCGGCGTGGATATTATTACGTCCAATTCCGAATACGGTCCGGGGCAAATGGAAATCAATTTCGCGCCCGCGCGCGGCGTCAAAGGCGCGGACGACGCGTTCACGTTCAAGAATGGCGTTAAAGAAATCGCACAGCGGCGCGGCAGGATGGCATCGTTCATGACCAAACCGTGGATGGACCAAAGCGCGAATGGCTGTCACTTTCACATGTCCTTGTGGAGCGGCAACCACAACGCCTTCCTCGACGCCAACAGCGCGGACGGTTTGAGCGACGTCGCGCGCCAATTCATCGCGGGCATTGTCGCCCACGCGCCCGCGCTGACCGCGTTCGCCGCGCCGACGGTCAACTGCGCCAAGCGGTACAAACTGTGGTCGTTCGCGCCGAGCAACGCGTCGTGGGGTTTTGAAAATCGCAGCGTCGCCGTGCGCGTGAAAAATACGCGCGATGACCGCACCCACATCGAAAATCGTCTCGGCTGCGGTAGTTCCAATCCGTACTTGCTGATGGCAGCCACCCTCGCGGCGGGCATGGACGGCATCAAACAACAAATGTCCCCCCCCCCTGCGGTGGACGGCGTCGCGTACGGCATGGAAGGACTGCCAGATTTGCCGCCGCGCTTGGAAGACGCGCTCGCAGCGTTAGATGCAGATACCGCGCTCAAGAACGCGCTCGGCGCAGAATTTATTCAGGTCTTTACCGCCGTCAAGCGTCACGAAATCGCTCAAGCCCAAGCCGCCATTCCCGAATACAACTCACCCGATTTTGTGAACAACGTCTATGAGTGGGAACGCAGCGAATATTTTGAATTCCTGTAAGCAGCGAGTTGCGAGCGATGCGCAGTGAGCCGCGTAGTTGCCTCTCATTGCTCATTTCTCATTGCTCGTTACTCGACACTCGAAATGACCATCGAACAAATTGTCACCCGCGCGAAAAGACACGGCGTCCAACTCGTCCGCTTTTTGTACTGCGACAACGGCGGCACAATTCGCGGCAAGACCACGCACATTGACCACCTCGCCGAGCGCATGACACAAGGCATCGGTCTGGTCATGGGCATGATGTCCATGACGGCGATGGATTTTCTCGCGCCCGGGGCGACCTTCGGTCCGGTGGGCGAAGTGCGCCTGGTACCCGACCCGAACACGTTCACGCTCCTGCCGTACGCCCCACGCAGCGCGCAGCTGCTGTGCGACATGCTCACGCTCGACCATCAGCCGTGGGCGCTCGACCCGCGTTCGTTTCTCAAGCGTATGATGGCGCAGGCGCAGGCGCGCGGATTGTATTTTGACGCGGTGTTCGAAAACGAATTTTATCTCGCGCGCAAAACCGAACAGGGCTATGAACCGCTCGACCAATCGCTCTGTTTTGGCGGCATCGGCATGGATGCGGCGGAAGAGGTCATTCAGGATATTGTGGCGGCGCTCAACGCGCAAGGGCTGATTGTGGAACAATACATGCCCGAACTCGGACCGGGGCAGCACGAACTTTCCATTCGTCATGCGGACGCGCTGCGCGCCGCCGACAATCAAATCACCTATCGCCAGACCGTGCGCGCCGTCGCGCAAAAGCACGGACTCGTCGCGTCCTTTGCGCCCAAACCCTTTGCGAATCAGGCAGGCAACGGCGCGCACATTCATCTCAGCGCGTGGAACAAAACGCACACGCGCAATCTCTTTGCCGACAGAAAAGACGCGCACGGTTTGTCACGCGAAGCGTACTATTTCATCGGCGGCATCTTGCGTCATCTGCCCGCGCTGCTCGCCATCACGACGCCAACGGTCAATTCCTTCCGCCGCTTGCAGCCGCATTTTTGGAGCTCCGCCTATACCGCGTGGGGCGTCGAAAATCGCGAAGCCGCCGTCCGCGTGCCGACGCGCTATTGGGGCAATGAAGTCGGCACGACCAATTTTGAACTCAAAGCCAGCGACCCCAGCAACAATCCATATCTCGCGTTGGGCGCGGTCCTCGCCGCCGGTTTGGACGGCATCGCGCAAGAAGTGGACCCGGGCGCGCCCGTTGAAGAGGACCCCGGCAGTTGGAGCGATGAAGAACGCGCCGCGCGGCAGATTCGCCGCTATCCCGCCACACTCGCCGCCGCGCTCGACGAATTGGAACGCGACGAGGTTTTGCAAAACGCGCTCGGCGCGCCGCTCGCTCAAGAATATCTGCTCGTCAAACGCGCCGAAGCCAAACATTTCCGCGACAAGGGCGACGCATACGAAATCGAGAACCACTTTTTCAAGTATTGATTATGAACCTCCAATCCATCCCCATCATTGACCATCACTGCCATTCACTTTTGCGCGCCCAGCCGCAGACCGCCGACGAATGGCGCAAATTTTTCACCGAATCGTACTATCCCGAAATCGCGCGCGAACATGTGCCATACACGATTTTTTATCAATGGGCACAGCGCGCGCTCGCCGCATTGTACGATTGCGCCGCCGATGCCGACGCGATTTTGGAAAAACGCAACGCGCTCGACCTCGCCGCGCTGACGCAAAAAATCAACGCTGACGCCAACATCCGCGCGTGGCTCGTGGATTACGGCTATTCGACCACGCAGACGTACGGACATGATGAATTGAAAGCCATCGCGGGCGTGCGCGTCGAAAATGTCTTGCGTCTCGAAGTCCTGCTCGAACAATTTATTTTGCAAAGCGCCGATTTTGAAACGCTGCACGCGCGGTACGAAAACGCGCTGGACGATTTGCGCGGCAAAGGATACGTGTCGCTCAAATCCATCATTGCCTATCGCACCGGACTGCAGATACAACCGACGACCCGCGACCACGCGCGCGCGGAATTTGCCGCGTTACAAGAACGCGCCGCGCGCGACGGCAAATTGCGTTTGGACAACAAGCCCTTTCTTGATTATTTCATTCCGCTCGCCATCGAAATCGCCGCGCGCCAAGAATTTCCGATTCAATTTCACACCGGCTTTGGCGACCCCGACCAAGATTTGGCAAAAGTGAATCCTGCATTCATGCGCGCGCTGTTCGAGGACTCAAAATATCGCGGCGCGAAAATTGTTCTGCTCCACGCGTCCTATCCGTATGCGCGCACCTTGGGTTACCTCGCGTCCGTGTATCCGAATGTGTACGCCGATTTCGGTTTGGCGATTCCGTTTGTGGCGGGCGACGCGCGCGCGGTCGTGCGCGATTTATTGGGTCTCGCGCCCGCGTCCAAAGTGTTGTACAGTTCGGACGCGTTTCACATCCCCGAATTGTATTGGCTCGGCGCGCAATTGGGACGCCGCGCGTTGGGCGATGTGTTGGACGAATACATCCGCGACGATTTGCTCACCGAAGCCGCCGCGCGCGAAATGGCAGAATTGATTTTATGGCGGAACGCCGCGCGTATATACGAATTGAACGGATGAAACAAACGAGACCTCTACTGCAAAGTGGAGGTCTTTTGTTTTACGTTTTCTTTTCAGGGCAACCCCACTTGACACACGTCAAGAATTCGCTATAATATTTAGGAGTCCTAAATAATGTCGGCATTCAATCCACAACAACGCCATACATTCAGCGGTCAAATTACCATCGCGCTGTATCGCATCACCCAAGCGATGGAGCGTCTCTTGCGCGAACGCAGCCAAGACGCGCAGCTTTCTCCGGCGCAGATTCATGCGCTGCTCTTTCTCAAGTACGCGCGTCCGGGAGTGCGCACCATTGGCGGTTTGGCGCAGCGGTTGGGTTCCACCTACGCGACCACCAGCGGCGTCGCGGATGCGCTGGAACGCAAGAAATTGATTCAACGCGCGCCGCTGCCCGAAGACCAGCGCGTCATCACACTAGGGCTGACGGCAACGGGACAAAGCAAGGTGGCGCAACTCGAAGACGTTTTGGACGAAATTGAATCGGCGGTGAACGCGCTGCCCCCGCCGGAACAGACCGCTCTGTCACACGCGCTTCAGACGATTGCGCAGCGCCTTCAAGATGCCGGCTATGTCAATGTGTATGAAATGTGTTGGGGCTGCCAATTTTTTCAACGCCATGCGCGTCCCGATGATCCACGCGGACCGCATTACTGCGCGTTCATGAATGCGCCGTTATCCGAACCCAACACCTATTTGGAATGTCCCGATTTCACGCCAATCCAAAATTGAAAGGAGGCGGTGCGGCGCTCTTTTCACGATTAGCGCGTCGAAACTTTGGGCGAACGCTTTGCGAAAAAACGTTCGCGGGGAAACACATCCCAATTCAAAATGGAGGAAAGGTTATGATTGCCACAAACATTGCCGGCTATACATACGGGACGGCGCAAGCGGCGCGTTCTCCGCTCGCGCCGCAAGACTTGGAGAATCTGAAAAAGTCCGTGCTGTTTGACGCCCAAGATGAAAAATATCTCCGCATGGCAGGACAAGTCTTGGCGGACCAAATTGACGCGGTGCTTGATGTCTGGTACGGTTTCGTCGCCTCGCATCCTCATCTGGTGTACTATTTCACCGACGGCAAGGGCAATGCCAACAGCGAATACCTTGCGCGAGTGCGCGAACGTTTTGGGCAATGGATTCTGGATACTTGCAATCGCCCGTATGATCAGGCGTGGCTGGATTACGCGCACGAAATCGGCTTGCGGCATCATCGCACCAAAAAGAACACAACCGATGGGGTGAACGCGGTGCCCAACATCAACCTGCGTTATCTGATTGCGTTCATTTATCCCATCACGGCGACCCTCAAACCCTTCTTGGCGAAAAAAGGGCACAGCGCGGAAGAAGTTGAACAAATGCATCAAGCGTGGTTTAAATCCGTTGTGATGCAAGTCGCGTTATGGAGCGCCCCGTACGTCCGCGCGGAAGATTTTTGAATCCGCATCGCGCGCGACGAGACATCAGCCAGACCCCGATTGAGTCTGGCTGATTTTTTTTATTCGTTCCATTCGCCCCCAAGAGCAATGTATGCCTGCGCCAATAACCTGTTGACAATCTCTCCCCTCTGCGTTTATCATCCTCGCCATGAGTGAATCCCAAACCTTTGGCAATCGTCCGCGCGCGCGCGAACTCGGCATCGCCATCGGCGCGCTGCCGCCGGGACCGCACAATGCGATTACGGACGTGCAAGGCGTACGCGTCGGACACTGCACGCTGATTCAAGGCAAAGGCGCGTTGATGCCCGGCGAAGGTCCGATTCGCACTGGCGTCACAGCCATCTTGCCGCACGAAGGCGATTTGTTTTTGGAAAAAATCACTGGCGCCATCGTACGCATCAACGGCTTTGGCGAAGTCACAAACACACAGCAGGTGGACGAAATGGGCGTGATGGAAGGTCCCATCATGCTCACCAATACCATGAACGTCCCCCGCGTCGCCGATGCGGTGATTGATTGGGCATTCGAGCACAGCTCGGACATGAGCGTCAATACGTGGGGCATTTCGCCGATTGTGGCGGAAACGAGCGACAATTATTTGAACGACGCGCGCGGGCGGCATGTCCGCCGCGAACATGTCTTTGAAGCGATTGAAACCGCGCGCGGTGGACCCGTCACCGAAGGCGCGGTGGGCGGCGGCACGGGCATGGTCTGTTATGAATTCAAAGGCGGTATCGGCACCGCGTCGCGCGTTCTGCCCAAAGCGTTGGGCGGGTACACCGTCGGCGTGTTGGTGCAGTCCAATTTTGGTTCGCGTCCCAAGCTGCGAATTGACGGCGTGCCGGTCGGACGCGAATTGATAGATTACGACGAACGCATTCAGCGCGACTCGCAAGGTTCGGTCATTGTCGTTGTCGCCACCGACGCGCCGATGACCTCGCGCCAATTAAGACGCATGGGCATGCGCGTCGCGTTTGGCTTGGCGCGCACGGGCACGCAAGGCGGCAACACCAGCGGCGATTTCGCCATCTGCTTTTCCACCACGCGCAATCGTCCGCACCATTCCAACGGCAATGTGTTGTCGCTGCCGCAGGTGGTCGAAGATACGACGCTCATCAACAAGTTATTTGACGCCGTCGTCGAAGCCACCGAAGAAGCTGTGCTCAATTCGCTGTTCAAAGCGGAAACGATGAGCGGGCGCGACCATCATATCGTTTACGCGCTGCCCATCCAAGAGACGGTCGAAATCATGAACCGGTATGGACATCACGAGGTGCATTTGCCGTGAACGTTGGAACGTTTCAACGTTTCAACGTTCCAACGTGACAACGCAAAATTTATGCGAATCGGAATTTTAACGGTCAGTGACCGCGCCTATCAAGGCGTTTACGAAGACGAGTCCGGTCCTGTGTTGATTGAACTCGTGCAAGAACATTTCCACCAAGACCATGATTTGTACCACATCGTGCCCGACGATTTTGTGGAAATCAAACGCGCGTTGGAAAAATGGTGCGACGACGCGCACATGGATTTGATTTTGACGACGGGCGGCACGGGCTTTGCGCCGCGCGACGTGACGCCCGAAGCGACGCGCGCCGCCATCGAACGCGAAGCGCCCGGACTGGTGCACGCGATGATTGCGGCAAGTTTGCAAAAGACGCCGCACGCGATGCTCTCGCGCGCCGTCGCCGGAATTCGCGGGCAGACGTTGATTGTCAATTTGCCCGGCAGCCCCAAAGCCGCGCGCGAAAATTTCCTCACCCTGCTTCCCGCGCTGCCCCACGCGTTGGCACTCTTGCGCGGACAGGGCGCGGACTCGCACGCGTTGGAACACCCCATTGACACCGCAGAACGCGAACGCCAAGAGCGGAATATTTCGGATTAGAACTTTTCGAGGGACGAATTTCGATTTTCGATTTTGCGGCATTGCCGCAGCGCCATCGAAATTTGAAAATCGAAATTCTAAAATCTCATGAGCACCATCGCGCCTGCAATCTCTACGCGCCCGCGCCTGTCCACATTTAGCCAGGCGATGCTGTCGCTGTTTTGGTTTGGCAGCAGCGTCCATTGGACGGTCATTCTCATCACCACTCTGCCCGCGCAAGCGAATTTGATCGGCGGCGACGCGGTCAAAGGTTCCACGCTCGGCGTGGTGCTGCTCATCGGCGCGTTTGTGTCCATGGTCGTCGCGCCGTTTTTTGGCGCGTTGAGTGACCGTCTCTTGACGCGCTTCGGGCGCCGCCGTCCGTGGATTGTGCTCGGCACGTTGATGAACATTGTCGGGCTGGGGGGACTTGCGTTTTTTCCGCGCGCGAACGATTTGTCCTCACTGCCTCTGTATATTTTCGCGTTCATGTGGGTTGAGTTTTGGAACAATGTCGCCACTGCGCCGTACTCGGCATTGATTCCCGATGTTGTGCCACCAGAACAGCGCGGCGGCGCGTCGGGCTGGTACGGCTTGATGAACATCTTTGGCACGTTCGTCGGCGCGCTCGCGCCGTTTCTTTTCACCAGCGGCGGCGTGACCAATCTCACCGCGCTGTATTACTTTGTCGCGGCGGTGCTGTTCGTCGCAATGCTCGGCACGGTTGTTTTTGTCCGCGAACCGCCGGTGACCGTCAAGCCGCCGCCGTTTCAAACCGGCGCGTTCGTGCGCGGACTCGTCGCGCCGTTCCAAGACCACGATTTTCGCTGGGTCTTTTGGACACGCTTTTTGATGGTGATGGGCACATACACCATTCAGGAATTTTTGCAGTTTTACATGGGTGATGTGGTCAAAGACTTTCGGCTGTTTGGCGCCGAGTTGGCGACAAATGCCGCGACGGCAGCAAGCGTTTTTATTCTGATGCTTCTGGTCGGCGCGCTGCCCAGTTCCATCACAGCGGGTTATTTGTCGGACCGCTTGGGGCGCAAGTTGATGGTATACATTTCGAGCGTGTTTCAAGCGGTCGTGCCCATTGTTTTTGTCGTCTTGGCGCCGAACTTTACGATTATGGCAATGCTTGGTTTGATTTTTGGCGTCGGCTATGGCGCGTATCAATCGGTGGACTGGGCATTGGCGAGCGATGTGCTGCCTTCCGCAGAAGATTACGCCAAAGATATGGGCGTGTGGCACGTCGCCTTTACCTTTCCCCAAGTCATCGCCACGCCGATTGCGGGATTTCTTTTGGATTACTTTAATCATCTCGGTCGCGCGCCGGGGAGTCCGCCTTCGACATTCGGATACAATGTGATTTTCGCACTCGCGGCGTTGTATTTCATTTTGGGTACCGTGTTGGTGCGCAAGATTCGAAAGGTCAAGTAGGCGCACCTGTGTTATAGTAAGGGGCAGTTAGAGGTGGATATGAACACGAACACCCTTCAAATGGTTGAGCAGCTTGTGGACCGCTTGACTACAGATGAGCAAATCACGCTCATTGAGCATTTGGCAATACGCCTCCGCAAAACAATTCATTCGGAGCCGCCCAAGCCATTGTACGGAATTTGGCGCGACAAATTTCCGGCAGACTTGGATATTGATTCTGCGCTCAAACAAATTCGACACGGATGGGAGTTGGAGTGGGAAGCGAATCCCAAAGCGTAGCCCGATTTGTAACGGATACGCACAGTTTATTTTGGTATCTTACAGCTTCCCCGCGCCTTGGCGCTCGAGCCAAGGCGGTCTTGGACGCAAGCACACGGGGAGAAGCGCTTGTGTATGTCCCTGCCATTGTCATCGCCGAACTATTTTTTTGAACGAAAAGGCAGGCGCGCCCCTGGACTTTGCAAAAGAATTGCAAACCACTTCGCGAGAGTGGACAGTTTCTCTTCGTCCCCTTTTCTCCTGACGATGTTGCCGACTTTGATCAAGACAAGGCAGTGTCCGAAATGCATGACCGCATGATTGTCGGAGTAGCGCGACGGTTGAATGCGACATGCATTACAATAGACGCGGAAATCGTCAGTAGTAATCTCGTCGCGACAATCTGGTAGCCCAGAACACCTCCCATTTTCCCCCGGATTTATGAAACTCTTTAATAAAGTTGCCCTCATCACCGGCGGCACTTCGGGCATCGGCGAAGCGATGGTGCGCGAATTTTGTACGGAAGGCGCGCGCGTCGCCTTCGTCGGACGCAACGCGGAACGCGGCGAAGGGCTCGCGCGCGAAACGGGCGCGCAATTTTTCGCGGGCGATGTGGGCGACGCGCAAGTGCCCGCGCAAATCGTGGAACGCGTCACGCGCGCATTGGGCAAACTCGATATCCTCATCAACAACGCGGGCATCATTACGCGCAAGACCGCCGAAGAAACCTCGCTCGCAGAATGGGAACGGATTATGGCGGTGAATGCGCGCGCCGCGTTTTTATTCAGCCGCGCGGCAGTGCCGCATTTACGCGCGCAAAACGGCGGCGTCATTCTCAATATCGTTTCCAGCGCGGGCTTGTACGGTTCGCCGAAAATGGTCGCGTATGCCATGTCCAAAGGCGCGCAGCTGCAATTGACCAAAGCGATGGCGCGCGACCACGCGCACGAAAACATTCGCATAGTCGCGCTCTGCCCCGCCGATGTGGACACGCCGATGATGGCGCACGAAGCGCGCGAACTCGGACGCGATGTAGAGACACACCGGCAATTATTGAACGAGGCGTATCCGGTCGGACGCATCGGCACACCGCAAGAAATCGCGCGCGCGGCGGTTTTTGTCGTCTCGGACGATTGCCCGTTTCTGACCGGCGCGGCGCTTTCGATTGACGGCGCGCTGCGCGCTTGACCGGCAATGACATTCGTATCTTCGCTTCGCTATTCCGCGTTCGCGTTTCTGTGGAGCGGACAAACGGTCTCGCGGCTCGGCGACCATTTGTTTCGCGTCGCAATGGCGTGGTGGGTTTTACAAAAGACCGGTTCGGGCGCGGCAATGGGCGCCGTTTTGATTTTTGCTTCGGTGCCCATGCTCCTTTTTCTTTTGATTGGCGGCGTCGCGGTGGACCGTTTTTCGCGCGCGCGCGTGATGTTTATTTCAGATGTCGGACGCGGCATTACTGTTGCGCTCATCACCGCGCTGGCGTTTACGGACAAACTCGAGCTGTGGCACGTGTACGCGTCGAGTGTTTTGTTTGGCAGCGTCTCGGCATTTTTTCAACCGGCGTACGTCGCCATCATTCCCGACATCGTGCCTTCGGAAGGCAGACCCAGCGCCAATTCACTCACCGCGTTGAGCGGGCAACTGACCGGCATTCTCGGTCCCGCCATCGGCGCGCTCGTCATCGCGCAATTCAACACCGCGTTCGCGTTTGGTCTGGACGCGGCTTCGTTTTTCATTTCCGCGCTCTGCCTCATTCCCCTTTTGCCGCACACCACTGCCCTCACTCGCGCAGACCAAGCGCGTAAAGCTCCGCTGAGCGCGTTGCGCGAAGGGGTGCGCGCGGTTTTTGCCGCGCCGTGGCTGTGGATTACGATTTTGTTGGCAGGATTTATGAATTTGACGGCGGCGGGACCGTACAGCGTCGCGCTTCCCTTTATGGTCAAAACGAATTTGAACAACGACGTGCAAGCCTTGGGCTGGTTGTATTCTGCCGCTTCGTTGGGTTCGGTCGCCGCCGCGTTCTGGCTCGGGCGCAAAACGCGTCTGCGTCATCGCGGCGCGAGCGCGTATCTCGGCTTGGTCGTTTGGGGCATCGGGATTGCGGTGCTCGGTTTGCCGGTGGGCTTGGCGTCGGTTTTGGTTGCGAGTTTTGTTTTGGGCGTGGCGCTGAATGTTTTCAATTTGATTTGGACGAATACGTTGCAGGAAATGGTGGCGCCGGACTTGCTGGGACGTGTGTCCTCAATTGATTTTCTCGGTTCGTTCGTCCTCTTGCCCATCGGCTACGGACTGGCAGGTTGGGCGAGCGATTGGATTGGCGCGACCAATGTCCTGCTTATCGGCGGCGTTTTGACCGCGCTGCTGGCGCTCGTCGGTCTCGCGCAGCGTTCCATCCGTCAACTCGACTAGAAATTCGCGCGTCCTCCACAACACGCGAACTCGCTGCGCGGTTGATACAACGCGCATCTTTTAATACAATACACGTATGGTCACGCGTGTTGCCTCTCTCCAACTCGAATTTCAATATTTCAATACGCCGCAGGAATTTGCGAATCACCTGCGCGCGGCTGCCGAAGCTGCCGCCGCAGCGGGCGCGCAATGGATTCTAGCGCCGCACTCGGTGAGTTTTGGTTTGTTCGGCATCTTTGATTTTGACGCCGCGCCGACGGATTCACTCGACGCCTTGGCGCAGCGCCGAAACGTTACGACACGCGCGTGGCTGCAAGAACGCGCCATGTACGTTTATGAATTGTATTTGCATGTGTTCCAGTCGCTCGCCGCGCGCGTGGAAACGTGGCTCGTGCCCGGCACCGTGTTGGAGCCGGACGGCGACGGATTTTTTGTGACGGCGTGTGTGTTCAATCCGGCGGGCGAGGTTGTCGGACGTCAGCGCCAAATGCACCGCACCGCGCAAGAAATCGCGTGGGGCGTGAAACAAGGCGACGCGTTAAATGTGGTCAAAACCGAACGCGGCGATGTGGGTCTGGTCTTGGGCGAAGACATTCGGTACCCGGAAACCGCGCGCGCGTTGACATTGCTCGGCGCAGAGGTATTGTTGCATCCCGCCGCGTACACGCATGCGAACGACGAACAATTTTTGCAAGACCTTTGGCGCGAGGTGCAAGCGAATCAAACGTTCGGCGTGCAGGCAAATTTGGTCGGTGAAAACTTGCGCGGACATTCGGCGATTTATGCGCCTGTCGAACTAACGGATGACCGACGCGGGGTTCTCGCACAAGCGCAAGACACAACATCGGAAATTGTGTTTGCGGATTTGGATTTGGAAAAACTCGCCGCCGTGCGCCGCGCGTATCCGATTTTGGATTTGTTGAATTCGGCGTTGAATGAGCAGTTGAGCAAGAAATAAAAGGCCCGGTGCGCGCCATGCCCATTCAAGACCGCGTTCTTGCCGCAGCCGTTTCGCATTTGCTCGCCTATCGCGCGCGCCCCGCGGCGATACGGCGCGCCGTTCCATCGCCGACACCTTCCGTCGTTCCGTCGCCCTCGTCCGTCCTTTCCGTCGCCGCCGCACAAATGCGCTTTGAATTTGTCGAGAACGGCGCGCAGTATGCAAAAAAAATTTACGCGCTCGCCGCGCAAGCCGCGCAGCAAGGCGCGCAGCTCGTCGCGTTTCCCGAATACGCGTGGACGCCGCTGATTGGAATGCTGCCCAACATTCGCGCGTTGGAACGCAATACAGGCGGTGGACTGCAAGGCGCGGCAAGCACCGGCGGCGCGAGTTTGCGCGACATTTTGCTGCTCGTCGCGCCGCACGTCGAACGCGCGTTTGCAGCAGCAGGCAGCGCGGTCGCGCGCGCGTTAAAGATTTATTTGATGAACGGTTCCACGGTTGCGCGCGATGCAAACGGAAAATTGTTCAATGTCGCGTATCTGTTCGCGCCCGACGGTTCACTGCTTGGCACGCAAAAAAAACTGCATCCCTTCACGAGTGAACGCGAATGGCTAACAGCGGGCAGCGAGTTGAACGTTTTCGACATCGGCAGCACGCGCGTGGCGACGCCGGTGTGCATGGACTTTACGTATTGGGAAACAACGCGTTTGGCGTGGCAGCGCGGCGCAGAGATTCTCATCAATCCGTCGGCGGACGATTACGCGGAACAGGAATTTTTGCAGGCGCGCGGCGTGCGGACGCGCGTCCAAGAAGTTCCCTGTTACGGCATTCTCGCCAACATGGTCACGGATTTGTTCGGTTTGCATTGGCGCGGACCGAGCATGATTGTGCAGCCGTGCGCGTTGGGCAATTCCATCATCGCGCAAGCGCAGACGACGACGCAACAAGAAATCGTCGTCGCGCAATTGGATTTGGCAAAATTGCGCGCGTATCGCGCGCAGCAGCATTGGGATTTCCATCGCGCGCTGCTTTCCGAAATTTTGCCGCGCGCGTATACTGCGGAACAAAAATGAGGTGAAAAAATGTTTGCCGTACGCATTCACGAAACGGGCGGACCCGAAGTTTTGCGCTACGAAGAAATTGACACACCTGCTCCCGGCGCGGGACAGGTGCGCGTGAAATTACACGCCATTGGCGTCAACTATATTGACACGTATCACCGCACGGGTTTGTACAAACTGCCGCTGCCCGCGATTGTGGGGCGCGAAGGCGCGGGAGAAATTGACGCGGTGGGCGACGGGGTTACCGATTTTCACATCGGCGAACGCGTCGCGTTTGTCCTCGACGCGCCTTCGTACGCCGAATACGCGGTCATGCCCACACAACGCATCGCGCGTGTGCCCGACGCGGTTTCGTTCGAGGACGCGGCAGCGGTATTGCTGCAAGGTCTGACCGCGCATTATTTGTGCACGAGCACGTATCCGCTCAAAGCCGGCGAGACGTGTTTGATTCATGCGGTGGCAGGCGGCGCGGGACATTTGACCTTGCAAGTGGCGAAAATTCTCGGCGCGCGCGTGATTGGCACCGTCTCGACCGAACAAAAAGCGCGCGTCGCGGTCGAGTTGGGCTGTGACGATGTCGTGATTTATTCGCAGACCGATTTTGTCGCCGCCGTGAAAGAGCAGACGGGCGGCAAAGGGCTGCCGGTGGTGTACGATTCTGTCGGCAAGGATACATGGGAAGGCAGTTTGAATTGTCTCGCCCCGCGCGGCATGTTGGTGTTGTGGGGCAACGCGTCGGGCGCGGTGCCGCCGATTGATCCGCTGATGTTGATGAACAAAGGGTCGCTCTTTCTCACGCGTCCCACGCTGGGACACTATATTGCCACGCGGCAAGAATTCGAATGGCGCGCGCAAGATTTGTTTCAATGGATGGCACAAGGCAAACTGCGCGTCCGCATTGACAAACGCTTTCCGCTCAAGGACGCTGCCGACGCGCATCGTTATCTCGAAAGCCGCGCGGCAATGGGAAAAATTTTGCTCGTGCCCTAACGCAGTGCACGCGCATTTCGCTCCGCTTGGAGAAAGGAATGACGATGACTGTGAAAATTAAACGCGCGTACGAAAAACCCGCGCGCGCGGACGGCAAACGTTTTTTGATTGATGCACTGTGGCCCCGCGGCGTCAAAAAAGAGGACCTGAAAATCGAAGCGTGGCTCAAAGAGCTCGCGCCGAGCACGGAACTGCGGCAGTGGTTTCATCACGACCCAGCCAAATGGCAAGAGTTTCAAGAACGCTATCGCCGCGAGCTGCGCGCCAAAAAGGATGCGCTCGAACCCCTGCGCCAAGCGGCGCAGCGCGGCACTGTTACGATCGTTTACAGCGCGCGCGATGAGGAGCACAATAACGCCGTCGTGCTCCAACGCGTTCTCGAAGGCAAATGAAATGATCGAGGCAAAAAATGGGACTCAAAGAACAACTCAACGAAGACTTGAAAGAAGCGATGCGCGCCAAAGACGAACATCGGATGGGCGCGATTCGGATGTTAAAAGCAGCCATCACCAATTTGGAAATCGCGCGCACGGACCCGAAAAATCCTGATTTTCAAAAACCCGTCACGGAAGGCGATTTGCTGCGCGTGGTCGAAAATCAAATCAAACAGCGGCGCGAGTCTATCGAGATGTACATGCAAGGCAATCGTCCGGAGCTCGCCGCAAAGGAACAAGCCGAAATTGCGGCGCTCGAAAAATACATGCCCGCGCAACTGACGCGCGACGAAATCCGAGCCGAAGTCGAAAAGGTGATGGCAGATTTGAACACGCGCGAATTTCCAAAAGTGATGAAAGAATCCGCGGCGCGCTTGAAAGGACGCGCCGACGGAAAATTGGTGAATCAAGTGGTACGCGAGTTGACCAGTTGAGGCGTTACCGCTTTACAAAATTGAGCGTTCCCTTACGACAGCCGCCATCAAAATGGAATTTGACGAACGGCGAAATTTGGCGACGACTCGCGTCCACCATCCAAACCCAAAAATCGCCGTTGCAGGCATTGCCGCCACAGAGGAACGTGACTTTATAATTGCCGTTGCTGTCTGACTGCGCGGGCACATCGCTGATGGGCTCGCCGCCGGGTCCGGAAGAGGCTTGCACGAATTGCCCGATCGCCGCTTTGCCGTTCGCCGTGATTTTTCCGGAGACGGACGATTCTTTGTTGTCGCCGCCGACACAGCTGGGGTTGCCGGATGTCGTCCATGGATAATAGACAGTTGGGCTTGGAGTCGGCGTAGGTGGTCTAGGCGTGGCGGTTGGCGTCGGCGGTTTTTTGGTCGGGACAGGACGCGCTGTCGGACGCCGCGTTGCCGTAGGCGGCTCATCGGTTGGCGGAGGCGGCTCGGTCGGTTCCGGCGTTTCCGTTGGCGGCGGCGCTTCCGTGTCGGTCGGAACAGGCGTGAAAGTTGGACGCAGCGATGCGCGTGTGGCGCGTTCGCGCGTCGGCGTAGCATCCAACCCCGCGATTAAATTCGCGGTGCGACAAGCGAGCAGAAAAAGCGCAATGGACGCGAGCAAAAATGCAAAGTGGAAAAAACGTCTGTTCATACTCCAACAGCAATGGGGCTGTGACCGCGCGCCGTGACGAATTCGCGGACGCGGGTCAACGATTGCGGAAATTCAATGTGCCGCTGCGACATTGATTGTCAAAAATAAATTCCACGAACGGCGATGTCTGATTCGACGCGTCATCCACCGTCCAAATCCAGAACGCGCCGTCACACGCTTTGCCGTTGCAAACGAACGTGACCTGATAATTTCCGCGTTCATCCGAAACAGCAGGTTCGTCGCTGATGGGCTCGCCGCCCGGTCCCGCCGAAGCGGTCACGCGTTGTCCTGCCACCGGCGCGCCGTTCGACACAATGCGTCCCTTGACCACCGACGCGCGGTTATCACCCGCGCCGCAGTGCGGCGTACCGTCCGGCACGAATTCAAATCCCGCGTGCGGGTCATGCGTCGCGCTGGCTGGCGGCGATGCAGTTTTGGAAGGCGCCGTTGCGCGCGTTGGCGTGGAACGCACAGCGCCTGAAGTTACACCACTAATCAAGTCGGTTGTACGACACGCGAGCAGGATCCCCACTCCAAACAGAACAATCACAATCCACTTGAGCGAACGTAAATTCATCACCTTGATTCAGGCAAGCGAAGCGAGCGTATTATCCCACGCTTGCGTCAGTGATAAAAATCGGTGATGCCCACTTGACAGGATGTGGCGGTGGTCTGTCCCTGCGTGTTAAAGTAGCGCCCTTCGGAAATGACCTCATTTTTGTCGCTGACGATAAATACCCACCAATTACCCGCCAACGCGCCGCCTTCCAACAAGCCCAATTGATAATACCCCGGATGCTGCGGGTCCGGATGCCCGGGATTGTTCGGGTCGTCTCCGGAAATGAAATCGGGAATGACGGGCGGACCACCCATCGCGTACGAAACGCGCACGCGCACTCCATTCTTGGGACGGTCATTTTCATAAATCGTTCCGACCGCGCGTGTATTTTCGCCGGGCTCACAGCGCTGCAGGATGACACAATACTGCTGGGGGCAATGCGTCGGAATGCGCGTCGGCGTAAACGTGTTGGTCGGCGTGGGCGTGAATGTCGCGGTCGGTGTCGGCGTATCGGTTGGAATGGGCGTATCGGTGGGCACAGGCGTTGCGGTGGGCGATGGAATTTCGGTCGGCGGCGGGACGGCGGTTGCGGGAATCGCGGTGCGCGTCGGGGGTAGCGGGAGGCGCGTATTCGTCGCCGGAATTTTTGTGGGCTGCATTGTCAACAAGGCTTGCGCGACCAACGTCGGCACCCACTGTGCCATTTCTGTCGCATTTGGCGTCGGCTGCGCGTGGTCGGGATTTTCCGCGTTTGCGCGTGCCAACGCGGTGAGCGTACGTTCGACGGCGAGATTCACCGCGTCCTGCGCAAGAGTCGGCGTAGCGTTGTCGCCGGGTCCCGCAACATTGAGCGAAAGACTACAGCTGAGGAAAAGAAACGTCGCGGCAATGAGCAGCAGCGCGCTCGTTTTGCGCCGCGAGTTCAACGCACAAAATCCACAAACGCGTGTTGACAGCTTGTGGGGCTGTTTGCGTCTTGGTCCGTGTGAATGAGTTTCGCTTCGGAAATTTGCTTGGTGCCGTTCGGTCGGTCTACGACAAAAATCCACCAGTTACCCTCACGCGCCGCGCCTGCCGCGATTTGCAAAAAATAATGTCCCGGATTGTTCGGGTCAGGTTTGCCCGGATTAATCGGGTCGGTGCCGCTCAAAAAATCGTCCACTTCGGGATACGCGCCCTGTGCTTTGGAAACGCGCACGGCGACGCCATTCTCGGGCGCACCATTCTTATAGACGATGCCTTCGACAATTGTGTTCCCTGCATCGGGCTGGCAGCCGCGATACATCACGCAATATTGTTGGGGACAGCGCGTCGGTGCGGGCGTTTCGGTAGGACCCGCCGATGTGGGAGAAAGCGTCGGCACAGGTTTGCGCGTGGGCGTGGGTTTGCGCGTGGCAGTCGGCGGAGGCGGTTCTGTCGGCAGAGGTAGTTCTGTAGGCGGCGGTGGTTCCGTCGAAATGCTTTGGCGCGGCGTACGCGATGGCGCTTGCGTCGGACGCGCGAGCGTTGGCGGTTTGCGCGTTGCCGTGCGCGTCGCATTGGACGGTGTGGCAGTGAAATGTTCCGCGACACGCGGCGCTTGCGCTTGAGTAATCAAATTCGCCGTGCGGCACGCCAACAATGTGACCAATGCCAATACCGCCAGTACAATCCATCGTTTCCGAAACAAGAATTTGCCCCCCATGTGAAAATGCTCGACAGGGCTATGGGTTGGTCACGCGCACCGAGCCTAAAAACAATCGGTCGTTGAGGTCAATGCCGCGCGCATTGAATATTTCCAAGCGATTGCCTTCTTTTTCCGTTTCCACCCCAAATTCCAACGGATACACGCCGGGCGGAGTGCGCGGGTCAAAATGCAATTCGAGACGCGTCGGTTTGGTCGGGTCCAACGGCGTGTTGGCAGACGCCCAGATGTGGTCCTTTTCGCCCAACGCGTGCAAAAATACATTCAACGAGTCGGACGTATTCTGCGCGCGCCAATACAGCGTCAACGGTAAAGCCTGTCCTGCTTTCACCTGTCCTTGCGGTATGTCTCCGCGCACCAATTGAACCTTGTCGCCAAAATTGTAATCCCATGTCAAAGCCGGCTGGGCTTTAAGGCTGCCCAAGAAAATGCTGTTGTTCGTAAACAACGCATCGCTTTGGACAGGCACACGCGCGCCGTTGTCCGAATTGTACATGCCCGCTTCGATGCGCCATGTATCCGGCGCGGGCACGGTGTGTGGAATCGCAACGCGCAATGTGTCGGCGTACAAAACGTTCGGTTTGAGCGCGTCAGGATTGCCCTGCCCGATGAGGCTGTCGCGCTGCGCGACGATGACATTGGCAGAATTGACGAAATGAATAAAGACTGCCTGATTCAACGCGGGTGTGGCGGCAACGCGATAATAAAACGTGATCGCCACCGCATCGCCCGCGCGCACATCGTCGCGTTCGACGCGCGCACCCAACCACTCGACACCGTTTTCAAAACGCGCGGGGCGCGCTTGCGCAAGCTTCGGCAATTGATTTGAAGCAACTACCGTCGGTTGATAGGACGGCGCAATCAGCCACAGCGGAACAACAGCGGCAATCAATCCAAAGGTTAACGCAGCGGCGCGCGCCGTCCAACGCGACCCGCGCGGGGGAACCAATGTCAAAATGCCCCACGCCCACAGCACCGCGTACGCCGACAACGCGGGAAACATCAAGCGTCCTTGATTGGAAATAATTTCCGCAGAAAAGTACCACAATGCCAGCGCGACGATGAGAATCCACAACGGCAGCATCCACAATGCCGCCGGCAGCTGCGCGCGCCGACGCGCCTGCGCCCATGCGACGACAATTCCAACACCCCCCCCCAACGCAAGCAAATCATAAAACCAGTAGTACGCTTGCGGCGCGAGAATATTGAACCAACCAAACACGCCCCACATAGACAGCCAAACGCCTTCCGCTTCGGTCGCGAGCCAGCGCACCAAACTCAAATCGTTCGGACGCGTCCCGACCATTTCGGCAATGACGGCGCTGGGTAAAACGCTGCCGTACAAATTCAAATTGCGCGCAAACCACCAACCGCCCAACAATGCGGTCAGCCCATACACGACAATACTGTACAGCAACACCGTGCGGTACGCGCGCTGCCGCCATGCGACGTAAACCAACACGAGGAAGGCAAATGGAATCAACGTCAAACAAGACAGTTTCGCCAACACAGCCAGTCCAAGCGTACCGCCCAACGCCACCGCGCGTTTCAGCGTAAACGGGTTGTGTGTGAGATACGCCAATTGCCAGACTGCCGCCGCGCTCAGCAGAATGGCGGCGCTGTCATTGCTCACGGTGCTGCTGACAAACAAGAACTGCGGCAGGAAGGCGACAAACGCGGCGGCGAGAAGTGAAAGATCTTGATATTTTTCATCCGCCCGGAAAAATTCGCGCGCGAGCAAAGAGGTGAACAGAATCGTTCCCGCGCCGAGCAGCGTCGAGACAAAACGCGCGAGGTGCAGCGCCAATGCCGCGCCTTCGAGCGGCAAAGTAACATCACGCGAATGCACCAGCCGATTGCGATTGTCATTGTTGTACAACGCGGGTTCGCCGATGCGGACAAACGGATTGAACGCGGGCGTCGCCGCCGTCACTTGCGGGTCCATCCACGCGACCGCAGGCGCGGCGAGAATGTAATACAGCGGCGCTTGCAAACCTTCATGTGCTGACGGTTTGGGATGCGCGGGATTGACGACAGGCAGCGCGCGTTCGGCGGCGACTTCGCGCACGAAATGATAATGCCAAATTTCGTCCGGCGCCTCGAATGGCGGCGTGACAAAATTATAGTATGTCGCCAAAGCTACAAAGAGGGCGACTAGCGCGATGAGCCAGCGTTGAGAGTACATAAAAGAAAACCGCACGTGTAACCCGTTACCACCAAGCCACAACGCGTTACCGGCGCGGTCACACGAACAAATCCAAGCAAGAAAGGATTAATGAAACCGCTGGACGCGGAAGCGAAAAAGATTCACGGGTTCGTCCGCGCCGATGAATGCTTTTTCTCGCGCAATCGCCACCTGCTGCTCTGCCGTTTTCACTTGCTCCAACATCGGCAAAAGCAAACCGCGCCGCACGCCCTCGCGGTCAGTCACAATCACCCCGTACACTTGCGGATCCAATTCGCTGATGGACTGAATCGGTTCGGGTTCACTCAACACGTCCACCGAAATGTCGAGGTCGTCGAGTTCCCATTCTTGAATCGGATAGAAACGCGGGTCGCGCGTTGCGGACGCGATCGCGTTTTCGATGACCTCTTCTGCCAAATTTGCGCGCGTCGGCAGAAAAGTTCCGACACAGCCGCGCAGGTCGCCATTTTTTTTGTGGATGGAAACGAACACGCCCGCGCGTTCCGGCAAGCCCGCGTCGGAAAATTCCTCCGCTGCCACGCGGGGACGCTCGCCGCAGCGTACGTATTCTTCGATCGCGCGCCGCGCTAACGCGACCAGTGGGTGGGGTGATTGTGACATTGCGCAAGTTACGGTTTAAAGAATGAAATGAACGCCGCCGTATTCGGACATTTGTTAATCAATTCATCCGAGTCGTGTCCCTGATCGAGCGGCACCGGACCACCGGCATCGGACAATGGTTGGTCTTGACCGTTGACGACCCAAATGTACCAATTTTCGGGTTTGCCGACCGGACCACTGCCATTGCGCGTAAAGGTGAAATCGCCACTCACGTCCGTTTTGACTTTGTCCAGAATCGAACCGAACGGCGCATCCGACATGACCACCGTCATCCCGGAGAGCTTGGCGTTGCATTTGTTGTCATTGCAAACCGAACCTTTGATATACGCGTTGCCCGCGTGCGTACAAGTGACAATGGATGCTTTGTACGGATATTGCGGCGCTTGCGTGGCTGGCGGCGCGGTCGGCGCGGGCGGATTCGTCGGCTGCGGTTTAGCGGTGGGTTTCACCGCCGGTTTTTTCGTCGGCGGGACAGGCGTGGGTGGTACTTCGGTTGGCGGAATTTGGGTCGGTTCTTCGGTCGGTTCAAGCGTTGGGATTTCGGTTGCCGGTGGACGCGGCGTAAAGGTAGCGCGCGGGGTGCGCGTGGCGCGTTTCGTGGCGGTGGGTTGCGCTTGGGAAATAAAGGGAACGGAAGCGCTGACGCTACATGCCAAAGTAATGCCAAGCGCGGCGATGGACAACATGAGCATCGGAACGATGCGTTTGAACTTCATGCGACTCACATACCTCCAATGGGTTCACGGGTAAAAGCGGATGCAGAAACGCGGGTAACGCGCGCGGTGCGACTTGACCCACCACCGGGCTTGAGGTCAAAAGAAACAAGCATAGCAGCAGGTCTGGGGTGATTGCATCACGAACAGAGCGAATTATACAAGGGCTTGGGTGAATACCAAAACAAACGCACGCCGGACGCGTGCGTATCTTGTCAATTCTTGGTCACTCCAATCGCGCGGTAATTCCTCATTCTTCATTTTTTGCTCCGTCCCTTGCGCCCGTCATTCGCCGATTTCATTTCCCCACGATAACTCGGCGCGAAATCTGAAATGATCGTGCAGCGGCGCAAATCAATCATACGCGAACGCAGGCGCGGTTCCACTTGGTCAATCGTTTGCGACGTGGTGAAAACGGTGGGCAAACGCGCCGCGTACCGATAATTCACGATTTGGAACAATTTTTCTTTTGCCCACGGCGTGGCGCTTTCGGTGCCCAAGTCGTCGAGCACGAGGAAGGACGCGCTGCGAATTTCGTCAAAGCGGCGGTCGTAGGAAATGGGACTGTGCGGATTGTACGTTGCGCGCAAGTGGTCCAACAAATCGGGCACGACGATAAACAGCGGCGCGTCGCCCTTTTCTTCGCGATAATTCGCGATCGCCGCCGCAAGATGCGTTTTGCCGCTGCCGTACTCGCCCGTCAAGACCAGCCAGCCCTCCGGCGCTTCGGCATAATGTTTGCACGTCTCGTACGCCATGCGTAACGCGTCGCGCGCGTCGCGATTCATTTCGCGTTCGCGCAAATCGAAATTGTCAAAACGTTGGTCGCGATGCAAATGTAGGGTCGAGAGTTCCGATTCCACGCGGTTCGCGCCGCTCTGCCGAAAATCGGGCGCGTTAATGTGCACGATTTGGCACAGTGTTACGTCCGCGAGGCGCGAACGCAAGCGCAAATCAATTTCTTCCAATTCCTGATTCGTCGTAATTACGGTCGGCAGCTGCGCGTTGTAGCGGAAATTCAAAAGTTGAAACAATTTTTCCTGCGCCCACGGCGTCGCGCTGTGCGCGCCAAAATCGTCGAGCAAAAGCAGCGGCGCGCCGCGTAAGGCTTCAAAGCGTTCGTCGTACGTCACCGCACTGTTGGGCGAATACGTCGCGCGCAAATAGTCCAACAAATCGGGCACGACGATAAACAACGCGGGCTGCCCAATTTGCAGACGATAGTTGGCAATCGCGGCGGCGAGATGCGTTTTGCCTGCGCCAAAGCCGCCTTTGAACAGAATCCAGCCGCGCGGGTCTTGGGCGTATTCAAAGGCGATGTCGTACGCGCGCTGGAGATTTTTTTGACGTTCGGGGGAGAGACCAAGACCTTGCGGCATGAAATTGTCAAACGTCATGTGCCCGAGCACGTACAAGCCCGATGATTCCGTCAGACCGCCTGCCACCGCCGCCGTGTTCGAGATGGGGCGCGCGGGGCAAGGAAATGCTTTGCCGAAATCGGGATGTCCGACCGGCACATCTTTGCGCACATAACCGACGCCGCCGCACAGCGCAGGTCCGCCGCACAAGGGGCACACTTTATTTTGATTTGGCGACGTCTGCCAATTTTCCGGTAACGACAGGTCGCCGCTTTGAAGCAGGTCTGCGAGCTTTTTCATATTTGTTGTTTCGCGTCCAGTCCACAAGAATCTTGTTCACATAGCGCCACGACCGCGCATTGTTCTCGGCAGCAATTCTGAACGCGTCCAAAATGACATTGGGCGGATATTCTTGTTCCGCTTCTTTCAGCTCTTCGGCAATCAACGGCGTCAACGTGCCGATGTGTTGTTCGTATAATTTGAAAATATTCGGCGCGGCTTCGACCGGCGGCGGAACGACACGCGCCGTTTGTGCCGCCTCGAATGCGCCGCGTTCGATTTGTTCGATGGTCTTGCGCCCCTCCGGCGTATTGAAAAAATACCACACCGTTTCGTCCACCTGCGCTTGGAGCAGCGCGCCGTGTGCCGTTGCTTTTTCTAAACCGCGTTTTAGATTCTGCGCTTTGAATTCGAGCGCGCGCATTAACGTTTCATCCGCGCGCAATTCATCGTACGTCACGTAACGCGGACTGCCCTTTTTTTGTGACAACAAATAAAAAACGTGCAGGGTGACCTGAATCTCGGCAGCATCGTCCAGCAGCGGCAGCAACTCGCTGAACACGACATTAGGAACCGCAGTGAAGGTGAGACGACCGGAGGGAATGCCGACAAATTTCATTTCAGATTTCAGATTTCAGATTTCAGATTTCAGACCGAACAAAACTCCAATTTGCAATCTGCAATCTGCAATTCGCAATTATCCTCCCGGCATCACCGCCAAATCGGCATATTTCGCGCGCTTTTCGTCAAAAAACATCTTGAACTCGCCTGTCGGTCCATGCCGATGTTTGGCAATGATAACGTCCGCAATATTTTCGGGATACTCTTTGTTGGGAAAGGCGCGCTGCCACGCTTCGAGCGTCGGATAATATGTTTTCTCGCGGTGCAACATGACAACGACGTCCGCATCTTGCTCGATGGAATTGTGAACGATGATATCATCCGCAACGAAATTGGCAAGACCTTCCACCGTTAAATCAAAAACTTGACATGCGCCATCCGGTTCAATCGAAACAATTTCATCCCAATACACATCGCTTGCCGCAAGGTGCGCCAGTGCAGGCGATTGAACGACTTGCGCCAAACGCCACGCGCGTTCGCGTCCAAGATTTTGCTTGTATAGTCCTGTGCCGCAATATTGGTTGCCCATTGCCGCTTGCATCGCGCGCGTCGTCATTCCGATTTGTTCCATCGCCGGAATGGCGTGCATTCGCCATACGTGATGTGGAATTACATCGCGATTGGTGTTCGTGGGCTGCTGCGCCAGCTGTTGCAAAATTCTTGCGCGATGCCTTGTCTTGCTCTGACCGATTACGCCAACATAATTCAGGAAAAGTTCCTGGTCAGGTTTGCCGCTCAACGTGACATGATATTGTGAGCGTCCTTTTTCGCCCTGTGAGACTTGCGCGAGGCGCGCGTTGATGCTTAGACGCACCAACAATGATTGTACATCCCGCGCCAACTCGCGACTGCTTGATGCATAATAAATAACCGGCGCGTGTCGCGCGCGCGCATCGAGATGAACGCAACCATCGGTTGCCCAAAGATGGCGTAAAAAGAGCGCAATCTGTTCGCTCGGCTGTGCGAATACTTGCGCCGGAACTAATTTTTCAAACGACCGCCGTCCGAAGATGCCTAATTTCGTGAGCCACTCTGACACGGGATTGAATTTATTGTGCGTGAGCGGCTCCGCCGACGCAAGATAAACTTGATACCAAGAGCGTTCGCGTTTGATACGCGTGTTGATTCGTGCGCCAAAGACTTGATGCGCCAAATTCGCCACCAATTCCGCCAAGGCGTACTCGTGGGTCGTGTACTGAATAGCATGACGCGGCAACGTACAGCCATCACCAATCAAATGCCCTAACAGCGCCAACTCGGCATCGCTCATCGTCGGCGCGGGCGCGCTCGGCAAGCGACGCGGCAAGGCGAGACGCGCGCCGATTTCCAACTCGTCCAAACGCTGCCAGCCGTGAATCGTCAGAAACTTGTGGTTCGTCGTTGCGCGCACTACGCGTCCCAAACGCGTCGTCATGCGATACACGGGTTTGTGCCCGGTCGCAAACGCGCGCAGCACACGACGCGGTTCGAGCCGCCACGTTTCAGGATTGATTGCCAAGACGTTAAATCCCTGTTTGCCTTCCAAATCCTCAATCCGCGCGTACGCGCCTGTATCGGGCAAAAAGACGCGCGTCTCACCCGCCAAGCATCCTGATTCGCGCAAGTCCGACAACTGCGGTCGTTTGTCCGTGCGCGTTTCGACAGCGCGCGACAACTGCGACATGGCGATGACGGGCACATCCAAATCGCGCGCGAGAAATTTCAACTGCCGCGAAATATTCGCCATTTCCTGCACGCGATTTTCCGCGCGACTGCGGTCGTTCATCAACTGCATGTAATCAACAATAATCAAGTCCAGCCCGTTCAGTTCGGCAGACAAGCGCCGCGCTTTGCTGCGAATTTCCAGCGGCGTCACCAGCGACGACTCGTCAATAAAAATGTGCGCCTGTGCGAGTTCGCCCATCGCTTTGGCGAGAATCACATATTGGTCTTCGGTCACATCGCCGATGCGTAATTTTTGTGAATCAAGTCGCAGACTTTCGTACTGCCCGGGAAATTCACTCGCAATCGCATCAGCAACCTGTGAAATGAGGCGCTCGACCAACTGCGCCGCCGACATTTCGAGCGAAAAAATCACGACGCGCTTGTGACTCTTGACGGCGACGTTGTAAGCAATCGAAAGCCCGAAACTTGTTTTGCCTGTGCCCGGACGTCCCGCGACGATGATGAGGTCACTCTTTTGCAGCCCGCCCAAAATTTTGTCGAGGTCCACAAAACCGCTCGACACGCCTAACAAATCCGATTCGTGTTCGCGCAGACGTTCGATGCGGTCCGCCCAACTGTCCACCGCTTTGTGAATCGGAATCAAATCACGCGATTCGCGCTGCTGCGCGACGTCGTACACCAATTTTTCGGCGCGTTCGATTTTATCTTTGATGTCGAGTTCGCCGTCGTACGCCAATTCCGCAATTTCGGTTGAAGTTTGAATCAAGCGCCGTTCCAGCGAGGTTTGTTCCACCAACCGCGCGTAATGTTCCACATGCGCGGCAGTGGGCACGGCATTGAGCAGCGCGGTCAGATAGGAAATGCCGCCGATGGCGGCGAGATGACCTTGCTGGTCGAGTGCGGAATTTACGCTCAAAATGTCAATCGGCTCGCGGTGGTCGTGCAAATCCAGCATCACTTGATAAATCCAGCGATGCTTTTCGAGGTAAAAGTCACCCGCGCGTAAAAAGCCGAGAATGCGCGTAATGGCTTCACCGTCCAACAAGAGCGAGCCGAGCACTGCCTGTTCGGCTTCGACATTTGACGGCATTTGGCGCTCGATGGCGCGCGGGGCGGAATCCGTCAGTTGACGCGGGGACGTTTCGATCATGGCGGAATTAGAATATTTGTTCTGTCAGGTGGGCACAAAAATGTCCGTCACACGGCAAACGGGCGCACACAAAATTATTCTTCAAGTTTGGGGTGGTCAGGGTCGGAATCGAGGTCCGACAAATCGAGGTCTTCGATGAGATCGCGAAACGCGGAAAGTTTTTCGACCTCTTCCGGCGACACCGTTTCCATATTGACGCTGGGCGTAATCGATGCCTTTTCCATGACGCTGTCTGCCACATAAATCGGACATTTCAAACGCACGGCGAGGGCGATGGCATCACTTGGGCGGGAATCCACTTCGACGTGCCGCCCGTCAACATCCAACACAATGCGCGCAAAGAAAATATCATCGCGCAATTCACTCACCAAAATATGCTGCGCGCTGGCGCCGGTTTCTGCAATCAGGTTGCGCATCAAATCATGGGTGAGCGGACGCGCAACATCGCCGCCTTGCAGCGCGATGGTAATGGCATCGGCTTCGAACGGTCCAATCCAAATCGGTAAATAACGTTCTTCGTTGTCTTTGAGGACGACGATACGATGATGTGAGACCAAACTTACGCGAATGCTGTCAATTGTTACTTCCACCATGTCCATACACGAAAACCTCCGCGCAGGCGAAACCTACGCGTACCGTGACAATGAGCCTGCATGGAGCGATTATACCACAAAGCCGCGCGAAGCGAGTCACGCATCGCCGGAACGCTTGCGCCTTTTTCTACGTCTGTATGGCAGTCCGCGCGGGTTTTCCGATTTCCTGTTTCGACGCGGATAGTGCTATAATCGGCGCGCTGTTGTGCCGAACGCTTTTTCGCCGCGCGTTTGTACCCGCGTTGCATCTTGCCGATACCTTTCTGCCGCCCGGCGCAAGAATCTGTATGTAAGGAACCGTAATGCCTCCATTGCCAGACCTGTCCGGATTTACATCCGCGTTACAATTCATCGTCGCTTGTGTGGGTGCGTACCTCTTTGCATTGTGGATTGCCATGATTGTGTGGACGTTTCGCGATGCCCGTTCCCGCTCCCGTGACATTTTCACCCAAATTCTTTCGGTCGCCCTCGTCGTGATTTTTAATTTGCCCGGGCTGCTTTTGTACATGATTTTGCGCCCGCGCGAAACGCTCGCCGAAAAATACGAACGCGAATTGGCAGGTGAAGCGATGCTTCAGGACATCGAAGAGCGACAGGTGTGTCCGGTCTGCCATCACAAAATCGCGCCCGACTTTTTGGTCTGCCCGAATTGTCACACCAAACTGCACAAGAAATGCGACCACTGCGGACGTATTTTGAATTTAAAGTGGAACGTCTGCCCGTACTGCGGCGAAACGCAAGGCACTCCCGTTGTGGGGCGCACCGTCACCACGCCGCCGCCACCGCCGCCCGCGCGTTTGCCGCGACGCGATGGCACACCGCTGCCTTCTCCGGAAACTCCCAAGTCACTGCCTTCCAGCGCACAACCCGCCGAAGGACAGAGTTAGAGACACAAACGACGAACCCCGTCTGAAACAGACGGGGTTTTATCTTCTCCAAATGCTTGCTCGGCATCATGCTACAGCGTACGCACCTGCACCATATTTGTCGCGCCGCTGATCCCTGTGGGCACGCCGGCGGTAATGACCACACGGTCGCCCGGCTCTCCAAGATTTTTTTCCAAGGCGATTCGTAACGCGTCTTGGACCAACTGCTCCAGCTCGCGATGTTCGCGCACGCACGCGGACTGCACTCCCCACACCAACGCGAGACGCCGCCGCACGCGTTCCTCGATGGTGACTGCTAGAATCGGGACCACCGGACGATGGCGCGACACCATGCGCGCGGTGTAGCCCGACGACGTGAGTGTAATGATGAGTTTCGCGTTCAGGTCCATCGCCAGCGCGACAGTGCTTTCGCCAATCGCATCGGTCACCGTTTGCCCTTTCAGTAAAAGCGTCGGGCGATTGAAATGTTCTTGCTGCATGAACCGCTCGGTGTATTCCGCAATACGCGCCATCACCTCTGTCGCTTCCACCGGATGATTCCCTACAGCCGTTTCGCCCGAAAGCATTACCGCATCGCTTCCGTCCAAGACCGCATTCGCCACATCGCTCGCTTCCGCGCGCGTCGGACGCGGATTCTCCATCATGGATTCGAGCATTTGCGTCGCGGTGATGACCGGAATGCCGAGCGAGTTGGCTTTGTGAATAATCATCTTTTGCGTAATCGGGACTTGCTCGGCGGGCATCTCGACGCCCAAATCCCCGCGCGCCACCATGACACCGTCGCTCTGCTGCAAAATCGCGTCAATGTCTTGCACCGCTTCCGGTTTCTCGATTTTGGAAATGATGGGAATCTGCGCGCTGTGCTCGCGCGTCAATTGACGCAGTTCGATCACATCCGCCGCGCGCCGCACAAACGACAACGCCAAAAAATCCAAGTCGTGTTGAATGGCCCACACCGCGTTTTCGCGGTCTTTATCCGTAAGACTTGGAATCGGCAGCACCGCGTTGGGCAAGTTGACGCCTTTGTGCGACTTGAGTTCACCGCCCGTAATCACCTGCGCCACAATTTCGTGCGCGTCGGCGCTGAGCACACGCACTTCTCTGGTCCCGTCATCCATCAAGATGTGATCACCGGGATGCAAGGAATCGCCGAGAAAAGGAAAATCGAGCGGAATCGTGAACGGCTGCGCATCTTTGCCCAGTGAAAATTTGACCGTTTCGCCCGGACGCAAAATAAAAGAATTGTTCGGCAGATCGCCCACGCGCAGCTTGGGTCCGGACAAATCACCAAGTATTGCAATGATGGCATTTTCCTGGGCGGCAACCGCGCGAATTATTTCGACGCGCCGCGCGTGGTCCTCCAACGTGCCGTGTGAAAAATTGATGCGCGCCACGTTCATGCCCGCGTGAATCAACGCGCGCACGCGCTCGGCATCTTCCGAGGCGGGACCGATGGTACAGACAATTCGTGTACGAGGCATGGAGCGGAGTGTATTCCTCAGTAACCACCAATCAATGCGCAGCAAGTATTCGCATCGAACGCTGCAAACTGATCGCTGCTTACTGGATTTTCGTTACCCAAACCGCGTCGGCAATTTCTGAGGGCAGTGAAAAATGTTTCGTGTTGACGCGGAGAGTGAGGGCTTTATTCGCCGGTGAAATATCTACCACGCGAAGTTCCGCGCCCGGAATTAACCCGCGCTCGCCAAGATATTCCAAGACATCATTCGTGTTTTCGGCATACTCGGAAATGCGCGTCAGTTGAAGCATATCGCCTTGCTGCGCGCGGCTGAGCGGAAACGCAGCGGGCAGCTTGCTTGCGCGTTGATTGCCCGGTATCGGATTGCCGTGCGGGCAAGTCTCGGGAAACCCCAAGAGCTCGTTCAAGCGGTCTACCACTTCATCCGAAAAAACATGTTCGAGGCGATGCGACTCGGCATCGGATTTTGCCCAATCGAACCCCAATGTGTCGGTCAACCAACGTTCGATAATGCGGTGGCGACGCTGCAAGGTATCCGCGATGGTGTAGCCTTTTGGAGTGAGGTGAATTTGTTTTTTCGCGTCTTGTTTAATCAAACCATCACGCGCCATACGGCGTAGGGTCGCCGTTACGGTCGGGCGCGAGACGCCGATAGTTTCGGCAAGGCGCGCGCCTTTGACGACTTTGCCTTCTGCCGCCATCATGTAGATGATTTCGAGATATTCTTCGGTCGTCGGCGTTGTGTCACCGCGTGTTGATGCAGCCATAATAAATTCCTAATGTACTCTTATGCAAGTCTAACGCGCAGACGCAAATTGTTATGCTACACTAACGCTCGAAATTCGCACGGGCTTACAAACACAACCGCGCGCCGGAACGAACGTGACGCGGCAGATTGTAGCGCGAATCGAAATGAATGACAAACAACGTTTCGCAAAGCCGACCTCCGTCGAACCAACAGCTCCAAAGATGACGCACCCTCTTGTGGATGGTCGGTCGCAATCCCACGCGCTCAGCAATACAATGCATGGCACGCTGCGCGTGCCATCAACCCACTCTATGGAGGACCCCTTTCGACATGCTCGCCGCAGGACTGATTACTTTTCGTGAAGGACTCGAAGCCGCGCTCATTATCGGAATTGTCATCGGCTATTTGGTCAAGTTCGAACAACACACACAGTTACGCTTTGCGTGGGCAGGGATTCTTGCCGCCATTGTCGTCAGCATTGCCGCCGCATTCGGCTTGCAATTCATCGGCGCGAGTTTGGAAACCCCCTACGAACAGATTTTTGAAGGCAGTATGATGCTGCTCGCGGTCCTGATACTCACGTGGATGATTTTTTGGATGCGCTATCAGGGGCGTTTCATCAAACGCGAGTTGGAACACAAAGTCCAAACCACTCTGGCGTCAGGAGCTACACTGGGCATTTTTGGGCTTGCATTTGTCGCCGTGTTCCGCGAAGGAATTGAAACGGCGCTCTTTTTATCCGCGAGCGCGTTCGCGAATGATGGAACCGCAACGCTCATCGGCAGTCTCGTCGGGTTGACGTTAGCGGTCGGCGTCGGGTGTGCCGTCTATGTCATGTCACTGCGGCTGAATCTTAGATGGTTCTTTGACGTGACCAGTGTGCTGCTCCTGATATTTGCGGCGGGCTTGTTCGCGCACGGCATTCACGAATTTCAAGAAATCGGCTGGCTGCCAATCCTGACACAACAAGCGTGGAATCTGCAAACGGTATTGCCAAACAGTTCCACCATCGGTTCGATTCTGCGCGCGATGGTCGGCTACAACGACTCGCCGAGTCTTCTCGAAACGGTCGGTTACATTTTCTATTGGGCGGTCATTCTCCTCAGCATCCGCTGGTGGACACAGCGACTGAACATGCGCGTTGCGCCGGGGCAAGCACAAGCGTAAAAAAGGGCCCGCGCGCGCGGCAAAGCCGAGTCGTGCGCGATTTTGGTTGGGGCGCGCAAGCGGATTAGGTCACCCCTCCGGATAGTGCTATAATTTTTGGCGCAATTTTTAGGAGGTTCCGATGACAAAAGCAAAAAAAGCCCCGCAGAAAAAGGTAACGAAGCAACAAAATCGCGCCGTCAAGACCGCAGCATGGCTGTTCGTGGCGCTGAGCGCGTTGGTGGCACTCAGCATGGTTCTTTCGAGTTTGTTCACCGTGCCCAGCACGCCGTCGCAACAGGCGCAACCGATTGCTACAATTACGCGTGAACCTTAAAGCAGGACGCAAAAAAAGAGAGCCGCTCTCAGCAGCGGCTCTCTTTTTTCATACTCAATTTTTCGACGGACTGTTCCCGCTGGCGATGGACTTGACTTTGATGGTCTTGGGTTTGACTTCCTCCGCTTTGGGGAAAGTAATGGTCAAAATGCCATTTTCAAATTTCGCATCTGCCTTGTCGGTTTGCAGCCCCGCCGGCAGTTCAATTGAGCGGCTAAATGCGCCCATGCGGGTTTCGCGTCGCAGATAGTTCTTGTCTTTGGTTTCGGTTTCCTCTTTCGATTCACCCGCAATGCTCAGCACATTCCCCGTTACCGTGATTTCCACGTCTTCGGGTTTGAAACCGGGAATCGCCGCTTTCACCGCCACATGGTCGGCGGTCTCGTAGACATCCAGCGCCGGTTCCGCCCAGGGCGAAGGAAAACCCCACGCGCGCGCGCCGACCCACGAATCTTCAAACAGCCGGTCCATCGCCTCGCGCAGCGACATCAATTCGCTCGCGGGTTGCCAACGTACGATTTTGCTCATATGGGTACCTCCTGCAAAAAGCAAATTTCTCTCTTTAACACATCCTATTATAATAGGTTATAGCGAATTTGTCAATAGGGTTGATAATATTATTATCAACTTTCTGTTAAAATTAACAGTAAATCAATTGACAACTGCACTAGCAAGTGTTATACTAGTTTCAGTTGGCGAGTGGGAAAGCGACCCGCTCGCTTCTGCAGCAAGAGGGATGTTCCGTGGAATACAAAGACTATTACAAGATTCTCGGCGTTTCCAAAAACGCGAGTGACAAAGAAATCAAAAGCGCGTATCGCAAATTGGCGCGCAAGCTGCATCCCGACGTGAACCCGAACGACAAGACCGCCGAGCAGCAATTCAAAGAAGTCAATGAAGCGTACGAAGTCCTGAGCGACCCCGACAAGCGCAAAAAATATGATGCGCTGGGCGCGAACTGGCAAGAGTACGAGCAATATCAGCGTGCGGGCGGCACCGGTCCGTTTACGTGGGGCGACACCGGCGCGCGCGCGGGTGGCACCTATCGTACCGTAACACCCGAAGAGTACGAACAGATCTTTGGCGATTTGGGCGGCGCCTCCGATTTCTTCCGCACCTTTTTTGGCGGCGGGTTCGGCGGCGCGGGCGGCTTTGCCGGCGGACGCGGCACATCGGGCGTACGCATGCGCGGACAGGATCTGGAACAACCGGTGCAAATCACCTTAGAAGAAGCATATCACGGCACGAAACGCATTTTGCAAAAAGACGGCAAGAAAATCGAGGTGGATATTAAACCCGGCGTTCGCACCGGTTCGCGGATCCGCCTTGCCAAACAGGGCATGCCGGGCATCGGCGGCGGTCCGGCAGGCGATTTGTTCCTCAACATCGAGGTTGCGCCCGATGCGCGTTTTGAACGTCACGGCGATGATTTGACCGTAGAGGTGCCGGTGGATTTGTACACGGCGCTGCTCGGCGGCGAAGTTGCCGTTCCGACGCCCAAAGGCACCAGCTTGATGCTCAAGATTCCGCCCGAATCGCAAAACGGCAAAACTTTTCGTCTCGCCAACAAAGGGATGCCCAAATTGAACGAACCGAACGCGTTCGGCGACCTCTATGCGCGGATCAAAGTGGTCCTGCCTGAAAAATTGAGCAAAAAGGAGCAAGAACTGTTTCAACAGCTTGCCGCGCTTCGCAAAAAGAGCTGAGCGCGCGCGATACGCCAGAGATCACTTGCAGCTGCGCCGCAGCGGAAAAATTGAGTTGGATGGGAAAGGTGATATAGTATGGCAATCTATCTCCGCGAACCGACAACGAATAACAGTGACGAACCGATGTATGTCATCAGCGTCGCAGCACGCTTGGTCGAGATGCATCCGCAAACCTTGCGCTATTACGAACGCGCCGGGCTGGTGAAACCCAAACGCTCGCGCGGCAGCATTCGACTCTATTCGCAGCGCGACATTGACCGACTCCGCAAAATCGCGCGTTTGGTGGACGACCTTGGGGTGAATCTCGCTGGCGTCGAAGTGATTCTTCATCTGACGGAAAAATTGGAGTTGATGCAGCGCATTTTGGAACAACATCATATTGATTTGTCAAATGTTTTGCGCGGTGAAACGCAAGACTTGCTCGACGCAGAATTGCAGACTGCGACCAAGCCGGACGACGCGTCTCCCAAAATTCAGGTGCGCCGTCCACGCACTAAAGCTACCAAAAGAAACTCTTACCAAAAGGAGCAATCGCCATGGCAGAAACAATGACGGCACGCTCGGCGCAAGATGAAGCTCTCGAAACTGCCGCGTTCGACGCGCTGATGAAATATCCCGGGGTTCGCGTGTGGACCGACGCGCTCGACATTCGCGCCCAAAATGGCATTCTTGAAATCAGCGGGCACGTGCGCACACACGCCGAAAAACAAGTGACCGAAGACGTCATTATCAAGGTCAAGGGCGTACAAGACATCATCAACAAATTGTACGTGGACACCGATTTGGAAATTCAGGTCGCGCAAGCATTGGGCAACGACGCGCGCACGCGCGGCAGTTTTCCCGGCATTCTCGTCGGCAGCGCGTTCGGCGAAATTTATTTAAAGGGCAGTGTCGCCTCGCAAGACATCAAAAAAGCGGCGGGTGAAATTGCCGCCAAGATTGACGGCGTGCGCAATGTGGTGAATGCGCTCGAAGCGCCCGAACCGCCAAAACCAGCAGCGGCAGCGAAACCTACCGCGGGCGCACGACCGGCGGCAGCCAAACCCGCGCCCAAACCCGCGCCGAAGGAAGAGGGCGAAGAAGAAACACCACCAGAAGAGTAGGGAACGTTCGCCGTAACGTTCCGTATCGGAAGCGTTCGCCGTAACGTTCCGTATCGGAAGCGTTCGCCGCAACGTGCCGTGTCGGGAACGTTCGCCGCAACGTGCCGTGTCGGGAACGTTCGCCGTAACGTGCCGTATCGGAAGCGTTCGCCGCAACGTGCCGTGTCGGAAGCGTTCGCCGCAACGTGCCGTGTCGGAAGCGTTCGCCGTAACGTGCCGTGTCGGGAACGTTCGCCGTAACGTGCCGTGTCGGGAACGTTCGCCGTAACGTGCCGTATCGGAAGCGTTCGCCGCAACGTTTCGTCGAACGTCAAACGTAAGGCGCCAAATCAAGTGCTTGCCCTCTCACAATCGCGAGCTTTTCTTAAGGTCGCGGGTAAGATGTGAGGATGCGCAAGCACTGTTGTTTTGGATCGAGACTCGGTCAACGAAAATGCCACGACGACCAGAGCCGTCACCCGAAGCAATTGCTGAAATTGTACGCGGATTGGACCCGGTTGATTGGGTACAGCTACGACTCATGGCGCAGCTGCCGCCGGAACGGGATCTGAATGAAACACGCGCGCGAATCAATATGCGAGTCCTACGACACTTCGCGACAGTAAGGAAGAATGAGCACGGACATGATCATCGGGAAATTGCAAGCGTGGACGGAAGGGCGCTCAAACAAACATCCTGCGGATATTTTGCAAATGCTCGTCTATGATTTTAGCGGATTTCGAAAGAGTAAAAACATTTGGCGTTAGGGCAAAATATACAATTGACCGAAATGGAGATTATATGGCACTAAACATGAACAAACTAACCGAAAAGGCACAGGAAGCGCTCGTCGGCGCGCAATCGCTCGCGCAAGAAAATTCCAACAGCACGATTGAACCGGAACATCTGTTGCTTGCGTTGTTGAATCAGACCGACGGCGTGGTGCCGCAAGTAGTGCGCGCGGTGGGAATGAATCCCGAAACGCTCGCACAGCAGGTAAAAACCGAAATTGACAAATTGGCAAAAGCGTACGGCGGCGCAGTTCAAGTCGGACTGGCGCGCGCGACCGCGCGCGTGTTGGACGCCGCGCAAGCCGTCGCCGATAGTTTGAAAGACGAGTACGTTTCGACGGAACACATGCTCATCGGGCTGACCGATGTGGAAAGCAAGGCGAGTCAAATTCTGCATCGCGCCGGTGTGACGCGCGACAAAATTTTGCAGGCGCTGACCCAGGTGCGCGGCAATCAACGCATCACCTCGCAAAATCCCGAAGCGACGTACGAGGCGTTGAAAAAATACGGGCGCGACCTCACCGAACTCGCGCGCAAAGGCAAACTCGACCCCGTCATCGGACGCGATGAAGAAGTGCGCCGCGTGATGCAAATTCTTTCGCGCCGCACGAAAAACAATCCGGTGTTGATTGGCGAACCGGGCGTAGGCAAGACCGCGATTGTCGAGGGACTGGCGCAGCGCATTGTGCGCGGCGATGTGCCGGAACCGCTGAAAAACAAACGCGTCATCGCGCTCGATTTTGGCGCGATGATTGCGGGCGCAAAATATCGCGGCGAATTTGAAGAACGCCTCAAAGCGGTGCTGAAAGAAATCACGGCGGCGGAAGGACAAATCATCGTTTTCATTGACGAAATTCACACCATCGTCGGCGCGGGCGCGGCGGAAGGCGCGATGGACGCGGGCAATATGATTAAACCAATGCTCGCGCGCGGTGAACTGCACGCCATCGGCGCGACGACGTTGGACGAATATCGCAAGCACATCGAAAAGGATGCCGCGCTCGAACGACGCTTTCAGCCGGTGTTGGTGGACGAACCGAGCGTCGAAGATACCATCAGCATTTTGCGCGGCTTGCGCGAACGCTATGAATTGCATCACAAAGTCGAAATCCGCGACAGCGCGTTGGTCGCCGCAGCGGTGCTGAGTCATCGTTACATCAGCGATCGCTTTTTGCCGGATAAAGCGATTGATCTCGTAGACGAAGCGTGCTCGCGGTTGCGGCTCGAGTTGGATTCGATGCCAGCGGAGCTGGATGAATTGCAGCGCCGCATGGCACAATTGGAAATCGAACGCGTGGCGCTGCAAAAAGAAAAGGACGCGGCGTCCCAAGAACGTCTAGCGAACTTGGAAAAAGAGTTGGCGAATCTCAAAGAACAATCCGCCGCGCTGACCGCCAAATGGAAGCAAGAAAAAGAATTGATGGACGCGGCGCAAAAACTGCGTGAGGAAAAAGATCAACTCCAAATTGAACTGGAGCAAGCGAACCGGCGAGCGGATTATCAGAAAGCGGCAGAGATTCAGTACGGTAAACTGCGCGAGGTGGACGCCAAGATTGCCCAGACGGAAGCGAAACTTGCCGAGTTGCAAAAGCAAGGTGCGCTGTTGAAAAAACAAGTGACCGAAGATGACATCGCCGAAATCGTCGCCAAATGGACCGGCATTCCTGTGGCGCGCTTGATGGAAGGCGAAGTGCAAAACTCATCAAGATGGAAGAACGCTTGCACGAACGCGTCGTCGGGCAAGACGAAGCGATTATGGTCGTCGCCAACGCGGTGCGCCGCGCGCGCGCGGGCTTGAAAGACCCGCGCCGTCCCGTCGGCTCGTTCATCTTTCTCGGTCCCACTGGCGTCGGCAAAACGGAATTGGCGCGCGCGCTCGCGGAATTTTTATTCGACGATGAAAACGCGATGATTCGCATTGACATGAGCGAGTATCAGGAAAAGCACACCGTCGCGCGTTTGATTGGCGCGCCGCCCGGCTATGTCGGTTACGAAGAAGGCGGGCAGCTCACCGAAGCCGTGCGCCGCAAACCGTACTCGGTCGTGCTCTTTGACGAAATCGAAAAAGCCGCGCCGGATGTCTTTAACGTGATGCTACAAATTCTGGACGATGGACGTTTGACCGACGGACAAGGACGCGTGGTGGATTTCAAAAATGTCGTCGTCATCATGACCTCGAACATCGGCAGCGAATTTCTCGGCATGTATGCCGGACGCGAAATGTCTGACAGCGAATGGGAAACGGTCAAGAATCGCGTCATCGAAGAAATGCGTAAACATTTCCGTCCCGAATTCCTGAATCGCATTGATGACATTGTGGTGTTCCATTCGCTCTCGATGGACGATTTGAAACGCATCGTCGAGATTCAACTCGATCAAGTCGCCAAGCGTTTGGAAGACCGCCACATCAGCATTGAACTGACGGACAAAGCAAAAGAATTTTTGGTGAATGAGGGATACGACCCGAAATATGGCGCGCGTCCGTTGAAACGCACCATTCAACGCCGCGTACTCGACCCACTCGCGCTCGATGTGTTGAACGGGCGCATTCGCGAAGGCGACCACGTCGTCGCGGATGTGGAAGATGGACATCTTGTATTTTTGCGCGATGAGATAGGCGAGCCGCAAAAGATCAAAGCATAGTTGTATAATAAGGGCAGACCTTTGGAGGGTCTGCCCTTTTTTATGTACTCGTCTTGGATCCGTTCCCCCCATTTTCGATTTCTCTATGCTTGGCGACTGTGGGCAATCGTATGTCTGCTGTCAATCGTACGCCTCATCTGGTTCGCTCTCAATATCCTCTTGGCGCCCAATGCGCTGCGCATTCAATATATCCCCGACGACGCATTTTACTATTTGCAGCTCGCCAAGAATTTTTCGCGCTTGGGGACGTGGACGTTTGATTCCGGTGTCAGCGAGACCTCAGGCTTTCACCTCATCAACGCGTATTTGTTGAGTGCAGTGTCCGCATCCTTTCATCCCAACACAGACGAGTTTATCAATCTCGGACTGACATTGAGTGCGGGACTGACGCTTGCGGCGCTGCTGCTCGCCTGGCGCGTGGGGTGGAGAAAAAAGAGCGCCCCTTTTTTCTTGACGCTGTTCTGGTTGGCGAACACAAGAAATTTCTTTTTCAATTCCGTCTCGCTCACGGAATGGTCGCAGGTCGTGCTCACCGCGCTGCTCTATGCGCTTGCTCTCGCGCGGTATTGGGAGGATACACGGCTGCATGCGCTTTTGTTGATGCTTTGTCTGGGCGTGCTGGGCGGTCTGACGCGTTCCGACTTTGGGCTGTTTCCCTTCGGATTGTTTGTCGGCGCCACGCTCATTTCGATTTTGAAGCGTCGGCGCATGGCGCTGGAGCAAACATTCGTCGGATTGGTTGGTGCGGCAGTCGGCGTTGGCATTGTTTTTTTGCACAATTACTACTTCACGGGTCAAGTCGTTCAATCCAGCGCGTTGATGAAAGCGTATTGGGCACAGCTGTATCCGGTGCCCTTTTTGGCGGCGATTTCATTGCCTCCACAGCTGCTGGGAGTGTATTTTTTGGACACGGCGGGACAAATCGCGTTGTGTGTCTTTACAGGCGCGACGGCTGGGTTTCTCTTGCTCAAGCGCATGCGTCTTGACCTCGCGCGAGACATCCAGAGACACGGCACAAACGAGAACCAACGCGAGTTGGCAATGGCACTTGGCAGCGCCATTGCATTGGCGAGTTACTTGATTTTCTACGCAAACAACGCGGCGGTTCAACCCTGGTACACAGGAACACTGCTCGTGCCCGCTTTTATTCTTGTTTTTGCTTTGGCAAAAGATCTTGCCTGGGTTGTCCGCCCGCACAAGTTCCCGCGTCTCCTCGCGCTTGTTTTTCTCTGCGCGCTCGTTAGCCTTAACATTCTCGATTCCACGTTTCTTGATTCGAACCATGCTCCGTGGCCCTCACAGCGAGCCATGTATGAAGCAGGACAGGCTCTCGCGAACCTCAAGCTGGGTCATCGGATAGGCGCGTGGAATGCCGGCATTCTTGGCTATTTCCAAGGCGGCACTCTTGTCAACCTGGATGGCTTGGTGAATAACGACATTTACCCGTACGCCATTCACAACACACTGCCCACATATCTGTACGAAAAAGATATTCGCTACGTGATTGATTATGAGAATTTATTTCTGGCACCATACATGCGGCGGCGCGGTGGTTACGACAATGCAGAATTTCTCAAAACCTTACATCCCCTCCAAGCGTTTGACGATGGACGTTATGGATATGGGCGCTTGACCTTGTACGAGCTAGTGCCGCAGTGACTGGAGAAACCGTCCAAGGCAAATCCTTGCGCGGTTCATGTTTCGGCGAAATCTTTTTCGTGCCGCACAAAATGATTTTTCGCTTTCATTCCCGTGCGTTCGGACAAGCGCGTTGCGCTGGTTAAGCTTGGACGGACAGGTCAGGTTCGCCCTAGTCGGCGGCATCGCATCGCGCGACTAAATCGGTGACCGTTGGCGCGCCATCGGGCGTCGGCGCGCGCAAAGGAACCCTTCAGGTAAATTGAAATCGTCACTACGGTTTGGTAATTCGCGCGCGGCGGAAACGCGCCTCGCGTTTGGCTGCCGTCAAATCCATGTCCGGGAAATGCTTTTCCACCAACGCGAACGTCTCTTCAATCACCGCGTGCATTTCGCGCGCGCCTTGTACGGAACCATCGCGCAGCGCAAACATCATGCGTTCCGCCAAACGCGCGGGTTTGTATTTCATCGCGTCCGCAACTTGGACGAGCCATTTCCCGCGCGGATGCGCCATCCACATCCGATTCAGCGCGAGCAACACCGCCAGCACTTGCTTTTGCGTTTTCACCAACAAGTCATACGCCAGCAAAATGTCGCCGCGCTCGAACAACATCTCGACAGAGTTCCATCCGCCAAACTCGATATTCTCGGCAATCACGCGGCACACCAGTTCATCGGGATAATGCGCCAATTTGGCACGCCATGCTGCGATTTGTTCCGCGCCGTGTAACGGAATGGAATTTTGCAGCGCGGCGAAACGCAATTGTTTGTCCGTGTCTGTATCGTATTCTTGAATCACCACGCGAATCAATTCGTCAATGGTCGCCGCCAGAAAACTGCTGACCTCGACTTTGAGCCCGTCCACCAAATACGCGTCCGACCATTCAAACCCTTCGAGCGGGAAATAGTATTCGATTTCGCCGTTGACCGCCGCAATCACACGTTTACGGTCATCGTCCGTCGGCGGTTCATTCCAAAACAAATCGAGTTCGACGTCCGACCATTCATCCGCCCAGCCGCGCGCGACGGAACCCGCGACGACGAGCGCGCACAGTTTGGGATTTTGCGCGTACAACGCGGCAATTTGTTTTGCCTTTCCAAGCCGCCATTGTGTTTGGTGATTCATTTTTTTGGTCTCCATGCATAACACAAATTACACGAATGGGGGATTTCCGAAACGTGTTTTTCGCGTTCTGCGTGGATTGGGTCATTCGGCGATTTGAGCGAATTCTCCAATTTCACTTTTTTCCGGTGTTACGCCATGCCGCGCATACACATATAACGCTGGCGCCAGAAACAACGCGGCAACAATCATTTCCACGCGCAGCGAAGCGAGCGTCGCAATCGCGCCAAGCACGGGACCGCCGAGCATTTGTCCACACGCGTCGGCTTGATTGCGCATCGAAAACACAGTCGCGCGCACAGCGGAATCTACGTGTTGATTCAGCCACGCCGTCGCCAACGGATAATTCATCCCGCGCAGTGGCGTCAACGCGAGCACGGCAAGCAGCGCCACTCTGAAATTCCATGCCAGTCCATACATCACCATGAATGCCATGATGAGCGCGAGAATCATTCGCAGCGCGCGCGCGACGACTGCCGGATTGTTGGTATTGACGCGCCGCTTGACAAATTCCGCAGCGAGAATGCCCAAGCCGAGCGACGCCGCGTTGATGATTCCGATCCACGCAATCGGTTCAAAATACGGCGGCGTGAATTGAATCAGATGCGGAATCCACAAGCGGTCAAACCCTTCGCTGAACGCGCCAAAGAACGCCGCCGCAACCATCAGCGCGAGCAGAACGCGGCGCTGACGCACGATAGACGCGTCGGCGCGAAACGTGTAAACCATTTGTTGAAAACTCGTCCGATTCTCGCGCGGCGTCGGTTTGAAACCCGTCTCGGGCATGACCAACGCCAACACCAACGTCAATCCCATCAGCAGCGCGCCGCCGACGACGATGGGAATGTTGAGCGCGATGCTGCCGAGCAAAACGCGGATGCCGATGCCCAGCAGCGCGCCGGCACTGCCAAATTAACTGCCGCGCAAAAAGGCTTTGCCCGCGTTGGCTTCGCCGACTTGATCCGCGACCCATGCTTCGAGCGCGCCGCTTTGAAACGTCGCGCCGATGCCCCATATCACTTGCGCGAGTAACACTGCCCAAAATTGCGGAATCGAACCTTCGACGAGAAATCCAATTCCCACCAGCACAAAGCCGATGAGGATGGAAAGCCGCCGACTGTACACATCCGCAATGATACCCGTGGGCACTTTGACAAGAAACGCGGTGAGTTCCAACACGGTGCCGACCAGCACGAGCTGCAACGGATTCAAACCGACCGTCTGCACCTGATACAACGTGCTCGCGGTAAAAATCACGGCAAACCAGAGCGACGCCGCGAATTCCTGAAAAAGAAAAACAGTATAGCCGTTGAAGCGCTTCATCCTGGGACTTGCGCTCCGCGCTCAGCCCACGCGCTTTTCCAGCACCACGCGGGTCTTGTACGGTTTGAAACCGATGCGTTCGTACAAGGCGAGCGCGCCGGTGAGATTTTCCGCGTCCACACCCAGCCCGACCGTGTCGAAACCTTCCGCGCGAAAGCGGCGCATGGATTCGACGAGCAAAAACGTGGCAATGCCGCGCTTGCGCCATGCGCGCCGCGTGCCGAGCGTGCCAATCCAGCCGCGTCGGATGCCCAGCCGCTCGTTCTCGGCGCGTTTGACGCGATTGAGAGAGAACGCGGCGACTTGGTCGCCGTCCATGACGACGAGTGTGAGATCGCGGCGCAGGTCCGAAACGTCCATCACAAACGGATGCCATTCCTCCGCCGTCACCTCTTGATGCCCCCAATGGTCGGCGAACGCTTCGTTGTACGCCTGCCGCAATTTTTCGTCGAGCGATTCGTCATAGACGCGCAACGCGAGTCCGGCAGGCAGTGTCGCGTCCGGCAAGGGCGCGCGCAAATCACGTTCCATCTTGTAGAAGGAACGCACATGCGTATAGCCATGCGCGCGATACCGCGCGAGGCTCGCGGTCGCGTGTTCGGGGAAACTGACGCGAATCACGCGCGGCGCGTCATGGTCTGGCGCGTCCTCGGCTGCCCGCGCCAGACCTTCGACCGCGCGCTGTTCCATCCAGTCCAACGTTTCTTGCTCCAGTCCTTGCCCGCGCGCTTCGGGCGCGAGTTCGCTCCACAGAAACGCAACATTTTCATGTGTCGGCTTTGGATTGACAAACACGCGCGCGAACGCGGCGAGTTTACCGCGCACGGTCCGCACGATGCGCGCATCGGTCAAGGGATTGCTCCATGGGTCATCGTACTGCCGCTCCAAATCTTGGAGCGTTTCCGTGAAATCCTCATCATCTACGCGGTTGACCGTTTGCAGTAATGCGTGCACTTCGGGAATGTCCGCGCGTGTGAAATTTTTCCACAAAAATTGTTCTCGTTCCTCTATGCTTGGCGTTGCAACAGCAAATGGCATGCTAAACCTCCAGAATGATTGCAGATAGCCGAGAGCAGATGGCGAATGGCAGATGGCGGAAGGCGTGATGCGATTTCATTGCGTCGGCGGCGCGGCAGCGGACGCTTGCCACTCGCGGCGCAAAATACCCATCCAGACTTCATCCCAGCGCTGTCCCATGCGATTCAACGCGTGGCGCAAATGCCCTTCGGGCTTGAATCCGACTTTTTCATACGACCGAATCGCGCGCGCATTGAACGCAAACACGCGCAATGAGACGCGATGCAAATTCAATTCTTGAAAGGCGTACCGGAGCAAAACGCGCATCGCATCGGTGCCGTATCCTTTGTTCCAATACGCGCGTTCGCCAATCAAAATCCACACAAACCCCTCGCCGTGCGGACGCTCGACCCACAGACCGAGCTGCCCGATAAGCTTGTCGTCGGCGAGCGTGCGAATGGCAAAGACCGGCTCGTCCGGTTCGTCGCCAATCCTTTCGATGCGCTGCTTGACGCGCTCGAGCGACCACGGCTGCGCGATGCGTCCGTAGCCCAAGCGGAAAAATTCAGTATCGCGATGCCACTCTTGCATCGTCCGGGCATCGGCGTTCGGGTCGTTCGCCGCGAGACGCACCAGTTCGCCTGTATAAAGTTGATTGTCCATGCGCAGTGTTTCCATACGAATCATCCACGCTCAGACGGCATTGTTTTGTCGCGCGAGCCATTCGTCGCGCAAAATGCCCATGACAAGGATTGCCCAACGCTTGCCGCCGCGTCGCAGCGCGCCGCGCAGCGCGCCTTCGTGCGCAAAACCGAGTTTCTCGTACGCGCGCACCGCGCGTGGGTTGTATTCAAAGGTCGCCAAATTCACGCGGCGCAAATTCACTTCGCGAAAGGCGAAACGGAGCAATACGTTCAACGCGTCCGAGCCATAGCCCTTGCCCCACAAGTCGCGCTCGCCAATGCCGATGGAAACCCACGCGTCGCGGTCTTTGGAGAACGCGCCCCACAAACCGCCTTCGCCGATGATGCGCTCATCGTCCAGCCTCTGGACGAGAAATGAAAACACGCCGGGGCGTTCTTTTTCCGCGCGTTCGCGAAAAAATTCGGCTGCGCGTTTGGCATTGCGCGTCATCACCGGGTCGCTGTCGAACAATATGAAAAATTCCGAATCACGCGACCATTTGGCGTTCAACTCGCCCAATTTGTCGGGGTCGGCGGCGACGAGCCGCGTGAGTCTGCCGGTCAACAGTTGATTGTCCATGGTTGGCGTATCGCGCATCGTTTATCGCGCGCGACGCGTCAAAAACGCGCGGCGATAAACGATATGCAATATGCAATATGCAATATCCAATATGCAATATGCAATATGCGAAATGCGATTCGCGATTCGCGATTCCGCTATTCGCTGTTCGCCGTTTGCTGTGCCTGCCACTCTTCCGCCAAAATTCCGTACGTCAACGCGCCCCAATAGCGCCCTTCGCGATAAATGGCTTCGCGGCGGCAGACTTCGCGCTGAAAGCCGTGTTTGGTCAAGAACTGCTGCGCGGCGGTGTTGTATTCCATCGTCATGCCCGTCAAGCGGTACAGATTCAATTCCTCAAACGCATAACGGAGCAGCATCTGCATCGCTTCACTGCCGTATCCCTTGCGACGATCGTCGGGCGAAGCAATGCCCATTTCAAAATGCCCGTTGCCGTGATTCCATTCAATCCAATGCAGGCGCGCAAAACCGATGGCGCGGTCGTCGGCTTGGGTGCGGATGACGAAAAAGTAAAAATCGCGTCCCGCTTCTTTTTCCATTTCCTCCATGCGCTTTTTGATATGAAACGGCGAGAGCGGACGCGCGACCTCCGGCGACAACAGGCGCATGTATTCCGGATTGTGCGTCCATTGGGAAAAAACTTCGGCATCGCGCTCGGCGTCGAACGCGGCAAAACGGATTTTGTTGCCTTCGAACAATTGCAAGACCATAATTCCTCCTCTGAAAATATCCGTGGTCAAGTGGCAAGAGGGGTAACGGGTTTCAGTTCGACTTGAAAGCCTAACTGTTCCAGCCGTTTCACGGCGCGTCGCTTGACCGCTTCTTTGTTGCGC